>Ga0265780_10001528_pt1 | contig 32502 bp, 30 predicted proteins | sample P1T30metagenome_FD_192432 | JGI IMG/M metagenome (GOLD analysis project Ga0265780, IMG submission 192432) | Plant litter microbial communities from East Loma Ridge, Irvine, California - P1 T30 | ecosystem: Environmental > Terrestrial > Plant litter > Unclassified | place: USA: California... | reverse complement strand
CGTGACGTCCCATCCGCGCGCGCACAGGCGCTCGCACGCGGCCGATCCGGCCAGGCCCGCGCCGATGACGATGGCGCGCTTTTCCAGCGACGGCGGCGCCGGCAGCCGTGGCTTGCGGCTGGCAAAGCGCGCCTGCTGCGTGCCGGCGTCGAAGAGGAAGCCTTGCGCACGCAGGGCCGCCAGTTGCACCGCGTTCAGGCCCGCGCCATCGAGGCGGGCGCCGAGCGCGGTGATGCGGGCCAGTGGCCGGGCGAAATCGGCGGCGGCTGTCCCGATACCGTGCAGCCGGATCGCGTCCAGGCTGGCGGTGAGTTGCGCCAGCGCTTCTGTGAGCGGCGCGGCAAGGAGGTCGAGCGTGACCGCGCTGTCCGGCTGCGGGATGCGGTGAAAGCCCGGCAGCATGCTGGACGTCCCCGCAGGCGCGAGCGCGATCACGTGCAGCCGCTGCGAACGCGCCGGGTCGGCACGCCACTGTGCGACCAGGGATGCGCAGCGCCTGCCGTCGCCATAATCGGCGTCGAAGAACGTGAAGTGCGCGCGGCCCTGCCAGTCCATCAGCGCTGCGCGTGGCGAAAGCACGCCGGATCGTGGTCGTCGACCATGCCGATGCCCTGCATGTAGGCGTAGATGATGGTCGAGCCGACGAACTTGAAGCCGCGTTTGGCGAGGTCCTTCGAGATGCGGTCGGACAGCGCCGTCTTCGTGAATCGTTCCGTACCGGCTGCGTCCCTGATTACGGGCTGGCCGTCGACGAAGGCCCACAGGTAGCTGTCGAGGGTCTGACCTTCCGCACGCAGGCGCAGGTAGGCCTGCGCGTTGGTGATGGCGGCCGCCACTTTCAGGCGGTTGCGCACGATACCCGGGTTGGCCAGCAGTTCGGCCACCTTGGCGGCGTCGTAGGCAGCGATCTTGTGCGCGTCCCAGTCGTCGAAAGCGGCGCGGTAGGTAAGGCGTTTGTTGAGAATCGTCTCCCACGACAGCCCGGCCTGCGCACCTTCCAGGTTCAGCATTTCGAACAGCGTGTTTTCATCGTGGCAGGGCACGCCCCACTCGTTGTCGTGGTAGGCGAGATAGCGGGGATTGGCCATATTGGCCCAGCTGCAGCGGGTGATTGTCATGGCTGGAAGTATAAGCCGAATCATCCGCCGAATGCCCGGCGCCGCAACGCGGTACCATAAGACCTGATCAAACCACCCAGCCAAGGAGTCCGTCCGATGTACAACCCCAGCCGCTTTGCCGAGACCCGGCCCGATGTGCTGCACACGCTGATCAGGCAGCATCCGCTGGCAACCCTGGTCACGCATGGTGCGGATGGACTTGCGGCCGACCACATTCCCTTTGAATTCGGCGCGCCGACGGAAGCGGCGCCCCACGGCGTGCTGCGCGCCCACGTGGCCCGCGCCAATCCCTTGTGGCAGCTGTCCGGTACCGACGTGCTGGCCATTTTCCAGGGTCCGTCGGCGTATATCTCGCCGTCGCTGTTTGCCGAAAAAGCCATCAGCGGCAAGGTCGTCCCCACCTGGAATTATGCGACCGTGCACGCCAGCGGCATCATGACCGCCATCGAGGACAAGGCCTGGCTGCTGGCGCTGGTCAATCGCCTGACCGACCGCCACGAAGCGGCACGTGCCGCGCCGTGGGCGGTCGCCGACGCGCCGCGGCCGTACATCGATGCAATGGTGAATGCCATCGTCGGCATCGAGATTCCCATCGCGCGGCTGCAGGGAAAATGGAAGATCAACCAGGACGACAGCGCGGCGGACCGCGTGCAAATTGCAGCGGGCCTGGGGGCGGAACATGCGCGCGGCAGCGCCGCCGTCGGGAGCATCATGCAGGCGCGACTTCCCGAGGCATAAAAAAAGCCCGGCTTGTGCGCCGGGCTGGGGAGTGCGGTGGGTGCTGCGGCGATCAGCGATTATTTCTTGGCGGTGATCGTTTCAGCCGATTTTAGGTGCTGCGCGACCACTGGGATCGTCTTGTCCGCCAATGCCTTGACGTCCGGATCCTTGGCGGCTTTCTGGTCTTTCATCAGCGTGGAATGCACCATTTTATGGTCTGCCAGGCCGCCGTTCTTCATGTATTCCTTGTCGAAGTCGGCGCCCGACAGTTTCTCCAGCTTGGCAGCCATGGCTTTATGCTTGGCGTCCGGTTCGGTCGGCAGCGTCACGCCCTTGGTCTGCGCCAGGGCCTGGACTTCGCTCAGCGATTTGCTGTGATCGTCGATCATTTGCTGGGCAAAGGCTTTCACGTCAGCATTTTGCGACTTGCTGACGGCGATCTTGCCGGCGGCGATTTCGTTGATATTCGCCACGGCCATGTCCGTCAGGCCTTTTTTGTCAGCGCTGGTCAGCGTGCCCGAGCTGGCGGTCGCGCCCGCTGCACCGCTTGCGCCGGACTGGCTCGAGCCGGACTGCGTCATGCCGTTCATCGCTGGATCGGTGGCGCTGGCGCCATTCGTTGCTTGCGAGCTCGACTGCGTTGCCGACGTTTGCGCCGAGGCCGGCAAGGCGCTGAACACGAGGGCGGCAGCGCTGGCGCTGAGGATTGCTTTCAATACTTTATTCTTTTCCATGATTTTCGCTCCGTGGTTTGTTTGAAAGGCAGCGCAGGCAGCAAACCGCCTGCGCAAACTTCATTTGTTGATACGGCCGGCGCAGGACACCAAAGGAATGTCGTTGCTAACTGGTCAATATCAATTCATCTATGAGTTTAGCTACGCCATCCGGGATGCAGCGCACGCTAGCCTTCCAGAAACAAATTGCGAAACATGATTATTCAATAAAGCGCGGCTGGTTAACGAAAACTCAGCGCCGCGGTCAGGTCGCCCGGTGGACGCGCGCCGCGGGCGGCAAACGCGGCATTGCGTTCGACGATGCCTTCCAGTAACGGCAGGCTGTGCACGCGCGTGATGAAGCGCAGGATCGACGTGGTGTCGTAAAAATTATGGTCGACCGCGCCCTTCTTTGCAAACGGCGAGACGACCAACGCCGCAATGCGCGTGCCCGGGCCCCAGCGGTCGCCTTTGGGTGGCGCCACGGGATCCCACCAGCCGCCGTTTTCATCGAACGTGATCACCACGACCATGTTGTTCCACTGCGGTGATTTTTTCAGGTGCTCGATGACGTTCGCGATGTGCGCGTCGCCTGCCTCGATGTCCGAGTAGCCGGCGTGCAGGTTCAGGTTGCCCTGCGGCTTGTAGAATGCGACCGGTGGCAGCTTGCCCGCCACGACATCGGCGATGAATTTGTTCGAGATCGGACTGTCGCCCAGGCCGCCGTCGCGCAGGTGCGCGGCGCGCGCGGGCGTGCCCGGAGCGAACTGCTTGAAGTAATTGAAAGGCTGGTGGTGCGCCTGGAAGTTCGGCTTGGTGCCCTCCCCGCGCTGCTCCAGCGCCGCCTGGAAAGCGCCGGCATACCAGGCCCAGTCGACGCCACGGCGCGAGAGCAGGTCGCCGATGGTGTCATAGGCCTGCGGCGGCAGCACCGATGCGTCGGACGGGTCGGCGTGCGCCGGATCGCCGCCAGGCGCCGGGCGCACCCAGGTAGGCTGGTACGGCGGCGCCATGGTGTTGACGGCAAAACCGTCCGGCGTGATGGCGCCGCTGTTGACGTATTTTGGCTTGCCATCGAGCGCGGAAGCGGGCGAATCGGAGGCCAGCGCCAGCCGCGATCCGGTGGGCCCATCCGCCAGCACGGCAATTTTCTTCTTCGCCGGCGAGTTGGCCGCATCCGGATACACCGGCACGCGCGCGCTGATCAGGAACTGGTGGTTCAGGTAGGAGCCGCCGAACGCGCCCATGAAAAAATGATCGCACAGCGTGAATTCACGGGCGATCTGCCACAGGCCCAGGTTCTTTCTGGTTTCGCCGTAGTAGCCCATCACCATGCCGCCGGTATCGCCCCAGGCGGCGAAGCCATCGTTGCGGCCACCGTTGATCTGCATCTGGTTCTGGTAGAACAAATGCCACAGGTCGCGCGTGACGATGCCTTCCGGCAGCGGCTTGCCGTCAATATCGGTCAGCTTGAACGGGGCGTTCGGCAGACCGCTGATCTGTTCCTCGGTAATGAGGTAATCTTTGCCGCCCAGGTTCTGGCGTGCCGGCACCATGCCGCCCCAGATTGTCGGCAACGTGGGCAGCACGCTGCCGTCACGATCCTTTTGCGCGCTGGCCCCCGCCGGTACTTCCGACAGCGGCGCCGCCGTGCCGGGAAAATTCGCGAACAGGTTGTTGAAACTGCGGTTTTCCAGGTAGATGACGACCACGTTCTTCACGTGCGCCTTGAGCTTCGCGTCGAGCGAGCCGGCCGGCGCCGGCCTGGCCGCGGCATCCTGCGCCAGCGGCAAGCCGCCCGCGACGCTCACGGCGGCAGCCGCCTGGAAAATACGGCGCCGGGCCGGGCTGGCAGGCTGGCCTGCTGCGCCGTTCTCGTTGTCTGCCTTGTCTGCCATCTGCTGCTCCTGAAATGTACGCGGATAAAATCGCATTATCCGGCTTTCAGCTGAGATTGGCAGTATTTACACGGGAGAAACTATAGCGCCAATACCTGGTGCAAGGACTGCACGGCCGCAGCGCCCTCGCCCACCGCCGCCGCCACGCGCTTGACCGAGCCGCTGCGCACATCGCCCACGGCGAAGATGCCGGAACGGCACGTCTCCAGCGCAAACGGCGGGCGCCCCGAACACCACGTCTCCTTTGGCACATCGGATCCGGTCAGGACGAACTGCCTGTCGTCCAGCGCCACGCAACCATCGAGCCAGTCGGTATTCGGTTCAGCGCCCAGGAACAGGAACAGGTGGCGCACCGGCAGGCGGACGGGCGCCGCGCCCCTGGTGCACAGGTCGATCTCGGCCAGGTGGCCGTCGCCGTGCAGCGCGCACACCTCGGTATGGGCGTGGAACGTGATGTTCGGCGCCGCCTCGATGCGCTGGATCAGGTAGTGCGACATGGTGGCGGCCAGGCCGGGCCCGCGCACGCAGACGTGGACGTGGCGCGCAAACCGCGACAGGAACACGGCCGCCTGGCCGGCAGAATTGCCGCCGCCGACCACGACGATTTCCTCGTTCTTGCAGAAGGTCGCCTCCATGAAGGCGGCGCTGTAATAGATCCCGCGCCCTTCATAGCGGGCCAGCTCCGGCAAGGGCAGCTTGCGATAGCGCGCGCCGGTGGCGATCACGATGGTGAGCGCATGGATGGTTTCGTCGTTATCGAGCGTGATGGCGTAGCCCTCGCCATCCACGCCGTTGCACACCATTTTTGCGGCGCACATCGGCACCGCCACCTCGGCGCCGAACTTGCGCGCTTGCGACAGGCCGCGCCCAGCCAGGGCCTGGCCCGAAATCCCGGTCGGAAAACCAAAATAATTTTCGATCTTCGAACTGGTGCCCGCCTGGCCGCCCGGTGCAGCGCGCTCGAGTACCGCGACCTTCAACCCTTCCGACGCCGCATACACGGCGGCAGCGAGGCCACCCGGCCCGGCGCCCACCACGACCACATCGAAGCGGCGCCCGTCCATCTGGTCGGGGCTGATGCCGGTGGCGTCGGCCAGCACGCGGATGCTGGGGCGCCTGAACACCTGCCCGTCCGGCAGGATGATGGCCGGCGTCTCGTCGGCTGCAATGCCAAAGCGCGCCATCAGGCCCGCGCTTTCGGGATGCAGGTCGATATCGAAGTAGGCGGCCGGCTGGCCGTTGCGGGCAATGAAGGAGCGCAGCCCGAGGGTTTCGGCATCGTCCTGCGATCCAAGCAGGATCAGGCCACCGCCCTGGTCTTCGATGAACGCCATGCGGCGCAGGATGTAGGCGCGCATGATGGTTTCGGAGAGGTCCGCTTCCGAGATCACCAGCGTGCGCAGCGACGTCTCATCGATGACGATGACGTCGCAGTCGACCAGCGCGGTCCCAGTGGCGATGGCCGCGCGGCCCGCCAGCGTGCCCGCCTCGCCGGTAAAGCTGCCGGGACCATGGGTGCCGATGACATGCGTTTCGATGGCGCTGCCGCGCGAAATCTCGATTTTGCCGGCCAGGACCACGTACATCGCGATATGGCGCTCTCCCTGCGTGAACAGCACGGTGCCGGCAGGGACGCGGCGGCGCTCGCCATAGCGCGCCATGATGGCGAACTGGTCTTCGGTGAGCGAAGGGAAAATCTGGTGCAGGCGCGATTCCATGGCGGTTCCTCCGCGGTCGATCAGGTAATTTCCAGTGTAGCGCAATCATCTACCGGCTCACACTATCCTTTCGGATGGGGCGATCTGGTAAAGTCGCAGCATGATGCATCGTGACTCACATCTCCCGGCGGCCGGCGACCTCGACCCGCGCGACTGGCCCGCGTTCCGCCTGCAAAGTCAGCAAATGCTCAGCGATATGCTCGACTATATCGAAGACATTCGCGCGCGGCCGGTCTGGCAGCCGATTCCGGACGCCACGCGCCAGCGCTTCAAGGCGCCGCTGCCGCGGGAAGCCAGTCCATTGGCCAGCGTGCACGCCAGCGTCATGCAGGACATCCTCCCTCACGTCGTCGGCAACACGCATCCGCGCTTCATGGGCTGGGTGCATGGCGGCGGCACGCCGGTGGGCATGCTGGCCGATATGCTGGCCGGCGGCCTGAACGCCAACGTCGGCGGGCGCAACCAGATGCCGCTCGAAGTCGAAGCGCAGGTGGTGCAGTGGATGCGCGAACTGTTCTCGTTCCCGGCTAGCGCCAGCGGCGTGTTCGTGACCGGCACCTCGATGGCCAACTACATGGGATTGCTGGTCGCGCTGACGCACGCGCTGGGCCCAGGCTACCGGCGCACCGGCCTGGGCGAACGCGGCGCTGCGCTGATCGCCTACTGCTCCGCGGCGACGCACAATTCGGTTGCCCGGGCGATGTCGATGGCGGGCCTCGGCAGCAATGCGCTGCACCGCATCCCGGTCGACGCCGCCCAGCAAATGGATGTGAAAGCACTGCAGCGCCAGATCGGCATGGACCGCGCCGCCGGCCGCCATCCTTTCCTCGTCGTCGGCAGCGCCGGCACCGTCGATGTGGGCGCGATCGATCATCTGCACGGCATCGCCGATATCGCCGCGCGCGAACAACTCTGGTTCCACGTCGACGGCGCCTACGCCGCGCTGGGCATGCTGGCGCCGGACGTGGCGCCGCTGCTGGCCGGGATCGAGCGCGCCGATTAGCTCGCCTTCGACTTCCACAAATGGGGGCAAGTCCAGTACGACGCCGGCTTCCTGCTGGTACGCGACGGCGCGCAGCACCGCGCCGCCTTTGCCGCCTCGGCCGACTACCTGCAGCGCGACGCGCGCGGTCTGGCCGCCGGCGACATCTGGCCCTGCGACCTCGGTCCCGACCTGTCGCGCAGCTTCCGCGCCCTGAAAACATGGATGACGTTTGCCGTGCTGGGCACGGAGCACATCGGCGCATCGATCAGCCAGAGCTGCCGCCTGGCGCGCTACCTGCGCGACCAGGTGGAGGCATCCCCCGCGCTCGAACTGCTGGCGCCGGTGGCGCTGAACATCGTCTGCTTCCGCTTCACCTGCATGGATGCCGACCGCGTCAACCGCGAGATCGTCGCCGACCTGCACGAAGCCGGCATCGCGGCGCCATCGACGACCTGGGTGAATGGCCACCTGGCGATCCGCGCGGCCATCGTCAACCACCGCACGGCCGAAGCCGATATCGACATCCTCATCGCCGCCGTGCTGGAAGCCGGCCTTGCCCACACTGAAAACCCCCAATGACCGACAAACTTAGCCAGGCTGCGATTCCCTTCTCTCCGTTGATCGGCGTGGCGCCGCTGATGCGCCAGGCCTTCATGGAGGTCGACCTGCGCCCCCTCGGCGCCGAACTGCTGGCGCGCGCACAGGCCAACCCGGATGACGCGAATGCTGTTTTCGATTTTTCCACGGTGCTGCAGCTGACCGGCGAGCGCGATGCGGCGCTGGCGGTGCAGATGGAGGCCATCCGCATCAAGTCCCTGTATTCCGTTGCGTCGGTCCTGCCCACGCGTTTGCGCCTGCTGGTCATCATGGGGCCAGGCGACCTGATGTCGAATACGCCCATCGAATTCCTGCTGGAAGATTCGGACGTCGCGCTCGACATGCTGTACCTGACGCTCGATACCGCGTGGCCGGAGACCGTGCCGGACCATGACGTGCTGCTGGTGGCCATCGCCGAATCGGAGGCCAACCGCGACTTGCTGCCACTGGTGGCGCAACTGGTGGCCAACTGGCCGCGGCCTGTCATCAATCGTCCCGAACGCATCGCCGTGTTGTCGCGCGACGGCGTCTGCGCCGCATTGGACGGCGTTGCAGGCATGCTGCTGCCCAAGACGATCCGCACCGACCGCGGTTCGCTGGGCGCGCTGGCGGCCGGCGATATCACGGTTGGCGAGCTGCTGCCGGGCGACGCCTTTCCGTTGATCGTGCGGCCCCTGGGTTCACACGCGGGCACGGACCTGGACAAGGTCAGCGATGCGGCGGAATTGCTCCGGTACCTGGGCCGGGTCGGTGGCGACGCGTTTTATTTGTCCCGCTTTATCGATTACAGCGGCGCGGACGGCCTGTTTCGCAAATACCGCGTCGTGCTGATCGCCGGCGTGCCGTACATCTGCCACTTCGCCATCTCACAGCACTGGATGATCCACTACCTGAACGCGGGCATGGCGGAAAGTGCCGACAAGCGGCGCCAGGAAGAAGCATGCATGCTGCACTTCGACCAGGAATTCGCGGCGCGCCATCGGGACGCGCTGTCTGTCATCAACCAGCGTATCGGGCTCGATTATGTCGGCATCGACTGCGCCGAAACCGCCGATGGTGCACTGCTGATTTTCGAGATCGACAACGCGATGATCGTCCACGGGATGGACCCCGTGGACAAATTCGCTTACAAGAAGCCGATCATGCAGAAGGTGTTTGCGGGCTTCCGGGCGCTGCTGGAAAGCGTGCGGGGCGATACGCGGGCAGCCTGAGTTTTTATGCCGCCAGCAGTTGCTGCATGAACTGCCGCTTTGGCGCCGCACGTGGACTCGCCCAGAAATTGTAGCGCTCGAGGTGCACCGCATCGTCGCTGACAATCCGCACGCGGGCAGGCTTGCCCAGCATGACCGAGTGCACATACGTCGCAAACGTCTCGGCGAAATCATCGAAGGCGTTCGTGGCCGCGTACAGCGACGGAAAACTCGTGTGCTGCAACGCGCGATAGGCGGAGAGCATCGCGGAATCGTCCAGGCCCTGCGTATCGTAATAAAAAACGCCGGTGCGTTCCGCAAAATCCTCTTCCGCTTTCGGCACGATGCGCTTGTCGTCGTTGATCTGCCAGCCCAGGCGCAGGAAATCGTAATCGCTCGTTTGCTTCATCGCCTCCGGTGGCAGCCACCAGATCGGCAGGAACTGCTGGCCGGCCGTGAGCACGTGGCCGAATTCATGCAGCAGCAGGAACTGCATGGCATTCGCCCGCGTATTGTCCTGGCCATCGGCAATTTCCACTTCCAGGCGCAAGTGTTCACTGCTTGAAAACGGGGTATTTTCTTTCCAGGTCGCCCATTCGTTGGCGGTGCGGTCCGTGAACGCATCGAGGTCGAGCATGACAACCGAACCGAGTATCTGACCATCGTGATTGACGATCACGTCGGTAATCGCGGATGACCCAAGTCCGGTACTGAAGAACACGCCCAGCAGCGCGCCGTCCAGCTTCTGCAGGATCGTTGCCGGGATTTGACGCATGGCTGTTTGCATATCCTGCAAAAAATCTGCCGACGCTTCCGCGGCAACCGGCATCGCCCCCACGTTCAAGGCTTGATTGACCATGCCGACGTAGTGCACCAGCTCCGCAGGCGCGGCGCCATGGCGGTCGATCACATCGTGCCGCGCCATGCTGGCCCAGAAATGGGGGGAATGTGTAACGATCAAAGCAAGCCTCGACAGAGAACGAAAACGGGGCGGCGGCAGTCCATGCTGAACACCGGCCGCATGTCTCGTTAACGGCGGGATGGCTTGAAACTTTACGCCGGAGTCGACTAAGGCGCTGCACGCCACTCGTAGATTGCCCGCCCTGTCTTGATTGAGCTCGATATCAAGGCACATAACATGGCGAATGCCAGCAACACCAGGGATAAGTTCCCCTGTTTCGTCACCGCCGAAGGCCCATGGTTTTGCCACAAAACACGCTCTGATGCCAGCAGACCAAGCAAATTTACCTTTAATTCTTCGATCATCACCATCAATCTGGTTGGTCCCGTCAGCACCGACAAACTTTCGATCTGAGCTATTTTATTCCGGGTACCCTGAAAATCGTATTCCTTCAAGTCCGTCAGGTCAACCATGTTACAAACAGGATAAAAGAACTTTCCAAAGGCCGGCACTGCACCCTGCCCTTGGATTTGAAAGCAATAATTCACCTTGATTTTCATCGCAGCCATGCTTGCGGCCGACGAATAAGCATCACGCTCCGCGATCAGTACGTCCTTGTCATGCGTGACGAGAGAGCGGCCAAATATTGTTGCAATACTAAACAGTGCGACCATCGCACAGCACTCTGCTACGGCTGAGAGCTGACGATTCAGCCTGCGCACACGAAGTTCATCTGCTGCAGCCTCTCTGCATTTTTTGAACACCAACCAGGCCGAAACAGCGCCGACAAATAGCATATACGGCATGCTTATTTCAATCACCGAAAACATTCGGCCAAACAGGTATTCGCTGAACATTTAAAAATTGTGATCTGGATTTTTAACGCAACCGATATCCCGTAAGGCTTGCCGGTTGTCCGAAGTCCGACGACGACTGAGGGTTGACTCCCCCCACATGCCGTTAATCGAAAGTCGAAAAATCCGGTTTGCGCTTCTCGAAAAATGCCGTAAACGCTTCCTTCGCTTCCGGCGCCAGCAGCATCGCGCCGAAACGCTCGTTCTCGGCGGCGATGGCGGCGAGCGTCGCTTCCATGCGCGGCTGCTTCATCAGCGCCTTGGTGGTGCGTACCGAGGCGGCGGGCAGCGCGATCAGGCGGGCGGCTTGTTTCTGCGCGAATGGCAGCAGTTCTTCAAGGCTCAGGACTTTCGATACCAGGCCCATGTCGAGCGCCTCCTGCGCGGTAAAAGCGTCGCCGAGCAGCAGCTTTTCGGCGGCGCGCGGGTAGCCGGCGAGTTGGGTGAACAGCAGGCTGGAGCCGAATTCTGGGCAGAGGCCGAGCTGGGTGAACGGCATCGAGAACTTGGCGTTGTCGGCGCAGTAGACCAGGTCGCAATGCATCAGCAGCGTGGTGCCGATGCCGATCGCCGCGCCGCTCACGGCCGCGATGACGGGCTTGGTGCAGCCGATCAGGGCGCGCATGAACTGGAAGACCGAACGGTCTTCCGGATTCTTGCCGGGGACCGGGGCCGAGTTCTTCATGAAGTCATCGAGGTCGTTGCCGGCGGTGAAAATCTCGGGGTGGCCGGTGATCAGGATGGCGCGGACGGACGTGTCGTCATTGGCCGCGACGAGCGCGTCGGCCAGGGTTTGGTACATGACCGCGGTGATGGCGTTTTTGCGGGGAAGGCGGTTGAACTGGAGGGTCAACAGGCCCGCTTCGGTGGTGGTGTGGATGTCCATTATTTTTTGTCCCGGTTTATTTTTACGTTGGCGATTTAGCCAGCGTGGTAGGGGCCCCGGCCTTCGCCGGGGTGACGACTCGGAGAATGACGATATAAAAAGGGCGCTGGGTTTCCCGCAGCGCCCTTTTCTAATTCACGCGCTGTAAATTACACGCGTTCGATGATACCGGCGGCGCCCATGCCGGCGCCGACGCACATCGTGACCATGCCGTACTTCAGCTGGTTGCGGATCAGCGCGTGGACGACGGTCGCGGCGCGGATCGCACCGGTGGCGCCGAGCGGGTGGCCCAGGGCGATGGCGCCGCCCATCGGGTTGACCTTGCTGGTATCCAGGTTCAGGTCGCGGATCACGGCCAGGGCCTGGGCGGCAAACGCTTCGTTCAGTTCGATCCAGTCGAGTTGGTCCTGCGTGATGCCGGCGGCGGCCAGTGCGGCAGGAATCGCCACCTTCGGACCGATGCCCATGATTTCAGGCGGTACGCCGCGCACGGCAAACGACGAGAACTTGGCCAGCGGGGTCAGGTTGTGCTCGCGCAGGATCTTTTCGCTGACGACGATCAGGGCGCCGGCGCCGTCGGACATCTGCGACGACGTGGCGGCCGTCACGGTGCCCTTGGCGGCAAACACGGGCTTGAGCTTGGCCATGCTTTCCATGCTGGCGTCGGCGCGCGGGCCTTCGTCGGCATCGGCCATGCGCTTCTTGATCTTGATCTCGCCGGTGGCCAGGTCAGGGGTGCGCGTGGTGATTTCGACAGGCGTGATTTCGTCCTTGAACAGGCCGGCCTGCTGCGCGGCGATGGCGCGGCGGTGCGATTCCAGGCCGAAGGCGTCCTGGTCTTCGCGCGACACCTTCCACTGCTTGGCGACGTTTTCAGCCGTCAGGCCCATGCCGTAAGCCAGGCCGACGTTTTCGTCTTTGAACGTGTCCATGTTGATCGATGGGTGGTGGCCCATCATCGGCACCATCGACATCGATTCCACGCCACCGGCGATCATCACGTCGGCTTCGCCCACGCGGATGCGGTCCGCGGCCATCGCCAGCGCGGTGATGCCGGATGCGCAGTAGCGGTTGACGGTCACGCCGCCAACGGTGTTCGGCAAGCCGGCCAGCACCACCGAATTACGGGCGATATTAAAACCCTGCTCGGCTTCAGGAAACGAGCAGCCGATGATGGCGTCGATGATCAAAGCCGGGTCCAGGTTCGGCACGGCGGCCATGGCGCCGCGGATGGCGGCCACCAGCAGGTCGTCCGGGCGGGTCTTGTTGAACATGCCGCGCGGCGCTTTGCCGATGGGTGTGCGGGTCGCTGCGACGATGTAGGCGTCTTGAAGTTGTTTGCTCATGTTGTTTGTCCTCGTGAGTTCAGCGATTAGTTACGCACCGGCTTACCGGTCTGCATCATGCCCATGATCCGTTCCTGCGATTTCGGGTTGTTCAGCAGCTCGAGGAAAGCCTTGCGCTCCATGTCGAGGAACCACTGTTCGTTGACGATGCTGCCCTGGTCGATGTCGCCACCCGACACGATCTCGGCGATCATGTCGCCCAGCTTGTAATCGTGGGCCGAGATGAAACCGCCGTCACGCATGTTGACCAGCTGGCCGCGGATCGTCGCCCAGCCGTAGCGGCCCGTGGCCACCACCGGACGCTGTACCGGCGCGCGATAACCGGCGTCGAACATGGCGCGCGCCTGTACCTTGGCCACGTGCAGCAGCTCGTAGCTGTTGAAAACGATGACGTCGTCTTCCTTCAGGTAGCCCATCGCTTTCGCTTCCAGCGCCGATTTCGACACGTTGGCGGTGGCCGCGTTGGTGAAGCCGGTCTTCAGGAATTGCAGGATGTCGTTGCCTTTCGCTTCGGTAAAGGCGCGCACTGCCGCTTCCTTCAAACCGCCGCCGGCCGGCACCAGGCCCACGCCCACTTCGACGAGGCCCATGTACGACTCGATGGACGCCACGCGTTTCGACGCGTGCAGCGCCATTTCGCAGCCGCCGCCCAGCGCCAGGCCCGCCACTGCGGCGACGACCGGCACGTTCGAGTACTTCATTTTCATGAAGGTGTCCTGCAGTTCCTTGATGATCGGGTCCATCGCTTTCGCGCCGCCGGCCATGAAGGCTGGCAGGGCCGATTGCAGGTCGGCGCCGGCCGAGAAGGCGCCGCCTTCGCTGGCGTCGGTATTCCAGATGACCAGGCCCTTGAAGCCTTTTTCGGCTTCCTCCAGGCCACGCTGGAGACCCTTGATGACGCCATCGCCGATCACGTGCATCTTGGTTTTGAGCGAGATGACGAGGACGTCGTCGCCGCTGTGCCAGAGGCGCACGGAGTCATCTTCGAACACGGTGGTGCCGGAGGTCTTTGCATCCGCACCGCCCGCGCCCAGGACCGGCGCACGGAACGCCTGGCGCTCGTACACCGGCAGGTTCGATACCGGCACGTAGCTGTTGCTGGCGGCGGAGTACGAACCTTCAGGCGTGTGCACGCCGTCCTTTTCGAACACCCACGCTGGCAGCGGTGCACCGGTAAGGGCCTTGCCCGCATCGATGTCTTCCTTGACCCACTCGGCGATCTGCTTCCAGCCGGCGGCCTGCCAGGTTTCAAACGGGCCGACGCTCCAGCCGAAGCCCCAGCGCATCGCAAAATCGACGTCGCGTGCGTTGTCGGCGATCGCGCCCAGGTGTACGGCAATGTAGTGGAAAGCATCGCGGAAGATCGCCCACAGGAACTGCGCCTGGGGATTGGTCGACGTGCGCATGGCCTTGAATTTCTTGACCGGGTCTTTTTCCTTCAGGATGCGCGCGACGATGTCGTCCGCCTTGGCGCCGCCCGCGACGTATTCTCCGGTGGCGAAGTCGAGGCGCTGGATATCCTTGCCGACTTTTTTGTAGAAGCCGCCACCGGTTTTCGAGCCCAGTGCGCCTTTTTCGATCAGCCTCGCCAATACCTCAGGCGTCTTGTACAGGCTGAAGAAAGGATCGTCCTGCAGCGTGTCCTGCATGGTCTTGATCACATGGCCCATCGTATCCAGGCCCACCACGTCGGCGGTACGGAACGTGCCCGACTTGGCGCGACCGAGCTTGGCGCCGGTCAGGTCGTCGACGACGTCCACCGACAGGCCGAATTTTTCGGCTTCGTGGATCGTGGCCAGCATGCCGAAGATACCCACGCGGTTGGCGATGAAGTTCGGCGTGTCCTTGGCGCGCACGACGCCCTTGCCGAGTACCGACGTCAGGAAGGTCTCGAGCTGGTCGAGGATTTCAGGACGGGTGTCGACGGTCGGAATCAGTTCGACCAGGTGCATGTAGCGCGGCGGATTGAAGAAGTGCACGCCACAGAAGCGCGCCTTCAGTTCCGCATCAAAACCGTCGGCCAGCTTGTTGATCGACAGGCCCGAGGTGTTCGAGGCGAAGATCGCGTTTGGCGCGATGTGCGGCGCGACCTTCTTGTACAAGTCGTGTTTCCAGTCCATGCGCTCGGCGATGGCTTCGATGATCAGGTCGCAGCCGGCCAGCACGTCCAGGTTGTCGTCGTAGTTGGCGACCTGGATGAGGGAGGCGTCATCCTTGTTGCCGAGTGGCGCAGGCGACAGCTTTTTCAGGTTCTCGATGGCGCGCAGGACGATGCCGTTCTTCGGACCTTCCTTGGCAGGCAGGTCGAACAGCACGACCTGGACTTTGGCATTGACGCAGTGCGCAGCAATCTGCGCGCCCATCACGCCGGCGCCGAGGACGGCGACTTTTTTGACGGTGAAATTCGACATAAATTTTTCCCTTTGTGTTAACCCGTCATACCGGCGGAAGCCGGCACCCATGCTGCGTGTCCGAATTCGGTTAATCAGCATGGATCCCGGCGTGCGCCGGGACGACGTTGTTTTAGATCGGAGGTTGTTTTATTTAAAACAGGTCAGCTTCCATCGCCATCAAATTCGCCGAACCCGAACGGGCCTGGCGGATCAGCATCGCGGTTTCAGGGTACAAACGGGCAAAGTAAAAACGGATCGTGCCCAGTTTCGACTTGTAGAACGTGTCGCTCGAATCCTGCTTCTCCAGGGCGATCTTCGCCATCTGTGCAAAGAAGTAGCTGTACACCAGGTGGCCTACGACGCGCAGGTAAGGCACGGCGGCGGCGCCCACTTCGTCCGGATTCTGGAATGCCTTCATGCCGATTTCCATCGTCAACTTGGTGACCTTGTCGCCCAGTTCGCCCAGCGGCGTGATGAATTCACTCATGTTTTCATCGAGGCCGTTGTCTTCGACGAACGATTTGATCTTCTCGCCGAACTTGCGCAGCTTGGCGCCGTTGTCCATCAGGATCTTGCGGCCCAACAGGTCGAGCGACTGCACGGTGTTGGTGCCTTCGTAAATCATGTTGATGCGCGCGTCGCGCACATACTGTTCCATGCCCCACTCGGCGATGTAGCCGTGGCCGCCGTACACCTGCATGGCTTCCGACGTGGCAACCCATGCGTTGTCGGTAATGAAGGCCTTGATGATCGGGGTCAGCAGCGCGACTTCGTCGGCAGCTTCCTTGCGCACGTCGGCATCAAGGTGGTTCAGTTCACGGTCGATCTGCAGCGCGACGTACGACGAGAACGCGCGCGCGCCTTCCGCATACGCTTTCGCAGTGAGCAACATCCTGCGGACGTCGGGGTGCACGATGATCGGGTCGGCCGGCAGGTTCGGCGCTTTCACGCCCGACAGGCTGCGCATCTGGATGCGGTCCTTGGCGTAGATCAGCGCGTTCTGGTAAGCCACTTCGGTCAGGCCGAGCGACTGCATGCCCACGCCCAGGCGGGCTGCGTTCATGAACACGAACATGGCGTTCAGGCCCTTGTTCGGTTGGCCGATGAGCCAGCCACGGGCGCCGTCCAGGTTCATCTGGCAAGTCGAGTTGCCGTGGATGCCCATTTTTTCTTCAATGGCGCCGCAGGCGATCGCATTGCGCTCGCCGACGCTGCCGTCTTCCTTCGGCAGGAATTTCGGCACCAGGAACAGCGAAATGCCTTTCGATCCTTCCGGTGCATCAGGCACGCGGGCCAGCACCAGGTGGATGATGTTTTCCGACATGTCGTGCTCGCCGGCGGAAATGAAAATCTTCGAGCCGGTGATCAGCCACGAGCCGTCATCCTGCGGCAGCGCTTTCGAACGCAGCATGCCGAGGTCGGTGCCGCAATGCGCTTCGGTCAGGCACATGGTGCCGGTCCACTCGCCCGATACCAGTTTTGGCAGGTAGAATTTTTTCTGCTCATCGGTGCCGTGTTCCTTCAGGCACTCGTACGCGCCGTGCGACAGGCCCGGGTACATGGTCCAGGCCTGGTTCGACGAATTCAGCATTTCGTAGAAAGAATTGTTCAGCGTAATCGGCAAACCCTGGCCGCCGTATTCCGGATCGCAACCGAGCGCAGCCCAGCCGCCTTCGACGTACTGCTGGTACGCTTCCTTGAAACCTTTTGGCGTCGTGACCGATTTGGTGGCGGCGTCGTAGTGGCAGCCTTCGTGGTCGCCCGAATGGTTCAGCGGGAACAGGACGTCCTGCGTGAACTTGGCGCCCTCTTCCAGGACCTGGTTGATGATGTCGGCATCGACTTCGGCGTAGTTCGGCATGCCCTTGAATTCCTCGGCAACATTGAGGAACTCGTGCAACACGAACTGCATATCCCGGATTGGCGCGACGTACTGACCCATGGTTTTCTCCTGACGAAGGTAATAAGTTAAGTTTGAATCTGAAGCGGAAAGAGCATCAGCCTTGCTGGCTGGGGCTGGGTTGACTGGTGCTGCGGTAGTTCTCAAGCAGGCGTTCGAAGCCGACCCTGGCCCGGTCGACACTGCCAGGCTGGCGCAGGAAACGCGCATCGTGGTGCAGGGCCAGGATCAACCCGTACATCTCGTAGACCATTTGCTGGGCATCGGTACCGGCTTGCAACTGCTCGCTGTCGATGCATTGCTGGACGCAGCGCAGCAAGGCGCCCTGCCAGGCCCGCACCATCGAGACCAGCTCCTCGCGGATCGGGCCCGGGCGGTCGTCGTATTCGACGGCTCCACTAATATAGATGCATCCCGAGGCAATTTCCACCGATACCCGTTTAATCCAGCGGGCATACATGGCCTGGAGGCGGGGAATGCCCCGTGCTTCCTTGACGCTGGGAACGAACACTTCCTGCTCGAAACGGTGGTGGTAGAGCTTGAGCACTTCCATCTGCAAGTCTTCGCGCGAACCGAAGTGCGCAAACACGCCGGACTTGCTCATATTCATTTTGTCCGCAAGCAGGCCGATGGTCAGGCCTTCAAGACCTTCGCGACTGGCGAGTTCGAGCGCGACATCCAGGATGGCTGCCCGTGTCAGTTCGCCCTTGCGCATGAATTTAGCTGTGGTAGTGATGAGATGCCCCGGAGTTAAAGACCAAATACCAACCGTTCCGAAAAATTGCGAACGCTCGTACTATTATCTAACGGGGCGGAAATGTCAAACGTGAAGTTTAGAGGTGGGGTTCTAGGGAAGCGACCAACTCGGCACGCCGTTACCGTCATCCCCGCGAAGGCGGGGACCCATACCGCCTAATAACAGCGTTACTACTGCGCGAAGGTGCTACAGGCCCCCGCCTGCGCGGGGGTGACGGTTTAAAAGCATGATCACCCCGTCGCTTTCCCCATGGCCCGCCGATCGCGCTTCGTCGGCCGCCCCTTGATCTCCAGCGCTGGCTCGCGGAACAAGCGCCGTGCGACCTGGTCGTTCTCGCGCTTTTCGATGCTGAGGGCGGTTTCCTCATAAAGCTTGGCGGCAATCGTCGCCGAGCCGCGCTGGTCGGAAATGCCCGTGACCAGCACTTCCCACGCATTCGAGCCGTTGTCGATGGTGAGCTTGTCGCCCAGCTTGACGGTGCGCGCCGGCTTGATTGCGTCACCATCGACGCGCACGCGGCCGCGGTCGACCGCGTCGGTCGCCAGCGACCTGGTTTTGAAGAAACGCGCGGCCCACAGCCACTTGTCGATACGGACGTTGGTGTCGCTCATGACTGGTCTTTATGCATAGCCGATGGAAAATACCCGCATTGCCAGTTTATACGCCAGGTACGCGGTTTCATAGCCTGTCCGCCGTGCCCAGCTCATCTGTTCGAGTTCTTCGGTGCCAATGGCCACGCCATCGTGAATGCCGCGCTGGATATGTTCGCGCACGGTCGCGGCAAATTGCGCGTCCTTGACCACCACATTCGCTTCCTGGTTGACGAACAGCGACAACCCGTCGCAGTTGCTCGACCCCACGGTGGCCCAGTCATTGTCGACCACGGCAATTTTCGCGTGCAGCTGGGTCTTGCGGTATTCAAACACCTTGACGCCGGAGGCCATCAGCTTCGGATAGAACGAGTGCGCCACTGCATCCTGCAATTTGAATTCGCCGACGCCGATCAACAGCTGCACATCCACGCCGCGCTCGGCTGCCTTGATCAACGCTTCGCGAAATTTTCGGCCCGGTGCGAAATACGGGTTCGCCAGCAAAATGCTGTGCTTCGCGCTGCCCAGCGCCTTCAAATACGCCCGCTGGATCGTGCGCCGGTTGCGCAGGTTGTCGCGCACCACAAAACCTGCCTGCATGGGACCATCGCCCAGGCCAGGCGGCTGTTTTTTGAGTTCGCGGAACAAGTTCATGCGCTTGAGCACGTCGAGATGGCCCACGCGCATCCACTGCGCCTGCGCTTCCACGTGGATTTGCGCCACCAGCGGACCGGTCACCTGGACGGCAAAATCCCAGCGCGGGGCCGGCAGTTTTTCGTCCGGCTTGTAGTCGCACAGCCAGTCATCGTTGATGTTGATGCCGCCAACAAAAGCGACGGTATTGTCGACAACGGTGATCTTCCGGTGCGAGCGGCTGATGCCGCGCCGAAACCACGGATTGAATACGCGGTAATGCACGCCATTGCTGCAAAAAGCTTCCCGCAAACGTTTGGTCGTACCGTTGCCGGTCCCGAACCAGTCGACCACGACGCGCACCTTGACGCCACGTTTCGCCGCGCGAATCAGCGCGTCCTCGACTTTGGCGCTGCTCTCGTCGGTGGCAAAGATATAGGTTTCGAACAGGATGTCGTTCTGGGCACCGTCGATGGCGGCCAGCAAGGCAGGAAAAAACTGCACGCCGCTTTCCAGCAGCGTCACGGTGTTATTGGCGACGTATTTGACCGAACGCATGCCGCTCAGGACAGCGCGAGATGAGCGACAATCGGCGCGTGATCCGACAGCCGCGCCCAGGTCGGCCCGTGCATGACTTCCGCTTTTTCGACCTTGAAGCCGCGCACGTAAATGCGGTCGAGACGGAACCACGGCATTGCCGCCGGGAAGGTGCGCGCCGGCGTGACGGACTTGGTGCGGCCGGCAAGGCGCCGCGCCAGGTCGCCGATCGGGTTCGATTTGCCAAGCTCGTCGAATACTTCGCACACGCCCAGCGCCTCGCGCAGGCGCGCGCTCAAATTATTGCGCCAGTCATTGAAGTCGCCTGCAATGATGACGGGCTCGTCCGCCGGCGCCGAAGCCAGCACTTTCTGGATGAGCAAGTCGGTCTGGCGGCCCCGGCCGGCCTCGAACAGGCCAAGGTGGACGACGTAACAGTGAACCTTGCCCACTTCCGTTTCTAGTATGCAGTGCAGGATGCCGCGCTTTTCGTAGGCATGGTCGGACACATCGTCGTTGGTGTGGCTGGCGATGGGAAAGCTGCTCAGCAAGGCGTTGCCGTGGTGGCCGTGGTCGTAGACGGCGTTCATCCCGTATGCGGTATGCGACATGTCGCCCGCCAAAAATTCGTGCTGGGCCGCTTCCGGCCACTGGCGCCGCCCACGTGTTTCGGCGCCGAACTTGGCCGAGAAATGGTCATGCTTGCCCTGCACTTCCTGCAGGAACACGACGTCGGCGCCAAACATGCCGATCGCTTTTTTCAGCGCCAGTACGCGGGGACGGGTTCCGATGGAGGAAACCCCCTTGTGGATATTGTAGGTAGCAACACGAATCTTCATGGGAACATTCTAACCCCATCCGGCACTTGTCATTTTGGAACAAATGTCTATCGTGCGCAGCCTGCTTTCAGGCGCTGACCGCCCTCCCCAGCAAGCGGTCGAGCAAACCGGTCTCCAGCGCGGCAAACGCCGCATCGCGCCGGCGCGGACGCGGCAGGTCAACCCTTACGTCCTCGGCAATACGACCGTCCTCGATGACGAGCACGCGGTCGGCCAGGCTGATGGCCTCCTGGACATCGTGCGTGACCAGCACGGCAGTAAAACCGCGCGCCAGCCACAGCGATTCGATCAAGCGCTGCATCTCTATGCGGGTGAGCGCGTCGAGTGCACCGAGCGGTTCGTCGAGCAGTAGCAACGGCGGCTGGTGCACCAGCGCACGCGCCAGCGCGACGCGCTGCTTCTGTCCACCGGACAGCGCGGATGGCCAGTCGGCAGCGCGTTCGGCCAGGCCGACGGCCGCCAGCGCAGACTGGGCCCCGGTCGAATCGGCCCGCAAGCCCAGGCGCACGTTGTCGAATACGGATTTCCACGGCAGCAGGCGCGCTTCCTGGAACATCATGCGCAGCGCCGTGGCGCCGGCGATGGCGCCACGGTCGAGTATCTCAAGGCCGGCAATGGCGCGCAACAACGTGCTCTTGCCGCAGCCGCTGCGCCCGACGACGGCGACAAATTCCCCCGGCGCCAGCGCCAGGTTGATGTCGTCCAGCACCGGGCGCTGGCCGAACGATTTGCTGATGTGGCGGAGCGTGAGTGCCACGCCGTGGCGGCCGCGCGCGGCGGCCGCTCCGAGCGTGATCTGTTCCATCTGGTTGTTATGCATGGGCTCTCATTAGCGGTAAGCCGGATTCCAGCGCAGGCAGCGCCGTTCCAGCGCGCGCGCCAGCACATCGGCCGCCTTGCCCAGCAGGGCGTACAGCAGGATCCCCACCAGCACGATGTCGGTGCGCAGGAATTCGCGCGCGTTCATTGTCATGTAGCCGATGCCCGACTGCGCCGAAATGGTCTCGGCCACGATCAGCAGCACCCACACCAACCCGAGCGCAAAGCGCACGCCCACCAGGATGGATGGCAGCGCCGCCGGCAGGATCACGTCGCGGTACAAGGGCCAGCCGCGCACGCCATAGCTGCGCGCCATCTCGAGCAGGGCCTGGTCGGCCGAGCGGATGCCGTGGAAGGTATTCAGGTAGACCGGGAAAAAGACGCCCACCGCCAGCAGGAACAGCTTGGCGGATTCGTCGATGCCGAACCACAGGATCACCAGCGGAATGAGCGCCAGCGCGGGGATATTCCGGATCATCTGCAGGGTGGTGTCGAGCAGCGTTTCGGCGCGGCGCACGCTGCCGATCAGCAATCCCAGCAGCAGGCCGGCGCCGGCGCCCAGCGCAAAACCGCTGGCAGCCCGCCACAGGCTGGTGCGCAGGTGCAGCGTCAGCTCGCCCGATTCGGTGAGGGTCCAGAACGCCTTCGCCACGGCCCATGGTTCGGGCAGGATGCGGCTCGACAGCCAGCCGACGCGAGCCGACAATTCCCACACAACGACCAGCGCCAGCGGCAAGATCCACGGCGCCAGTGCTGACAAGCGTTTCATTTTACGCAGCCTTCTTCTCGACGTTTTTCGGAACAATATCGCTGGCCATCATCTCGCCGAATGGTCCCGTGATCGATTGCTCGCCAGCCGCCTTGCCCTTGCCCAGCAGTGGGAACACCAGTTCCGCGAATCGGTAGGATTCTTCCAGGTGCGGATAGCCGGACAAAATAAAGGTCTCGATGCCCAGGTCCGCGTACTCGCGCATGCGTGCGGCCACCGTCTCCGGGTCGCCTACCAGCGCCGTGCCGGCGCCGCCCCGCACCAGCCCCACACCGGCCCACAAATTGGGCGACACTTCGAGCTTGTCGCGGCGCCCGCCGTGCAGCGCCGCCATCCGCTGCTGGCCCACCGAATCCATCTTCGCGAACGATGCCTGCGCCTTGGCGATGATCTCGTCGTCGAGGTGGCTGATCAACTCGTCGGCTGCGCGCCAGGCCGCCTCGGTGGTGTCGCGCACAATCACGTGAAGGCGGATCCCGAAGCGCAGCGTGCGACCGTGGCGCCCGGCGCGCTGGCGGATGTCGTCGATTTTTTCGGCCACCGCCGCGGGCGGCTCGCCCCACGTGAGGTACACATCCATCTGTTCAGCGGCCAGCGCGTGTGCAGGTTCGGACGAGCCGCCGAAGTACAGTGGCGGATACGGTTTTTGCACTGGCGGGTACAGCGTCCTGGCCCCCTTCACTTGCAGATGCTTGCCCTCGAAATCGTAGCCTGCCGCGCCGCCCTCGCCTGCCATGGTGGCGCGCCAGATGCGGAAAAATTCATTTGAAATTTCATAGCGTTTGGCGTGGTCGGCAAACACGCCGTCCGCTTCCAGCTCGCCCTGGTCGCCGCCCGTGACCACGTTGATCAACAGACGCCCGTTGGACAGGCGGTCGAACGTGGACGCCATGCGCACCGCGAGGCCGGGGCTGGACAGGCCGGGCCGGATCGCGACCAGGAATTTCAGTTTCTGCGTGACGGCCATCAGCGACGAGGCCACCACCCACGCGTCCTCGCAGGACCGACCGGTGGGGAGCAGCACGCCGTCGTAGCCCAGCGTGTCGGCCGCCACCGCGCACTGTTTCAGATAATCGGCGTCGACACTGCGCGCACCCCTGGTGGTGCCGAGATAGCGGCTGTCGCCATGGGTGGGGATGAACCAGAACACGTTCAGTGGCCGTTGCTGCGCGATAGACATGGTGGGCTCCTAAGGGCGGGATGCCAGCTGGGCATCCTTGACGACGATCGGCGAGGGAATCAGTTTCAGGCGGGTGAAGGTGTCCGCGATGTTCTGCTGCTGGGCCACGACGGCTGGCGACAGGGGCGTCACGCCATAGCTGTAGCGGCTGGCCGCCAGCTCCACCACGGCCGGATCGAGGCCGGTCTGGCGCGCCAGGATGGCCGCCACTTCGGCAGGGTGGGCCCGGCCCCAGTCGTCGACCTTCGCGATTTCTTCGAGGACGATGGCGACGATCTCGCCCTGCTTTTCGGCATACGGGCGGGACGCCAGATAAAACTGGTGGTTGGCGACCAGGCCGGTGCCGTCGGCGAGCACGCGCGCGCCCAGTTGTTTTTCGGCCGCGGCAAAGAACGGATCCCAGATCGCCCAGGCATCGACTGCACCGCGCTCAAAGGCAGCGCGCGCATCGGCTGGCGGCAGAAATACCGCCTGCACATCGGCGTAAGGAATACCGGCTTTTTCCAACGCCTTGACCAGCAGGTAATGTACGTTGGAGCCCTTGTTGAGGCCAATTTTCTTGCCGCGCAAATCCGCCAGGGTGCGCAGCGCCGACCCCTTGGGCACGACCACCGCTTCGGTCTTCGGCGACGCTGGTTCATGGCCGACGTAGACCAGGTTCGCGCCGGCCGCCTGCGCAAAAATGGGCGGCGCCTCGCCCACGGTGCCGAAGTCAATGCTGCCGACGTTGAGCCCTTCAAGCAGCACGGGGCCGGCCGGGAACTCGGTCCATTTGACCGTCACGTTCTTTTCAAGCAGGCGCTTTTCGAGCGTGCCACGCCCTTTGAGGAGGGTCAGCGTGCCGTATTTCTGGAAACCGATGCGCAGCGCGCGCGCGGGTTGGGCCAGCGCGGCTGCTGGCAGGCCGGCGGCCAGCAGGCTCGCGCCCATCATGGCCAGCGTGTGCCGGCGGTGTTCGTTCAGGTAAGCCATGGATTTTCCATGTGTGGTTGTCTTGACAAAGACTACGACCACGCCAGCTAAACTGAAACGAATGCTTTCGACATTCGATAGTTGGATTTCGTTCGCGCGCTTTGCGCATATCGATGCGCGGATTCCGGCGTTCCCGCGCCGGCCCCAGGGTTACCGGCGCCTCAGGCAGCGGCGTCGCGCGGCGCGCTGTCGTCGCCGCCCATCATCCAGAAGTGATCCGGCACGGCATCGGCGCACAGGCGCGACCCGCGCGCGACAAATCCCGGCGGCAGCGGCGCGACCAGGCACGGGCCGGTCAGCATCAGGCCGCCCGGCAGTTCAATATGCAGCAAGCCATCGGCGCTCTTCATCGAACGCACTTGCATTTCCGTCTGCACTTCTGCCATCAATTTATTGCTATTCAACTCATTTCTCCCTGGTGTAGGCGCGCCTCGTCGGGACGAGCGGATGCGATGCATCCATCTGGGCGCAGCGGGTGTCCCGCGCTTTACCTACGACCGCGGAATCAATTGACGATAGGTGAATATTATCGAGAAGTCAAACGGATGAGTATCGAACATACAACATTCGAGCGGTTCAAACCAGGTGCCGCGGCAGCTGCAGGATGGCTTCGGCGTTCGACGACGAGAAGCAGCAGTCGGCCGCTTCCAGCAAAGGGAGCCAGGCATGGGCGACGTGCTCGCGCGGGGACAGGACGATGGGAATGTCGCGCGGGACGCAGACGGAAAACACGTGCTCGGTGTTCTGGGTGACGCCGGGAGCGTAGCGGTGGCGCCAGGTGGGGTAGATGTCGTAGACGTTGGCCAGGCGCCAGTCGCGCAGGACGATGCGTTCGCCGTCGGCGGCGATGCCGGTTTCTTCGAACAGTTCGCGGGTGGCGGTGGTGAGCAGCGGCTCGTCGATGGCGTCGAGGGAGCCGGTGACGGATTGCCAGAAGCCGGCGCGGTCGGCGCGCTCGATGAGGAGGACGTTCAGGTCCGCGGTGTGGATGACGACCAGGACGGATTCGGGAATTTTGTGCAAGGGCGCCTCCGCCGCCGTCCCGGCGGACGCCGGGGCGACGGTTTTTACAGTTGGTGGTGAAAGCTTGCGGCGGCTTTACGCCACCTTCGGCTCCGCACCACGCAAACGGATGTGCAGTTCACGCAGCTGCTTCTCGTCCACTTCCGACGGCGCATTGGTCAGCAGGTCCTGCGCACGCTGGGTTTTCGGGAAGGCGATCACGTCGCGGATCGAATCCGAACCGGTCATCATCGTCACGATGCGGTCCAGGCCGAACGCCAGGCCACCGTGCGGCGGCGCGCCGTATTGCAGCGCATCGAGCAAGAAACCGAATTTGAGCTGCGCTTCTTCGGCGTCGATCTTCAACGCGCGGAACACTTTGCTCTGCACTTCTTCGCGGTGGATACGGATCGAACCGCCACCCAGCTCCCAGCCGTTCAGGACCATGTCGTAGGCCTTGGCGATGCAGGCGCCCGGATCGGTTTCCAGCATGTCTTCGTGGCCGTCTTTCGGCGCCGTGAACGGATGGTGCGTCGCGGTCCAGCGATCCGATTCTTCGTCGTGTTCGAACATCGGGAAGTCGACCACCCACAATGGCTTCCAGACGTCGTCGAAGAGGCCGGCCTTCTTGCCGAATTCCGAGTGGCCGATCTTGACGCGCAGCGCGCCGATGGCGTCGTTGACGACCTTGGCCTTGTCGGCGCCGAAGAAAATCAGGTCGCCGTCTTCCGCGCCGGTCTGGGCGATGATCTTGGCCAGCGCTTCGTCGTGCAGGTTCTTCACGATCGGCGACTGCAGGCCATCGCGGCCGAGGGCTTTCTCGTTGACCTTGATGTAGGCGAGGCCACGGGCGCCGTAGATGGCGACGAACTGGGTGTACGCATCGATTTCCGAACGGGGCATGGTGCCACCCTGCGGCACGCGCAGGCCGACCACACGGCCGTTCGGCATATTGGCCGCGCCGGAAAACACCTTGAAGTCGACATCCTTCATGACGTCGGTCAGGTCGGTGAACTGCAGCTTGACACGCATGTCCGGCTTGTCCGAACCGTACATGCCCATCGCCGTGGCGAAGCCCATGACCGGGAACGGGTTCGGCAGGTCGATGTCGAGCGTGTTCTTGAAGACGATACGGATCATGTCTTCGAACAGGTCGCGGATCTCCTGCTCGGTCAGGAACGACGTTTCGCAATCGATCTGGGTGAATTCAGGCTGGCGGTCGGCGCGCAGGTCTTCGTCGCGGAAGCACTTGGTGATCTGGTAGTAGCGGTCGAAGTTCGCCACCATCAGCAGCTGCTTGAACAGCTGCGGCGACTGCGGCAGCGCGAAGAATTTGCCGGCGTTGACGCGCGACGGCACCAGGTAGTCGCGGGCGCCTTCCGGCGTCGACTTGGTCAGCATCGGCGTTTCGATGTCGATGAAGCCCAGTTCGTCGAGGTACTTGCGCACTTCCATCGTCACCTTGTAGCGCAGGCGCAGGTTGTTCTGCATTTGCGGGCGGCGCAGGTCGAGCACGCGGTGGGTCAGGCGGGTCGTCTCCGACAGGTTGTCGTCGTCGAGCTGGAACGGTACCGTGACCGATGCGTTCAGCACTTCGACGGCGGTGGCGGTCACTTCGATCTTGCCCGACTTCAGGTTGGCGTTGACGGTGCCTTCCAGGCGGTTGGTGACGGTGCCGGTAATGCGCAGGCAGTATTCGTTGCGCACGTGTTCGGCGGCTTCGAACACCGCGGCGTTATCCGGATGGCAGACCACCTGCACCAGGCCTTCGCGGTCGCGCAGGTCGATGAAGATCACGCCGCCGTGGTCGCGGCGACGGTGCACCCAGCCGCACAGGCTGACGGTTTGGCCGAGCAGCGCTTCGGTCACGAGGCCACAGTAGTTGGTACGCATGGAAGACGAAGTGGAAATAGAAGACATGGTGGCGATCCAGGTTGAGTTTTGAATGAGGCGCCGTGGTCGGCGCCATTGTTCTTTTGCGTGGCGTTATTCGGGAGCGACGACGCCCATCGAGACGATGTATTTCAGCGCCGCGTCGACCGTCATGTCGAGTTCGACGACGCGGCTCTTTTCCATCATCAGGAAAAAGCCCGAGGTCGGATTCGGCGTGGTCGGCACGTACACGCTGACGAATTCGCCGACCAGGTGGTTCTTCACGTCGCCGCCCGGCACGCCGGTCAGGAACGCGATGGTGTACGAATCGGCGTGCGGGTAAGGAATCAGCACGGCCTTGCGAAAGGCATTGCCCGACGACGAAAACAGCGTATCGGACACCTGCTTGACGCTGCCGTACAGCGAGCTGACCACGGGAATGCGCTTGAGCAGGCTCTCCCACAGGCGCAGTACGTAATTGCCGACCAGGTTATTGGTCAGCAGGCCGGTGACGAACACGATCAGGATCGTCAGGATGGTACCGAGGCCGGGGATGTCGAAGCCGAACAGCGTGCGCGGCTGCCACTGGTGCGGGACGATCAGCAGCGACTGGTCCATGGTGCCGATGACGAGGTTCAGCACCCAGACGGTAATCGCCAGGGGCACCAGGACCAGCAAACCGGTAATGAAGTATTTACGCATTGTTGTTCGGACCAGTTTTCTCAGATAATCATTTCGTGTTGCTGTCGGATGAAGGCTTGGCGGCCGGCGCGGCCGGCGCGCTGTCGCTGGCCTTGCTCTCGCTGGCCTTGCTCTCGCTGGCCTTGCTGTCGCTGGCCTTCGTGTCGACCGGCGTAGCCGACGTCGCGGTGGTCGGCGGCTTGCTGCCACCACGGAAATCGGTGACATACCACCCGCTTCCCTTGAGCTGGAAGCCGGCAGCGGTCAGCTGCTTGCGAAACGTGCTCTTGCCGCATTGCGGGCAATCGGACAGCACGGGGTCGGACAGCTTCTGCAGCACGTCCTTCTCAAAGCCGCACTCTTCACAGCGGTAAGCATAAATCGGCATTCAGTACTCCGCAAAAATCATCAAAACCCTGAATTATAAAGCTTTTATGGCGGCACCCGGCCATGGCGAGCCCGGCCCCCTTCCAGCCCGGCCAGGCCGACTGTTGTTTTTCCCCACCGCCCGGCACGATTCATTTGCCATACATCAACTCAGATGTTTTAATCACCACCTCAGCAAAACGCTGCCAGCGCCGCCTGGCCTGCCGGCAGCGACTACCAAGAAACAGAAGTTTGGGCCGCGCCCGCGCCGCCCCAGCCGTACAAAAACACTGCAGTTGTGAAGCCCGCCTCGCGGGCTTTTTTTTCGCCCGCTTGACTAGTGCCAGCGCGTGCCGGTCACGCCCGACATCACGGTGGCCACCTTGCTGCGGCTCAGGTGGTAGCCGATGAAGACCAGTTCCGAACGCTGCTGCGGCTGTGCGTCCGGCTTGATGTCGATCCGCCCGCGCACGCCCTGCACCAGCATCGTCCCCAGTTCAGCACAGGCGACAAAGCCCTTGCTGCGCAGGACAGGCTCGGCCAGGGAGGCCTGCTGCAAGGCCTCCTTCAACACCGCCAGCTGCTGCGGCGCCTCGCAGCGCAGCACGAACGACAACCAGCCCGGGTCCTGCTCATGGAAGTGCTTATGCGTCGCCAGGCCGTGGCTGTGCGCCGCCATGCCGGAGTGGACGTGGCCGTCGAGGCGGCGCTGGCCACCGAGCACGCTGGCCTGCGGACCCGGCACGGCTGCCAGCGGCGCATACGCGTGCTGATGTTCGATGCGGGTCGGCTGATGCAGGCGCAGGCCCAGCGCCAGGCGCACATCGAGCTGCGCCTGGTACGCCAGCTCGATGAAGCGCACGTTCGGCGCGCCTTCGCGCACGCGCGTTTCAGCCAGCAGCAGCGCGTCATCCTCCAGCGCATCGATCTTGTTGAGCACGACGACGTCCGCGGCTTCCAGCTGGCGCGCGAACATATCGGCCACCGCATCCTGCGCGGCGAACTGGCTGGCCAGCAGCAGCGGCGTGTCCACCACCGCCAGCGTCGCATCGAGAATGAAGTCATCACCCAGGTCCGGGCCCTGCAGGCGCTCCATCACCGCGGTGGGCAAGGCCAGGCCCGAGGTTTCGATCAGCACGTGGTCGACCTGCGCGCGGCGCGCGGCGATTGCCTGCATGGCCGGGACGAACCGGGTGTCATCGCCATACGCGATCAGGCCGTGCGTGAAATCATGGATGCGCACCTGGTCGCAGGCCGCGCCTTGCACCAGGGCGCTGTCGATCGAGATCTCGCCGAATTCGTTGATCAGGATGGCCAGCCGGCGTTCCTGGCGCCGCGCCACCAGGCTGCGCAGCAAGGTGGTCTTGCCGGAGCCGAGGAAGCCGGTCACGATGGTGACGGGAATGCGGCCGTTCATTGGATGCCGAGTTCGCGCAACTGGTCCAGCACGTCGCCGGTACTGACGGCCACGCGCGGATAATCGATGACCGGGCGGCCCTGCACCACCAGCGCAATGCCGAGCGCCCGGGCCGCTGCCACCTTGGCGCCGTAGCCGCCGGCCGCGCCGGAATCCTTGGTCACCACGCAGTCGATCCGCCAGTCGCGCCACAGCGCTTCGTTGAAGGCGCTGGAAAACGGTCCCTGCATCGCGCAGATGCGTTCGCGCGGCACGCCAAGCGCGAGCGCGCGTTCGATCAATTCCGGATCCGCCGTCAGGCGCAGGAACCACGCTTTATCCTGCGCGCCCGGCGCCTGCAGATAGGTGGCGAGGTCTTTCGACCCGGTCGCGAGGAAAATGCGCTGGCCGCTGGCGATGGCCGTTTGCGCGGCCAGTTGGGGCGTCGCGCGCCAGACACCGTCGGCGGGCGCATAGTCGCTGGCGCGTTCGTAGCGCAAGTAGGGGATGCGCAGTTCGCGCGCCAGCCCCACCAGCTGCTCGCTCATCAGCGTCGCATAGGGATGCGTGGCATCGACCAGCACGCGCGCGCCACTGGCCACCAGCGCCTGGCGCCGCGCTTCGACGCCCCGGCGCCCGGCCCACACGGTCAGCCTGGCATTGCCGCCCGCTGCCAGCGCACCGCCATGGTCGGTGGCCGTCGAGACCACCACCGGAAAGCGGTCGGCCAGCGTGCCGGCCAGCGCGTTGCCATCGCTGGTGCCTGAAAAGACCCACGCCGCACCCTGCGGCAACGCAGCACGTGGCGCTTCTTTTGCCGTGTTGTCGCCGAGCGACCAGTCGTTGTAGCCACGCGGCGTATAGATCTGCCCGCGCTTGCGCTTCGTAAAACGGTTACCGACGACGATCGTGGTCAGCATGTCGAACTGCAGCGACGGCAATTCATCGAGGCGATGGATGCTGACCTGCTGGCCCGGGCGGTAGGCATTCTTCACGACGCCGCACAGCGTATGCGGCGCTTTCGATTCGAGCATCAGCTGCAGCACGCGATAGACGCCTTGCTGGCGCCCGGCGCTCTGCACGTTGTACATCACGCAGGCGAGATCGGCCTGGGCGATGTGGCGCGCGCGGTGCTCGATCCAGTCCCACGGGCACAGCAGATCGGACAGGCTCAGCGTGGCGAAATCGTGCGACAGCGGAGAGCCCAGCAGCGAGGCGCAGGCGTTCGCCGACGTGATGCCGGGGATGACGTTCACCTCGTACGTATCGTCCTCGCCCATCTCTTCGAACGCCAGCGCGGCCATCGCGTAGATACCGATGTCGCCGCTGGAAATGAGCGCCACCCTGGCACCGCCGCGCGCCTTCTCGATGGCCAGCAGCGCGCGCTCGCGCTCCTGCGTCAGCGGCGGCGTGTGGATTTCCTTGCCCTCGACGTGAGGGCCGATCCAGCGCAGATACAGCTCATAAGCCACGATCACGTCGCTGCCTTGCAAAGCCGCGACGGCGCGCGGCGCGATCAGGTCGTCGAAACCGGGACCGACCGATACCAAATTCAAAACACCACTCATATTTCCATCCATTGATCTTGAACCACTGCGACGGCCACGCCGTCCAGGCTTGTTTTCGGTACCAGCAGGCGGCCGCGCGGACTGGCCACCAATGCGCACGGCTCGCAGACGCCATCGAGGCCGACGTTCTGGCGCACCCAGTCGGACGGTGTGCTGACCCATGGACGCGCCGCCAGAGTTGCGCGCGCGAACACGCGCAGCGGCACATCGTGGGCCGCGCAAAACGCCAGCAGCCCCGGCTCGTTGGCCTTCAGGTCGACGGTGGCCATTTCGCGCACCTGGTCGATGCCGTGTTCTCCCAACGCCAGGCGCACCGCCGCCTCGATGCGCGCCATCGAGACGTCTTTCCTGCAGCCGATGCCCACCACGAGCGGCTTCAACGCCTCACTGGCCGTCGTCACGACAGGGACTGCGCCAACCGCCGCGGCGACGCGGTACGCCAGCGCATTCGCGCCGCCTTCGTGGCCGGCCAGCAGCGAGACCGCGAACCGGCCGGCTTCATCGAGCACGACGACCGCAGGGTCGCTGTGCTTGTCCTGCGCCAGGCCGTCGAGGAAGCGCACCGCGATGCCGGATGCGCCAATCAGAATCCACTGGGCGTGGCTGCGGTACGCCTGCGCGAACTGGGCTTTTTGCGCGACGCCGGGTGTCAGCCAGGGCCGGTGCGCGACGCCGCCAAGGCGCGCGGCCAGCGCTTCGCCTTCCGGGCGCACCAGCCAGATGCCGATGTCGGTCACGCAGTCGCCTTCGTCTTCTTCACAACGCGGAAGAGGTGCGTGAAATCCTTCGAGTACAGGCTCGACTCGGCGGCCTGCTCCTTGCCCAGCGCGGCGCCCACCAGCATCATCGTGGTCAGGTTCCACGCCCCGCGCTTGGTGTCTTTTAATACGGTTGCCAGCGTGCCCTGGTAGCTTTTCTGCTCCGGCCAGGTGGCACGGTAGACCAGCGCCACCGGCGTCTCCGGCGGATAGTGCAGCAGCAGGTCGGTGACGATTTTTTTCAGGTGCGGGCCGGACAGGAAGATGCACATCGTGGCGCGGTGCTCGGCCAAGCAGGCAATCGACTCCAGTTCGGGCACGGCCGATGCGCGGCCGGAGACGCGCGTGAGGATCACCGACTGCGACACTTCCGGCTTGGTCAACTCGGTCTGGATCGCGGCGGCGGCGGCCGTAAAGGAGGACACGCCGGGCACGATCTCGTACGCGATGCCGAGCGCGTCGAGGCGGCGCATCTGTTCCGCCGTGGCGCCGTAGATGGCCGGGTCGCCCGAGTGCAGGCGCACCACGTCGCTGCCGGCCGCCT
>Ga0265780_10001527_pt1 | contig 32522 bp, 19 predicted proteins | sample P1T30metagenome_FD_192432 | JGI IMG/M metagenome (GOLD analysis project Ga0265780, IMG submission 192432) | Plant litter microbial communities from East Loma Ridge, Irvine, California - P1 T30 | ecosystem: Environmental > Terrestrial > Plant litter > Unclassified | place: USA: California... | reverse complement strand
CCTTTGCGCGTGTCCATGGCATCGCGCACCAGGCCGTCAATCTCAGCGCCGGGGAGCGCATCCGGTCCAGCTCGGCTGGCGCCATTCACGTGCAGAACGTGAATGCCTACCACCGGCGTTTCCGGGAGTGGCTGGCACGCTTTCATGGTGTGGCGTCACATCGGCTACCGAACTACCTTGGCTGGCACTGGGCACTGGATGGTGGGCGAGTTACTTCTGTCGAACAATTGCTACGCATTGCATTCGGAGTCATCCACAGATAACGATGACAGCGCCAAGCTCAATCCGAGCATTGTCTTTCCCAGTCCGCATAGATCGCCTCGGGAATGGTGCCATCCGCATTCTTGTCTCCCCGATATTCGTTGGCGATCAGATTGGTACACAATTCGAAAGCAAGGTCCTCGTCGAGTTCCTCGATGATCGACGTGTCGGTGGAGCGTACCAGCTTGCCGTTGCTGTATTCAGTTTCGCTGACGAGCTCCCCATGCGAATACACCCGCAGGATTCCGTCGCGCTTGTAAGCTCGATAAGTCTCTTCCATGACAAGGAATTCGGCGCCATCGTGAAGCTCATAGACCTTGCGCGTCCGGATCCCATCCTTGGCTTCGGTGCGGTCGCGGCTGTTTTTTTCGCGCTGTTCGCTGAAGCCAGACAGCACACCATCTTTCCAGACCCAGTCCAGTTCCAGCTCGCCCGAGGCATAGGAAGTGCGGCGCTTTTCCCATCCGTTCACCTTGCCATCGACCCAGCGGATGTCGGAAATGAGCGTTTTGCCGTCGCTCGTCCATTCCTTGCTGGCGAGCAGGGTGCCATTCTTGAATTCCTGGGTTTTGACGATGTTGCCAGTTGCCGGATCACGCACTTCGGTGATCTCGTTCCTGGTGGCTGTCACGCCAGTTGGGGCTGCGGCGCTATCGTCAGGCTTGCTGGGCGAGCAGCCCTGGATCGACAACGCGATCAGGGAGATAGCCGCCATTCGAGAGAAAAAGGTCACGGTATTCCTCAGATATGCGTTGAACTGCAAAAAACCGGGACTTGCCCTAATGGCGTTAAGTTAAGAGCAGCCAACACGTCGTTCCCGCGAAGGGGGGAACAGCGCCACTGGCGCTGTTCCCCCCAAGTTCTGCGAACGTCGTCGAAACGCTGGCAGAAATTAGGTTCCCGCCTTCGCGGGAACGACGGTTTCGCGGCTAACTTAACGCCATTAGGGACTTGCCCGGTTTTTTGTAGTGACAGGCAGGGCGCATGGTTTGCATGGCGGTGGTCGCCGTACAGGTCATGCTCCCGCCAGCCCGGTCTTACTTCGACTGCGCGATCCAGCGATCCACCTTCGCCTCCAGCACCGCCAGCGGCAGCGTGCCTTCATCCAGCACGACCTCGTGGAACTTGGGCAGGCTGAATTTATCGCCCAGTGCCGCCTGCGCACGCTGGCGCAGTTCCATGATCTTGAGCGAACCGATCTTGTATGCCAGCGCCTGGCCCGGCATCACCATATAGCGCTCGATCTGCGCGCGCGCTTCCAGTTCCGAGTAGCCCAGCGTATCGCGAAAATAGGTGATGCCCTGGTCGCGGCTCCAGCCCTTGGTGTGCATGCCGGTGTCGACCACCAGGCGCGCGGCGCGCAGCATCTCGTCGTTCAGGTGGCCGAAATAATCTTCCGGCTTGTCGAATAGGCCCATCTCCTTGCCAAGGGTCTCGGCATACAGCGCCCAGCCTTCGGTGAAGGCGGTATTGCCACCGAACTTGCGGAAGTTCGGCAAGCCCAGTTCCTGCAGCAGCGCGATGTGGAAGTGGTGGCCCGGCTGGCCTTCATGCAGGTACAGCGTGACCATGCCGGTGCGGCCGTACTTGGTCGGATCGTTCACCACCGACCAGAACACGCCCGGCCGCGAGCCATCCGCTGCCGGCGCCGAGTAGTGGTCCGATGCGGTCTCGCGCGTCAGTTCCGGCTCCAGGCGCACTTCGAGCGGCGCCTTCGGCATCAGGGTGAACAGGGCCGGCAGTTTAGTGCGCACGGTGGCGTCGAGCTTCTGGAACACCTCGATCACCTGTTGGTCCGAGGTGAATGGTTTGTACTTGGGCTGTTCCGACACCCATTTCGGCAGGCCGGCGGCCGGACCGTCGTAACCCATCTTGGGGCCGATCTTTCCGTATTCGCCCTGGATGCGCGCGACTTCCTTCAGGCCGATCGCGTGGATCTGCTCGGGCGTCATGTCGGTGGTGGTCATCGCCGCCATGCGCGCCTTGTACCACTCGGCGCCGTTCGGCAGGGCGTTCCAGCCGGCCGTCGTGCGGGTGGCGGGCAGGTAGTCCTTCTCGATATAGGTTGCCAGGCGATCCAGCGCCGGATTGAGCTTGTCGATCGACTTGCGATAGGCGTCGGTCAGGCTGCGCTTGTCGGCGGCCGAGAAGCTGCTCGGGAACTTGTTGACCGGCGTGTAGAAGATGCTGGCGTCGGCCTTCGCCGCCTGCAGCTGCTTGAGCTGTGGCAGCAGCGACTCGATCGGCTGGCGCGGATGCACGATGCCGCGCTTGACGCCTTCGCGCATGTTGGCGATCGACTGGTCGATATAGACCACCATCTGGTCCAGGCGCTTCAGGTAGTTGCGGTAGTCCTTCGGCGTGGCGAATGGCTGGGCGCCTTCGCCGCCCGCGTAGTTCGCGATAAAGGCCGGCATATTGAACATCTGGTCCATCGGCAGCAGATGCTCGGGGAAGGCGCCCAGGCGCAGCGCGGTCTCGAGCTCGAACTTGACGATGTCGTAGCTGGCCTGTTCGTGCGCGTTCAGCTTGTCGCGCGGGATCGATCCCAGGCGCTTGAGGTAGCCGCGGTACAGCGCGAACTGCGCGTCGCGCTGCTTCGGCGCGATCGACAGACCGAGCTGGTCGAAGAAGCGGCCGTCGCCGCTCTCGGTCGCCCACACCGGCTCAAAACGTGCATAGGCCTCGTAGTACTCGTCGACCAGCTTGTTGATTGCCTTGCCGGCTTCGGTGGTGGCGACGTGGGTCTTGGCTGGCGCCGTGGCGGCAGCGGCGGCATCGGCCGCCATGGCTGGCGCGCACGCGAGCAGGGCGGCCGTGGCCAGTACGCCGAGCGTGAAGTTCTCTCTCATGGTCTTGTCCTTGTGATGATCAGTAGCTGGCCAGCGGCGTCAGCGCGCCGTTCTTGAAGGTGTACACCGTTACTGCGGTCTTCTTGAGGTTACCCTTGGCGTCGTAGCCGTAATTGCCGACCACGCCCTGATAGCTGATCGCGTGCATCGTCGTACCAACCTGCTTGGCGTCGACCGATTTAGCGGTCTGGATCGCCTGGGCGATGAACTTGGTCTGGTCGTAGAACGACGGCGCGTACACGTCCGGATCGCGCCCAAAACGCTTTTTATAGGCGGCCAGGAAGGCCGGGCCGCCCGGCTGCTTGGCGACGATGGCGCCGGCCTGCGCGCAGCGTACGTTCTCGCCGACCGCCGCGCCGCCCAGTTTGGCCATCTCGGGGCTGCACAGGGTGTCGCCGCCCAGCAGCGGCACGTTCAGGCCGAGCTGCTTCATCTGGCGCGCCATCGGCGCGCCTTGCGGGGCGTAGCCGCCGAAGAAGATGGCGTCGACCTTCTTGGCGCGCAGCGAGGTCAGGATGGCGGCGAAGTCGCTTGCCTTGTCGTTGGTGAACTCGTGGCCCGCGACCTTGATGCCGGCGGCCTGCGCCTGGCGCTTGAACTCCATCGCGATGCCCTGGCCAAACGCGGTGCGGTCGTCGATGACGCCGATGTTCTTGATCTTGAGTTCCTTGGCCGCGTAGCCGGCGACCGAGGCGCCGACCTGCGTGTCGCTGGCGACGATGCGGAATACCGTCGGGTAGCCGCTGGCAGTGATCTTGGGATTGGTGCCGACGGTCGACATCAGGATGCCGTTGTCGTTGTAGACGCGCGAGGCCGGAATCGCCACGCCCGAGTTGTAGGGGCCGAGCACGAACTTGACGCCGGCATCAGCGAACTTCTGGGCCACTGCCACACCCTGTTTCGGGTCGCCGCCATCATCTTCGGACTGCAGCACGAAGCGCAGCACGTTGCCGCCTACCTGGAGCTTCTGTGCGTTGAGTTCTTCGATGGCGAGGCGCACGCCGTTTTCATTGTCCTTGCCGGCAAACGCGTTTGAGCCCGACAGCGGGCCACTCACGCCGATCTTGACGACCTGTTCGGCAGCATTGGCCTGGATGGCGAACAGCGCGGCCAGCGCCAGCGGCGCCATCTTTATTTTCGATCGCATTCCCTTGGTCTCCGTTGATGTCAACGGGCGTCATCATCGCACGATTCGACCAGAGTAAGAAAGCGTAGCCGGTGCCGTAAAGACTCAGGCCGGCGTGCCGTGCGAGATCAGTTCGAGCGGCAGGGCCGTGGTCGACTTGATCTGTTCCATCGAGAAGGCCGACGACACGCCGGTCAGGCGCGCGGTCTTGATCAGCTTCTTGTAGAAGCGGTCGTAGCCGGCGATATCGGTGGTGACGACCTTGAGAAGGTAGTCGACGTCGCCGCTCATGCGGTGGAATTCGAGCACTTCGGGCAGGGCGATCACGGCGGCGGCGAAACGCGTCAGCCATTTTTCGTCGTGCTCGGTGGTCTTGACGCTGACGAACACCGTCACCGGCAAGCCGACCTTCTGGCGGTTGACGATGCTGACCCGGCTTTCGATATAGCCTTCTTCTTCGAGGCGCTTGACGCGCTTCCAGCAGGGGGTGCTGGACAGGCCGACCTTTTCGCTCAGGCCCGAGATGGAGAGCGTGGCGTCTGCCTGCAGCGCGGCGAGAATCGCACAATCAAATTTATCGAGTGAATTCATGTTCCGCATTGCTGATTATAAGAATAATTATCCTAGTATTCGACCACAATCAAGGAAATTTAGGACGTTTTGATCGCCTTTAGGTCGTACCATATTACTGGACAATAAGGTGTTGTGCGACACCTTTTTACTATTTTTGGCAGCTAATCCATGACCACCGAAATTTACCTCGACGCCAACGCGACTTCCCCCGTGCTGCCTGCCGCCGCAGCCGCCGCCATGGCTGCCATGCAGGACTGCTTCGGCAATCCGAGCAGCAGCCACGCAAGCGGCCTGCGCGCCCGCGCGCTGCGCGAGAACGTCCGTACTTGTGCGCGGCGGGTGATCGGCGCGCAGACTGGCCGCCTGATGTTCAACAGCGGCGCGACCGAAGGCATTCAGACATCGGTGCTGTCGGTGCTGTGCGCGGTGCGCGAGCGGCGCGCGCGTGGCGAGGCGTGTGGTGACGTGGTACTGATCGGCGCCACTGAACACAAGGCGGTACCCGAAAGCCTGGCGCACTGGAACCGGCTGCTGGGCACCGGCCTCGAACTGCGCGTGTTGCCGGTCGATGAGAACGGGCGCCATCGGCTCGAGGTGCTGCGCGCGCTGGCGCCGCGCGTGGCCATGCTCTGCACCATGGCAGCCAATAATGAGACCGGGGTCGTGTCTGATCTGGACGGCATCGCGGCCGTGCTGCGCGACACCGCCAGCCCGGCGCTGTGGATGGTCGATTGCGTGCAGGCGCTCGGCAAGCTGCCGCTCGCGCTCAGTGCCAGCCGTATCGACTACGCGCCGTTCTCGGGGCACAAGCTGTATGCGCCAAAGGGCATCGGCATGCTGTATGTGCGCGCAGGCGCGCCATTCACCCCGCTGATGTGCGGCGGCGGGCAGGAAGGGGGGCAGCGCTCCGGCACCGAAAACATGACCGGCATCGCGGCGCTGGGCGCGGTGCTCGACGCACTCGAACGCGGCGACACCTTCCTTGACAGCGAGGCGCTGCACGCCTGCCGCGCGCAGCTGGTCGCGGCGCTGGAGCAAGCCTTCCCCGGCATCGTGTTCAACGCGCCGCACGAGCACGCGCTGGCCACCACGCTCAACTTCTCGGTGCCGGGCGTGACGAGCGGCGAGCTGCTCGACCTGTTCGACGCCGCCGGCATGCGTGTCAGCGCCGGCTCGGCGTGTTCGGCCGCGCAAGCTGCTCCGAGCTATGTGCTCGACGCCATGGGTTTGCCAGGCTGGCGCAGCGCGTCGGCGGTGCGGCTGTCGTTCGGGCCGCTGTTTGACGCTGCCGCGCTCGATCTGGCCTGCGAGCGTATCGCGCGCTGTGGCGCCGCACTTATGCTGCCATTGGCGTCCAGCCAGGGCCAGTTGGTCGAGCCGCCCGCAGCAGGCGACGACGCCGGCATGGAACTCGATGCCGCCGCCGTCCAGTGCTGGCTGGCGGCGCATCCGGACGCCATCGTGGTCGATGTGCGCGACGTGCGCGAACACAGCGCCGCCGGCGGCGCGGGCATGGTGCAGCTGCACGGACGCACCGCCGTCAACGTGCCGCTGGCGTGCCTGGCCGATCATACCGGCGCCTGGCTTGGCGCCGACAGCCGCCCGCTGCTGTTCGTGTGCCGCAGCGGCGCACGCAGCGCCCGTGCTGCACGTGCCTTGCGCGCGCTGGGTCATCCGCGCGTCCGCTCGCTGGCCGGCGGCTTCGCGTTCGCCACCTGATCCTTCCTCCGCGTATGCATGGCGCCTGCCATCCCGGCGGGCGGTGTGTGTACGCCAGCGCACGGTAAGCAGCTCGTCCTTTCTCTAGCATGGGATCAGCCGTGCGCACCCACTGTTTGTGTGGGTTCCTGCCCTGAAACGCCTCGGGCGCCCCTTGCGCCGGTGGCCTGCCGCGCACGCCTCAGTACCGAGGACCCCGTTGAAAGCTCAGAACGACAAGATGTCCGCCAACATCGAGGCCATCGCCCCCTCTTGCGATGCACTCGACCACGCGGCGCGCGCCGGACTCGCACTGCCGCCGGCCGGCGTGCGCCTGCTCGATGGCTACCACCTGCTGGAGGTCCAGCTGCGCCGCCATGCACGCGAACTGTCGGCCTTGGGCAAGGACGACGTGGCGCGCGCCGGGCGCCTGGTGCAAGAAACAGTAGAGCGCGCCGACGGCCGCATCGATCCGGATGAACTGGCACGCTTCCTCGGCGCCAGCCAACAGGACGATCCACTGAGGATCGCCGAACTCGACGCCATACCTGCGCTGCTGCGGCGCGCCTTGCTCGGCCGCCTGGGCGCACTGGCGGCGCGCGCGGCCCGCACCTGCGCCGGCCGCGAACAGGCCGCCGCCTGGGCCGCGCGCCTGCTCGATACCGCCGAGACGCGTCCCGGCGACCTGGTGCTGCTGGTGGCCGACATGGCGCGCGGCGAAGATGTGACCAACGCCGGCTTCCTGGCCGAGCTGGCGCTGCGCCTGCAGGGCCGCGGCGCGGCGCTGGCCCAGGTGCTCGACTGGGTCGATGCGCGCCTGGCCGACGCCGATACCAGCATCGCGCAGGAGACGCAGCGCGAACGCAGCGAACAGGACACCGACGCGGTCAGCGCCGGCAACGCCCTGGCCAGCCTGCGCCGGTTGGGTGGCGTCGACTGGCGCGCCTTTGCCGAAGCGCTGGGTGCGGTCGACGCAGTGCTGCGCGAGGATCCGGACGGCAGCTATGCGCGCATGGACCACGGCACGCGCGACCGCTACCGGCACGCGGTGGCGCGCCTGGCGCGCAGCACTGGCGCCAGCGAAGTCGCGGTGGCCACGGCGGCCATTGAACTCGCCGGTGTCAATCGGGCGCCCGGCGAGGGCGGACTCGATCTGCGCAAGCGCCACGTCGGCCACTATCTGGTCGGGCCGGACCTGCCCGCGCTCGTGTCCCGGCTGCGCGGCGGCGGCCAGCCCAAGCGCCGTCCGCAGGCGCAGGCCGGCGTCGGCGTCGGCATTGCGGCGACCGCCGTGCTCACCGTGCTGCTCATGGCCGCCATCGTGGTCCACGCGCGCCAGGGAGACGCAGGGACGCTGCTGCTGGTCCTGATCGCCCTGTTCGCGCTGCCCGGTGCGCACCAGCTGGCGCGGTCCCTGGTGCGCATGGCGGGCCGCTGGCTGGCCAGCCCGGCTGCCACACCGCGCATGGATGTCGACGCCGGCCTGCCGGAGGACGCGCACACGGTGGTCGCCGTGTGCGCGCAGGCCGAGCATGCGCTGCACATCACGACCCTGTGCGCGGACCTCGAAGTACGCTACCTCGGCAACCGCGATGCGCGCCTGCGTTTTTGCCTGCTGCTCGACCTGCCGGACGCCAAACACGAAACAGTGCCGGGCGACGAACCGATGCTGGCGCAGGCGCAGTCTGCGATCGAGGCGCTGAACCGACAGCACGGCGAGCGCTTTTTGCTGCTGGTGCGTCCGCGCAGCTGGAGCGTCGACCAGCAGGCCTGGATCGGCCGCGAGCGCCAGCGCGGCCAGCTGGTGGACCTGAACGCCTGGCTGTGCGGCGCGCGCGAACGCTTCGTGCTCGCCGCCGGAGCGACCGGCGCCGGCGCCGAAGTGCGCTATGTGATCGCCCTCGACGCCAGTACAGCGCTGGCGCGCGACGCCGCGCGCAGCCTGGTGGCTGCCATGTCGCATCCGCTGCACCTGCCGATCCAGGACGATCGCGGACAGGTGCTGGAAGGGCACGGCATGCTGCGGCCCGAGATCGGCGTCGCGCTGCCCGACGGCGGCGCGATGCGCTACCAGCGCCTGTGGCCCGAGCTGGCCGAACTCGATGGCCGCCACGGCTGGGCCGCCATCTATGATGTCGACGCCTGGCGCCGCGCGGTGGGCGACACGCTGGAAGACGAAGGCCGCGCCGCGCCCGGCCTGGTCGAAGAAGACCGGCTGCGCGCCGGCCGGGTGCGCGACCTGCGCCTGGACGCCGGCCATCCGGGCAGCTACGGCGAGCACGTGCTGCGCCGCCACCGCGCACTGCGCGCGGCCTGGCAAGAAGCGCGGCGTCTCGGCCATGGCGCCGGCCGGCTGCACGCCGCGCGGCTGCGCTGGCGCCTGTTCGATACGCTCTCGAGCAGCCTGGTGGCGCCGGCCTCGATGGCCTTGCTGGTGCTGTGCTGGTGCCTGCTGGCCGCGCCGGCATTCTGGACCGCCGCCGTGCTGGCGGTGCTGGTCCTGCCACCGGTGCTGGAGCTGCTGGTGGCGCTGGCCGACCGACCATCCGATGCGCCGTGGCGCCAGCACCTCGATGGCTGGGTGCGGCATGCGCGTACGGCGCTGGTGCGCGCCGCCATGTCGGTCGCCTTCTTGCCGCACACCGCCTGGGTCGAGGGCGACGCCATCGTGCGCGGCCTGTGGCGGCGCGACGTGGCGCACCGCCAGCTGCTCGAGCTGCGTCCGCCCGCGCTGGCGCGCAGCAGCCGCCGCATGGAACACAACTGGCGCGCGATGTGGTTCGCGCCGACGCTGGCCGTGGGCGTGGCGATGCTGCTGACCTTTGCCAATCCGTATGCCATGTTCACGACCGCGCCGCTGCTGCTGGCGTGGTTCCTGTCTCCCGTGCTGGCCTGGTGGGTGAGCCAGCCGTCGCGCCGCATTGTGCGCCTGGGCGCGGCGCCGACTGCCTTCCTGCGCGCGCTGGCGCGCCGCAGCTGGGGCTTTTTCGAACAGCACGACGGCGGCGTCCATGGCCTGGCGCCGGAGGCCGTGTTCGAGCACCCCGAACCTGCGTGTGACACGCGCGTTTCTCCCGCCGGCATGGGCCTGAATCTGCTGGCGACGCTCAGCGCGCGCGACTTCGGCTTCCTGCCGCTCGGCGGCCTGCTCGAACGCAGCGAACGCGCCCTGTCCGCCATGGCGCTGCTGGAATCCTGGCGCGGCCACCTGCTCGAATGGTATGACGGCACCACGCTCGGCCCCATCGAACCGGCCCGGGTCGATACCGCTGCCAGCGGCAGCCTGGTGCTGGCGCTGCGCACCTTCGCCGCCGGCCTGGACGAGTTGCCGGGCCGGCGCGTCGTCGACGGCTCCGCCCTGGATGGCATCCGCGCCACGCTGCTGGTGGTGGGGGACTATGCCAAGGCCGCCACGCCCGCGCTGCGGCAGGCGCTGGACGCCGCCAGCACCGCGCTGGCGCCGGAACGCTGCCGCGCGGTCGACACGCTGCCGGGGCTCGCCGATTGCCTGCGCACGGCTGCCCAGGAAGCCGTGCGCCTGGCGATCGCGCTGCCAATGGATGCCGATCCGGCGCTGCGCGCCTGGGTGGCGCGCTTGGAGCGGCAGTGCGACACCCAGCTGCAAGATCTGTACGCCATGGCGCCCTGGGTGCGCGTGGCGCAGGAATACGTGCTGGACGCCAGCCTGACCCGCATCCCGACCCTGGGCGAGCTGGCTTGCCTGGATGCGCCTGGCGCCAGCGGCGGCCTGGCCAGGCTGGTCGAAGAAGGCCGCGCCTGCGCACGCACGCGGCTGGAGACCCTCGCGGCGCTGGCCGCCCAGGGGCGCCAGCTGGCGCGCGCGGATTTCGCCGCCCTGGCCGATTCGGCGAGCGGCCAGCTGGCCGCCGGCTACCAGGTGCGCGACAAGAGCCTGGACAGCGACAGCTGCGATCTGCTGGCCTCCGAGGCGCGCATGGCCAGCTTCGCCGCCGTGGCCCAGGACCAGCTGCCGCAGCAGCACTGGTGGTCGCTCGGACGGCCCCTGCGCATGGCGGGCGTGCACACCCTGCTGTTGTCGCGCCATGGCACGATCGCCGATCTGCTGGCGCCGCAGGTCCTGCTGCCGTCCTGGCGCGGCACGCTGTTCGATCGCGCCGGCCGCGCGCTGGTGCGCGCGCAGGCGGCCCATGCCAGGGCGCGCGGCCAGCTGTGGGGCTATACCGCATCGGCCTGCAATGCCGTCGATGGCGCGGCGCGCTACCGCTTCGGTCGTTTCGGCCTGGCGGCAGCGTCCCTGCGCCGCCAGCGCGACGATGGCCTGGTGGCGGCGCCCCACGGCGCCGCACTGGCCTTGATCGCGGCGCCCGCGCTGGCGGCCGCCAACCTGCAGCGCATGGCGGGCCAGGGCCTGCTGGGCGAATATGGCTTCTACGAGGCGCTCGACTACGCCCCTGGCCGCCTGCCGCAGGGTACATCGCAGGCCGTGGTGCGCGCCTACGCCGCGCGCCACCAGGCGACGACGCTGCTGGCGCTGGCGCGCCATCTGCAGGGCGAGCCGATGCAGCGCCGCTTCTGCCGCGATCCCGAACTGCGCGCCGCGCTCGGCCTGCTGCAAGAGCCGCTGCCGGTCTCCGGCGCCGAACCGGCCCTGCGTTTCGACTCCGGCGTCGCGGCCGACGGCATCGCGGCGCAGCAGCCCTATGCCCGCGTCATCGGCCAGGATGGTTTGGCGCTGCCCGAGATCCAGCTGCTGTCGAACGGCCGCTACCACCTGGCGCTGGGCAGCGACGGCCTGGGCGCCAGCCGCTGGGAAGAAGCGGAACTCGCCCGCAGCGCCATGACTTGCCACGTGCGCGACACCGAGAGCTACGAAGCCTGGTCGAACCTGGCAACGCCGGCCGAGCGCTTCGAGGCCGTCTTCACCGAGGGCCGCGCCAGCATCATGCGCCTCGATCAGGGCATCGAGATGGTCACCGATGTGGTGGTGGCGCCGCTGCATGACGCCGAACTGCACCGCATCCGCATTGTCAACCGCGGCAGCGCCGCGCGCACGCTGGCGCTGTCGAGCAGCATCGCGCTGGTGGGCCCGCCGCTGGAGGAGGGCGGCCGCAGCGGCATCAAGCTCGAATACGACCGCGCCAACGCCAGCCTGCTGTGCGTGACGACGCCCGATGCGCCGGTGGTCGTGCACCGCATGGCGCTGCGTGGCAGCGCCGCCCAGCCCAATGTGAAAGACCTGGACACTGAGCCGGACGAGCCACGGCTGGCGCTGCACTGCACCGTCACGTTGGCGCCGCAGCAGGAAGTCACGCTCGACCTGGTGCTGGGCGCCGCGTCCAGCCGGGCCATCGCGCGCGAGCTGGCGGCGCAGTATGGCGCCGGCCACGCGGTCGACCGCGCGATCGAGGCCGCCTGGACCCAGGCCCAGGCTTTCCTGCGCAGCAGCGAGATCGGCGAGGCCGATGCGCAGCTGTACAACCGCCTGGCCGGCTGTCTGCTGCAACCGGTACCGGCCCTGCGCGCCGATCCCGCCGTGATCGCCCGCAATGCGCTCGGCCGCGCCAGCCTGCTGCCCTATGGGGTGAGCGGCGCGCTGCCGCTGCTGCTGCTCCAGCTGGGCGAGGGGCCCGACACGGGGCTCGCACGCCAGCTGCTGCAAGCCCACGGCTACTGGCGCAGCCGCGGCCTGGCAGTCGATTTCCTGGTCCTGTGCGACAGCCGCGCCGCGCGCGAGCAGCTGATGCACCAGGCCATGGAACTGCTCGACCCGGACAGCTTCGACCGCCCCGGCGGCCTGCACCTGTACATCAAACCCGACGTGCCGCAGGAAGACCGCATCCTGCTGCGCTCCGCCGCGCGCGTGCTGCTCATCAGCGAACGGGGCGACCTGGCCGACCAGCTGCGCCGGGCGGCGCGTCCCGGGCCGGCGCTGCCAGCGCCGTTCCAGCGCGCCGAGAATGCGCCGGCGTGGACGGCCGAGACGCCGCCATTGACGCCGCCGGCGACGCTGTTTGACAATGGCGTTGGCGGCTTCACCGAAGATGGCCGCGAATATGTGGTGCACACCACCACGGAGTCGGCGGCAACGTGGATCAACCTGCCCGCCAACCCGGAGTTCGGTAGCAGGGTCTCCGCGAATGGCCGCGCGTTCAGCTGGAGCGGCCAGCGCGACACCCGCGTGACGCAGGACGGCGAGGCCTTCTACCTGCGCGACGAGGACAGCGGCGCTTGCTGGTCGCCAACCCCCTGGCCGGCGCCATCGGCCGCACCCTACATCGTCCGCCATGGCTTTGGCTACAGCGTGTTCGAGCACCGCGCCCATGGCATCCATTCCGAGCTGCGTACTTTCGTGGCCCAGGACGCGCCGCTCAAGTACAGCGTGCTGCGGCTGCGTAACGACAGCGATGCGCCGCGCCGCCTGAGCGCGACCGGCTACGTTGCCTGGCTGCTGGACGATCCGAACGCTCCGCCGGGCCTGCAGGTGGTGACCGGCATCGACCTCGCCAGCGGCGCACTGTTGGCCCGCAATGTGTTCGGTGAGGGCTTGCGCGACAAGGTCGCGTTCTTCCATGTCGAGGCCGAGCAGGTTGCCGCGACCGGCGACCGCCGCGAATTCATCGGCCACCGGGATGACCCCGCGCGGCCCGCCGCCATGGAGCGCGCCGGCCTGTCGGGCATTGCCGGCGCCGGGCTCGATCCCTGCGCCGCGCTGCAGGTCCAGGTGGCGTTGGAGCCAGGCGCCCAGTGCGAACTGGTGTTCGTGCTGGGCGTGGCCGGCCCCGGTAGCCTGGACGCCAGCCGCATGGCCCAGGCACACGGCGGCCCCAGGGCCGCGCAGCAGGCCTGGGCGCGGCTGGGTGAATGGTGGGACACGACACTTGCCGCGCTCCAGGTGCGCACACCGGATGCATCGTTCGACCTGCGCGTGAATGGCTGGCTGCCGTACCAGGCGATTGCGGCAACGATGGGCGAACGCGATCCGGCGGTGCGCCTGCAATCGGCGCTGGCCAGCGTGCATGCACGCCCCGAACTGCTGCGCGACCAGCTGCTGCGTGGCGCGCGCGACTTCGCTGCCGAACCGGCGGCTGCGGTTGAAGACTTCCTGTGGCTGCCGTATGCGCTCGCGCGTTACCTCGAGGTGACGGGCGAGCAGGCCGTGCTGGCCGCGTTGCCGTTCGAGGGCGGAGGGGGAGACAATGAGTTGGCCGCGCGCGACGACCTGTATCAGCACTGCGTACACGGCCTGCGCGGCAGCCTGCGCTTCGGCCCGCGCGGCCTGCCGCCGGCGGCAGGCCGCCTGCACGACGAAGGCATCCCGGGGCGCGTGGAAAGCGTGCGCCTGGGCTTCTTCATGGCCACCGTCTTGCAGCGCTTTGCCGACGTGGCCGACCGCCGCGGCGACTTCGGCTTTGCCACCACCTGCCGCGGCGCGGCCCTGGCGCTGCGCGCCCAGTGCGAAGAACACGGCTGGGATGGCGACTGGTACCGCTGGACTTGGCTCGACAGCAGCACCGCGCTTGGCTCGATCGCCAACGCCGCCTGCCGCGCCGAGCTGTCGACCCAGTGCTGGGCGGTGCAGGCCGAGGCCGGGCAGGGCGCGGCCGCACTGCGCGCAGCCGCGCGGCGCCTGGTCGACGATGCCCATGGCGTCGCCTTGCTGTGCGATCCGCCGGTGGACGGCCACTGGAGCGAGCGGGTGGCGGCCAGTCCCGGCCAGGACCACCGCGCTACCGCCTGGGCCGCTGCATGCTTCGCCCGGCTGGGCGACCCTGGCCGCGCCTGGCAGCTGGCGCAGATGCTCGATCCGCTGGCGCGCGGCAGCTCGGCGAGCGGCGCCCCGCCTTATCTGCTCAGCGGTGGGTTGCGCACGATCGCGCCGCACGCCGGCCGCGCAATCGGCGGCAGCTGCAGTGCGGCGCCGGCCTGGACCTGGCTGGCACTGGTCGAGGCGCTGCTGGGACTGGAGCGCAAGGGGAATGAACTGAGCCTGCGGCCGCGGCTGGCGCCGGGCTGGGACGGCTTCAGCCTGGAGTACCGCTACCACAGCGCACGTTACGCGATCACGGTGCGCGCCGGCGGCGGGGCTGAGGGTATACTGCTCGATGGCCGGCCGTGCCCGGGCTGGACTGTCGCGTTGCAGGACGACCGGCGCGACCATACGATCGACGTGCGTATCGCCGGCACGCCGGCGATCGGGCCGCCCGACAAGAAAGACTGACATCATGAACACCATCACCCGCGCCCTGGCTTGCGGTATCTGCCTGCTGGGCGCCGGTCCGGCGCAGGCGCTCGACTGGAGCGACACCGCCATCAGCTGGCGCTACGGGACGCGCTTTGCCGAGCCATTCAATCCCGGCCATATCGACAAGCACGTGCTGGCACTGACCCACGCGAGCGGCTACAAGTACGGCAGCAACTTCCTCAACCTGGACTGGCTCAAGTCCGATCGCAGCGATCCGCGCTCGCTGGCCGGCGACGCCGGCGCCGAGGAAGCCTATCTGGTATTTCGCCACACGCTCGACATCGGTGCGCTGAGCGGCCGCGAACTACGCGTCGGCAAGGTAAAGGGACTGGGACTGACCGCCGGCGTGGACCTGAACACCAAGCGCGACGTCGGCTACAACTCGCGCAAGCGCATGCTGGTGCTCGGGCCGACCCTGATGTGGGACGTGCCGGGCTTTTTGACCACCAGTATCTTCTGGACGCGCGAGAGCAATGCGCCAAGTGGGGCCTTTGCGCCGATCTCCGAGGTACGCGGCCGCTACACCTACGAGAACCACCCGATGTTCAACATCAGCTGGGGCATCCCGCTCAATGAGCGCTGGGCCTTCGAGGGCTATGCCAACTTCATCGCCGAGAAGGGGCTGGACGAAACCGGCAACCCGACCGGCGCCGAGACCAATCTCGACATGCAGCTGATGTACGATATCGGCGCCCACTACGGGCAGAAGAAGAACCGGTTCCGGGTCGGCATCGAATACCAGTTCTGGAACAACAAGTTCGGCAATACGCGAGCGACCACCGGCGGGCGTGGCCAGCGCGCCAGCACGCCGATGATCCGCGCCGAATACCATTTCTAGACGCCGCCGCGCGCCTGCTCAGGCATCGCGCTTTTCCAGCGCCGGGATGATGTCGTAGCAGGCGCCCATCGTGTGGTAGTCGACCTTGCCGGCCGGGCTCTTCTCGTCCGAATAGCTGCTGTTGTCCGCGCGCAGGATGCGGTACCAGGCGCCGTGCCGGTGGTCGACGAAATGCCTCCAGCAATAGGCCCACAGCTCTTCGTAGTCGCTCCAGTATTTCGCCTCGTTGGTGCGCGCGCCAAGTAATGCTGCTGCTGCCAGCGTCTCGGCCTGGACCCAGAAGTACTTGTCGGCGTCGCACACGCTGCCATCCGGCGCAAAGCCGTAGTGCAGGCCGCCGTGCTGCCGGTCGCTGGCGTGGTGCAGCGCATTGGCATACAGCGCGCGCGCCGCCGGCAGCAGCCAGGCCGGGTCGCGCTCGAGCAGTTCGGCCTGCGCTTCCAATTGCAGCAGCAGCTTGGCCCATTCGGTGAAGTGGCCCGGCTGAAAGCCCCAGGGGCGGAGCAGGTTGGCCTTGTCGTGCAGGTTGAAATCCCAGTCCGGAGTCCAGTCCTGGCGGTAGTGCTCCCAGATCATGCCGCCCGCGCGGCCAGCCTGGCGCTGGGTGATGTTCCAGGCCAGCAGCTCGGCGCGCACCAGGAACGGCCGGTGGCCAGTGGCGCGCCAGGCGGCCAGCAGCGCTTCGCAGGCGTGCATGTTCGCGTTCTGGCCGCGGTACGGCGACACAGTTTCCCAGCCGGCGCTGGACTGGTCGGCGTACAGGCCGTGCTGCGGCTCCCAGAAGTTCTGTTCCATCAGCGCGAAGGTTTCATCGATCCAGGCGCGCGCTTCCTGCACGCCGGCCATCAGCGCGTGCGAGTAGGCCAGCAGCACGAAGGCCAGGCCGTAGCAGTGGTTGTCGGCGTCGAGCACCGTGGCTTGCCCGTTCTCCCAGCGCAGCTGCCAGGCATAGCCGCCGGTTTCCGGATTGCGGTGCACGCGGCGTAGAAAATCGACGCCGTGGCGCACCATGCCGAGGTAGTCCGGGTTGTTGAAGTGGCGATAGGCGTTGGCGAACACGAACACGAAGCGGGTGCTTGAGACCAGGTGGCGCGTGGCCGGGTCGTAGACCGTGCCATCGTCCTTGAAATAGTGGTAAAAGCCGCCGCTGGCGTCAACACAGCGCGGATAGTAGAACGCCATCGTGTCGGCGATGTGCCGGGTCAGGACGGCGGGGGCGAAAAAATTGGGCAGGGTGGGCATACGGGTTGTCTCTGTCAGTCGTCGTTGCTGCTTTCGCGGACCACCAGCTGGACCGCGAGTGTCTGTTCAGGATTTGGCGCGGCGGTCTTCTCCAGCAACAGGTCGACCCCCATCCGGCCCAGCACGTCCTTGTCGATCTTGATGCTCGACAGCGGCGGGATGGCGGTGGCGGCCGCGCTGATGTCGTCGAAGCCGACGATGGCGATATCGTGCGGAATCTTGAGGCCGCGTTCCAGGCAGTGGCGCATCGCGGCCAGCGCGGCGCTGTCGTTGTAGCAGAACAGTGCGTCGGGCCGCGGCTCGCGCGCGAGCAGGCTGTCGACCGCCTGGCGCACATTGTCCAGCGGATTGCCGATGCCGGGCAACTGGACCTCGAGGTCGGGATCGGCCAGCATGCGCGCCTCGAACAGGGCCTTGCGAAACCCGCGGTAGCGTTCCAGCAGGCTGTGGTGGGCCAGCGGGCCGGTGAGCATGGCGATGCGGCGCCTGCCCTGGGCCAGCAGGTGGCGCGTGGCCAGGTAGCCGCCCAGGCCGTGGTCGGGATTGACCGAGCGGTAGCCGGGCAGGCGCATGTCGAGCAGCACCAGCGGCTTGCCGGTATCGCGCAGCGCCGCCACCAGTTCGGGTTCGAAGAAGCCGGCGCACAACAGCGCGTCGGGCTGGTGCAGGCGCACCAGGTCGAGCACCGGCTCGGCCGGGCCGACCACTACGAACGAGAGCGCAATGCCGCGCTTGCGGCAGGCATCCTCGGCGCCGTGCAGCACCGGCAGGTAGAACGGACTGGCTGACTGCGTGTTGTGCTGGCGGTGCAGCAGGAAGGCGATGCGGCGGATGTCGCCCTCGCGCAGCTTGCCGAAGTCGTAGCCCATCTCGCGCGCGACCGCGCAGATGCGGGCGCGCGTCTTGTCGGTCAGGCCATCCTGGTTCTTGAGCGCGCGCGAGACCGTGCCGATCGAATAGCCGGTGGCGCGGGCGATGTCGCGGATCGTGACTGCCATGGCCGTGCCTAGCGCTGCGGGTCCAGCGAGAACGAGTAGGGCGCGTCGGCCGGCTTGGTGCCGCGCAGCTTGTTAGGCTGCTGCGACATGCTGAAGTCGAGCGTCGTCCCCTTCATCAGCTCCTCGTGGCCGAGCCAGTTGCGTTCGATGGCGCGGCCCCCGACGGCCAGCCTGTCGACGTAGCGGCCGTCGCCGCGCGCATTGATCGTCACGCGCTTGCCGTTTTCCAGTTCGATGGTCGCCTTGCGGAATAGTGGCGTGCCAACCACGTACTGGTTCACGCCGGGCGTGACCGGATAGAAGCCGAGCGCCGAGAACACATACCAGGCCGAGGTCTGGCCATTGTCCTCGTCGCCACAGTAGCCGTCGGGTGTCGGCGCATACATGCGGTCCATGGTTTCGCGCAGCCAGTACTGCGCCTTCCATGGCGCGCCGGCATAGTTATACAGATAGATCATGTGCTGGATCGGCTGGTTGCCGTGGGCGTACTGGCCCATGTTCGCGATCTGCATCTCGCGGATCTCGTGGATCACGCCCTTGTAATAGCTTTCGTCGTAGATCGGCGGCAGGTCGAATACGGTATCGAGCTTGTTCACGAACGCTTCGCGCCCGCCCATCAGCTTGACCAGGCCATCGACGTCGTGGAACACCGACCATGAGTAATGCCAGCTATTTCCCTCGGTGAAGGCGTCGCCCCACTTGAACGGGTTGAACGGCGCCTGGAAGCTGCCGTCGTGGTTCTTCCCGCGCATCAGCCCCGTCTCGGGATCGAACAGCTTTTTGTAGTTCATGCTGCGCTGGGCATAGATGTCGATCTCGGACTTCGGCTTGCCCAGCGCCTTGCCGAGCTGGTAGATGGTGAAGTCGTCGTAGGCGTATTCCAGCGTGCGCGCGGCGTTCTCGTTGATGCCGACGTCGTAGGGCACGTAACCGAGTTCGTTGTAGTACTTGACGCCGGCGCGGCCCACGGCCTTCATTGGCCCCTCGTTGTTGGCGCCGTGCTTGAGGGCCTGCCACAGGGTCTCGATGTCCTGGCCGCGCACGCCCTTGATATACGCATCCGACACCACCGAGGCCGAGTTATTCCCGATCATGACATTGGCAAAGCCAGGGCTCGACCACTCGGGCAGGAAGCCGCCTTCGCGGAAAGCGTTGGCCAGGCCCTCCTGCATCTCGCTATTGATCGACGGGTAGAGCAGGTTCAGGAAGGGATACAGGGCGCGGAAGGTGTCCCAGAAACCGGTGCCGGCGAACAGGGGGCCGGGCCGCACCTGGCCGTTATAGGGGCTCCAGTGCACGGCCGCACCAAGAGCGTCGATCTCGTACAGCTTGTTCGGGAACTGCACCATGCGGTACAGGCTCGAATAGAAGGTGCGGGTCTGGTCGACCGTGCCGCCTTCGACCTTGATCTTGCCGAGTACCGCATTCCATGCGTTCTTGGCCTTGGCGCGGGTGGTGTCGAAATCGTCCTTGCCCAGTTCGCGCTGCAGATTCAGTTCTGCCTGCTCGAAGCTGATGAAGGACGACGCCACGCGCATGTGGACTTTCTGGCCTTTGATGGTCTTGAAGCCGAGCAGGGCGCCGCTATGGTCGCCATCGGTTTCGAGCCGGCCTTCCTGCAGCAGGTCGCCCTGCCAGGTGTCGGTCGAGGCGAAGGGCTGGTCGAACTCGATCACGAAGTAATTGCGGAAGTTCTTCGGCAGCGGGCCGCGCGCGTAGCGGGTGCTGTAGCCGATCACGCGGCGCTGGCCTGGCAGGATCTTGACGTAGGAGCCCTTGTCGAAGGCGTCGACCACGATGTAGCTGGCGTCGGACCTGGGGAAAGTGAAGCGGAACTGGGCGGCGCGTTCGGTCGGCGTGATCTCGGTCGTGACGTCCGAGTCAGCCAGGTAGACGCTGTAGTAATAGGGCTTGGAGGTCTCGGCCTTGTGCGAGAACCAGGATGCCCGGTCGTCCTGGTTGAAGCGCTTCTTGCCGTCCTTCAGACCCGTCAGCGGCATGATCGCGAACTGGCCATAGTCGTTCATCCACGGCGACGGCTGGTGCGTCTGCTTGAAGCCGCGGATCTGGTCGGCGTCGTAGGTATACGTCCAGCCATTGCCCATCTTGCCGGTCTGCGGCGTCCACAGGTTCATGCCCCACGGGACCGTGATGGCAGGGTAGGTATTCCCGTTCGACAGCTCCATCTTGCTGTCGGTGCCCATCAGGGGATTGACCCATTCGACCGGGTCATCGACCTTGTCGACGATTTGCGCCATGGCGCCGCCGGCCGCGCAAGCGGCCAGCAGCACGGCGGCGCGAAGTACGGTCTTCATCGCCGGCCTCCGGTTCAATACTTGGTCTGGGTGTAGGGACGGGCACTCTGCTCCTTGCCCCAGTCCTTGTTCGGCGTCGCCTGCATGGTGAATACCAGTTCGCCGCCGGCGGTGATGTCGTCATGGCGCAGGAAGGTGCGCGCCAGCGGCTTGCCGTTCAGGGTCACGCGGCCAACGTAGCCGTTTTCCTTCGACAGGTTCTCGGCGCGCACCGTGAAGCGCTTCCCGTTCGGCAGGTTGATGGTTGCCTTGTCCAGGAACGGACGACCGATCACGTACTCGTTGCTGGCCGGGGCCACCGGATAGAAGCCGAGCGCGGTGAAGGCATACCAGGCCGACATCTGGCCCAGGTCGTCGTTGCCCGACAGGCCGTCCGGCTTGTCGCTGTACTGGGTCGCCATGATATTGGCCAGGCGTTCCTGGGTGCGCCACGGCGCGCCGGCGTAGTTGTACAGATAGGCCACGTGGTGCGACGGCTCGTTGCCGTGGGCGTAGTGGCCGATCAGGCCCGAGATGTCTTCCATGTGGGCATACAGGTTGTCGTCGACCTTGGCGTCGAAGACTTCATCCATCTTGGCCACCAGGCCGGCGTCGCCGCCCAGGAAGGACAGCAAGCCCGCGTTATCGTGCGGCATATACCAGGAATACTGCCAGGCGCTGCCCTCGGTGTAGTCGCTGCCGAAGTTCGACTGCTCGGGATTGAAAGGGGTACGGAATTCGCCGGTCGACTTGCGCGCGCGGATGAAGCCCGTCTCCTTGTCGAACACATTGCGGTAGTTCTGGGCACGCTTGTAGTAGCGCGCGGCGACGTCCTTCTTGCCCATCTTTTCGGCCATGCGCGCGATGGTCCAGTCGTCGAAGGCGTATTCGACGGTCTTCGATGCGGCTTCCTTCTCCAGGTCGATCGGCACGTAGCCAAGCTTCATATAGTGTTCCAGGCCGCCGTACGGGCCGTATTCGGCGCTGGCTGTCATCGCCGCCAGGGCCTTCTCGGCGTCGAAGCCGCGGATGCCTTTCATATAGGCGTCGGCGATCACCGGCACCGCGTGGTAGCCGATCATGCACCAGGTTTCCAGACCATGGAACTGCCACACCGGCAGGATGCCGTAGGGGCTGTGCTGCTGCGACGCGATCAGCGAGTTCACGAAGTCGGCGTTGCGCTGCTCGGGCGCGACGATGGTGAGCAGCGGGTGCAGCGCGCGGTAGGTGTCCCACAGCGAGAAGGTCGAGTGGAAGCGGAAGCCCTTGGCCTTGTGCACCTGGTTGTCCGGACCACGGTAGCTGCCGTCGATGTCCATGAACAGCGATGGCGCCAGCATGGTGTGGTACAGGGCGGTGTAGAACTTGGTGCGCATGGCGCCTTCCGCCTCGACCTTCACCGCGCCCAGCGCCTCGTCCCACGCCTTGTTGGCGCGTGCGCGTTCCTGGTCGAAGTCCCAGCCTGGCATCTCGGCCAGGTTGGCGATGGCATTGTCTTCGCTCACCGCCGACAGCGCGACTTTTACCAGGAGGGTGCCGTCGTTCGGCACACCGAAATTGAAGTCGGCCATCAGCTGCTTGCCTTCGACCAGGGCCTTGTCGCCGGGCGTCTTGCCTGGCGGGGCGAAGCCGCGATATTCGATCGCCTCCTCGCGGTTGAGCAACTGGCGGGTGTCGATCGGGCGCGAGAATTCGATTGCGAAATGCACCTGGCGGCCCGGGGCCCAGCCGCGCGTCTCGCGCATGCCGGTGATCGTGGTGCTGTTGCGTACGCGCAGGCGCGCCCACAGGTTCTTGCCGTCGTAGTTGTAGATGCTGCTGCGCAGGTCGAGCAGCACCTTGGCCGGCTCGCCGGCCTTGAACTTATAGCGATGCAGGCCGACGCGCTCGCTGGCGGTGAGTTCGACATCGACCTCGTGGTCCTTCAGGCGCACCGCGTAGTAGCCCGGTTCGGCCTTTTCCTGGTCGTGCGAGAAGCGCGAGCGGTAGCCCGAGAACGGCCGCTCCGGGTAGCCAGGTTCGAGCTTGGTCTCGCCGCTGTAGGGCATCAGGAGCACGTCGCCCAGGTCGGAGTGGCCACTGCCCGAGAAGTGGGTGTGCGAGAAGCCGAGGATCGAGCCGTCGTCGTGGTTGTAGCCCGAAGCCCAGGGATAGCTCTGGCGGAAATGGCGGTGCTGGGTGTCGGGGCTGAGCTGCACCATGCCGAACGGCCGGGCCGCGCCGGGGAAGGTATGGCCGTCGCCGCCGGTGCCGATGAAGACGTCGACCGCCGCCGCTGGCGAGCCGGGGGTGGCTGCCTGCAGCGGCGCCGCACTAAACAAAAGCGCCGCGGTAGCGGCGAGCGAAAGTTGTCCGAGGTGAAACCTGGCTGTCATGATGTCTCCACACGTTAAGCTGCGCCGGCAGGCATTTTATGCCCGTTCGCAACTTATAGGTGGAGTCCGGTTTCGCGGCAATGATTACCGAATTTTCAACGAATGTTTAGTACGTTTACTAAACATCAGGGTGCGATGCGCTTGGCCACGGCTTCGATTTCGATCAGCGTATCGGGCGAGGCCAGCGACGCCACGCCGATGCCGGTCAGCGCAGGACGCTGCAGGCCCAGGTGTTTTACCACGATCGGGGCCACGGTCTCGAGGTGCTCGCCGATCTCGCCGCGCACGTAGAGCCGCAGTTGCAGGATCTGGTCGACCGCCGAGCCGGCGGCTTCCAGCACCGTGATCAGGTTGCGTGCGGCGCCCTCGGTCTGTTCCGCCAAGGTGGTGTGCCTGACCTTGTAGTCGCGGTCCCAGTCGACCTGGCCCGACACGAATACCAGGCCGCTGTCATGATCGATGGTCGCATGCGACAGGCCGTGGGGTGCGCCATCGTACAGCGCGGGTGGGTTGATGCGTTCGATGCTCATGGCTGGTCCTCTGCTGGTTTGCGTAGTCCAGCAGGATAGGTGCGCCGCGCCCAGACCGCAATCGAGCGGCGCTTGTAGCCGATACAAGCGCCGCTAGGGTGCGGCCAGGCGCGCCTTGACCCGGTCGAGGACCCAGGTCATGAACGGATCGCCCTGCGCATTCGGATGTAGCGCCGCCACCACGCTGTAGCCGGGCGGGTACTTCGGCAGTGCGATCTCGTGGATGCCCTCCACCGGCAACAGGCGCGCGGGCATGAAGGCGACCAGATTCGATCCCTTGAGGTATTCCAGCGCCATGAAGAAGGAGGGCGCCGAGACCACTACCTTGCGCGCCAGGCCCTGGCGCTCGAACCAGCCATCTGCCGAGCCCCGGAAGTTGGCCACGCCCGGATTGGTGACGATGAAGTCATGCCGCATCAATGCTTCCAGCGACATCGGTTCACTCTCGGCGAGTGCCTGGCTGCCGGTCACGCAGCGGTACTGCTCGAGGAACAGCGGCTGCGACACCAGGCCGGGCGCCACATAGCCATCGACCGTGAAAATCAGGTCGATCTCGCCCTGGTGCAGCTTGCGCGTCAGCGCGCTGACCTCGATGTCGACCACCGCGACCTTCACCTTCGGCGCATGGAAGCGCAGGTCGCGCACCAGGTCTGCCACGATCACCTTCTGGGTGTAATCGGTGCCCGACACGACCAGCGTGCGCTCGGCCTGTTCGGGCCGGATCCCGAGGGGAAGCGGGATGCCGTTCAGCTGCACCAGCACCTGCGCAATGTGCGGTGCGATCAGCTTCGCATACGGCGTGGGCGCCATGCCCTGGCCGGTGCGCACGAACAGCGGATCGCCCAGGATGATGCGGATCTTCTTCAACTGCAGGCTGACCGCCTGCTGCGACACCGCCAGGTGTTCGGCCGCCGCCGAGATGGTGCCGAAGCGGTGCAGCGCGTCGAGCGTGCGCAGGTGGGTCAGTTCGAGCTTGTCGATCATCGCGGCCCGTTCTGGCTACAGGCGCTGGCCATTGGCGCAGGCCTCGATCAGGCGCGCCAGGCGCGCGCTGCGCGTTTCCGGTTTCTTGGCACCGGTAATCCAGTGCAGCACGGTGGCGCGGTAGCCGGGCGGGCAGGCGCTGAAGTAGGCCCAGGCCGCGGGCTGGGCCTGGAAGCGCGCCGCAGCGTCGGCGTCCAGCACGGCCGGCGTCTCGCGCTCGTGCGCGTAGATGCGCGAGCGTGCTTCGGAGCGGCGGGCAAACGCCGCCTCGCCGGCGGGCAGCATCAATCCCCGGGCGCGCAAGACCTCGACCTTGGCGATGTTTACCGCGCTCCAGATCGACGCCGGCTTGCGCGGCGTGAAGCGGATGCTGTAGCGGTCCGCGTCGATGCGCCGGCGCACGCCATCGATCCAGCCATGGCACAGGGCCTGGTCGACCGAATCCGGCCAGCTCATGCAAGGCCGCCCGCTGCCCACTTTATGAAAGCCGACCAGCAGCTCGCTGGCGCTGCCGGCGTTGGCGTCCAACCATGCGCGAAAGTCGGCGGCGTTGGCGAAGTAGACGGGATCGGCGGCGTGGGTGGGCATCTGTCTCGTTCCAGCTGGTGAGGGGCTCGACCACCTTACCTGCCCCCTGCGCCGGCTGCAAGTTGCCTTTATTGAAATTCCTCAAGCCGGCTAGTCGAAATAGCAATGGTTTGCGGTGAACACGCAATGCAGGGCGGGCAGGATATTGCAAAAATTGCATCATGGATACCTCGTTCCTGTTGCCGATCCTGGCCCTGGCGCTGTACAGCGGTGCGGCTGTTGCCGCTACCGCAGAACACCAGGAATTCGAGGCCACTCTGTTCGCGCCATTCCAGGCCGGCGCGGCGCAGGGGCGCACCTTCACCTTGCGCTTCGCCTATCCCGGCCTGGCGCAGCCCGACAGCGTCGACTGGCGGGTAGCGTTGGTGCGACCGGACGGACGGGTCGCCTTGCGCTGGCGCGGCCACACGTCGTTCACGGGCGAGGAGATCACGGTCGCCGTTCCATGGTCGGGCCGCCTGGGCCGCCGTCTCGCACCAGGTGGTATCTACCGCGTGCGCCTGCAGGCGAGCGTGCGCGGCGATGCGCATGAAGCGGTCGAGCAGGAGTGGGAGATCGCGGTCGGCGCGCCGCAGCCACCTGCGATGCCGGCCTTCGCGCCGCTGCCGCGCGCCTTCGCCCCTGGCGCCGTCGCGGCGCCCGGGGAGTTGCCCTACACGGTCTATCTCGGCAACCTGCACAGCCAGACGAACCACAGCGACGGCGGCGCCGACGTCACGGCCTGCAACAGCGCGCAGCCTCCCTTGACGGCGCCGTATGGCCCGGATGCGGCCTTCGACTACGCCCGCAGGCATGGCCTCGACATCCTGGCGGTCTCGGAACACAACCATATGTACGATGGCTCGGCGCGCAGTGCGCCGGACGCCGATGCCGCTGCCGCCAGAGGCCTGTACCGCACTGGCCTGGACAGCGCCGCCAGCTTCTCGCGGCAGCATCCGGGCTTTCTCGCCGTGTATGGCCTGGAGTGGGGCGTCATCAACAACGGCGGCCATCTGAATATCTTCAACAGCGACGAACTGCTTGGCTGGGAAACCAATGCCAGGGGCGAGCTGATGGCCGACACATCGACCCCGCGTGGCGATTATGCGGCGCTGTACACGCTGATGCGCCAGCGCGGCTGGGTGGGGCAGTTCAACCATCCGGCGCACGCGGGCCAGTTCCAGGTCGACGGCGTGCCGCTGGCCTATACCGAGGATGGCGGCGAGGCGATGGCTTTGTGCGAGGTGATGAACAGCACCGCCTTCTCGGCCAATGTGAGCGAGACCGAGACCCGGCGCAGCAATTTCGAGGGCGCCTGCAACCGGTTGCTGGAAGCGGGCTACCGGCTCGCTTTCAGCACCAACCAGGATAATCACTGCGCCAACTGGGGCGCGTCGTTCACCAACCGCACCGGCGTGCTGCTGCCGGCAGGGACGACCTTGAGCCGCGCCAGCTTCGTGGACGCGCTCAAGGCGCGCCGCGTGTTCGCGACGATGGACAAGGATTCGCAGCTGGTGCTGACGGCGAACGGCCGCATGATGGGCGAGCGCTTCACCAACCGCGGCCCGCTTGCCTTGACGGTGAACTTCGCCAGCCTGGGTGGCAAGCAGGTGGCGTCGGTGGCGATCATGGAAGGCGTCCCGGGACGCAAGGGCGAGGTGACGCAGATGTCGAACCAGGCCGAAACCACGTTCACGCCGGCGCCAGGGGCGCACTTCTATTATGCGAAGGTGATCCAGGACGACGGCAATGTATTGTGGTCGGCGCCCGTGTGGGTGACACAGGTAGGGTTGGCGGCTACGCCGCCGACGCGGTGATCGATACCGCCGCCTAGAAGCCCAGGCCTGCGCCCATTCCCAGCAAGGTCGCGACGCCCAGCACCGCGAAGATCAGCGCCGCGATCCCGTGCACCAGCTTGAGCGGCACCCGGTTCGCGATCCGCTCGCCGAAGTACACGGCCGGCACGTTGGCCAGCATCATGCCGAAGGTGGTGCCGGCGACGATTGCCGCCATCGATTCGTAGCGCGCGGCCAGCGCCACGGTGGCCACTTGCGTCTTGTCGCCCATTTCGGCGACGAAGAAGGCGATCAGGGTGGTCAGGAACACGCCATATTTCGCCAACTGCGCTTCTTCTTCGTCGATCTCGTCGGGAATCATGATCCAGGCCGCCATCGCAAGGAAGGACAGGCCCAGCACCCAGCGCATCACGCCGGCGCCCAGCAGCTCGCTGACCATGGCGCCGACGGCGGCGGCGAAGGCGTGGTTGGCGACGGTCGCGACAAAGATGCCCAGCACGATCGGCAGTGGGCGGCGAAAGCGCGCGGCGAGCAGGAAGGCCAGCAACTGGGTCTTGTCGCCGATCTCGGCGAGCCCCACGATGCCGGTGGAGACGAGAAAGGCGTCCATAGGTGTCGAAGCGGATGAAGCGGGAGGAAGGCCGCGATCATAGCAGAGCCCGCCACCTGTTCGTCAGCCCGGCGTGTATTTATGTGGCCTGAACGCCGCGTTGCACGGCTTTCGCTGGCCTGGCCCCCATGCTATTCTGCTCCCGCCCTCAGCCCTGTCGGGCTGTCCTTCCCAGCGAGAGACCATGAACCAAAGCACCCTGCTGCGCGCCAGTACCGCAGCCTTCCTGAGCGCCTGGAGCGCCTACGCCTTCGCCCTCGACCCCCTGAGCTACGCCAAATACGACCAGGTCAAGACCACCGCGCTGCACCTCGACCTGAAGGCCGACTTCGCGCAGAAAAGCCTGGACGGCTACGCCGAGCTGACCCTGAAGTGGCTGGACAAGAGCGCGACCATGCTGGATCTGGACACGCGCGAGCTGACGATCTCGAAGATCGAAGCGCAGGATGCGAAGGGCGCCTGGCGCAAGGCCGATTACGCGCTCGGCAAGTTCGATGAAGAGAAGGGCCAGCCGCTGCAGATCAAGCTGCCGAACCGCCAGACCAAGGTGCGCATCCATTACCGCACCGCGCCGACGGCCACCGCGCTGCAATGGCTGCAGCCGGTGCAGACCATGTCGGGCAAGTACCCGTTCATGTTCAGCCAGTCGCAGGCGATCAACGCCCGCTCGTGGGTGCCGATCCAGGATACCCCGGCGGTGCGTTTCACTTATACCGCGCGCATCGAGGCGCCGGAAGGCCTGCGCGTGGTGATGAGCGCGGATAACGACATGAAGGCCACCGGCAAGGGCGGCTGGAAGTTCACCATGCCGCAGGCGATTCCATCGTACCTGCTGGCGATCGGCATCGGCGAGCTCGAAGCGCGCACGCTGGGCGGCCGTACGGGCGTCTACGCCGAGCCGCAGCGCATCAAGGATGCCGAGTACGAATTGGCCGATACCGAGAAGATGGTCGCGGCGGCCGAGAAGCTGTACGGCCCTTATCGCTGGGGACGTTACGACATGCTGGTGCTGCCGCCATCGTTCCCGATCGGCGGCATGGAAAACCCGCGCCTGACTTTCCTGACCCCGACCATGATCGCGGGCGACCGCAGCCTGGTCGACCTGATCGCCCACGAACTGGCGCACAGCTGGTCGGGCAACCTGGTGACCAACGCCTCGTGGAAGCACTGGTGGCTCAATGAAGGTTTTACGACCTACGTCACCACCCGCATCCTGGAGGAGATCTACGGCAAGGAAGTCGCCCTGATGAACCTGCAGCTGGAGCAGGAAGAAGCGCTCGAGATGCTCAAGGAGCTGCCACCGGCCAAGCAGGCGCTGGTCTCGCGCCAGCCCGACACCTCGGCCGAGTACTATCCTGACACCTCGCTGGCCTATCCAAAGGGCGCCTGGTTCCTGCACACCCTCGAGCAACGCGCCGGCCGCGCGGCATTCGACGCCTTCCTGCGCGGCTGGTTCGATGGCCACGCCTTCCAGAGCGTGACCAACGACCAGTTCCTGGATTACCTGCGCAAGAACCTGCTGGCCAAGAATCCGAAGATCATGAGCGAGGCCGAGCTGGACGAGTGGATCTACGGCCCCGGCATCCCGCAGAGCGGCCAACGCGCCGTGTCGGAGCGCCTGGCCAAGCTCAATGCCACCATCGCTGGCTGGATTGACGGTTCGATCGGCACCTCGCAACTCGACGCCAAGGACTGGAGCGCCGCTGAGTGGATGAAGTTCCTGAACGATATCGACAACAAGGCCAGCGCGCCGCGCCTGGAGCAGATCGACCGCGCCTACGGCCTGTCGACGACGAAAAACAATGAAGTTGCGTTCCGCTTCTACCGCGCCTCGGTGCATGCCGGCTACCGCGCGGTGCGGCCGCAGCTGGAAGCCTTCCTGATGAGCGTGGGCCGCCAGAAGTTCGTGGTGCCGCTGTACGCTGCGCTGCGCGAGAAGCCGGACGACCGCGCCTGGGCCGAAGCCATCTACAAGCAGGCGCGCGAGCGTTATCACCCAGAGACGCAATCGAGCGTCGACAAAGCGATGGGCAAGCAATGATGACGATGAACCGTCTCGCGGGCGCGCTGCTGCTGGCCTTCTGCAGCGCTGGCGCCGTCATGGCGCAGACCAGCGCCGCACCGGCTGCCGCTGCGGCGGCGCCTGCGTACAACCTGGAAGCCGACGTCAATCGCGTGCTCAAGACCTTCGACGTGCCAGGCATCGCCATTGCGGTGGTCAAGGACGGCAAGGTCCTGGTCACCCAGGGCTTCGGCGTGCGCAAACTGGGCGACCCGACCCCGGTCGACGGCAAGACCATTTTCGAGATCGCATCGAACTCCAAGGCCTTCACCGCAGCCGGCCTGGCCATGCTGGTCGACCAGGGCAAGCTGAAATGGGATGACCCGGTCATCAAGCACCTGCCGGACTTCCGCATGTACGACGCCTACGTGACGGCCGAGATGACGGTGCGCGACCTGCTCACGCACCGTAGCGGCCTGGGGCTGGGCGCGGGTGACCTGATGTGGTGGCCGACCACCACCTTCACCACCGACGAGATCATCCACAATCTTCGCTACATCAAGCCGGCGACGAGCTTCCGTAGCAGCTATGCCTACGACAACCTGCTGTACATCGTGGCCGGCAAGATCATTGCGCAGAAGTCCGGCAAGGACTGGGGCACGACGGTGCGCGAGTGGATCCTGGACCCGGTCGGCATGAAAGCCACCACCACCAGCCTGGACGCCCATATCGCCGGCATGAACGTGTCGGCCCCGCACAGCAAGATCAATGGCAAGGCGGCAGTGGTCAAACCGATGCCGGTGGCGAATGCGATCGGCGCGGTCGGCATCAACACCAATGCCGAGGACATCGCGCGCTGGATGAATGTGCTGCTCGATAGTGGCCGTGTCAGCACCGGCGCGGACGGCAAGGAAGTGCGCCTGTGGTCCGAAAAGCAGGCGCGCGAGATGTGGACTGCGCAAACACCGATGACGATCAACCAGCCGCGTCCTGCGCTGGTGGCGACCCGGCCGAACTTCATGGCCTATGGCCTGGGCTTCCAGCTGCGCGACTACCAGGGCAAGCTGGTGGCGATGCACGGCGGCGCGCTGCAGGGTTTCTACTCGCGCGTGCTGCTGGTGCCTGAGTCAAAGCTGGGCATCGCGATCTTCACCAACGCCGAGAGCGGCCCGTCGCTCAATGCGCTGCAATACCGCCTGATGGACCAGTACCTGGGCGTGGCCCCGACCGACTGGATCAGCCGCATCGCCGACATCGACCGCGAGATGAGCGAGAAGGAAGCGGCGCGCGTGAAGAAGGAATCGGCCACCCGCGCCAAGGCCTCGAAGCCGTCGCTGGCGCTGTGGGATTACGAGGGCGAGTACGAAGACGCCTGGTACGGCAAGATGACGATCAAGCGCTCGGGCAGCAAGCTGGTAATGTCGTTCGCGCGCACGCCGGATCTGACGGGCGAGATGGAGCACTTTCAGCACGATACCTTCATCGTGCGCTGGAAGGAACGCAACTTCAATGCCGACGCGTATGCGACGTTCTCGCTGGAGCCTGATGGCTCGATTGAGCGGCTGCGTATGAAGCCGGTGTCGACCGAGACCGACTTCAGCTACGACTTCCAGGACTTGCTGTTCACGCCCGTGAAAAAAGCGAAATAAAAAAGCACCCGCAACAGCTGGGGTCACATCTGACATTCGGACACGACCTCAGCTGTATCGAGCTCGAAGGGGCTGTCGTACGGTATCAACATTGGGGCACTGTAGAGATCGTGTCCGAATGTCAGATGCGACCCCGGTGTTAAATGTCAGATGCGACCCCGGTGCTAAGCACGGTTATTTGCGCTGCCACACCTTCATCATGTCGTCCGAGCCTTGCGTGCGCACGCCGTTATCCGACAGGATCTCCTCGGTGGCATCCAGCGTCGCCTGGCGCGGCAAGATCATGGTCTCGCCGTAGCGCTGGTCGAAGCGCAGCACCACCTGCTCGTCCTTCAGGTCACGCAGCAGTTCCACCATGTGGCGCAAAGAGCGCACCCGCTGACCGTTCACCGACTCGATCACCGATCCAAACCGGTTGCTGTACCCGCTCACCAGCTTGTGCGGGAAGAACGGTGCGCTGATCACCACCAGCTCTTCGCGCTCGGGCGTCGGCGAATCGCCGCGCTGCGTCACCAGCGGACTGGCGTTGAAGGCATAGGCATTCATGCCTGGCGCGCTGCCTGCGACAAAGCTGAGAAATTCGGTCGTGGCGCGCGAGAACACGACCGGGCCGTAGATGAAGTACGACGGATAACCCCCATCCAGGTCCGGAATCAGGAGCGGCCGCGCGCCGGTGGCCGGCACCTCGACCTTCATCTGCTTGCCGCCGCGGATGATCGTCATCGGCACCTTGCCGTTCCTGGCCACCTGCTGGATGCGGTACTGGAAGCGCACGCGCAGGCTCGAGCCCAGCTTGACCATGCCCTGGTTGTCGACCGCGTGCTCGCCGATATGGGTGATCACATCCCACTCCTTGAGCGGCCAGGAAGCATCCACCTGGTACGGCCGGTGCACCACCGCGCCCTCGACCGATTTATCCAGCTTGAGGTATTGGCGCAGCGCCGGGCTTTCCAGCGTCTGCACGCTGTCGTGCAGCAGCGGCTTGCCGTCGTAGCGGCCATCGGCCACGTCGCGCAGGAACAGTTCGATCTCTTCGTTCGGGATCACGTAGCCGATGCTTTGCGCATTGGTCACATTCGCAAACGCCAGGCCGATCATGCGGTCGCCCGCGACCACTGGACCGCCGCTATTGCCCGGGTTGATCGCAGCGTCGATCTGGATCCGCAGGCCCGAGCTGAAGGCGCCGTAGTTGACGAACTCCACGCGCGAGACGATGCCGGTGGTGGTCGACAGCGAATTGCCGCCCACCGGATAGCCGTAGGCGAATACCTGCTGGCGCACGTCGGGCAGCACGGCCGCGCGCGGCACCGGCGGGCGCTTGTCGAAGAAGGACGGGTCTTCCATTTCGAGCACTGCCAGATCGAGCCCGCGCGCCAGCGCGATCACCCTGGCCGCCATCTTGTCGCCCGACTGGCTGGCCTGCACCTCGACCTGGCTGGCATAGCCCACCACGTGGGCATTGGTCAGGATGCGCTTGCCCTCGATGATGACGCCGGAGCCGGTGATCGCCGCCGGCGAGGCCTTGGTCCAGGGTTTATAGGGGTCGGGCCGGCGCACGGTGGCGAAGATCTTGACGACCGAGTTCTCGACCGCGGGCAGGGCCGGTGCGGGCGTGGTGGTCTTGGCGGCGGCAGGAACCGCGGGCGTAGGGACGGTGGCCGGGGCGGCCGGCACTTCGGGTGGTGCAGTGTCTTGAGCCTGGGCGGCGCCACAGACAGCCAGCGCGAGAACGGCAAATCGTAGAATCTTCATGGTTTCCTTCGGTTGCACAAGGGAGGCTTCAACCGGAAGAATAACCACAGGCGCGGCAAAAAGAAACAGATGGATAGAACTGCGGGAAGGCGCGCAGCCTTCCCGCATCAAACGTTTAGAACCTATTCCGGCAGGTGGGGGGAAGTTCATG
>Ga0265780_10001526_pt1 | contig 32531 bp, 40 predicted proteins | sample P1T30metagenome_FD_192432 | JGI IMG/M metagenome (GOLD analysis project Ga0265780, IMG submission 192432) | Plant litter microbial communities from East Loma Ridge, Irvine, California - P1 T30 | ecosystem: Environmental > Terrestrial > Plant litter > Unclassified | place: USA: California... | reverse complement strand
CATCGAAGTTGAAGATGTCCTCTTCCGCAACGCCGTACTTTGCGATTGTGTCTCCCACCAGTTTGAACCATAAGCTGATTAGCTTTGGATCCTCAACTTCTGCTCTTTGGATATCGAACTTCCGATTGTATACACTTGAGAGCTCTGGATGGCGTTTCACAAAGTTGGCAACCCAGTTTGTACCGACTGTTTGAGAGCGGGCTGGATTTTTGGTCTGAAGCATTGTATTGGCCATCTCTTCAACAATTGCGCGCTGGGGAGGGAATCCGTCGGCGGATAGCTGAAGGATCTTTCGCAGAAGGACTTCCTCTTCGCTATTAGTGAATTTTCGTGAGTTTGGCGTCGTTTCTTTACGTGGGAGGACTCCAAGGTGTCGTTCGCGGAGGGTTGCAAAAGGAACGTCGTATGCGTTAGCTGTAGCTCGAAGGGATGGTATTTGGTTACTAATATAGGCTTGAAGGGCTAAAGAAATACGTCCTTCTGTTTCAGAGGGCATTATAACCAGACTTTGTTGTGTAATAAGAGGAAGAAGGTAGAAGACGCGTCACGCGCGCGTTTTGACCGGCTCGCTTGTGTGACCGGCTCGCTTGTGAAGTACGTTATATCTCACCTGCATGGAGATGATGTCTTAGGCGCATAGTGTGTGTACATCGATGAAACTCCAGGGGGTACGGGCATTTCGCCTTGCTTCCTGCTGCAAGAACAGTTCATAACCGCATTAGGAGCATGCCGCTGCATGCGTGATGGCATCGCCTGGACCGTTTCATGGTTTGGTCCAATCATCACTTGGTATACTGTACCTGTCCACGTCCCAACGCAACTCGAACCTTGGTGCTTGGGTGCTTCGAGTTTTGATGAGTTCCACCCTTGGAGTACGAGTGCAAAATATTCCTTTACTCACAGCTTTCTTTTCCATCTTCGTACATGCCAAGATTTGCTGGGACAGAGTAGGTATCTCACGCGTAACGGAATGTTTATGTTATGCGAAAGATAGGTACTGATACCTCCAACGCATGCGCTTGGGAGACAGTAATTAGATCTGGTGCACATCTCGCCAGCATAAAGATGAATCTGACATACGAGAGCTATCGATAAGTATCAAGATTCAACCTTATCAAACAGATCTTAGCATGAACTGAGACAAGTACAATTTTCGCAGGATAATTCGAAGACATGCTTGATCAGTCTTGGATACTGTAAACATCTATCTTCCGTCTTGCACCGGCTATCTCCCCGGACAGTGAGGAGTCCTGTGGATCTGCCAATCGCCCAAAGAGGAAGGTGAAACCACGCGCCTTCCAAGTACATGCTATTTTAGAAGACATCACTTCCTGCGAAGTACAACACATCATAATAAAATCGTTCAGTGTAATTGTTGTCCGTCATGAACAGCATCGCCATTCGTCGGACCGCTTCGGCCTTTGCGCCACGCCTTATGAGACCTCGCCAAATGATCAACAATGGATGTGCAACTCGATATACCCGCATGTTTTCAAACTCGGCTTGCCGGTCTATTGCTGTCGCCGAGATGTCGGACAAAGACTTGAATAGCCTTAGGATCAAGCAGGATAGATTGATGGCGGACATTCACAGCACTTGCGAATGGGGCAAGGGTGAACGATGGGGCGAGTAAGTTGCGATCTTGTCTCGTTATTAACGGCTACTCTTGCACTTCTTCAAATGATCAACACCATCAATTACACTTACGCTTAGCTGTTGAGTTTGACTGGCCTCTACCGAGAGAAAACCACACTAATGTTACCCTACAAGTCACCCGACAGAGACGGGCATGTCTCGCCTCTCACTATCAGACACCGACAAACAAGCTCGCGATTGGTTCGCCGCAACAACAGAATCGCTCGGCTGCAAAGTCACCACAGATGCCATGGGCAATCAGTTCGCAATCCGACCGGGCCTCAACGAAGGACCCGCAACCTGCGTTGGCAGTCACCTTGACACGCAACCCAGCGGCGGCCGTTACGGTAAGTACTCGCCTCTCGTCGCCACAAGTAGACCTATCACTGACAGTACGACAGATGGAATTCTTGGAGTCACCGCTGGCATCGAGATGCTGCGTATCCTCAACGACAACTGGGTCGAGACCACATACCCTGTTGGAGTAATCAACTGGACCAACGAAGAAGGCGCTCGATTCCCCAAATCCATGGTCGCCTCCGGTGTATGGGCTGGCTCGATCACACTGGAACAAGCACACGACCTCAAGTCCGTGATCCCCGCTGGCGATACAGCGACCATGCGCTCCGAACTCGAGCGGATCGGCTACTTGGGCTCTACGCCCTGTTCCTGGGAAGCCACGCCCATCGCCGCCCACTTCGAACTGCACATCGAGCAGGGCCCGATCCTCGAAGCCGAGAAGCGCCAAGTAGGCATCGTCCGTGGCGTGCAAGCCTACAAGTGGTTCACTCTTACGGTCAGCGGTCGCGACAGCCACACGGGAGCGACTTCTTTCCAGCACCGTGCAGACGCCCTACTGACCGCCAGCAAGATGATCCTCGCCAGCCACCGCATCGCGACCAGACACGGCGCACTGGCTTCAACTGGAATCCTGAACCTCCGACCCGGCTCGACAAACACCGTTCCTGGCTGGGTACAATTCAGCCTCGACGTGCGTTCACCCAAAGACGAGACTGTCGAAGCCGTCGAGAAAGACTGCAAAGCCGCTTTCGCTGCCATCGCAGCGGGTGAAGATGTCGAAGGCGTGAACGCTGGCTGCGCGCCCTCAGAGCGGCACTGCAGCGTCGAGTGGCGGACAGACTTCGTGTCGCCGGCGACCAACTTCCACGAGGACTGCATCAAATGCGTGACAGAGACCGGGAAAGGCTTGTTCGGCGATGCTGAAGTGGTGGATGGGAACCTGGGTGCTTGGGGCAAGATGATGACCAGTGGAGCAGGTCACGACTCGGTGTATGCTAACATGCGAGTCCCGGCTAGCATGATCTTTGCGCCGTGCAGAGATGGTGTCAGCCATAATCCGGTGGAGTACTCGAGTCCGGAGGATTGCGCGAATGGTGCGCAGATGTTATTGGGCTCGGTGCTGAGGTTCGATAGGATGCGGATGTTGAAGGACAGATGAGTGTTTGCAGAGGCGATCGGAAGTGTATGAAAGTATCAGCAGCACTCTCGTCCACGGCTAGTCTCCCTATACTATGAGTCGTACATGTGTGACTTGGCACAAGCCAGCGGATCCTTTGCTGTAAATCTTGTTCGGCTTGATGGTACTACGTGTACCTTGGAGCCGCTACCGATGATATGATATGAGTTTGGAGTTTAGGTCGATTTCCACGGATGGACAAGTTTGCAGCATGGGACAAGCTGTGCTAAGCGTCAAGCAACATGCAGCATTGGTCAAATATATTGATTGATTCATCAGACCAAGACACGGGCCTACCGTGAAGCGGTATAGCAATCAGTTCAACCAAGCTTATTCATCATGCAACGAATCAAAACACACAACATTAAGGAAGCGGCACATGGGCTCGCGTGTGAGGCCGACTGGGATTATCTCGCTTATTCAGAGCCTGAAGCCCGTCTGTTCCTCTCTCGAACTATCTCCGATTTTGTTGTTGTTTTCATGTCGTGTAATGCAGTAGTCCTCTCAAATCAATCCGATCCGGTCGAACCATAACCATATGCGACACTACCAACCGGCGTCCTCCTAAGACGCAGGGGCGGCACCGCGGCCACGGCCCATACCACCACGGGAGAACTCGGGGTTGAAGCCACCAGGGGCACCACCCTCCTTCTTCTCGCCATCCTCGCGACGGCGGTAGCCACCCTCGCGGTCACCACGGGGGCCACCACGGCCACCACCACGGCGCTCGTTGTCTCCGCCACCGAGCATGCCGCGCGGCGGGGCGTGAGAGCGCTGCTGCTTGACGTGGGTCTGAGGAACGATCTCGGCGGGGAGGTGGAGCCACTCGCGGAGGTAGTCAAGACCCTCGGGGGTGAGGGTGTAGTAGTACCACTGCCAGGAGAACTGGGTCTTGAGGTAGCCGCGGGAAGTCAGGGACTGGCAAGCCTTGATGACCTGTGGGAGGATTGTCAGAAATGCGTCCATTGGATCTGGAGATTGCGCCTGAAACGTACGTAAAGGTTCTTGGTGTCAATGTCGCCGTGCTTGGGCTGGTTGAAGTCCTTCTTGGCGACGAGCACACCCTCGCGGAAGAGGTACTCGTGGATCGCCTTGCGGTCGGCCTTGGGGATCAGCCTGGCGCATTGTCAGTATGTTTCGATTTTGCTGTATGCGCGCGCAATCACTACTCACATTTTGGCAGCGGTTACTGTTAGTTAGTTGACTGGTGGAGAGGCTGACAAGGACGTGGTCGTTTTGGTCGTCGCGAGACCAAGTATAACTTTCAAGTGCGGCGGTCGTCGGCGTTCGGAAAATCTGTGTGCGCCGATATCGACGCAAGAAGCAGGTACGGCGGATCCCGTGCTCGAGCAACGGCAACGACGCGCTCGTCGCATCGCATCGCATCGCATCGACCTCTCAGCTGCGTGTACTATCAACAAGACTACGACACTGCACAGCTGACGACAACACATTCACCACATCACCGAACACTCATTCTGTACACTGATCCACAATCATGGCCACAGCACTCGAGATGCCTGCCGCACCCATCGCAACGCCACCTACTGCTGGCCAACCGCAAGGCGTCAATCTCCTCATTACCTCGTTCCCAGGACTCGGACTGCCCAGAACACTCGCTATTCCAGTGGCAGCAGATACGCCAGTATGCGACGTTCTTCACACAATCTACGCTCGTCTCCCTTCAACGGTCGACTCAACCCTGATCATAAGCACAACCTCGGGCAAGGCACTCCGCGCATCGGATGGCTCTCCCATCAGCACACTCCTCCCAGAAACCACGGCAGCATTCCTCCCACTTCGTATCAGTGCGAAACTATGCGGTGGCAAGGGTGGCTTCGGCTCTCAGCTTCGTGCTGCTGGTGGCCGGATGAGCAGCAAGAAGAACCGCGACAGACAGGATCAGAATGGAAGCAACCGCAACTTGGATGGCCGAAGACTACGAACTGTCGACGAGGCAAAACGTCTAGCCGAGTACCTTGCCACAAAGCCGGAGATGGAACAGAGGGAGAAGGACGAGCGCCGAAAACGTTGGGAGGCTGTGATCGACGCTGCCGAGGCAACAGAGGCCAAGATCAAATCTGGCAAAATGGGCAGCAACCAAGGAAGACTGGACGCAGAGTACGTGGAAAGCAAAGAGCTTGCGGAGGAGAAGGTCCGCGAAGCCGTTCAAAAGGCGATGCGAGAGCAGTCACTCATGGATGAGAGGACCGGCAGTGAAAGTTCGGCTGAGGATCAAGACGAGGACAGCAACAGTGATGGTGAGGGCGATGCCAGCTCAGGCCAAGAACAGGCAGGTCCCAGCAAAGACACTGGAAGTCGGACGTTCTTTGGTTGGGATGAAGATGATGAGGATATGTCAGAGGACGATGAGGACGTCGTTCCAACTGGAAGCTGCCAAACAATCGACGAGACCGCAGAAGAAACACTACCATCAGGGAAAGGCAAAGGTAGGGCTGTAGAGAATTGAGGGGGACTGTGATTAAGATTCTGCTCGTCTGGTACACTCTGGTCCAACATTCGAAACTTCTTGCACTTCTTCGGCGCAACTTCATGGCTATGCAGACCATCGTCGACACACTACATATGACAACATCAAGCCATCCATCTTGACATCATCGACAAGCAATTCGGTCTGTTACTTTGTTCATCATTGCACACGGCTTCATGGAAAAGTTGCCCTTGCGATTTGTCCAAACGAATCTTCTCTCGAGAGCATCATCTCGACTCCGCGATCGAGCGGTTGCTTTGCGCAACCCAGTGTACAAGTTTGTTGTCTCCGTCCCCACACTATCGATCAAGTACTTGATTCGATAAGGGGATATGGTCTAGCGGTATGACATCTTCTTAGCACCGTACTGTACAGTACTTGTTAAGTGGAGAAGGTTCCCGGTTCGACTCCGGGTTTCTCCATAATATCACAGCATCTCATCGCGAGATGTCGCTTTTTAGTTCAGCTGTATCCTTTCTTTTTGTTCTAAAGGCCACGGATCCGTGGGACATGGCGAGATTTGACACTTCGCGCGGGCCACGTCCATTCATGACCGAATCCGACCGTTTGACTTGAGCCCATATCTTGCTACCTTTAATGGCCACAACCTTCGACTCCTCTGGGTTTCTCCATAATTGCTCATCTTCGGATGAGCTTCATCTTTTTGCGTTTCTCACGGGCAATTCTACATCGTCCAAAGTCAAGGCAGGGCAGGGCAAACTGGCGAGAAATAGCCATCTACGCCAAAGTTCCACACTTTCTCTACGGTGTCTACTGTACATATCTACTGAAAGCTGTCCATGTATACAAATATGTCTTTTTTCCATCGAGAGGTGCAACCCGCCCTACCAATAGGTTTCAAGTTCAACGTCGTCTTGCTCTGATCTGTCGACATTTTTTTGTAATACGCCGCTCCTACATACGAGAGGAGACGGAGTGGAGTGGCCAGAAGAGAGCAAGGAGCTCAGAGACCGGACTACCTTACTACACAACAACGTAGTCTGAGCAAGAGGAAAGCAAAAGCAAGGCTGCACCACGGTAATGGGAAGTACGCAGAGGCACTTACATTAGCTATACTCGGCAGTCTCAATCTCACGAGGTATACCACTTTTCACTGCCCGGAGTTCAGATATATTCCTGTCTTTTCATATGGCCTACACACTCTTTTCTCTCTTTCTCTCCTTCCTTCCTCCCTCACCTCCACCACGACTCTTCCCTTTACATACTAAACAGAGGAAAGATAAAAGAGATATTAATAGCATTTGTCTTTATTGCTCCAAAACAAAAGGAACAGATGAATCCAGTTTTCGTTCCCACACCTTCCCCCCACCCTTACTATTGCTACTTGCCGCCCATCACCGCATCGACTCGATCGTGGATCGCAGGATCCTGAGGTGCGCTCGGCGGATGAGGGTCTGCCAATGTCGCCGCATTGACCGGATCCGAAGCAGTCTGGACTTGCTCGCGCGGCGTCTGCTCTTGATGATACGACATCGGCCTCGGGTTGCCGGCGTTGGGCGGACCTGGCATGGGCGGCGCTGTCCCCGCTCCCAAAGGCAGATTCGAAAAGGGCGCGGTTGCTTCCTTGCCAGCGCTGGAGCCGCTGGCGTCCCTCGACCTTTCAGGCAGGGCGTCCATGTGCACGGGTGTGCCAAAGTCTTGCCTGCCGTTTGCCGAGGACTGGCTTCGCTCGGGAGTCCTAGTCCTTCGCTCGGCATCGCGCTCCTTCCTCTCTTGGATCTTGCCTCTAATCCAGCCCATGGGACCCTTTCTCTCCCTCTCGCTATCGGAAAACACGCCAGAGTCGCTCGCTCCTCCATGCTGGCCTGCGGTCTGCGTCGGCGTAGGCGTTATGTTGGGATCGGTTGCAGTACTGCCAAGCGGGACAGGCTCCTGGAAACTTCGACGCGGTTGCGAGGCCGACGCGCTGCTGCTACCAATGGTAGAGCGTGACATGGCTTGCTCCTTGGGGCTCATCATACCAAGCGGTCCGCCCGGAGGAGGTGGCGAGGTCGGTGGGTCGATCCTGTTCTGTGTTCGAGAGAACCTCCAGCGGTGCCTTCGCCTTTCCCTCTGCTCGGATTCGGCGCCTGGAGTTGGCATGTCGTCGCCAACCATATCTGCGTCACTCTGGTCGGTGACGTCCGTGTGGCTGTTGAATGAATGCGATGGCGAGATAGTGGGTTTGAGAGTTGCGTCGGTGGGCGTACGGTGAGGTACAATCTTCGCTGGTGTCGTCTGTGCGGTGGTGTACTGGGACTGATCGTGAGGAGGCGCTACCTGCTCGGCATTTGCGCCCATGTTCATGTTCATTGGCAGACCAGGCAGTGCCGCTGGGCGCTGTTCGCTAACGTCCTCGGCGAGATCCTGACTCGAGCTTTGCGCACTCGACAGCGCAGAACCAGGAATACGCTTCTTTTGTAGCTTGTTCGGCTTCCTGCCCTCCCCGTCCGAAGATGGAGACTGTTTGAAGATGTTCAAGAAACCATGGGTCGAAGGTCCTGTCGGAGTGTTGCTGGCCTGACGCTCCGTCGGAGTATCGGAAGGGGCGATAGATGGTGCAAGCAACGGTGTAGTATCCTTCTTCGGGGTCTGGAAGTCGCGGGTAAGTGCAGAAGACGATTCGCTGCGAATGGTGGCCAGCGGAGTGGTGTTCTCGCTCGAAGAGGCAGAGGTAATCGAAGGTGGCGCCAGAGGCAGAGCAGGTGCCGCCGTAGCGAGTGCACTTGGCATGAGAGGCTCGTGTCTTTGGCTGCTAGCCGCCGAGGCAACGGGCGAAGGTCTGTTTGACGTCGAAGGGCTAGTAGTCTTGTCCCGTGGAAAATTACGTGCAGCCGGAGCTGCTCCTCCAGGGCGTCTAGAAGGCACGGTATTGCTGCGGTGTACGCTTCCGCCGGGCGTAGTGGGCGTGCCAATTATTGGGCTCACTGGGGTTGGTCCAGCCTCGGATCTTTTGCTGTGCTTGCTTGATACAGACACGTTACGTCGCAGGCTGTTCCATCTACCCTCGGCGTTGGTGTTGCTGGCGTTTGAGCTCGAGCGGTTGACGACTGTCTTCGATCTGCTTGGGGTCACAGGCGATCCAGGGACCTTGGTAGGGCTTGGGACGCCGGATTGTACCTCTTTGACAGTCTCGTGATCGGCGGCAGTACCGGGCATACCAATGAGGAAGCTGTCCTGGTTCTCGATAAGGAAGATGAGCACGTCCTGAGAGAGGCGGTATTCCTGCGGCGCCATGTCGTGCTGCGGGTGTGAAAGCAATCCCGGCTGGAAGATAGCGGCCAGGTTAGGTGTGGTCATCTTGTTCAAATCAGACTTGCTGGCAAACACGGCGAGCAGGTCCAGAATGTACAGCAATAGCTGGCGGTTGAGTGGAGGAAGTTCTGTAATCAACGCTTGGTATATCCGAATGGCAGCGTCCGGCTGGAAGTCTCCTATCGTCGGGCTCTGTGCGTCCATCGCACCAACAGCTTGCGCTTGATGGTTCTTCAGCGGGTCGCGGAAGCGCTCGTAGAACTCCAGAGGGATGATCGGTTCGGGAAGCTGGTTGAAATATCTTCGCAGAATGTTGGCCGCGTCATGCACGGTATATCCAGTCCAGTCGAGACCTTTGCCGTAGCGATCAGGAGAGTCGAAAGCGATCTTCAGTTCCTTGATGCGCTTTTCGCTACCAGCAAGACGGAAGATGCCCTCGACGTCGGTAGCTATTTCATGTCAGGAACTTGCGTGGACGCGCAATGTGTATGTGGTGGTCACGTACCCTTCTCTTTGAGGAAGACGCCGCATTTTGCGACCACGATGGGCACATAGCCGTAGATGTAGCTCTGGCCTTCGTCGTTGAAGAGCGAGATGGCAACATTGGCGTAACGGATAGAGGTGTGTAGCGGGATTCCGAAGATACCGGGTGCAGTTGCTGCGTCTGAATTAGCATTTGAATTGCAGTGTAAGAGTGTATACGGCAACAAAAGGTCGAGCGGAGCTGTCCCAATGCCCGACCGTGTCTTTCGACCAAAACATGTGCGCGTACCTGCTTGATCCTGCGGTTTCTTGTCGCTCCTCTTGAACTGCTTCCACCAGCTAGCCAGGTCCCGTTTGGACTGGACGGCTTCGCTCTGGTTTGGCAGAGCAGGTTTGGGCCCGCCAGCGATGGCTTGCGCAGTCGATGGACTGCTGGTCGCCATAGCCGAGGGCGTGTCGGGTGACGATATGCGCTATGCGGTCGCGGGCGTGAGCATCGGGGGTTGCGACGTCCAGACGTCGAGGTATGCAGCAAGGCAAGGCAAGGCAAGGCAAGGCAAGGCAAGGCAAGGCAAGGCGACGAGAGCGCGGCGACGATGGACTTGGGTGGTGCGACGGCGAGGCGAGGCTTGACGCAGCGTCGTCGCAGCTGCAGCGTCTGCGTGGGTGTAGCGCGTGGAGACGGCGTGCACAGGCAGACAGGATGAAGGGTGCGGCGAGGCTGTTTGGGTGGTGAGCAGACGACGCACAGGGCGCGGGCGAGGAAGCGAGCAGCTGGCGAGACAGGTCTGTGGGCTTGGGTCGGTCTGGGAGCGTCGGCGATCGCAGAAGATGCCGATCACGACGAGCACTGGAGTCTCTGGCTTGCAAGTTGGTTTTGTTTTGTTTTGTTGTCTTGTCTTGTGTTGATTCCACTGGTCTGCTCTGGTATGATGTTGTGAGATACTGTAATAAGAACAACAGCAGCCCGTCGAAATTTGGGTCGAGATAGCAATACACAGCACACGATGGATGGACGGACGACGCAAGAACAACACGACTGCAATTATGTCGACTCAGCGGTCGTGCGGCGCCCAGAGAGATTTGCTTAGCACTAGATCCGTCAGCCCAGATTACTCCGGCTAGCGTTGGGGGAGGATTGGATGATTTCGCTTGTGAGCAAGGGCATCGACAGGCGGCAAGCGAAACAGTGACGGTGACGGTGGCAGAACAGCAGGGAACAGCAGCAGGACGAGGCAGAGACAGAGACACGGCGTCAGATACCTAAGGTAGGTATACACACACACACGCAAGGTTCGAAAGTGGAGAGAGCTTTCTGGCGGCTGCGTGACCTTTCTTCATCCTCGACACCGTTTCGAGGTACAAAGGATGATGTAACGAGCGCGCGCCTTACCACCCAAGCCGGCCGATGATGCTGCAAGGCAACGGCGTGGAAGTCGTTTGTGTTGTTATTATTATCTTAGCACAGCACAGCACAGCACAGCACGCACTTGAGCACGAATTTGTCTACAACATCGGACTCTCGTTGCCGAATGGATGCAAAGTGGACCAGGGCATCACCAGCCACCAGACATCGCTTGTGATTATCGTCAACATCATCTGCAGAAGGAATCAAGAATGCAGGCGAGATGTTAAACGCTGTTCGGGTGTGACATCACAACGCGGTCTGCCGCGTGAGCCGGTACATATACATGTACAGGTCCATGGATGATGCTGCTGCATGGAAGACGTGAGAGCCTTGCTTGTTGCATGGTGACATGGATGTGTTGTGCTGTATCGAGCCAGTTCTCCCAACCGAAGACCGATTCGGCCAAAGACACAAAAGCGTACGAGGTACCGAACCCGTAACACCAGCCTCGCGTATTATCACATTGGTCTCGGGACAAAGAGTGCAACGTTGGGTGTTTGCTGGTTGTTATTCACATTTCGCCGTCTTGCCGTCTTGCCAGTAGACACCTTTCTGGATCCAACCTCTCGTTGGAACAGCAATGTGCCGACCGAGCGGGGCACGAAGACCAAGTCTTCGATTAAACTCGATACCGCTGAATAACAAGGCGGACGGCGATGTTCTCAAAATCTTCTTCCAGTAAGGTCGTCTCAAGGTTGCAATGCCATGCCTCATGCTTCTTGGAGTCTCAAAGAAAGGAACATTATCGTGTAGAGCATGAGCACGGAAGTCGGGAATACTTAGACTTCGCTTCTACCCGTCTCGCGCTAGGCCCAAAGAACACTTCGGCGACCATCAGCGAGCTTGGAGAGAGTGCCATACCAGAACGACTGCATCACCGCGCAAAGCAGACGACAGAACCAGCCATCTAAACGCCAAACCTCAAATCGCAAGCTTTCAACCCCCACAAAACCACCAATTTTCACATACCCACCATGAGCGGAATGGACTCGTACGTACCACCACCAAAGGAGCCCTCCCGTCGAAGCAACCGGGATACTATGCTCGAGCGGCAACCGTCTCAACAGACATCAAGACGCGAAAGGGACACGGCTGACCAAAATCCGCGAAACAGACTCAACGCCGCCGAGCAGCGCGAGCTGCAGGGCCGCATGGAGCGCAAGCAGATGAAGGACTTCATGAACGTAAGCACCACAGCGGATCAAACCAACACCACCAAGGGAAGCAGGAAAAAAACAACAACAGCTAACCCGCCTTGTCCTTTTCCCTTTAGATGTACTCCAACCTCGTCCAGCGCTGCTTCACCGACTGCGTCACCGACTTCACTTCCAAGTCCCTGCTCACCAAGGAGGAGGGCTGCGTCATGCGCTGCGTCGACAAGTTCCTCAAGAGCTCCGAGAGGCTCGGCGAGAGGTTCCAGGAGCAGAACGCTGCGATGGCACAGTCTGGCACTCTCCCTGGCAGGTAAAGAAAGTAGACGACGATGATGATGAAGAAATCGTGCGTGGACAAAACAAGGGGAGAAAAGAATCAGACGTCATCTGAGGGTGACCGATTAACTATTCCGGAAGGATCGGATGCTGTATTATTTGAAAGAAAGAAACCCTGGCATTTGCATGGAGGTTTTGAACCTTCCTCGGGGGGTGGTCTGAGAGAGGGAGAGAACGGAAGAAAGAAAGAAGGAGAAAAAAAAGAACTCGGCTCTCTATGGAGCTTGGGGTTTTCTGTTGGTGGGTTGGGCTCAACTGTTCGGATTATCTTGTGTTATTATGAGCCTTCACCACATCATGTACAAGCCATGAAATGCATCTCTTGCGTGGATGCTGCACACTTCAGATTGCCTGCGCACGCCTTTTGAGGCGAGCTATTCTTCATCTTCCGTGCCATCGACGTAGTCATGCAAAGGCAAAAAGCCCGCCACTTCCATCCATCCATCAATCAGTCAATCTACTCCTTAGGCAACAGTCCCCTCAGACTGAGATCATAAACCACATCCTCGACCTCCTTGACCTTGTACTTGACCCCATCGCTGCGCTTCCGCAGCGAATCGTTCTTCAAGTTCAGAATCTGGAACCCGGCATGCACGTCCTTGATGAACTTTGCAATTTCCATCGGCCGCCTGTAATCGCCCAGCGTAACCGAGTTTCTGGCCAGGCGCGCCAGCTCGTCGAGCAGCGAGATCAGCGCCTGCAGGTACTCCTCGATGGTGAGGTGGAAGGCGTCGCGGTCCTTGAGGTTGGCGGGCACGCCGAGCACGCGCGCCACGTCGTCGAGCGTCAACAGCTGGCCGCGCGCCGTGTCCATGCCGCCCAGGTAGCCGCACAGCAGGATGCTGGCCACGCTGCTCTGCACCTCGCGCGTCCATTGGTGGCTGTACTTGTAGTACGGGTGCTGCGAGGCTGCCTTTTCCAGGAATTGGATCGAGGCGATTTCTTGGTTGATGCTTTCGCGGGCTGCGGCTAGGACTTTGGGGACTGTTTGGGTCTCGTTAGTGGTTCTTTTCATTTTTTGGTGGGTTGCGTCGTAGGGTTCCTGTAACGTACGCTCTGCCGACGGTGTAGAGTGAGCTTTGGAGAGGGTGGCGTGTGTGGCGCGGTCTATTTGGCATTGGAGTCAGATTGGGGCTGCGTTATGGGAGTGGTTGGTGTTCGAGCAATTGCTGCGAGAGTTCTTACTTTGCTTCTCGAGACTCTGGACAATCTCGCGGATCGCCTGGAAAGATAAAATGTCAATACATATTGTTATTCATTTCCTCCGCGGGTTTTCGGTCAAGTTGCCACCACTCACATCTTTGACGGCAGTATCCTCGTCAATCTTGCGCTGCAAGTCCTCGAAGATGCCTTGTCCGAATAGAGCGTCTGCGGACATGATGGGCTATTGTGTTTGTTGTGGATCGTGTTGTTTCGGGTTGGTGTGGTCGGTGTCGGTGTCGTGAGGTTGAAGTTTGCAAGAAGATGGAAAGTTTGACCGATGTTGGCTTCGGTAGACGACGATGGTCAATAGAGATGGTGTAACTACAGCGATTTGTAACCCTGAAACTCGATATCATTATGTTGCGATGGTTGTTGCCTGTACTGTCATATGTATTTGGACTCGAGTCACACAGGAATATTGGAAAAAAAGTCTCCCCGAGTTCAATGTGCGTGGGAGCTCCAAGTGCTGAGAGCGCCATTGGATGGATTGGCATTCGGCACTGATAGATCGAACGAGATAGCCCTATGTACTTTCATGTCGACACAGACAATTTAAGAGACGGATTTCATAGACACACACTCTTCTTGACATATCAAACTGATCTACCGTGTAGTTTCGTTCCATCGACTGTACCCCAACACTAACCCTGAAAGACGATGTTGACTAAAATGCGTCAAAAAGCACAAGGCCGATCCAATGAGATCGAGTGACAATGCATTCAAGACATGACCAAACTGCATTTGAAGCACTACATAAGCATGGCCGTAAGCAACAGTTCAATCGAAGCCACCAAACAATCAAGCAGACTTGTTCTCAACCGTAACAACACCCCCCTCGTTCTTCTCGCCAATCAACTCGCTGTGCAACTGCTTGTCAGTAGCAGCCGCCGCCTGATCCGCCATGTCCTTGTCCTCGAACAAGAAAGCGAGCTCCTCCAGCGTGCGGCCTGACGTCTCGGGCCACAGGAAGTAGATGATGGTGATTTCGAAGCACAGGAAGACGACGTAGGACAGCAGGTACTTCCACTCGGCGTTCTTCATGCCGATCGGGTTGACGAAGGTGTTGAAGAAGCCGGCGCCGCGGCCGAACAGCTGGAAGAGGGCGATGCCGCGTGCGCGTGTGGCGAATGGGTAGAGCTCGACCAGGAAGGTGTAGGTCAGCGCGTTGTAGCCCATGTTGTAGCAGGGTGAGTAGGCGAACATCCAGAAGATAACGAGGCTGCCGACGGCACTGGACTTCGTTGCGAGGTACCTTTCCTGTGTGATCGTCCAGCCCGTGTATACGCACTATGCATGTGTTAGATTGGCTTCCTAGATGTCGTGTATGTGCATATTGATTTTTGGAATTTCTGATTTTCCGCGGTAGGAGGGAAGACAAGGGAGGGAGATGCTTACAAGAAGAGAAATCGTGCAAGCAAGATACATCTTTCTTCTCTTGAACTTGGTAACGACAAGCGCCAGAACCGTGGCGTTGACCAAGTTCCAGCAAGTAAGACCAACATTCAGTTTCCCCTTGACGAGTGGGTCTGTGAAGCCGACCTGAGTGAGGATAGTGTCGAGATAGTACGAGATGAGTGTGTTGCCACTCCACTGGGTGAAGAGACCGAGCAGACTGCCGATCAGAAGACGGCGGCGCATACCGGCTGGAAATTGATCAGTGGAAAGCTTTCGAGGCAATGTTGAACAAACTTACCGCTGCGAATCATGTCACCCCAAGATTGCTTGGAGGCTTCGAGCTCGATCTTGATCGTCTCTTCGATCTGGGCGATCTCGGCATTGACGAGAGGGGAATCTGCGTCTCCTTCGGCGTGATACTTGATGAGAATGGCTCGCGCCTCGTCGTGTCTGTCCTTGCTGATCAAGAAGCGGGGGCTTTCCGGTACGAAGAAGATCAAGGTGACCTGCATGATGGACGGCGCAGCTTGCAAGAGTGAGGGAATGCGCCATCCCCAGTTGCTATTGATACCTTGAGTGCCGAAAGTGATACCAGCCGCGAGGATAGATCCGACGAAGTAAGACGAGTTGAACAACGAGGTCAAGATAGGTCGTTCCTTTGGGTAGCCGAGTTCTCCGATCAGAGAGGATCCAGCGACGATGCACATGGGAATACCGAATCCGAGTAGCCAACGGGCGACGAGGTACATGGCAATGCCATTGGCTGCACCCTGGATGGCTGCGCCGAGAATCATGACTGAGATTGTTAGTGAACTGTTATCTTGTCATTGTACAAGGTATTGGCGTGAGCTTACTCCAACTTCCGATGAAGATGGCCCATCTTCTTCCAAGTCTGTCGTTGATGATGGGAACGAGTGGCAACGAGCAAATCGCTCCGAGACTGTACATCGATCCGATGATACCTTGCAGAGCGCCAGTCGGGTTGTTGAAGAACACCTTCCAGCTAGGAACGATTTGCGCGGCGTTGATCATCTGCGAGTCGAATCCGGAAGTGATCTCGATGCCCATGCAGGTCGGGAACAGCATGAGGTAGAGATAGCGTAGATTCGGTTTGGAATACCATGGAGTCTGCGCAGGGTGTCAGCACTTCTCAATGGCAGAGAGAATTAGATGATTCCATTCTGATCAAGACTACGCACCTTGTCGTGCTCGATGGCATGGGTGAGCACTGGGTCTGCAGCGCCAGAGCCACTCTTTGCACCTGTGCCGATGGCCATGTTGAATTCTGTATACCAAAGGCGAGCTGATGTGGGAGAAGGCGCCAAAGGGGGGCCTTTGCGTTAGAACATGGTCGGCATGTCATTACCTTTTATCGTTCTTTATGCCGGCTCGACGCCCCGAAGTCCATCTTTGTCCTCTCGCGGCAAACGCTTGGCTTTGGCGGGGTAACGAGGATGTGGTATGGTGGAGAGGCTGTGTATGGTATAGCCAAGGCGGGTAATAGTCACGCTTGGAGCGCTGTCTGGCTGAACAGGTCAGGTGGTGGCTTTGGTGGCGTACAAGGGTACTCCGGGGCCCCAATCTGTAGTGTGATCATTTAGCCGCATTCCATGTGTTTTGTTTTGGTTACAGTTTCATTAATGCACGGAGAGTGATAGGCGTCGCTTCGCATCCAACAAGGCAATGTCTCACGATGCTCGGTTGTCGCTTGCGGCGTCGGCCCTCAGCTGCTGCCACTGCTGTCATCATGTTGTGATATCAGTGCAGTCGAAGCGAGTTGTATACATGAGAAGACCCAGGGGTGTCCACTTATTATTACACCTCAGCAGAAGATACGACCAGCAATGGTCGAGTCATGGCGAGCAGACGCAGTACTTAAACGTACTGCGGTAAGCTTGATCTACAATCCAACCATCTCGCCAATTCAACCAGAGTTCACCGCTCCATTGTCGTGCAGCTCGATAGCGGGCGTGGGGTAAAAGTGTGTACTGTATCATTTCGTTGTCGCTGATTCTTCGTATATCCGTATACATGTACTCTTTCTCGAGTACTCTTAGTGTGCCGCGCCTGGACCTGCCGCGCTATCCATCACCCAAACAGGAGCGGCAATCAAGCCAACATTACGAATATGCGTATCGTGCCTGAAGAGACTACGATCGTTCAGATAGAGTGCAACTTTCTAACTCTCTCCAGTTCCGGCAGCAATTCCAGCATCCTGAAAGGTTTCGTGACAACACTGTCCATTCCTGCTTCCAGTGCTGCAGCCTGTTGTTCCGCACGAGCGTTGGCTGTTACTGCAATTACAGGTATGTGGTCACTCAGAGAGCCATTGGCCTCCATCTCGCGGATCAGCCGAACGAACCCCAAGCCATCCAAGACAGGCATTTCCACGTCGCATAGTACGATGTGAAGCAGCAGACCGTTGGTAGCGTTGGCAAAGCGGGACTTTCGAACGTGTTCCAAGGCCTCGTAGCCGTGGTTCGCGACGGTGACAACGTAGCCTGCACGCTCAAGCTGCTTGGACATCACCTTCTGGTTGACGAGATTATCTTCAACAACAAGCAGATGAAGCTCGGTGGTGGCCAACTCCTCGAGTTCGCCCGCCTTGCGGGCTGCAAGTTCGTGAGTAACGTGACTTTGCATCTCCTCTTCCGCAGTCGCCGCCGCAGTAAGGATGGATGCCTTGGAACGCTTGCGCGGATCGACCTTGGAGGCGGCATCATGAAGCGGGTTCTTCGCTTTCGGAGGCCCACACCTGTGAGACATAACGTAGAAGGCGAACGTAGATCCGCGTCCTGATTCCGAAGCGACACCAATCTGGCCACCTTGCCGACTGGCGAGCTCGCGGGATATGAACAGTCCCAAGCCACTGCCTCCATATTTGATGTGAGTCTTCGGGCTGGCTTGCTGGAAGCGCTGGAAGAGGCCCTTCATCTCGTCAGGCGTGATGCCACGACCTGTGTCCTTGACAGCAATAGTCAAGTAGACCTCATTATCAGCGCGGGGCGATGTTGGATCTTTGGTGTTGGGATCCGCCAGGTACTCGAGGCCTTCGCTGAAGTTACTTGGACGTTCTATGCTGGCGCCCACCGAAACCACAATCTCTCGAGTAGCCGCGCTGGCTGTGAATTTAATGGCGTTGGTGATCAAATTTATCAAAATCTGAAGGAGCCGAGACGGGTCGAGGCGGACCCAGTCAATGTTCAGTGCCAGATAGGTAGGTAATAATTCGTATTCGAGACGGATGTCTGACTTGATTAGCTCGCTGCTGAACATGTTGAGCGCTTGCTTGATAGTCTCGACAGGCTGGACTTCGATCGGACAGATGACCAGTAAGCCAGAGTCCAGCTTGCTCAGAGTAAGCACATCGTCGATTATCCTCTTCTGGTGCTGAGCGCAAGCCATAATGATCTCCGCGCCCTCGTGATGCGTTTCTATCGTATCTTTGGCCACATGTATGATATCCTCGTCGGTGTTCAACAGCTCCTTGAGGGTTGTAAGAATGCTTTCGGCGCATAAAGTAATCGCCGACAGAGGATTGCGAGCTTCGTGAGAGGTCATATCCATGAAGTTTTCCTGCTGACGTTTGAGCTCAATCGCCTCGTCCGTTCGGCGCGCTTGGAAGCCTTCCGCCCATTTCTGTCGACTGATGTCTGTAAGACACCCTAGGACGCCTTTCACAGTACCTTCTTCGGTCTTGTCCGCATAAGCTGCTGCTAGGACAACAGTTTCTCCGCGAACCGCTTCGCCATCGAGCGTTTCGTCGGTGTTGAATGGTCGTTTAAGCCGTAATTCGAAGTGAACGGGCTCACCCGCGGTAAGTTTGGCCCATTCCCGATCTGTGAACTATGTGTTAGGGATTGGCTCGTTTCATGTTTCACTCACGACGTCGCCGCTGTGTTGGCATCAAGAGAGCTATGAACATCCTCTCTAATAAGATTGAATAATTGGTGTGGTCAGACGTACTGCGAGGATGTTAGTGCGACTCTTTTCCTGGCACGACTCTGCATAATCCGTACCCCATGAGCGCATGATCATCTTCATGAATGACATTGTACCATGACAATGGGTGGAATGAGTCCCGAGGATGCTGCGTTAAGTCAAACCATCTCTCGTTGGCCCAAAGAACATTTCCCAGTTCATCAAAGTGGAACATCGCCATTGGGGAAAGCTCAGTCATACGGCGGAAGCGAGCCTCAGTATCTTTCGCCTCTTGCTGTGTCACTGCAAGCTGTTGAGAAAGTCGGATACGATCTTGGGTCGCCAATTCGGCAGCGATCTTTGAACGTTTGATCTCTTCCTCGGCTAGCACCACCGATGCAATTGAAGTTCCCATTTGTCGTGAAAGAATCTTGATAAAAGTCTTGTAGTCGTCGTCGTAAGCGTGTCGCGGATTGATTCCAATCAGCATGAAACCTAGAACATTCTCACGGTTCGTGGGCCCTGCAGGACATAGTACAGCGGCTGTGCAATCATCCCCAAATGCACGCGATTTGGCGACGCCCTGGAGAGCTTTGGGAAATGTGCCATCTTCGGACGTCAACAGGGTAATGTCTCCTCTAGCGACGATGTCATTGAAATTCGGGGTCAATATCGCTCCAGATTCAGCATCCAGCCTCGAAGGCAGACCTGAGCAGTTCGTTGGCAAGCCCAACATGCCTTCGAGCGTCCACTGTCGATCTAAAGACCCACTCGATCTCTCTGAGGGAGCTTTGGAAGATTGAGAGGCCGCCTCCCACTGGTCGCTGAGCTTGCTTGAGCGATTCAAGGTCGACTCCGTAGCCGCAGCAGCGTAGATCGCAACAAAGGGTATGTCGTAGTGGTTCGGATCCAGTCCTCGCACGGCTTGCTTCCAGAAGTCTTGTGTATCTTTGGCCGCAGACGTGCAGCGTCCAAGTAACATCAGGGTGGACATGCGTCTCTCACTCACCACCTGTCTTGTAGTCTCAAAGACCGCGTTGTAGAAACCAGTATCCCCATGTTCTGCTTGGACGGGTATGACAGCCCACGACGCCCACAACTCTTCGCTGTAGCCATTGCGTTCCGTGATGTAGAATGCATCGTCTCCACTAGCAGCTTGTCCTGACCGGTTGACGTCGTCAAAGTGTTTCGAAAAGCTGTCATGTATCTCCGGCCATGCCTGAGCAAAGGATCCCCCAAATACCGCAGGATGTCGTTCCCCAAGTATCAATGAGTAAGGTTCGTTGTATATGCAGATCTTGTCTTTCGTCCACCACAACGCCGCGGGTCTTGGGTCGGCCATACACATGTTGACGTTTCGCTTCAGCTCTTCTGGCCATTGGTCCATCGGGCCCAACCTTGTGGAAGCCCAATCGTGAGATCTGAGCAGTTTGGTGTGCTCCGAAACCACTCTCCCGCCTGGCAGGACTGGAAGCAATACATCATAAGGCCAGACGAGGCTCTCTGAGGGCTCGATAGAATGCAAACTTCGCCGCTTGTGCCGCCCAAGCACAGGGTGGAGTTCAGACGCATCGGCAATGTTGTGGTTATCATGGTTGGACGAGTCGGAGATTTGGCTCCAGCGCTCGTTGAGTGTGGTGGCTAGCCATTCGGGATCGTGTTGTTTGAGGCGCGCGAATAGATCATCAATCTGTGTAAGGGACGGTTGCGATTTGCGGCGTGCGAAAGGGTTGGTCATACTGCATGCAGTGGTGCATAGCAAGCTGGGTTGGACTGTGCTCTCTGTTTACGGCGGCATCATTGGATCTGTGCTATAGTAGCTAGGAGCCCGACCAGGGAGGGCAAAGCAGTCGAGAGAAGCCGATCGGATAACGTTGTGCTGATGACAGTTCCAATCACACCGAGCCTTTGTTAGTGAGAGGCGGGGATAGAGGGCAAGGCAGAGAATAATAGTACCGTACTGAACAGTGTGTAGGTAGATCGTGTCAACTCACTTGCGGTATGCGTCTGTGCAGGCGTAGATCGAGATCTCACTTTTGCCGGCCCGCATGATCGTCAGACTCTCTTCAGTCCGTGCTAAAGTTTGTCAACTGCAGCGGTGGTATCAGCAACTTTCGCACATGAAATCACTCTATACCGATGAGACAATGGCCGCCGGATATCGATATTCCACTGGCTTAGACGTCAGCGAGTGATAGTATCAGACTCTCTAGAAGATCATAAACATGCTAGTACCAGTGAGATCGTCTATTTGACAGACATCGGCTCACGGAGGCTGGTTCGACTTCATAGTATATACAATCCTCACTGCTGACTGCAGCGTTTCGGGACTGCTACTGCTACCACTGCCGAGATGATCGTATGTGGTAAGGTATCTACTCCCACTCTTCAGGGGCTACAACCACGTGTAGTCAGCATTACACTTATGGACGAGCCCTAAATACAGCCCTTTGGATCTTCGCTGCAAGTCTGAAAGTTGAGAGCAACCCTCAATGGCAGTCTTCCTTCGCCTCGTTAGTCTACATATAGGTATGGAGGGCAGAAGAGAAGAATGAACGGCCACGCCGTTGCCCTAACTCAACCAACAATTCCCAAGCCGCTCGCTTGGTTCGCGGCACCGATTCCATAGCTAGGGGCCATGGACCGCGATTGTCAATCTTTGTGTGATCGACGGGTCACGGGACATCTTCCCCTACATGCACATGTGGGTACTGTGCTGGACTGTACTGATTCGGGCTGTCCTATACTGTGTCATTCTCGACTGCCGCGATCGTCTTTCTTCAGTAGTCGCGAGCTCGCCATCTGATAACCTCCAATCTCTCTGGCTAGCGCTGTCAGACTGGCCTCTAGCTCAACGTTTCAGGTCCCCCTCCGCCCTCCCCGAGTACCCGTCTCAGTCTCCAGACCATGCACGTCTCTCACGCTACCCGGGTGCCATGGTTCCGGTCCCTTGGTCTCCCAACATGCCATGTTACTAGCGAGATGCCCTGAAGATTGACTTCCGTCACATTGGTTCGTAAATCGTACAAGTGAGCACTACTTGATGTTTGTCGGGCTGCAGTCCCTTGATCGGCGGGCTGCAGGTGTTATAATGTCCCCCGGTAATCGCTCCTTCGACCAACTGCTTCACCCTGCTTTCTGCATGCACAGTGCTCGATCTGGCCATACTGCAAGATGACTGTAGCGCCTGCGGGGCGCGGCATTGAGATCTTGAGTGTCTACTCGTTGTTCCTTGCACTCACTACTATCACGGTCGCATTGCGTGTGTATTGCCGCGTGCATATCCAGAAGGCCTTTGGATGGGATGACTGGTTTGCAACGCTGTCTTGGGTAAGGAGACACTCATATCCCATGGATTCAATCTGTCCATTGATCGTGGCTGACTTCTGTCAGGTCCTGTTTGTCTTGCACGCCGCCTTCGCAATCACTGGGATCCATCATGGCACTGGCCAGCATGCTTGGAACATACAGCCGTCGACCGAGATTCCCATTGGTCTGAAGGTATCTCACTGGCGCCTATCGCTGCAGTCAATCAGATCGAAGCTAATCAATGTCAGAACTGGTGGTTATGTGAGCCGGTATACGTGCTTTCGAACATGGCACTCAAGGCCAGCATAGCTCTCATGCTGCTGCGCCTATCTGTGAGACAAACCCACAAGATCATCCTCTGGGTCACTTTCGTCGTCACCGAGATCTACAGCGCCTTCTTCTTCTTCATATTCGTCTTTCAATGCATTCCCTCGCAGTACTTCTGGACGAGATTTACCGACGGCCAAGGCACGTGCCTCGACACCTCAATCGTAGTCGCCGCCACCTATGGCTATTCTGCCATCACTTGCGCCGGAGACCTGGTCTTTTCCATTTTACCCGTACTTCTGGTCTGGTCTTTGCAGATGGGCCGCAAGGAAAAGGCTGCAGTAATAGTCATCTTGTCGATGGGAGCCATGTAAGTCCACCGGACGATAACCAGACGACTTCGCTCTTGAGTTGAAGACCATCGACTCTGACGTACGCTGACTTGTCACCGCAGTGCATCTGTTGCGACTATCGTTCGTATCCCTTACGTTCACAAACTCGGTAATCAGGACGATTTCCTCTACGCCACTTCCGACATCGCAATCTGGTCTTGCAGTGAGACCGGTCTCGGTCTTACGTCCGCATGCTGTGCGGTTCTTCGTCCGTTGTTCCGTGAAGTGCTTGCCTCGAGACGGTTCCTGAGCTCTGGGGTCCTTTCGCGCGGACATACCCTTCCGTCTGGCGGCGGCCCACCGAGCCACGCCATGGAGAGCCGGCGGGGCTACAAGCGTAGCTCAAGCAGTGGGTGGGGAGAGGAGGAAGTCACTCTGCAGAATCTAAAGACTCATGGACAGAAACCTGGGAAGGACGGTAAAGGGTTTGGAACGACGACCCACGTGTATTACCAAGAGGAGGAGGAAATGGGCGGGAGTCCAGAGGCGACCGGACCTTTGGAAGCGGAAGGCATCGTTATGACGAGGACGAGGAATGTTACTCTGACCTGATGGTCGGCTGAGGTTGAGTGTGAGGATGTATGTAGATGTGAATTCGAAAATAATGCTTGTAGTTACCCCATCAATTAATTCCCTTGTTCGTATTCGTCGGGTAATAAACGCGCCTCGGACGGCTTCCGCCTCATGCCACGAGCCCATCGACCCCACTTCGTCTGGGGCGCCCGACTACCTACATACCACTACCACGTGCATGTACTGTACATGTACACACTTGCCTTACCTTACCTTACCATACCTTACATACCTTACCGTCTGTCTGTATGCTTACACCCGTTTGCATATGCCGCATTGCCTCTCCTGCATTCTTCAACCCAACGCCCGGGGCATGCTAGACTAGAGTCCTCCGCGCATCATGGCTGAGATCGACATCGCGCCCAACTTCGGTGCCGAATTGAAAGATGGCTTCAAGAACGCCAACGCCTGGGTCACCGGCGGCATCCAATGGCTCGACGAGATCCAGCAATTCTACCGCGAACGCAGCGCTATCGAGCGCGAATACAGCCAGAAGCTCGCAGCCCTCGCCAAAAAGTACTTCGAGAAGAAGGCCAGGAAGAGCAGTAGTCTGAGCGTTGGAGACAGTCCCACCGTTACGCCTGGGTCGCTGGAAAGCGCTTCTATGACCACTTGGACTGTACAACTATCGACTCTGGAATCACGGGCCGCCGAGCATGAGCAATTTGGACAACAGATCATCTCAAGCGTAGCGGAGCCGCTCAAGAACCTGTCCACTCGATACGAGGACTTGCGAAAACAACATACCGAACATGCGGCCAAACTTGAGAAAGAGCGGGACGGGAATTATGCTGACTTGAGAAAGACAAAGGGCAAATATGACAGCGTGTGTCAGGAAGTGGAACACAAGCGAAAGAAGTTGGAGAGTTCCTTCGATCATGGAAAGACCAAGGCGCACTCTGCGTACCAGCAGCAACTCAGTGATATGCGAAACACAAAGGTACTTGACAACAAGGACAAGAAGCAGCAGCGCAGAGCTGACGAAGGCAGAACACATATTTGATCGCGATCAACGTCACCAACAAACAGAAGGAGAGGTATTACCACGAGTATGTGCCTGAGCTACTTGATGTAAGATCATGAACCGCTGCCATCTTGCGCCATCGGATTGTACTGACTCGAATCCAAGTCCTTGCAAGCCTTGGCCGAATCGCGAGTAACCACCTTGAACAACGTCTGGAGCACTGCTGCCAAGCTCGAGAACCAGACGTTGACCCGATCATTACAACTCGTGCAGCACCTTGAATCAGAGATTCCTCGAAACAACCCCGTTCTGGACAGCATGATGTTCGTTCGTCACAACGCCGTGCAATGGATGGACCCTCCTGACTTTACCTTCGAGCCATCCCCAGTTTGGCTCGACGACGATTCGATGGCGTCTGACCAACAAAGCAAGACATTCCTCATGAACCTTTTGTCCAAGAGCAAGAACGCTGTTGGACCACTAACCAAAGAGAGCGAGAACAAGCGACGAGAGCTTGAAACTGTGAAGCGAGTGCGTCAGCAGGTCCGCGAGGGTAAAGACAAGCGCGACGAGGTCGAGGTCGTACGCGCCATGTTCCACTACTCGGAAGCGTTACATGAGGCCGAACAACGACGGGTGACAGCCGAGGTTGAGATCGCGACAATTACTTCTGCGATGGGCGACATCAGCGTAGGCATGCGAAACCATGCCTTTGAAAACAAGACATTCAAGATTCCCACTAACTGCGATCTCTGCGCTGATCGTATATGGGGCCTGAGTGCAAAGGGGCTGAGTTGTAAGGACTGCGGGTACACTTGCCACGTCAAGTGCGAGCTCAAAGTCCCTGCTGATTGCCCTGGCGAACTCGACAAAGACGCCCGCAAAGCGATCAAAGCAGAGCGGCAGTCGAACGCTCAGGCTGCCGCGGCCAGCCCTGCGCCGACCTCGAATGGCAACGGCGCAGACACGGCCAGCAGCAGAGGTAGCATAAGTAGTAGCAACCGTGGAAGCGGCCTGGGGCTCCAGCGCAGCGATACCATGGGCTCCATGAACACCCTCTCCTCTGGGTATGCCGCGAGCGCGAACCGCAGCATGTCTACAGCAACGGTGAGGTCTCCTGGCGAGGATGCCCATCGCATGGTTGCGCCACCGCCCATGTCATACGGCAAAACGGGCGACTCGGACGGCGGAGAGCAGAGAGGAAAGATGCTGTACGCTTACCAAGCCACGGGCGAAGGAGAAATAACAGTCTCCGATGGCCAAGAGTTCACCCTTCTCGACCCCGATGGTAAGCATCACCACAGCACACCCGTCCAATCCACGCGCCACCAACTAACAAGTGATTTCACAGATGGCACAGGATGGCTCAAAATCCAGCCCACAAACGCCGGCCCCGCCGGTCTAGTACCCGCCTCTTACACCGAAATGACGCCCAAAGCCTCCTTCTCAGACGACCGGCCAGTCTCGACAGCCGCCTCAATATCCACGACTTCTCTCGCAGGTAGCATCAGCTCGAACGCAGGCCGCAAGCAAGGCCCGGCCGTAGCTCCCCGCCGCGGTGCCAAAAAGGTGCGCCACGTCGAGGCTCTGTACACGTACGAGCCGAGCGGCGAGGGCGAAACGGCCATGCAAGAGGGCGAGAAGATGGTCCTGCTGTCGCCCGACCAGGGCGATGGGTGGTGCGAGGTCGAGGGCAAGGCGGGCAGGGGCGTCGTGCCTGCGGGGTGGGTGAGGGAGGTGTGAGGAGGATAAACGTTGCTGGCGTAACAGGGCCGCTGAGGCGCGAGGCACTATTTGGCTTCAACACAAGGGGCAGAGGTAGACGGGAGGATCGTATAGTTCTTCTCGTTGGCGGCGTGTCCATTGCTCATTTTTCCCTCCCCCGGAAAGGACGAGTATTTCGAGTGGTTTCTTGCTTTTCGGGTGGCGTGGTTCGCGAACTGTAGCATGTACCTAGCATTGCGGCATGTGCATTGTTTTTCTAGTGCATTCACTGCCGCCTGGCACTGCATTGTCCACAGAATGGAGTCTTTCATCTGGTTCGAGTATGCAATCCGGTTTCACATCAGGAAAAGCTGCAGTACAAATTATGTTGGATTCGTTGGCAGATTACTCAAGTTATAGGCCCCGAAGTTCGCACATACACCCATTGGTTTGTTTCATCGCACAGCGCCCACACGAGATAGTTGAATATCAAGAAAACAGCGAAAGCCCCCTCCTCTCTCTCCCCCTGGACGCCATCATGCGAACACCCACTCACCGCCCATAATGGCGCAACTCCAACCACCTCAACCCGGGAAAGACAAGCCCAGCCCAAGCGAAACCGACATAGTTGCCCATGTCGCCTCCATACTCGCCGACCTGCGCCGCAATAGGCCCGATATACCAGACTTGCGCCATGGACAAGATCGAACCCACCCAGCCGACGAGAAAAGCAACCAAAGCAGCGAGGCCCACAGGCAGCTTGCGGTGGTCATCCCACGCGTCCCAGTTCCAGCCCAGCCCGCGCCACTTGCGGAAGATCAGGTGTTCCTCGAGGATGATGGCGACCCAGATCGAGACCCAGTAGCCCATGAGCGCGAGGAAGTTTGTGAAGATCTCGGCCAGGTTGGCGCGGCCGGCGATGGCGCAGACGGTGAAGATGATGACTCCCAAGCTGTTCCAGATGACCCTCGGGATCTGTTCGAACTTCGTCGCGAGGATCTGGAAGTCGACGCCTGCGGCGTAGACGGGCAGGATGATGTTGCCCACGAGGCCCAGGGCGACTATCACGCCGCAGAAGGAGCCGAAGGCGCCCAGGGGCCGGAAGCCCTCGACGATGAGGGCGCCTTGGGAGGTGGCGTAGGCGTCGCTCCAGGCCTGGTTGAGGGCGATGCCGGAGCCGAGGCCGATGCCTACGATGAAGGCGTACGTGAACGATGCTGCTAGCCCTGCCAGCGTGACGACGAAGACTTTGCGGCGCGGGGCGTACTCGGGGTAGTATACGAACAAGTCTGCGGCGCCTCCGCTGTAGGTGATGGCAGCTGCCAGACATAGACTGAAGAAGCTGAGTCTGTTGCCTTTGATCGTGAGCGAGTCCTCGCCTTGCGCTGGGTTGGTTGTGAGATCGAATTTGGGTCCTGCGACACCTGCGAGGATCGAGAATACGACGATTTGAGGGAGCCAGGCGTATCGTTCGTAGAGATGGAATACGGTGTAACCGAACGTAGTTATGACCCAGGTGATGGCAGCAACGATAACAATGCCCACGACAACACTCAGGTTGTCGCTTCCACTGACAGCGCTGATGATTTGCCCGGCGATGACTGCATCGAGCAGCGAGTATCCCAAAAGGACGATGATGTTGAGGATTACTATGATCTTCGCCGGGTACCAACCCATCGAGTACCGAGCAAAGACCATGGTCCTGTTGCCAGATCTGGGTCCAAACGTGGCGACATAAGCTACCGGTAGGCAACCGACAAGCATGCCAAAGACTCCGCACAGGCTGGACTCGAGGAAGCTGAGGTGGAAAACAGCTGGACCGAGCATGCCCAGGGTGATGTTGTTTGCGGCCAAGTTGACACTGAACCACAAAATCCCAATCTGACCGAAGCCCAATTGAGACAAGCTGTGTCGGTCCTCTGGCATCACGCGCTGTATGCCACGAGCTTCCATGTTGTAACGGATCAATGTTCTCTCGAACGACTTGATATATGCCATAGCTCCACGGCCGTTGTCGGCTTCCAGATCCGTGGTGTTGCTTCGCGAAGTGACCGGCGCAAGATTCGGTCCAATTTTCTCGGCATCTTGCATTCTCTGGAGGTGAGAGTTGTGAGTAGCTGCAACCCCATCGGCAGTCTCAACTCGCGCTTCCATTGTGACCTGCCGACGTCAATATCAACTCTTCCGATCGGGGAATACTTTCAAAGCATGATTCTTTCGCTGGCGTTACCCAGAGCAAGTTCAAGGCCGTATGATCTCAGCAAGACCCCCAGTGCAGACGCGACAATGCGGTCCGAGCATGTAAGAGTTCGGAAGCGTGTCGCTGGCCACAGACTGGGAGTCGAGCACCGGCTCATGCTGTTTACGGGCTATACCTTGATCTTGACTTCCAGACGCGGCTTCGCTACTTGGATGCATTGTGGTGAAGTGGCGTACAATTGGCAGTGGTTTTACACAGAGGCACGGTGTACGAGTACGCTGCGAGACATGTTAGCAGACATGCATGGAAAAGGCGCGACTTCGGAGAGCGTTGTCGCATTGTCGCTAATGGTGGAAGTGTACTGCAAATTCAGACAGAGAAGAACTTGCCTGGATACTAGTGGTGTACTTTTAGAGCACGGTGAAATGCCCACACAACAGTAGGATCGTTTCCGATAGAAACAGAGGACACAAGATGGCTGTGGGAAAAAAGAGATAAGCGATGCCGGCATTAAAGTATTTCCAAGAAAGAGAAGGTCTGGATGCTTCCGCTAGCGCCTGGCCCTGATGGAATGACAAGACGGCAAACCGGTGGTGGTGGTGTCGTAGTGGGGTGACTCGGTCTTCGAGAACAGAAAGGCGTGTCGCTTGTCTTTCTATTGGACCGACCGATTCTAGGCTACATTGATTGCGTGAAAATACATGCAGTCGGCGAGTAGATACCTTAGCTTGGTTACGATGTGAAGAGTCTGTCCTCGAGACATGCACACCTGAAGCTTCAATGCTACTACTGTAGTTGTGAGGTGGCCATCCCCCAGTCTGGGAATTACACGCGCTATAAGTCGTTCAAAACAGGGTTTTACGAGGTCAATTATGTACATTCAACCGACCGTTCTTTCGGCGCGTATCAAAATGCCTCTAACAACAACGCGAACTCCTCAAGCACACGTTAGCAACCAAGTACGTGCGCATATACACAGCCTATTCCACGAGAGCGGATTGTCACGTCGTGCCATCTCCCTTCGTCTCAACTACCCAAATAGTACTGTCCGTCGCATTCTGGAAGGGGGCAAGCAAGCCATGCCTCGTCCATCCGACACTTACGCTCACAGCCAATTCGCGCCCGTCGAGCCCGTGGATCCAACAGAAGCCAACAAGTCCACTGTGCGTTGCCTACATTGCAAGACCTGGACAGGAGCAGGACGGTCTCTCGAACGCAAGAAGGCGCATCTTCTGAGGTGCCCCCAGTACGCCGAGTGGCGCGCAGCTGGCAACGGCGAAGAGCTACAGCCGACGCAGTCGTATGCAAAGCGATCGTCTTTTGTCTGGCAGCCTAACAGCAGTCCACTCAGTGCTGGCGCTGGCAGCTATCAAAAAGTCGACGCCACTACTAGCAGCAATAACCACTTTGTGCAAAACCAGGACGAGTAAGCGCAGCTCCAGCCTTGGCGTTGTCTCCCCCGCCCGAAGCCTTTTCGGCCTTTCGCGTCTCTTCGCGTACTGACAGATTTGCAGCCAGACTGATCACGATAGCCCGGCTCAACCACATTCGGATGCCTTTAGCCCTGCCATCGTGCTGACCAAAAGACCCGGTATGTCGATTACAATACCCTTGGCTTGGCGTCCTGCCTGCCTGCTGCATTAAGTACCTCTTACTAACCTCGTCGTGTAGATCTCAAACGCGTACGCTGAATACATCGTCTTTCGTTCGCCGACGCGACCGACTGACAGTGATGGCAGAATTACGAGAACTACTTCGACGACGTCAAAAAGGTATTGCATCAATCCAATCGTACATCTCCCTTGTTGCACTTGCTAACTGACTACAAGACCATTACAACCCGCTGTCTCCACTGCGGATTTGTACGCGCCAGGAATACCACTCGCCAAGCCCAACACCTCCTCGAGTGTCGTGATTATCTGAACTCGGCCGACGGACAAGAAGCGATAGCCAACGGCGAAATCGAGATGCCCCCAAAGAAACAACCCCCAGGCGGCATCTTACATGGCCATGTCGCCAATCCTCATCTCAGTGGCGTCAGGTGGGCTCAAGGCCCAGCTCAACCTATCCGCGCCCGAGCCCCAGTCACTCCTCACCGGGCGATGCCGCCACCTGCTCCTCCAAAACCAGCTCCCTCACTCGCGAACCATCTCCTCTCCCGTGATCCCGACGGTGTCAACGCTGCAACCCAACAACCTTTCCTCTCTCACGCCGGATGTGGAACCATATCCAGTGCTGCCTTGACACAGTGGCTGGCCCAGGACGCGCACATTTCTCGAGAGTTTGTCAGTTTCGTTGGACGATTGATTGGAAAGATGCGTCTCCCAGACACGGCCATCACCATGGAGAACACGACCTTCCGCACATTCGATCTGCTCATCAGCACACTCAACAACGTTCGTCGCGAGATGAGTTTCTTCGACACTACTGCCGGCAAGTATGGTCTAAAAATTGAGCCTGAACTTCCGAAACCCGCAACCAAAGGTTATGTCGACCTCCTGGCTAGTGCATCCGGCTCTGGAGCATCGTTATTGGAGGGTCTCGTCTTACTTTGGACCACTGAACATGTAAGTGTCGGATTCTACTCCTTCAACACCACGGCCATTACTGACGCAGCTCAAAGTGCTACCGAGCCTCATGGCACTACGCCAGTACCTTTACAAATACAAACACGACCACATCCAACTACTCTCTACCAGCATATATGACCGGCGCACCAGTCAGCGGAGCCAATCCGTTTGCTCCTGATAATTCATCGAGCAACGAGAACCACGTCAACGCCCTTCACCAGGCCCTGATCCCCAACTGGACCTCCCCAGCCTTCAGCAAGTTTGTCGACGCATGCCGCTCGATTGTCGACGAGGTGGCAAACTCAATGACCACAGGCAATGGCCGCGAAGAGATGGTGCGGTGCGAGCAAACGTTCAAGCAAGCTCTCTGGTTGTGGAAGGGCATCTGGCCAGACGTCAATGGAATGGGCGAGTCGGACGATCTTCCGATGGGTGGCCCTGCCGCGACACCCCAGCGTCAGACCGCAGAAGCTGGGCAGGATAGTTCTCGTCGGGACAGTTCGAAGAACGCGCCCATCGATATCCAGGACGACGAGTCTGCCGATCACAGTGTCGGCAGCCACGATGGTGATGCCGCCCAGACGCCCTATGGTGGCACCGGTCTAGAAGCGGTCCACGTTGCGAACCAGTCAGGATAGGTTGGTCGCGAGTTGCGTTCTACTTACAGTTTGTCTTCCACGCTTTTTCGTGAGGTATCAGTCGCAAGTTTTAGCAAGGCGTTGGGAGCAGAATACTTCGATACAATGTATAATGAGTTTGTGCTGCAGAGACGGTAGCGCGGTTGAAGGGTTGCTTTGTCGGTTGACTGTGATGCTAGCAATGAAGCAATTCATGATGAGATGCGACTCGGCTAGAGTCTTGATCTCGCGAGTTACTCAGCGCCACAATAGCAATACCCCTATTGTTAGAACCTCGACACAAATTGATGCTATTGTCACAGCTTCACTCCGAGGTGTCGAGTGTTCACGTGGAAGTCACCATCGACAATCAAACAAAGAATATCTCGACCAGGCAACACTCACAACCTTCTCACCATCTCCAACAAAGACACCCGAACCTCGACCTTCTCAATCCGGAACAGCAAAGTCCCATTCTCCAGCCTGTCTGTCTACACAGCAACAGTTTCCATTGCTGCCCAGAACAAGACAACCAAAACCTAGCCAAATAAAACCCCAAACCCACACATCCAACCTCGCGCCCTCAAAACCCCCAAGCTCCAACGCCAAAAGAAAAGCAATGGCCATCCCACCCCCCACCGACGAAAGAGAATACAACACCGTCATCCGCATCACCGCCAACAAACCCATCCACAACTACACCCTCGTCCGTGCCACCGAACCCCTGCACGTCCGCCAATACTGCCGCACCCTGACCCTGGCCCAAGGCCGCATCCTGTACGAGCTCTGGCAAGAACCCAACCACCACCACCACCACCACCACCAACACCACCAACACCCGCAGCAGCTCCCCCAGCAGCAGCACTGGGCCGACGGCGCCCGCTGCATCGGCCACATGGTCCCCTCGCACCTCGCAGAGGAAGGGCGCAAACTCTCTACCCTGTCGCGCTTCGAGGAGTGGAAAGGCAAGCCCGCGATCGTCGTGCGGCGGTACGAGGAGGCGTGGCGGGCGGTGGTGAAGGCTTGGCCGGGGGTGCCTGTTTTTGGGGCGCGCAGGGTTGTGGAGCGGTTGGTGAGGTTGCGGGTGCAGCCGGGGAGGGGCGCGGTGGAGCAGGCGGTTGCGAGGTATGCGTTGCGGTGTTGGAGTGTTTATAAGGTGAAGTTGGAGGCTAGGGGG
>Ga0265780_10001525_pt1 | contig 32534 bp, 28 predicted proteins | sample P1T30metagenome_FD_192432 | JGI IMG/M metagenome (GOLD analysis project Ga0265780, IMG submission 192432) | Plant litter microbial communities from East Loma Ridge, Irvine, California - P1 T30 | ecosystem: Environmental > Terrestrial > Plant litter > Unclassified | place: USA: California... | reverse complement strand
CGAGCGCGTGAACCCGCAAGTGGGGCTGCGCGTGCTGCTCAAGCTGCGCGGCATCGACCGCATCGAGGAGGCCGAGCCGCTGCGCGGGGCCAAGCTATGGCTGCCTCTGAGCGAGCTTCCCGAGTTGGGTGACGCGCAGTTTTACTTCCACGATGTCATTGGATTCCAGATAATTGATAAAAAGGAAGGTGCGCTGGGCGTCGTAGAAAATTTCTACGAATTGCCGCAGCAAGACGTGCTAGCCATGCGCTACAAAGGCCAGGAAGTGCTGCTGCCCGTAGTAGATGAGCTGGTAAGCCACGCCGACATGGAGATGAAACAGCTGTTCGTCAACATGCCCGAAGGCCTGCTGGATATCTATATGAACCCCAGCGCCCACAAAAACCCCAACGCGGATTAAGACCGGTTATCCCGCAGACTCATTTGCCCCAAAAGTCCAGTCAACCCGCTTTAGCGGGCGTATCTGCGAAATCCGTTTAATCCGTTTGAATCTGCGGTCTGGTTCTGAATCTGCCATGAGACTAGATATTTTAACCTGCCAGCCCGAGCTGCTCGAAAGCCCATTTGCCCACTCCATTGTAAAGCGGGCGCAAGACAAAGGCCTGGCTGAAATTCATTTGCACCAATTACGCGACCGGGCCATCAACAAGCACGGCCAGATTGATGACTACGTGTTTGGCGGCGGGGCCGGCATGGTGTTACGCGTCGAGCCCATTGCGGCCTGGATTGACGAACTGCAAGCCCAGCGGCCTTACGACGCCATCATCTACCTCACGCCCGATGGCGAGACGCTACGCCAACCGCTGGCCAATAAGCTGTCGCTGCTGGGCAATATCATCCTGCTCTGCGGCCACTATAAAGGCGTAGACCAACGCATTCGTGACCACTACGTTACCCACGAAATTAGCGTAGGTGACTTCGTGCTAAGCGGCGGCGAGCTTGCGGCCGCCATCCTCGTCGATGCCGTAGTGCGGCTGCTTCCCGGCGTGCTCGGCAACGAAGAATCGGCGCTGTCTGATTCTTTTCAGGATGACCTGCTGGCCCCACCCGTATACACCCGCCCAGCTGAATGGCGCGGGCTGGCAGTGCCCGAAATCCTGCTTTCGGGCAACACGCCCAAGATTGAGGAATGGCGACACGAGCAGGCAATGGCCCACACAAAGGCCAAAAGGCCTGACTTATTGAGCGAGTAGTAGCGCGAAGCTCCGCTTCACATGTTGCGCGAGCGATTGTTGCTCAATGATTCGCGAAGTAAAACTTCGCGCTACCGCTTGCTTTTACGGTCATAATTTTCTATCTTTGCGCTCCGTTTCGCAAAATACCAACCTGTGGGCAGCGGCGCTGCTCGCTTTGTAATTTATTTTTTCGCCATGAGCGTACTACTCGATTTCATCAATGCCGAAGGCCAGGAGCGCCGCGCCAGCTTTCCCAAGTTTGCTGCCGGTGACACCATCAATGTCCACGTAAAAATCCGCGAGGGCAACAAGGAGCGCATTCAGCAGTTCCAGGGCGTGGTGCTTCAGCGCCGCAACCCCAGCAGCAACGGCGAGACCTTCACGGTTCGTAAGATTTCCAACCAAATTGGCACCGAGCGGATTTTCCCGCTGCTGTCGCCCAACATCGACAAAATCGAGCTGATTCGCCGCGGTAAAGTGCGTCGCGCTCGTCTGTTCTACCTGCGTGGCCTCTCGGGCAAAGCTGCTCGTATCAAAGAGCGTCGTCGCGACATCGTGAAAGCAGAAGTAGCAGCATAAGCTACGTTTTTCGTAAGCCAAAAAGCCGGCCTTTCCCTTTGTGGGGAGGGCCGGCTTTTTGGTGCTTCTAACAAGGCATTACTGGCAACGTTGTCGGCAACGATTGCGCAAAAAAGTGTAGCAGGTGGGCCGCACAGCCAGTAGGTTTGTGGCTTATACAGTAGCCAGTAGCTACCGCTGGCTTTTCCTAATCGCGCCCTCTCCCACCCGTCTTTATGCTTTCTCGCTTCTTGTCGACTACGGCCGCGCTGAGCTTACTGGCCCTGCTGGCCTTCCGGCCGGCTGCGCCCGCCAAAATCAAGGTGTACCTGATTGGCGATTCTACCCTGTCTATCAAGGAGGTGAAGGCCTACCCCGAAACGGGCTGGGGAATGCCGTTCGCAGCCTTTTTTGACGAGACGGTGACGGTGGATAACCGGGCGCAAAATGGGCGAAGCACCAAGAGCTTCATCGCTGAAAATCGCTGGCAGCCCGTGCTAAGTGAGTTGCACGAGGGCGACTACGTCTTCATCCAGTTTGGGCACAACGACGAGGTACCGACCAAGCGCAGCTACACGCCCGAAGTCGATTTTACGGCCAACCTTAAGCGCTTCGTGAGCGAAACGCGCAGCCACAAAGGGCTGCCGGTGCTGCTGACGCCGGTGGCCCGCCGCAAATTTGATGATGCCGGCAAAATCGAGGAAACGCACGCCACGTATGCCGAATTGGTGCGCGCCGTGGCCCGCGATACCAACACGCCGCTCATTGACCTCGACCGCAGCAGCCAAGCGCTCCTTCAGCAATTCGGCGTCGAAAATTCAAAGCTGCTCTTCAACCACCTGGCCCCCGGCGAGCACCCCAACTACCCCGATGGCCGCGAGGACAACACGCACTTCAACGAGCTGGGCGCTCGCCGCATGGCCGAGCTGGTGCTGGCCGATATGCGGGCGCTAAAGCTGGGCTTGATTGACCACCTGCGCCAAGGCGCGGTGAAGAAGACGGTGGACCCGCAGGCGCGCTAGCATTTATCTTTCTTCGAGCTACTACCCTATGTTTTCCACTCTACTTCGCAAAGCTGCGCCGGTGGCGGTGCTTGGGTTACTGGCCTTTACCGCGGCCCCGCCCCCACCGTACAAAACCAAGCTCTACCTCATCGGCGACTCGACGATGGCGCAGAAGGTGCGGCAGACCTTCCCCGAAACGGGCTGGGGCATGCCGCTGGGCACGTTTTTCGACACGACGGTAGTCGTGGACAACCGCGCCCAGAATGGCCGCAGCACCCGCACTTTTCTGGCCGAAAACCGCTGGCAGCCCGTGGTAGACGCATTGCAACCGGGTGATTACGTCTTCATTCAATTCGGGCACAACGATGAAGCCCAAAACTACCCCGACCGCTACACCTCACCGGAAGACTACCGCAAGAACCTCATCAAATTCGTGACCGAGACGCGCAGCCGCAAGGGGCTGCCGGTGCTGCTAACGCCCGTTACGCGCCGCAAATTTGACAAGGCGGGCAAGATTCAGGAGACGCACGTGCTGTATTCGGCGACCACGGTGGCAGTCGCTAAGGAGTATAAGGTGCCGCTGGTGGACCTGGACCGTCTGAGCCGCGAGCTGCTTCAGCAGTTTGGGGCCGAAAACTCCAAGTACTTGTTTTTGCAGTTGGAGCCCGGCGACCACCCAAACTACCCGTTTGGCCGCAACGACAACACCCATTTCTCGGAAATGGGCGCCCGCAAAATGGCGCAGCTGGTCGTGAATGGCCTCAAGGCGCAGCACATTGCCCTGGCCGAAGAACACTTGGCCAAGCCCTTGCCCAAGAACGCCGTAGCCACGCCCAGCAACGCCAACGCGCAACCCACCACGCCTTAATGAAGCAGCTTCTTTTATCGTTTGCCCTGGGTTTGAGTGCACCGGCTGCCCACGCGCAGGCCGGCCCGCTCGTGGTGGCGGCCGATGGCAGCGGGCAGTTTCGCACGGTGCAGGCCGCCGTAGACGCGGTGCCCAATCAGTCGGCCCGGCCGGTTATCATTCAGCTCAGGCGCGGCACGTACCACGAAAAAGTAGTGGTGCCCCCGCTCAAAACGCACATCATCCTGCGGGGTGACGAGGCGGCCCGCACCGTCATTACCTACGACGACCACGTGGGGGCTAACGGTATTTCTACGCCTACCTCCTATTCGGTGCTGGTGCGAGCCAACGACTTTACGGCCGAAAACGTGACGTTTGAGAACGCGGCCGGCTACACCGCCGGGCAGGCCGTGGCGCTGCACGTAGAGGGCGACCGGGCGGTCTTTCGGCATTGCCGGCTGGTGGGCAACCAAGACGTGCTGTTTCTGGCTATTGGGGGCACCCGGCAGTACTTCCGCGACTGCTACATCGAGGGCACCACCGATTTTATTTTTGGGGCCAGCACGGCCGTGTTCGACCAGTGCACGATACGCAGCAAGAAAAACTCTTTTGTCACGGCGGCCTCTACGCCAGCCGGGCAGGCGGCTGGCTTTGTGTTTCTAGGTTGTAAGCTGACTGCTGATACGACCCTAGCCAAAAAGGTGTACCTGGGCCGGCCTTGGCGCCCCAATGCCAGGGTGGTGTACCTGCACTGCCAGTTGGGCGGCCACATTGTGCCGGCAGGCTGGGAAAACTGGAAAAATCCCGAGAACGAGAAAACGGCCTACTACGCCGAATACCGCAGCACGGGGCTAGGCGCCAACCCAGCGGGCCGCGTGCCGTGGGCGCACCAACTTACGGCCCAAGAGGCGAAGCAATACACGCTAAAGAGGGTTTTTGGGGACTGGCGAATAGGGAAGTAATGAAGAGGACGCTCGTCTTTGCGAGCGACGCGCAGGAAGAACAAAGGCGCTCACTGGTCCAGCTTTTCACCTCCTGCCTCTCGCATCAGGTATCTTTGGGGTCATTACTTCTTACTTCCCCTACCTCCTACCCCATGCGTATTTCCCGGCTGGCCGACCAAATGAGCGGCTCCGAAATCATTCGAATTGGCAATGCTGTCAGTGAGCAGGTGCGCCAAGGCGCAACGATTTGCAACCTGACCATCGGCGATTTTGACCCCAAGCTGTTTCCCATTCCCGAAGGGCTGCGCGACGATATTATCAAGGCTTACCAGGCTGGCCACACCAACTATCCGCCCGCGCCCGGCATCGCTAACCTACGCCAGGCAGCGGCTGATTTTTTGCAGACGCGCCTGGGCCTCAGCTACTCGCCCGCCGATGAGCTGATGGTATCCGGGGGCTCGCGCCCGCTCATCTACGCCGCCTACCTGGCCCTCGTAGACCCCGGCGACCGCGTGGTATTCCCCGCCCCGTCGTGGAACAACAACCACTACTGCCACCTCACGGGCGCTACCCAGGTAGCCGTGGCTACCCAGCCCGAAAACAACTTCATGCCCACCGCCGCCGAGCTGGCCTCGCACTTGGCAGGTGCGACGCTGCTGGCGCTGTGCTCGCCGCTCAACCCCACGGGCACGGTATTTACTAAAGAGGCGCTGGAAGAAATCTGCGACCTGGTGCTGGCCGAAAACCAGCGCCGCGGCCTCGACGAAAAGCCGCTTTACATCCTATACGACCAGATTTACTGGCTGCTGAGCTTTGGCGAAACCCAGCATTTTGACCCCGTGAGCCTGCGGCCAGCGCTACGCGACTACGTGGTGTACATCGACGGTATTTCGAAGTGCTTTGCCGCCACTGGCGTGCGAGTCGGCTACGCCTTCGGCCCCAAGCTGGTGCTCGACAAGATGAAGAGTCTGGTGGGCCACATGGGCGCCTGGGCCCCCAAGGCCGAGCAGGTAGCCACGGCCGCCTTTTTGCCCCAGGCCGAGGCCGTAAACGACTACCTCACCGACATTAAGGGTAAGCTGCAAGGCAGCCTCAACGCCGCCTACCACGGCCTGAAAGCCCTCCGCGCGCAAGGCTACCCCGTCGATGCCATCGCGCCGGCCGGGGCCATCTATCTCACGGCCAAAATCGACGTGCTGGGCCGCACCGCACCCACGGGCGAAGTGCTGGCTTCGACCAAGGAAATCACAGCCTATATTCTCACCGAGGCCAAATTGGCCCTCGTGCCGTTCAGCGCCTTCGGCACGTCGGCGGCGGCGCCGTGGTTCCGGCTGTCGGTGGGTGCCGAGTCGCAGGCTTCGATTGAAGCGGCGCTACCACGCCTGCAAGCGGCGCTGGATAAACTGACCTAATAACGCAAGGTTTCGCGAAGTAAAAAGAGGTTTCGCTAGGTCTGAACAAGTAAGCTGTTCTACCTAGCGAAACCTCTTTTTACTTCGCGAAACCTTGCGTTTAGCCTTTAGGCGTCAGCGTAATGTACGGGATAATGCATTCCTCCAGCGAAATACCGCCGTGCTGAAACGTGTCCTTGTAGTAGTTCACGTAGTAGTTGTAGTTGTTGGGGTAGGCGAAGAAATAGTCGCCGAGCGTGAAAACGTAGGCCGTGCTCACGTTTTCACGGGGCAGGAAAATACTCTCCGGCTTGCGCACCACGTACACGTCGCGGCTTTCGTCGAAACCCAGGTTTTTACCGTGCTTGTAGCGCAGGTTGGTGTTCGTATTACGGTCACCCACAATCTTATACGGGCGCTTCACGCGGATGGTACCGTGGTCGGTGGTGATAACGAGCTTGCCCTTTTTCTCGGCAATCGTCTGGAGCATCTCGTACAGCGGCGAGTGCAAAAACCACGAGCGTGTGATGCTGCGGTAAGCGCTTTCATCGGCCGCCAGCTCGCGAATCATGGCCATGTCGGTGCGGGCGTGCGAGAGCATGTCCACGAAGTTGTAGACAATGACGTTGAGCTTGTAGTTGTTGTGCAGGTTGCTCATCTTGCCCAGCAAGTCTTTGCCTGCCTGCAAGTTAGTCACCTTGTGGTAGCTGTGCTTGGCCTTCTGGTTGTTGCGCTGGAAGTTGATTTCCATGAACTCGGCCTCGTGCAGGTTTTTGCCCTCCTCGTCCTCGTCCCACACCCACAGATTGGGGTATTTTTTCTGGATTTCACCGGGCATCATGCCGCCAAAAATGGCGTTGCGGGCATAAGCCGTGGTAGTAGGCAAGATACTGTAATACAGCTCCTCCGCGTCTACCGTAAACAGTTCGGCGATAATCGGCTCCAGGATTTTCCACTGGTCGTAGCGCAGGTTGTCGATGAGCACGAAGTACACCGGCGTATCGCCCGTCTGCTTCATCAGCGGAAATACTTTTTCCTTGAACAGCTGGTGCGACATGAGCGGCGCGTCTTTGTCGCGGCCATTTACCCAGTCTTCGTAGTTCTCGATGATGAAGCGTCCGAAGTAGTTATTCGCCTCGTCCTTCTGCATGTTGAAGACTTCGGCCATGCTCTTACCCTCGGTCTCGTTTATTTCCAACTCCCAGTACACCAGTTTTTTATACACATCGACCCACTCGGAAGGCGAGAGCCGGTCCGACAACTGCATGCCGAGCTGCCGGAAATCGCGCTGGTAGCCCGAATTAGTGGCTTCGGTCACTAAGCGCTTGTTATCCAGTACTTTCTTTACCGAAAGCAAAATCTGATTGGGGTTGACCGGCTTAATCAGGTAGTCGGCGATTTTGGCGCCGATGGCCCCTTCCATGATGTGCTCTTCCTCGCTCTTCGTTATCATCACGACGGGCACCGTGGGGCGCACTACCTTGATTTCGGTCAGCGTTTCGAGGCCCGTGAGGCCGGGCATATTTTCATCGAGAAAAACCAGGTCGTAAGTATTTTCCTGCACTTCTTCGAGGGCATCGGCCCCGGAATTGACGGGGGTTACGTCGTAGCCTTTCTCCTTAAGAAACAGAATATGAGGCTTCAACAAGTCAATTTCGTCGTCGGCCCAGAGAATGGAGTATCGTTGCATAAGCGGTAGCGCGCCGCGTGGGCAGCGCGCATTGGGAATAGGTAATAGGTATTGGTAGCGAAGCTAACGGCCGAAACCACGTTGGTAGTATCCCGGATGGTAAGCCCGCCGTAGCTTTACCGGAAAACGCACGTTTAGGTTCTTGGAAGGACCACTTAGTCGGCCAACGGGTTGCCCTCATCGGCCAACGCCCGCGCTAAGCTGAAGCTTGGTGCTACGAATATGAATAAGAAGAAGATATTTAACGACCCCGTATATGGGTTCGTAACGGTGCCCACCGAGCTACTATTCGACCTAATCGAGCACCCGTACTTTCAGCGGCTGCGGCGCATTCAGCAGCTCGGGCTTACCAATTTTGTGTACCCAGGGGCGTTGCACACGCGCTTTCACCACGCGCTGGGGGCCATGCACCTCATGCAGCTGGCCCTGCGCACACTGAAGGACAAGGGCGTAAAAATTTCGGCCGCCGAGGGCGAGGCTGCGCAAGTAGCCATTTTGCTGCACGATATTGGCCACGGGCCGTTATCGCACGCCCTCGAAACGTCAATTTTTCAGGACGTGCCACACGAGCAATTGTCGCTCTATTTGATGGAGCGGCTCAACGAGACGTTTCCCGGCCGCCTCACGCTGGCGATGGAGATGTTTCAGGGCAGCTACGGCCGCGAATTTTTCCACCAGCTGGTTAGCTCGCAGCTCGATATGGACCGGCTCGACTACCTCAACCGCGACTCGTTTTACACCGGCGTGGAGGAAGGACGCCCCGGCGCCGACCGCCTCATCAAGATGCTGCAAGTAGTGAACGAGCGCTTGGTACTGGAAGAAAAAGCCGTGTATTCGGTCGAAAACTTCCTGGTTAGCCGCCGCCTCATGTACTGGCAAGTATATCTGCACAAAGCCGTTACGAGCGCCGAGCAAATGGTTATTCGGGTGATGCAGCGCGCCCGCGACCTGGCCCGCGCCGGGGTGCCCGTGCCCGGCAGCAGCTGCCTCACCTACTTTTTGGGCCGCGCCGTCACGCTCGCCGAGTTTCAGCAGGATGCTGAAATCTTGAACCGCTTTGTGCAGCTCGACGACATTGATATTTGGGGCGCCATCAAATCGTGGGTTAACCACGAGGACAAAGTCCTCAGCTTCTTAGCGCAGAGCTTGCTCAATCGGCAGCTCTTCAAAATCGTCATTCGCCCCGAGCCGTATGATGAGGATTTTCAGCTCGGCATCGTGGAATTAATTGCCGAAACCTTCGAGCTATCGCCCGACGATGCCCGGCAGCTGATGATAACCGGCAAGCTGAGCAACACCGCTTACGACCCAAATAGCCACGAAACCATCGATATTCTGACCAAGCTCGGCAAGGTTGTGAACGTAACTGAGGCGTCGGACTTGCCGAATATTAGAGCCTTGAGCCAGAAGGTGCAGAAGTACTACATCTGCTACCCGAAGGAGATTTTGCGGGATTGAGTGAGCTAGCTGAATAGCTGGGCTAGCTCTAGCTCAATGCCAGTGGGAGCATCGCGCAGCGTGGCGGGGTTATCAAAGGCTTGATAATGAACCGCTTGGGTGGAAAGCACGACACTGCGTAATTCGGGCAGCACAATCCAACAGGATTTGACGCCCGCCGACAGGTAGCCTTCTACTTTGTCGGTTATCTCGCTCAGCGCCTGCGTAGGTGAGACAATCTCCACGGCTAGCATCGGTGGCACTTTTACCGTAATCTCATCGGCCAGCGAATAGGGAACCAGGCCTTCGTAAACCGCAATGTCGGGCACCTGCTTTGCAAACAACGGCGCGAGTGCAATGCTCAATTCCGAGTAAATGGTGTGCGTCTGGCCGCAGCTTACATACAGCAAACCAATGAGCCTAGCTTGCAGGCGGCCATGTGATTTACTCGGCATAGGCTTTCCACGCTCCAGTTCGTAATCCGATTTTATAGCCTCCAGCGTCTCCATAAAGCGGCGTTTTTTCAAATATAACGCATGGGCTTCGGAAACAGTCGCCTATTTTGGGACGAATTTCTTGCGCAGCTCGCCTATCTGGTCCTTGAACTTCCGGTCGGAATCAATCAAATCCGACACCGTCTGCACGGAGTGGATGACCGTGGCGTGGTCGCGGCCGCCGAAGTGGTAGCCAATGGTCTTGAGCGAGTGGCTGGTAAACTCCTTGGTGAAGTACATGGCCACTTGCCGGGCCGTAACTACTTCTTTCTTACGGGTTTTTTCTTTCAGCAGCGCCACTGGCACGGTGAAGTAGTCGGCCACCGTCTTTTGAATAAAGTCCACGTTGACCTCCGCTTCGACTTCTTCGATGATGTGACGCAGGGCGCCTTTGGCCATTTCGAGGTCGATGTCGCGGCGCGTGAGTACGCTTTGGGCGAGCAGGGTGGTGAGTACGCCTTCGAGCTCGCGCACGTTGGTAGGTACCGAATGGGCCAGGTATTCGACCACTTGCGGGGCGATTTCCATGCCGTCCTGCTCGGCCTTGTTTTGGATGATGGCCACCCGCGTCTCAAAATCGGGGCTTTGCACATCGGCCGTGAGGCCCCACTTGAAGCGCGAAAGCAGGCGGTCCTCCAGGCCTTGCAGCTCGCGCGGGGGGCGGTCGCTGGTCATGATAATCTGGCGGCCACCCTGGTGCAAGTGATTGAAGATGTGAAAGAACATCTCCTGGGTTTTGCCCTTATTCGCCAGAAACTGCACGTCATCGAGGATGAGTACATCGACCAGCAGGTAGAAGTTGGCGAAGTCCTGCACGGCGTTGCGTTGCAGACTTTCGATAAACTGGTTGGTGAACTTCTCGGCCGACACGTAGAGCACGAGCTTGTCGGCGCGGGTAGCCTTGACGTGGTTGCCAATGGCTTGCACGAGGTGGGTTTTGCCCAGGCCCACGCCGCCGTACACCATCAGGGGGTTGAAAGCGGTAGTGCCGGGCTTGTTGGCCACGGCGAGGCCCGCCGAGCGCGCCAGCCGGTTGCAGTCGCCCTCCACGTAGTTTTCAAACGTGTAGGTGGTGTTGAGCTGCGAAGGTACCGTGTTGCGGTCCATCGACTTAGCCGCGTCGAAGGGGTTGCGTAGCGCGGCCGACTGCGGCTGCGGAGTCGGACCCTTTTTGTTGTCGTTGTTGGTGCGCGGCGGGCCGGCGGCGGGGGCCAGGGTACCGGGCGCGGCCTTGCGGGTGGGCGGCAGGTGCATAGCGCGGGGCGGCGCCTGGGCGTTGCCCTGGTCCACTACTACGCTGTATTCGAGGCGGCCTTCGGGGCCTAATTCCTGAAAAATTGCCCGCTTTAATTCTTCAACGTACTGCTCCTCCAGGTATTCGTAGAAATAAATGCTGGGCACCTGGATGGTGAGCACCTTGCCTTGCAGCTCGACCGGCGCGATGGGCTCGAACCAGGTGCGGAAACTTTGCTCGCCTACCTCGGCGCGGATAACACGCAGGCAATTAGCCCAAACGGTGCGAAAATCCTGCGACATGAGGTAGAAAAAAGGCGAACCCAAACGGGCTTAACAACGGCGAAAAAAACCCCTCCAAGTTTGGTCGGCAAAGAGCCGGTCAGGCTTGGGGGGGACAAATTTGCGCATAAACGAGCAGACAAAAAAGCCGGCAAAAGCTTGCCTATGTCGTGCTTTTAGCAGGTAGCGCCCACGGGCAGCACCAGCGCCCCGGTAGCGCGCACCGGCTGGGCCCCGCGCCGCAGGTCGTAGTCGATGCGGCCGAGGTTGATGCCCGACCAGCCCACTTGGTTGATGAGCGTGACGTGGCCATTGGGGCCGGTGATGGGCTCGGGAGCGGCCAGGAAGGTGTGGGTGTGGCCGCCCAAAATCAGGTCGATACCGCCGACCTGGGCGGCTAGCTTACGGTCGTCTATTTTTTCACCCTCGTACTTATAGCCGAGGTGCGAGAGGCAAATAACCATGTCGCAGCGCTCGTGCTGGCGCAATTGCTGCACCTGCGCCTTGGCTACGGCCACGGGGTCGAGGTACTGTGTGGTGCCGAAATTTTTATCGGCTACCAACCCTTGCAGCTCGATGCCGAGGCCAAAAACCCCGATGCGGGCGCCGGCTTTCTCAAACACTTTGTAGGGGGCGAAGCGGCCGGCCAGCGGCGTGCTACGGAAGTCGTAGTTGGCGATGAGGAAGGGGAAACCGGCGTTGGGCAGCTGCTTTTGCAGGCCCGCCAGGCCATTGTCGAAGTCGTGGTTGCCGAAGGTGCTGGCGTCGTACTTCATGCGGCTCATGAGCTTGTATTCGAGCTCGCCCTGGAAGAAGTTGAAGTACGGCGTGCCCTGCCAGATGTCGCCCGAGTCGAGCAGCAGCACGTTCGGCTCTTGCCGCCGGATGCTGGCGATGAGCGCCTCGCGCCGGGCCATGCCCCCGAGCCCGGCCCACTGCGGGGCGTTTTCGGGGAAGGGCTCGATGCGCGAGTGCATGTCGTTGGTATGCAGGATAACGAGCCGGGCCGGGCCAGCGGCCGCCTCGGCTACGAGGCTCGGGCCAAGCAGACTCAGGCCGGCCGTGCCGAGTACTGTTTTTTGGAGGAAGTCGCGACGTAGCATAATTCTATAATTTTCTAAAAATCAACTTTTGTCATGCTGAGCATTCTGCGCATCAAGCAGAGACGCAGCGCAGTCGAAGCATCTCTACCGCTTCGTTGCTAGCGTTGGGAGTTAGTTCATCGGTAGAGATGCTTCGACTCCGCTGCGTCTCTGCTTGATGCGCAGAATGCTCAGCATGACAAGTGAAACTAGCGCACTCGTCCTTCGATAGCCGCCGCAACCGGCTGGCCGGCTTTGGTGAGGGCCCGAATATGGTCGGCGATGGCGGTGCGGAGCAGCAGGCCGGTGTGGCGCGGCACTACCGTTTTGAGGAAAACCATGTTGTCGCCGCCGCCCGCCAGGTAGTCCGAAATGGCGATGCTGTACGTTTTGGTGGGGTCGAAGGGCTGGCCGCCGATGAAAATGCCTTGCGGGCGCTTGTCGGGGCCGACGGTGTAGGTGGCGCCCGAGATGGCCATGCGTGCCGGGGCGGCGTAGTCGAAAAGCTGCTGCACCACCGGGCCGGGGGCATCGAGCACCATCAACTCATTCTCAAAAGGCATGAGCTCGAAGATGTTACCCAGCGTGATGGGGCCGGCGGGCAGGGCGGCACGCATGCCGCCGTTGGTCATTACGCCCAGCGCCACGGGCTCGTGCAGGGCCTGGGTGGCGGCGGTGCGCTGCAAGTCGGCCACGAAATTGACGATGGGGTTTTCGCCCGGATTTTTGCCCAGCGCCACGGGGGCCACACCCAGCACCTCCTGCATTTGGGCCAGCACCTTGTCGTGGTAGGGCTGAATGAGGGCCGCCGCGCCCGCATCAGGCTCAATATCGCGGCCTACGGGCTGACTGGTGGAGGTAGCTGGCAGGTGGGCCGTGGCCTGAAGCGGCCCGCGCTGGCAGGCCGTAGCCAGCAGAAGGCCAAGCAGACTAACCGTAACGGAACGAGTGAACTGCATAAGAAGCTTTGAAAATAGTAGCGGGCGGAAGTATCAAAATTAAGCCGCACCCCGACAGCAGGCGGGCGGCGGCCCTTTTACTCGGCTTTGGTCTTAGTAAGGTCGAAGCTCAGCAACAGGCTTCCCCGCACCACAGGAGTAGAGTAATCCGCATAGGTCATAAATCCGTCGCTTCGCTCAACGCGGGCCAGCACGGCCACAGCATGGCCTGCAATGCCCGTAAACTGTACCCCGGCACCAGCCAAAAATCCGATTTCATAACGACGAAACGGGTCTTGTATGGTATTCCCCCTATTGCTAAATAAAGTTTGCCAATCGCTAGCTCCCGTCGCAATACTAGCGTCTATTCTTCGCAGTTGGGGTTCGAGCTGAGTGGCGTAATTAAAGCTGGCACCTGCCTCCACAAAAGGGCGGAATTTGGTACCTGGCAGTGTGTAGCGGACCATTAGTGGCACCCGCAGATAGGCCGCCCTGAAACGCGCCTCGTAGGTAGTCTGCAGCGACTGGCCCAGCCCCGGCAGCGCGGTTTGCCGCACCAAAGTACCCGTTGCCACCTGCCGCACATAGTGCAGCTCTAGTCGCAGGGAGATTTTCTGCTTGGCCGTGCGGCGGCCTACCCGTAGTGCCAGGCCAAGCTCAGGAGCCAGGGCGGCCGACAGCTTATCACTATTGCCGTTATCATTGTAGGTAGTCTGGCTGAGTTGCCCGCCTAGCAATATTTCCAGGTTTGCGGCAGTGGGCTGCTTGCGCGTGGCTACCGGCAAGTTGGGTTGGCGGCAGGCATTATACTGCTCCACCACTGCTATCAAGGCACTTTCTTTGTACTCGGTTTTACTTACGCGCAACAGCACACCCGGGCAGTCCGCAAACTGCGTGGTAAGCACTCCCCGAAAAACGGGCAGCAGCAGTTCGTTCCGCAGGTTACCATCTTTCACCACCTGCTGGCGCTCCTGCACTAGCTCAGTGGGCAGGGCCGCCTCTTTTTTCAAGACATAATAATGGGTTCCTCCTGCCTGGTCGTGGCGCGTTAGCAAAGACGCTTCTCCTGCTACCAGCACTTCCAGAAACATTAGCTGAGCTACTGGCTCTGCCCCCGTGGCAATAGGCTGCCCCTTACCGGGCTGGCTGGTCGCCACCGGCGTGAGTTGGCTGGTGTAGCGCTCGCCGCTAGCTAACCCGTAGCCACGCAACTGAGCAGGCTGAAACGGAGTTATTTCCTTATTGCCTGCTGCACGAAACAGGCATTGCTGAGCGCCCCGGCGGGCCCCACGGTAATCTACTTGCCCACGCACGGTATCGCCAGCCAGCTGCACAATGTAGCCCGTCCGAAAATCAGCCTGCGCGTGTGCTTTAGACATACCAAAAAAGCCCGCGCTAATGACAGCAAACGAGGAAACTAGAAGAGAGGAATAACGGGCCACTTACTGCAATACTTATCTTAATTGGCAAAATTACCGGCTCCGTAAAGGTAGGGGCAGGCCTTGCTCTCGTAGGAGCAAATACCACTACGCAGGTCAGGCGGCTATTACCGCTGCCTTACCCAGCAGCCACTGCACTCGAAACCGGGGCGGTATCTTTGGCGCGGGTGACGGGCCCGTTTTTTAGCGCTTTTTCGTATGTCTGACACGCCTCCGGTAGCCCCGGTTTCATTCCCCGAGTTTTCGCCCGTTACCACGGCGCAGTGGCAAGCCCAGCTAGCCCGCGAGCTCAAGGGCACCGACCCGGCCAGCCTGCGCTGGACCCTGCCCGATGGGCTGGTGGCCGAGCCTTTTTACCACCGCGAAGCTCTGGCCGCGCTCGGTGGCTCTCCGCCGCCCCTGCCACCGCGCCCCGCGCCGTGCCGCAACGTGGTGGCCCTCACCATACCAGCTGGCACCGATGGCCGCCTCCAGATAGAGCAGGCCGCCGACGCGCTGGCGCGGGGTGCGGGCGGCATCCATTTTATATTGAATAAAGAGGCCTCACATTTCGCGTTTTCGGAGCTGGCCGCCCGCCTGCCGCTGGCCACCACCTGGATAGGCTACACGGTGCTGCAACAGCCCGACCAACTACTGGAAAGCCTGCGCGAAGCCAGCGAGGGCGAGCCGCTGCACGGCTTTCTGCGGTTTGTGCCGCCCGCCGTGCCCGAAGGAGCCGAATTAGCCACCTTTCGCGCCACGCTGCGCCGCTGCCTAGAGTTAGCCAAAAGCTGGCCCGATTTCCCGGTGCTGGCTGTGAATGGCGCACATTTTGGCAACCGGGGCGCCACGCTTACGCAGCAACTGGCCTTTAGCCTGAGCACGGCGGCGGCTATGCTCGCGCACCTGCCCGACGACGAGGCCAATGGCCCGACGGCGGCCGACGTAGCCGCCAATTTTCACCTCGACGTGGCCATTGGCACCAGCTATTTTCCCGAAATGGCGCGCCTGCGGGCTACTCGCCGGCTGTGGGCCACACTGCTGCATGCCTACGGCCTGCCGGCGCAGGGCGCGGCCGCGCTGCCCATCTATGCCACTACTTCGACCTGGCACCAGACCACGCTTGACCCGCATACCAACCTGCTGCGCCACACCACCGAAGCCATGAGCGCCGTGCTCGGCGGGGCCGATTCCATTCAGGTAGCGGCCTTCGACTGCCTGTATCAGTCTTATACTGAGTTCAGTGCCCGCCTGGCCCGCAACCAGCCGCTCATCTTGCTCGAAGAGGCGCACCTCGATTGGGTGGCCGACCCGGCGGCGGGCTCCTACTTTATCGAAACCCTGACCGACGAGCTGGCCCGCGCCGCCTGGGTTGAGTTTCAGGCCCTCGAAGCCAAGGGCGGGATGCTCGAAGCCCGCGGCCAGGCCATGGAAGCCATCAGCCGCGTGGGCCTCGATAAGTTTAAGCGCATTGCCACCGGCCAGGATGTGGTGGTGGGCACCAACCGCTTTCAGAACCCCAACGAGAAGTTCGATTTTCAGCCCAAGCAGCTACTGCGCTCGCGCAACTTCGATACCACCCGCGCTACCTACCCCAGCGAGGTGCTGCGCCTGGCCACGGCCCTGCACTTCGAGCGCCGCGCCAACCAGGACAAACAAGCCACACTGGTACTGCTCGGCCATGCCCGCGTAAACGAGGACATCGCGGAGGCTTTTTGGCACCTGCTGCACCCCGGCCAAACCGGCCAGCCGCCCATGCCCGACATTGCCGACGATGCCTATTCGGTGCTGTTTTCCAAGCCCGACGCCGCCACCCTCATGTACGCCACGCCCGCGCAGTTCGACCACCTGGCGCGGGTGGTGCAGCAGGTGCCGATGGGCCACGTCTTCGACGTCCCTTCCCTCATCAACTCCGACTTGGCCACGCTGCTCGAAGCCGTGCGCGTCTTCGGCTTCAAGGAATTTGTGGTGGAAGGCCATCACACGGAAGAGGTGCTGGCGCGGCTGCAAGGGCGGTAACATTAACGCTATGTACAGAGCCTTTTTGCTTGCCGTAATGCTACTCACGCTTTGTCACTCGGCAAAGGCTCAGCAGTATAATGGGCGTGTTCATTTCCTAACCCCACAGGAACAGGTTGACTCAACATTCAGCGTCAATTTTTCCTCCATTGGAAAAAAGATTACAGAGCACCAACCACCTAGTTTAAGCGAATCAGGTTTCATTTATGTCCTAAGTTTTTTAAGCGGCCAAAGCTTCTTTCCAATTAAAGACTACTCTGGGGTACCACAACTCAATCAGAAGGATTTGCTGAGAGCAAATACATGGTATCATCTAAACAGACGCCGGATTGAATGGCCTAAGCTTAAAAGCGGTTTGGCCTTAATGGCCTCTATTCCTGCTGACGAAACAAAAGCTGAGCTGGAAGCACTCAAAATAGAATAATACTTATATGAATTCCCGCCCCGACTTTTCTTCCATTGCCTACGACGCGGCTTCCCTCCCACCCGCCGCCAAGCCGGCTGACTACCCCGCCGCTGGCCCCGCCGTGTACACGGCCGCTGATGCCACGCACCTGCCGCACCTGGGTTTCGGGGCGGGCATCGCACCCTACTTGCGGGGGCCGTATGCCAGCATGTACACCGTGAGCCCCTGGACGGTGCGGCAATACGCGGGCTTTTCGACGGCCGAGGAGTCGAACGCTTTTTACCGGCGCAATCTGGCCGGGGGCCAAAAAGGCCTCAGCGTGGCCTTCGACTTGGCTACGCACCGGGGCTACGACTCGGACCACCCGCGCGTGGTGGGCGATGTGGGCAAGGCCGGCGTGGCCATCGACTCGGTGGAGGATATGAAAATCCTCTTCGACCAGATTCCGCTCGACCAGATGTCGGTGAGCATGACCATGAACGGGGCGGTGCTGCCGGTGCTGGCCTTCTACATCGTGGCGGCTGAGGAGCAGGGCGTACCGCCCGAAAAGTTGACGGGCACCATTCAGAATGATATTCTGAAGGAGTTCATGGTGCGCAATACCTACATCTACCCGCCCGCGCCGAGCATGCGGCTCATTGCCGACATCTTCAGCTACACGGCGGAAAAGATGCCCAAGTTCAACTCTATTTCCATCTCGGGCTATCACATGCACGAGGCCGGCGCCACCGCCGATATCGAGCTGGCTTACACCCTGGCTGATGGCGTGCAGTACGTACGCGCCGGCCTAGCGGCGGGGTTGAAGATTGACGAGTTTGCGCCGCGCTTATCCTTCTTTTGGGGCATCGGTATGAACCACTTTCTGGAAATTGCGAAGCTGCGCGCCGGCCGCCTGCTGTGGGCCAAGCTCATCAAGCAATTCGAGCCGCAGAGCCCCAAAAGCATGGCTTTGCGCACGCACTGCCAGACGTCGGGCTATTCGCTCACGGCCCAGGACCCATTCAACAACGTAACGCGCACCACCGTGGAGGCGCTAGCTGCCGCTTTAGGCGGGACCCAAAGCTTGCACACCAACGCGCTGGATGAAGCCCTGGCGCTACCCACCGACTTCTCGGCCCGCATTGCCCGCAATACACAGCTCTACCTTCAGCACGAAACCGATATTACTAAAGTCGTGGACCCCTGGGGCGGCTCGTACTACGTGGAGAGCCTCACCGCCGACCTCGCCAACCAGGCCTGGGCGCTCATCGAAGAAGTAGAAGCCCTAGGTGGCATGGCCGCCGCTATTGAAACCGGCCTGCCCAAGCTCCGCATCGAGGAAGCCGCCGCCCGCAAGCAGTCGCGCATCGACGCGGGCCAGGAGGTCATTGTGGGGGTGAATAAGTACCCCGCGCCGGAAGGCGAAGCACCGCTCGACGTGTTGCAAATCGACAACGACGCGGTGCGCGAATCGCAGGTGGCGCGGCTAAAGCAGATTCGGGCCGAGCGCGATGAGACGGCCGTGCAGGCCGCGCTACAAGCCCTAACAGACGCCGCAAAAAGTAAAACTGAGGCAGCTATTGAAGCCTCCGAATCAACTCACAACTCACAACTCACAACTCACAACTTACTCGCCTTGGCCGTAACCGCTGCCCGCGCCCGAGCTACCCTGGGCGAAATCTCCGATGCGCTCGAAGCCGCCTGGGGCCGCCACCAGGCCACTACGCGTACCATTCAGGGCGTGTATCAGCAGGGCATGACGAATAACGCCGACTTTGCCCAGGCCCGGCAGGCGGCCCAGGATTTTGCCGCCCGCGAGGGCCGCCGCCCCCGTATGCTCGTCGCCAAAATGGGCCAGGACGGCCACGACCGCGGCGCCAAAATCATCGCCACTAGCTTCGCCGACGTGGGCTTCGACGTGGACCTCGCGCCCCTCTTCCAAACCCCCGCCGAGGTGGCCCGCCAAGCCGTCGATAACGACGTGCACGTAGTGGGCGTGAGCAGCCTCGCCGCTGGCCACAAAACCCTGCTACCCCAGCTCATCAAGGAGCTAGCCGACGAGGGCCGGCCCGATATTCTGGTCATTGCGGGCGGCGTTATTCCGCCCCAGGACTACCAGTTTCTCTACGACGCGGGCGTGGCCGGCATCTACGGGCCCGGAACGGTAATAGCCAAGGCTGCGCTGGAGATTCTGGGGGAGCTAGGAGAATAGTTACGTTACTTTTTCTTGCATCTTATGGAAAACTCCTCTGCCCCCGCCACCCCGGCCCAATCTTTATTAGAACGCCTGAGCCAACAGCTCAGCACCTCCGCCACGGCCCAAACCGTGTACGGCACGCCCGTCGAGCGCGAAGGCATCACCATCATTCCGGTAGCGCGGGCGCGCTACGGGTTTGGCGGCGGTGGGGGCGGCGGCACCCAGGCGGGCGAAGCTGCTGGCTCGGGCCTAGGGGCCGGGGCGGGCGTATCGCTCACGCCCGTGGGTTACATTGAGTTGCGGGAGGGCCGCAGCCGCTTCCGGCCCATCCGGTCGTCAGTGGTGCCGCTGGTGGCGGTGAGTGGTGCCATTGCGTGGCTGTTACTGCGTAGCGTGCCTAGGTTGCTGAGTAACCGCAACCGGAGCTAGAGCTGCCTTATATCCTTACTAGGTAGCTAGTTGATTAAGTAATACAGCCTATTGGTTTGCTATTCCGAGCAGCCTAGCAAGCCAATAGGCTGTGATTGTCTTTCCTTCGAGCATTCAACATTTCAGAAGATAAATATGCACGTGCTCAGTCAGCTACTTATCGGCTTAGTGGCTCTTATTCACACTTATATTGTGTGGCTAGAGATGTTTGCCTGGGTAACGCGGGGGCCCAAAGTATTCAAGTCGTTACCAGTTGAGCTGTTTCCGGCTACCAAGACGCTGGCCGGCAACCAAGGGCTGTACAATGGCTTTTTGGTAGCTGGGTTGGTTTGGGCGCTACTCATCACCGACCCGCACTGGCACCGTAGCGTCGGCACGTTCTTTTTGGGCTGCGTGGCGGTGGCGGGGCTCTACGGCGCGGCTACGGCGGGCGGGCGCATTTTACTGGTACAGACGCTACCAGCCGGGCTGGCTTTGGCGGCGCTGTGGCTGGCCTGAGCTAGCCTTGCTAGCACTTAGCAAATTCACATGTGGCCTATAGCCCAACTTAATGTAAGCGTTGGCAAAATGAAAAGGGGATTTTCAAGGTGAATCCGGCGGGCATGGAGGGCGTGTATTCGCATAGGTAGTCAGCTAACTCGCCACCTTACAACACCTCTTTCTATCTCATACTAACCGCCCATTTTGGCTGGTTCGTAAACCTTTAAGGAACCTATTTTTTCCTTCGCGCTCAGACCTCCGCCTCCGCCAATTCGGGCACCAGCACCGCCGCCCGCAGCGGCGCGGCCAGCCGCACCACGCATACACCCGGCTGGCGCAGCCACGCCGCCCGCGCCAGTTGCGCCAGCCCGATGGTACCAGTCAGGTAGCTGCCGCGCTGGCTGGAGCGGAACTGCTCCTGCACCACCGTAAAATCGGCCTCGTCAGGAGCATTCGTTTCGTCAGTAAACGTCACGAGCACATCGACTTCGGCCGCGTCGGGCGTTAGGCTGAGGTGGGCATTTTGCTGAATTTTCTTGTACTCGTAGCGGTAGCCGTAGGTGAGCGCCGACAAGTCGGAGAGCACCGCCGAAGCCGTGGGAAACGCTCCCGCACCGCGCCCCAAAAAGAACTGCCGGTCAGCAAAGCCGCTCTGCGTCACAAGGCCGTTGAACTCGTCGTGCACGTTGCTGAGTTCGTGGCCGGGCGCTACCAGCGTTGGTAGCACCGCCGCCGCAATACCGCCCTCGGGCAGCCGCCGCGCCTCAGCTACCAGCTTGATGGCCAAGCCCTGCTCGCGGGCATAAGCCGTAGCCAGCGGGCTGATGCGGTCGATGCCCACGGCCAGCAAGTCTTCCGGCCCGGCCACCAGCCCGAAGGCGTGGGCCAGTAGCAACACCAGCTTGTTGCGGGCGTCGAGGCCTTCCACGTCGAGCGCCGGGTTGCTCTCGGCAAAACCCAGCTTTTGGGCCTGGGCCAGCGCGTCGCCGTACAACTGCCCGTCGCGGTTCATGGCCGTTAGGATGTAGTTGGTCGAGCCATTGACGATGCCCTCCACCGAGTCCAGCAAGTCGGTATCGTAGTACTCCTCCAGGTTGCGGATGACGGGCAAGCTGGCGCACGCGGCCGCTTCGTAGAGTAGCGGCACACCCGTAGTTTTTTGCAGCTCGATGAGTTCGGGCAGGTGCTCGGCGAGCATTTTCTTGTTGGCCGTCACGACAGCTTTGCCATTCAACAAAGCTTGTTTTACAATGACATACGCCTCGTCGGCATTGTCAATCAGCTCCACAATCACGTCGAGGCTGGGGTCGTCGAGTAGGTCTTGCTTGTCGAAGGTGAACAGCTCGGCGGGCAGCGTGCGGGCTTTGTGGCGGTCCTTCACCGCGATACGGCCGATGCGGGCGCGCAGGCCGGGCGTGCGCTCCAGCACCGCGTGCAGGCCCTGACCCACCACCCCGAAGCCGAAGAGGCCAATGGTTATATTAGTACGCGTCATGATTTTAGTGTTGCGCGGACTTTGTAGTCCGCGAATGAGCGACAAGCAGTTGGCCTTAAAGCCGCAAGCTGTTCACTTTGCTCACTCGCGGACTACCAAAGTCCGCGCTACTTTTTAAGCTACTACTAATTCCCCTTCTTTCGTTACCACGTGCGCCTCCTTGGCGGCGGTCAGTTGGTCGAGCGCCTGCGCTAGGTCGGCAATCAGGTCTTCGGCATCTTCGAGGCCCACGCTCAGGCGCACTAGCCCATCGGCCACGCCCGAAGCTTGGCGGGTGGGGGCCGGAATCGACTTGTGGGTCATGGTGGCGGGGTGGCAGAGCAGGCTCTTCGCACCGCCCAGGCTTTCGGCCAGCTTGAAGTATTTGGTCGAAGTCACGAGCTTAGTAGCGGCTTCAATGGTGTCTTCGGTGAGCACCAGGGCAACAATGCCGCCCGAGCCGTCGGGCTGCTGGCGCTGGGCCACTGCATAGTTGGGGTGGCTTTCGAGGCCGGGGTAATACACGCGGGCCACTTCGGGGCGCGTTTCCAGGAACTTAGCTACTTCGAGGGCCGACTTGCTGGTACGCTCGATGCGCAGCGGCAGCGTCTCGATACCCCGGATAGTGAGGAAGCAATCGAACGGCCCCAGGATACCACCCGACGCGTTCTGAATGAATTTCAGCTCTTTAGCAATCTCCGGTGTCTTAGCCACAGCAATGCCGGCAATCAGGTCGGAGTGGCCGCCCAGGTACTTGGTGCCGCTGTGCACCACGATGTCGGCACCCAGCTCGATGGGACGCTGCAAGATGGGCGAAGCAAACGTGTTATCGACGCAGAGTAAACAATTGTGCGCCTTGGCGATAGCCGAAATCGCGGCAATATCCGATACTTTCAGCGTGGGGTTGGAAGGCGATTCCAACCAAATAAGCTTGGTCTTGTCGGTAATGGTTTTGGCGACGTTGTTCGCGTCGGTGGTGTCGCAATACAGAATGTCGATACCCAAGCGGCGGTACACGTGCTCGAACAAACGGAAGGCACCACCATAGATATCATCAATGGCAACTATCTGGTCACCAGCTGACAATAACTTTACCACCGCATCAATGGCAGCCAGGCCGCTGGCAAAAGCGTAGCCCGAATGGCCGCCTTCGAGTTCAGCTACCAGGTTTTCGAGGGCGAGGCGAGTGGGGTTGCCAGTGCGGGCGTAGTCGAAGCCTTTGTTGACCCCGGGCGCTTCCTGCACATAGGTGGAAGTCTGGTAGATGGGCACGGCGATAGCGCCGGTTTGCTCGTCAACGGGGATGGAGTGGAGGAGGCGGGTTGCGATAGACATGGCAAGAGAAGTTTATTGTTTGATTGGAACAGTAAACCCCTATTTCCCAAGCACCTAGTCAAGAATCTCTTACCGGAAGGGCGTAAAAAAAGCCCTCCCGACAAGTCAGAAGAGCATACACCGTGGCCGCGGTAAGGCATCTTTTAGACTTATCTTCTCCTGAAACCTAGCCGAAGCTGCGTCTCAGAACAGGAATTAGCACCTTCGCATTGCTGCTGGTTGCTAAGGCATCACAGGGCCTGTCCCTCCGCCTTTCTTGATAAGTGCCCCGGTAAAGGAGCATGCCACAAAGGTAGAAGCTCAAATTTTGAAAATGCAAGCTTCTTGGTGAAATATTTTTTGAACAACGGCAACTGGCACGAGTTTAGGCGCAGCCGTAACTCGTGCCAAATCATGATATGGAGGCTGCGCCTCCATTACCGCGCAAGCGGCAAGCGGCGTTACGCAACATTTTCTTTGTCAGCTTAATCAACGCAAGTTTGCCGCTTACGCGGCAGTGGAGGCGCAGCCTCCATATCATGATTTGGCACGAGTTACGGCTGCGCCTAAACTCGCGCCAGCCTTGGCCAGCTAGTTTTACGGTAGCTCATCAAACACCTCGCGCCACTCCACGGCCAGCCCCGGTAGCACGGTGACTGGCATTGGGCCAGGCTCGGCGTATTCGGCCGTTATCTGGTAGCGGCCGTGGGCATCGAGCACGTAGGTAAGGATGGTTTGCTCGCCTGGAAAAACTACCCAATACTCCCGCACGCCAGCTTCTTCGTAGAGGTCGTATTTGGTTTTGGTGTCGTGCTTGAGATTGCCGGGCGACACGATTTCGATAATCCAATCGGGCGCGCCCAGGCAACCGCGCTCATCGAGCTTAGTAAGGTCGCACACCACGAAAATATCGGGTTGCACAACGGTCTGAATTTGAGCATTCCCCAGGCTAGCATTGCGCGTGAGGCGCACATCGAAGGGGGCATGATACATCTCGCACTGGCTGCGGCGCAGGTGAGTTTCAATAATGTATTCGAGCCGCCGCGATAGTTGCTGGTGGCGGCGGCCAGCGCCCGCCATCGGCCGCAGCACTTTGCCCTTTATCAGTTCTACAAACTCGTCAAACTTCCAGGTCAGGTAGTCGGCATAGGTATAGCTGCCGTTTGGATCGAGCTGCGAGAGGGACGTGATAGGAGCCATAAGACGCGGTGCGTGGGTTAAAAGCAAAGATACGCCGGGCGCTAACACCATTTTACCGGCGAAACAACCCGCTATATTTATTAGCATACAACGCTTTATTGCTGCTAATGCCGCTGGCTATTTTTTATAAAATTCGGCACTCTTCTGGCGCACGCTAAAGCAGAACCATAGCCTAGCGGTCAGCTTGGTACGACGCCCAAACGCTGGGCTAACTTGCTTATTTAGACGCAGTAAAAACATCAAAAGGATAAGCTAGGCCGTACCGTAGAGCAATTGTACAACTGGCCGCCCTATGCGGCTACCCGCTTCACCTCTCCTACCCTACTGCCTTATGAGTCTCCAATTCATCCAAGAGCCTTTGGACAAAGCGGCGCCGCACGTGGTGCCCGCGCAAGCCGTGACGCTCAACGTCAACGGCGAAGACCGCACTATCCAGATTGCGCCCTGGACCAGCCTGCTCGACGCCCTGCGCGAGTACATGGACCTGACCGGCACCAAAAAAGGCTGCGACCACGGCCAGTGCGGCGCCTGCACGGTACTAGTTGATGGCAAACGCATTAACTCGTGTTTGGCACTGGCTACGGTGTACCAAGGCAAGAAAATTCAGACTATTGAGGGCCTAGGTGCCGAGGACAACCTCTCGCCACTTCAGCAGGCGTTTGTGGACCACGACGCTTTCCAGTGCGGGTACTGCACGCCAGGCCAGATTTGCTCGGCGCAGGGTCTCATCAACGAGGGCCGCTGCAAGACCGAGGACGAGGTACGTGAGCATTTGAGCGGCAACCTCTGCCGCTGCGGCGCATACACCAACATTTTGTCGGCCGTGATGGAAGTGCTGCACGACGGCCAAGTAGTGGTAGACAACGGCACGTTGGTGACCATCCCCGCCCAGCCTACCAAATCCAGCTCCGTTAGCTAATCTATTCGCTATGAACAGTTTCACCCTTACCCAAGCCACGGCCGCCGACGAAGCCGTGCGCGACCTTACCAGCCACGACGGCGCGGCCTACCTAGGCGGCGGCACCAACCTCGTGGACTTGATGAAGTACAACCTCGAGCGCCCCAGCCACCTCACCAGCCTGGGCCTGCTGCCGCTCACCGACATCACAGGCCTGCCCGATGGCGGCCTGCGCCTGGGCGCACTGGCTACCAACGCCGACACCGCTTGGCACCCCGAGGTAGAAAAGCGCTACCCGCTGCTGAGCCAGACTATTTTGGCTGGGGCTACGCCGCAGCTGCGCAACGTGGCTACCAACGGCGGCAACCTCAACCAGCGCACCCGCTGCTACTATTTCTACGACCTCGCCGCGCCCTGCAACAAGCGCGAGCCGGGCTCCGGCTGCTCGGCCCTCACCGGCCCCAATCGCGTGTGCGGTGTGCTGGGCACCAGCGAAAGCTGCATCGCGACCCAGCCTAGCGATATGTGCGTGGCCCTGGCGGCCCTAGAGGCCGTGGTGCGCGTGCAAGGCCCCGATGGTGAGCGCACCATCAAGTTTGACGACTACCACCGCCTGCCGGGCGACCACCCCGAGAAGGACAACACTCTGAAGCCAGGTGAGTTGGTAACGGCTATCGACCTGCCCGAAGAAGGCTACGCCGACCACTTTACCTACCTCAAGCTGCGCGACCGCAGCAGCTACGCCTTTGCACTGGTGAGCGTGGCGGTGGGGCTGAAAATGAACGGCAACACCATCGAGAAGGCCCGCTTTGCCCTAGGTGGCGTGGCCCACAAGCCCTGGCGCGACCAAGCGGCCGAGCAGATGCTGGAAGGCCAAACGGCCTCGCCCGACTTGTTCCGCCAGGTGGCGGCCAAGGTATTTGCCGAGGCCAAGGGCTACGGCGAAGGCTCGCTGCACAACTCGTTTAAGATTGAGCTGGGCAAGCGCGCCATCGTGCGGGCGCTCAAGCAAGCTACCGAGATGAGCCAGGTTGTGAACCCAAACGCATTTCTAAATTCTAATCCGTAAGCTAATATGAGTCAGACTATTGCCATCCCGCCTACCGTACGCCTCGACAGCGACGTAGTAGGCAAACCTATTAGCCGCCCCGAGGGCCCGGCTAAGGTAAGCGGCTCGGCCAAGTACGCTGCCGAGTTCGGCGTAACCGGCCCGCTGTGGTACGGCTACATCGTGAGCAGCCCCATTGCCAAGGGCAAAATCACCAAAATCCACACCGACGAGGTGCTCGCCATCCCGGGCGTGCAGCAGGTTTTTTCGCACGAAAATGTGCCCTCGCTCGCTTGGTTCGACCGTAGCTACAAGGACGACGTGGCCCCCGGTGGCTCGCCCTTCCGGCCGTTGCACGACGCCGAAATCATGTTCAGCCAGCAGCCGGTGGCGCTGGTAATAGCCGAGACGTTTGAGCTTGCTCGCTACGCGGCTTCGGTGCTCAAAGTAGAATACGACGTAGCTGACTTTAACACCGCCCTGGAGGTCGCCACCCCCAAAGCGTTTGACGCGCCGAAGGGCAAAACTGGCTTTCTGCCTCCGCCCAAAGCCAAAGGCGACGTGGACGCGGCCTACACCGAAGCACCGCACAAAGTGACCGGCGAGTACATCCACCGTGCGCAGCACCACAACCCCATGGAGATGTTTGGGACGACGGTGGACTGGCTGGGCGATGGCAAGAAGATGAAAATCTACGACAAGACGCAGGGCGCGGTCAATGTGCAGCAGTACATAGCCAAGGTTTTCGGCTTGAGTAAAGAAGAGGCGCGCATTATCTCGAAGTTCACGGGTGGCGGCTTTGGTGGCGGCTTGCGGCCGCAGTACCAGGTATTTATGGCGGTGCTGGCGGCGCTGGAGCTAGAGCATTCGGTGCGGGTAGTGATGAACCGCTCCCAGATGTTCAGCATGGGCCACCGCCCCCACACCATCCAGGATATTCGGCTGGCGGCCGACGACCAGGGCTACCTGCAAGCCATGGAGCACAACGCCCTAGCCGAAACGTCGAGCTTCGAGGACGCTACCGAAACGGTGGTGAACTGGTCTGGCATCTTGTACAACGTGCCCAATAAGCAGTTTGACTACAAGCTGACCCGAATTGACGTGAACACGCCGGCCGACATGCGCGCCCCCGGCGCGGCCACCGGCAACTTCGCCATCGAGAGTGCCATCGACGAGCTGTCGTACAAAACCGGCCAGGACCCGCTCGATTTTCGCCTGCTCAACTACACCTACTCCGACCCCACCGAAGATAAGCCCTTCAGCAGCAAGCGCCTCGACGACTGCTACCACGAAGGCGCCGCCCGCTTTGGCTGGGACCAGCGCGACCCCGCGCCCCGCTCGATGCGCGATGGCAACCTGCTGGTAGGCTGGGGCGTAGCCGCCGGCTGCTGGGATGCCTCGATGCAGAAAGCGGCCGCCAAGGCTGTCCTTTCGGCCAACGGCCACCTCACCGTGAGCAGCGCCACCAACGACCAGGGCGCCGGCACTTACGTCATCATGACCCAAATGGCCGCCCAGACCCTAGGGCTACCCATGAAGCAGGTGACCTTCGAGCTGGGTGATACCAATATGCCCATGGCCCCCATCCAGGGCGGCTCCTGGACGGCCAACTCGGTGGGCGCGGCCGTGAAGGACGCCTGCCAGGAAGTGGGTAAGAAGCTGCTCAAGCTGGCCCAGAAGATGGACAACTCGCCCCTCGACGGCGTCGACTTTGAGGACGTGCAGTTCGTAGACGGCCACATGCGTGCCAACGAGGACATCAGCCTGTCGGTAGCCATCAGCGATGTGCTGGCGGCCAGCGGCGAGGCGAAGATTGAGGCCGATGGCAAAGCTGGCCCCAACCCCATCAACATGCTCAAGTACTCGATGCACTCGCACAACGCGGTGTTCGTGGAAGTGAAAGTGGATGAGGACCTAGGCACCGTGCACATCACGCGCGTGGTAAACGCCGTGGCCGCCGGCCGCATCATGAATCCCAAAACGGCCCGCAGCCAGGTGCTGGGCGGCACGGTGTGGGGCATCAGCATGGCCCTGATGGAGGAAGCCTACCTCAACAACGACCTAGGTCGCTACATGAACCACAACTATGCCGAGTATCACATCCCGGTAAATGCCGACATCCGCAAAATCGACGTGATTTTTGTGGAAGAGGAAGACGACATCGCGAGCCCCATCGGCGTCAAAGGCGTCGGCGAAATCGGGATGCTGGGCGTAGCCGCCGCCATCACCAATGCCGTGTACCACGCCACCGGCAAGCGCATCCGCGAATTACCGCTGACGATTGATAAGCTGCTGTAGGGATATAAAATATTAGTATGAATAAGAAATAGCCTAGTTGACTTATAATCGGCTAGGCTATTTACGTTACTCATTAACGCTTCTAATTAAATAATATTAGATTTAATCTAACAACTATTTGAATTCATCCACCTTTATTACAGTAGCCTCAAATAGCTCTTTATATGTATCATATGACAAAGCCCAACCCAAATCCTTACTATTCTTATCGCTCCACAATTTCCAAGCCAAGCAAGCTACTCCCCACATATTGTCCTCTTCATCTATACTAAGTTCTTGCATAGCAATTTTAAACCTCTCATCTGCATCAGGATATTGACCTGAATAATCTCTCAATGATTTTTGAATTATAATTAGCGCAGAAAAACCAGCGATAAGCCCTAGCCTTATAGTGCTTTTAAAAACAGGATTATTAATTCCATCGACCAGTTTACTGTATGCAAATTCATCAGCTTTATATTCAAAGCTTCTTCTTTCATCAAGAGTTATTACATACTGCCTTGCTATATGTGCAATAAGCTTATCAATATCTCCATTATCTATATGAGCTATTTCGTGTAAAAAAACCTCATTCATAGCAATTAAATAGATACCATTAGCTTTTTCAATATAAAAATTATTAGACACATTATATTCTAACGGATTAGGCATAGATAAATTCCATTTATTAAAACCATTTAATAACGAATACCCGTATTCCAGTAATTCAAAAGCCTCTTTTATTTTAGACTTAGAGCTTTCCAAATTTAAACGAGGCTTAGATATTCCTTCATCATATAAAACAAGCAAACAATATCCCCATATCCAGATAAAAGACTGAAATGTTTCTTCAATTACTATTCTTTTCTCAAGATTTGCAAATGGGCCTGTTCTAATTGGTTTCTCTGAAAAATCGAAATCAAATACATTTTCATATTTTAGTAAATTGAGGTTTTTTAAAACCTCTTTTTTATAGCCTTCAAGTACATCCTCTAGGGCTTTGACAGGTTGTTTACCTGCATAATTCGCGTTGTAGTTCATAATATGCAATATGTTTTGAATTTATTTATATACAACCTTTAGAACTTCGGCACGCCCGTTTTAGCAAGAATTTCGTTTGCTCGCTTCAACTTCTCGGCAAACAACGGTTGGTCGTCGTACTTTCCCGCTAGGGCGGGATTGATTTTGTAACCCGCTGCTTTAGGGCTAGTAGAAGCAGGGGCGGCTTGGGCGGCTTTCTTCATGGCAAGGGTTATTTTAGAATTTGCGGCGGACGGAAAAGGCGAGGTAGTCGATGTTTTTACGGAACGGCTCCCACTCAATCAGGTCGGTTAGGCCAAGTACGTCAAAATCCTGCTCAATATCGCGCAAGTTATTGGCAATCCCGATGCGGTAGAGCCGGGTGCGCGTCGTGGTGCTACCCGAGGCTAACACTATGGCGTCGGGGTATCGTTCGGTGAACAGGTACAGGGTGTAGGCCACCGTAGCCAGCACCTTTTGGCTATCGTGGTTGTTCGTGACGATGCTATCATCCAGATAGCCCGTCAGGGGGTCTATATCACCGAAGCCAAGGTTGTACACGCCCGCCGTATCGGTGCTGGTGTAGTGCACTGCCTTCGTTACTGTACCCACGGGGCCAATGCTCTCAAATTCAAACGTAAGTAAGTCGGGCGCACTTTCAAATTGATACCGATTGTCGAGCATAAGCGGCTAAGTTACTTGCGCCACAGCAGCGCACCTAGCGAGGAAGCCAACTTGAGCCGGAATCCCTATTTTTCAGGATTCACCCCGCATTTTGGGCTGCCACTTAAGCTGCCACAGTAAATTTGTGGCCGTGGCAACGGGCTTCCAAGCAAATATCCGTTTCACTGGCGGGACAATATTCAGCCTATTAGCCGGCTGTCTGGATGCGGGGGTTAGCCCGCGCTCACGTCAAAAATCCCGTTTTTTCGACCACCTAGGGCGGCCCCGCCCCTTACGATAAGGTTCACGTATGAGTACCCCTTCTACCTCCGACGCCCCTAGCCCCAGCGCTACCCCAGGCAAGCCATTGGTTGGCGTTGTCATGGGCTCCAGCAGCGACTGGGACACCATGCAGCATGCCGTGCAGATTCTCACGGACTTTGGCGTGGCCCACGAAGCGCGCGTGGTATCGGCCCACCGCATGCCCGACGACTTGTTTGCCTACGCCGAACAAGCCGGCCCGCGTGGCTTGCAGGCCATCATTGCTGGCGCCGGGGGAGCCGCCCACCTACCGGGTATGCTAGCTGCCAAAACCACGATACCCGTGCTGGGGGTGCCGGTCGCCAGTCGCCATTTGCAGGGGGTAGATTCGCTGCACAGCATCGTGCAAATGCCCAAAGGAATACCAGTGGCCACGTTTGCGATTGGCACGGCCGGGGCGGCCAATGCTGCGCTGTTCGCCGTCAGCCTACTAGCCCTGCACGACCCGGAGCTAGCGACCAAGTTGCTGGCGTTTCGCGCCGCCCAAACTGAGGCCGCCCGCGCCATGACCCTACCCGTATGAGCGCCGATAGTCACGTTGCAGCCATGACCCCGATTTTCCCCGGCAGTATGGACGCCGCTGGCCAGCGGGCCACGTTAGGCGTAGTGGGGGGCGGCCAGCTAGGCCGAATGTTTGTGCACGCTGCCCAGCGCCTAGGGTACTTCACTGCCGTGCTGGAGCCCGACGCGCAAAGCCCGGCCGGGCAGGTGAGCCACCACCACATCAAGACCGGCTACGACAACCCGGCCGGGCTGGCGCAATTGGCCCAGCTGTGCCAGGCCATTACCACCGAGTTTGAGAACGTGCCGGCCCCGTCCCTGCAAACGCTGGCGCTGACCCGGCCCGTAGCGCCGGGCGCGGCCGTGGTGGGCATTGCCCAAAACCGCATCGAGGAAAAAGCCCTCTTTGTAGCCGGCGCCGACCTATCGGGGGTGACCTGCGCGCCCTACGCGGTGCTTGAAACGCCAGCCCAGCTACAGGCCGTGCTGGATGAGCGGGCAGATTTGCTGCCCGGCATCCTGAAAACCGCGCGCATGGGCTACGACGGCAAGGGCCAGGTCCGCGTCAAGACCGCCGCCGAGCTGACTGCTGCCTGGGCGGAGCTAGGCGGCGTGGCCTGCGTGGTAGAAAAGATGCTGCCGCTAACCGCCGAGTGCTCGGTGCTGGTGGCCCGCGGCTGGGACGGGCAAGTCGTCAGCTTTGCCCCACAGCGCAACGTGCACGTGGAGGGCATTTTGGCCGTGACCCACGCCTACGAAGGCAATATGCCGCTAGCCCTGGCCGCTAGGGCCCGGGAGGCGGCCGTGGCCATCGCGCAGCATATCGGCTACGTCGGGGTGCTGTGCGTCGAGTTTTTTGTGGTGGCAGACGGCAGCGAGCACGGTGGCTTGGTGGTCAACGAGATGGCGCCGCGCCCGCACAACAGCGGCCACTATACTATTGACGCCTGCGACGCGTCGCAGTTTGACCTCCAGGTCCATGCCATGGCGGGCTTGCCCTTGCCACAGCCGCGCCAGCATTCCCCGGCCATCATGCTCAATCTGCTAGGTGACGTGTGGCTCGACGCCGACGGTCAATTGCGGGAGCCAGACTGGTACTCCGTTCTGAGTTTGCCGGGCACGCACCTGCACCTATATGGCAAGCTAGAAGCGCGCGCCGGCCGCAAGATGGGCCACCTGACCATTACCGGCCCGGATATCGCCAGTGTCAAAATCGGGGCGCACCGCGCCGCGGAGTTACTCGGCTTGCCGGGGCTGGACGCTATTTAGCGCGGTTTCGGGATTAGTTTACGTTTGTCATTGCGAGCGCAGCGAAGTAATCGCACCTTTTCAGCCACGCCGTTCGGATGCGATTGCTTCGCTACACTCGCAATAAAAAACGCTCTACAACTGGTATAAAACAGTTGTACTACACCGCCACGGTATCGCTATAAACCTGCCCGAAACGGTCGGTGACTTCGATGCGGATTTCCTTCGCGCCCGCCGAGGGCGTGGCGAAGAACAGGTGGTCCGTCATGGTGGGGTCGACCCACTTGTGCTTGGCCGGTATTTGGTCGCCGGCTTGCAGTTTCACGGCCATGGGGTCGAGGCCAGTTTGCTGGCGCATTTCGCCCTGGCGCACGCCGTTCTCAAACCACGTTACCTTCCACTGCGGGTCCCAGTTCCAGACGTTGGCCACGATGTCGGCGGGGTGCTCGGCGGCGCTGCCCTTGGGATAGCTGCGGAACTGGTGCTGGCGGTCGTGGCCCACCGATTTGTAATACCACTTTATGTCTGAGCCGCTTACCTCGTACACGCCGTAGCCGCTGGGCGTGC
>Ga0265780_10001524_pt1 | contig 32540 bp, 21 predicted proteins | sample P1T30metagenome_FD_192432 | JGI IMG/M metagenome (GOLD analysis project Ga0265780, IMG submission 192432) | Plant litter microbial communities from East Loma Ridge, Irvine, California - P1 T30 | ecosystem: Environmental > Terrestrial > Plant litter > Unclassified | place: USA: California... | reverse complement strand
CTTTTCAAACAGCAGGAAGCGCCAAGAGGTTCATCAACCGGCAGCAGCCCGATGCAGGAAGCAAAAAAGAAACAATAATCTGAGTCTACAAAACGAAAAATGCTGCTCTAAAGGCAGCATTTTTCGTTTTGTAGAGCTGTTTGCTTAGAACAATCCCAGCTGTCCCTTGTCATCAATATCCACTTCATCAGGATTAGTGATTTCCAGGTCTATTTTTTTCGAAGCCGGCTTTTCCTTTTCTGACTTACTTTCTTTTTCTTCCGGAGCCGGAGCATCGGTTTTAGTTTCCTCTGCCACAACCACTTCCTGTTCTGCCTGCTCATCCAGCTTTTCGGCAATTACGATCTCTTCAAGAGAAGTCTCGGCCACCGGATCGGGAACATCTTCAGGATCGTCGTGCTCGGCAACCAGTTCTATCGTTTTAATTTCCTGCTGCGACAGGCGGTTACCCTGCGCTTTCATACCTTTCACATCGATCACATCAGCCAGGTTCAGCTCCATGGTCTCCGGTGTCAGCGCCTTTCCTTTAAGCTGATCTACTTTAACGATCGGCTGTGCAGCGCCGGAGATAAGCACTAATTTAGAACCTGCCTCCTCATTGATAACACTGGTGTGTTTGCCGATAGCAGTGTCTTCGAACATAAAACGTTTTACGTAATAATTCTTCGACTTCCCGTCCAGGTGGATCACTGTATATACCTTAGCCGGATCGTATTTTTCGATCAGGATCATTTTATCATCAAAATGATTCGTAAGGTCGAAAGAAGAAAGCTCATAAACACCGTTGCTTAAAACGGTAAGAATCTTATCAGCACCGTCAAACTCACCAAGGAACCTGCCCCTGCCGTCGACATTCAGCCGCTTAAGGATATCGTCAAACCAGATTTTCCTTCCCGCAAGGGTAGAAATCCCCTTTGACTTAAGCAATACTTTTTTTACCGGGTATTTTGTAACTGTATTTCCGATAGAACTTCTGCCTTTAATTGCTATTTCGGCAAAATCCTGATCCATCTGAAGCTTCCTTAACTTGGAATGCGGCTTAAGCTGTATAGTAACAACCTCCGCTTCTCCGTTCGGGTTAGCGGTAAAATATAGGACCTTCGAGCCTTTGGTGCCTTTAGTAAGGTCATATTCCTTATCACGGGTCACTCCGACGACGGCAAAGCGCTTAACATATGAGGTTCCGCTTTCGCCATCCTTATAGATCAGGTTATATATAGTACGTTCGTCGCCTTTTTTAAACACACCCACATGGAGAATATCCTTTCCGACAAATAATTTATCCTGGATCTTGGTAACGATACATCTTCCGTCTGAACGGAAAACGATGATCTCATCCAGGTCTGAACAGTCGCATACATACTCATCCTTACGAAGCCCGGTACCTATGAAACCATCTGTACGGTTTACATACAATTTAACATTGGCAAGAGCTACCTGTGCTGCTTCAACTTTATCAAAAGTGCGAAGCTCGGTTTTACGTCCCCTGTCTTTTCCATATTTATCCCTGATACGCTGATACCAGCTTATAGAGTAATCTGTAAGGTGCTCCAGATGATGATTTACCTCTTTGATCTCATCTTCAAGCGTTTTCATCTGCTCATCCGCTTTTTTCACATCAAAGCGGGTAATACTGCTCATCGGTTTATCGATCAGCTTCTTATAATCGTCCGGCAGTATCTGGCGGTAGAATTTCGGGAAGAATGGTTCGAATAAGCGATCGAGCACTTCAAGCACCTTTTCAAAGTTTCCAGAATTTTCATAATCTGCATTTTTATACATCCCCTCCTGTATGAAGATCTTCAGCAGTGAGCTAAAGAAAATCTTTTCCTTAAGTTCACTAAGCCTTATTTCCAGCTCCTGTTTCAGAAGATCTTTTGTATTCTGTGTATTCTCGATAAGGATATCATTCACACTCATGAAGTGCGGCTTATCATCCCTGATCACACAGGTATTGGGAGATATAGAGATCTCGCAGTCTGTAAATGCGTACAAGGCATCGATAGTAACATCAGGCGATATCCCGGGTGCCAGGTGCACCATGACCTCCACATCTCTTGCCGTGTTATCTTCAATCTTCCTGATCTTGATCTTACCTTTATCATTTGCCGATATGATACTATCTATCAGGCTCCCTGTAGTTGTGGTAAAAGGAATTTCAGTGATAGCGAGCGTCTTTTTATCCCTTTCAGTGATCTTCGCCCTCACTCTTACCTTCCCACCCCGCTGCCCTTCATTATAGGCAGAGCAATCGGCCATACCTCCTGTTGGGAAATCCGGAACGAGATCCGGGCGGTTGCCCTTCAACACCTCGATTGAAGCATCAATAAGTTCCAGGAAATTATGCGGTAATATTTTGGTTGCAAGCCCTACGGCAATACCTTCTGCACCCTGGGCCAGCAATAAAGGAAACTTAACCGGCAGGGTCAATGGCTCCCGGTTCCTGCCATCATAACTCAACTGCCATTCTGTTGTGTCGGGGTTGAATACTACATCATTGGCGAACTTGGAAAGCCTGGCTTCAATATACCTCGGGGCTGCAGCCGAATCGCCCGTTATTGGGTCGCCCCAGTTCCCCTGTGTATCGATCAGCAGGTTTTTCTGCCCGATCTGTACCATCGCATCACCAATCGAAGCATCTCCGTGAGGGTGATACTTCATGGTGTTTCCAATCACATTCGCCGCTTTATTAAAGCGGCCATCATCCATTTCCTTCAGAGAATGGAGGATTCGCCTCTGAACAGGCTTAAGACCATCATTAACATGAGGCACTGCACGGTCAAGGATAACATAAGATGCATAATCCAGAAACCAATTCTCGTACAGCCCGTTAATCGAAGTTACATTGTGCAGCTTCTCTTCGTTATTGTGATTATTAACAGGTTCTTCACTCATCCTTTTCTTAAAAAGCTTAAAGGGTTAAAGATAACAGTTTTTAAGAGAATGCTTAAGCGAAGGTTGAGAAAGCATGCCTGCGTATAACTTAGGTTATATTCAATAAGTCGCATTCAGAAACAGATTTTTTACACAAAAACATCCGGATTAAATCTACAAACCGGGAAAACATCTTAAAACAATTGCTCATATTTATGCAGATTTCTATTTTTTATGAATAATACAACATTTAAACACTTTCTTACGCTGATAAGCCTGATTATTTACAGCCAGGTATTCTCCCAGGACAATTTAAACTATCAAACACCGCCGAAAAGCATAATGGACCTGCTCGATGCACCATCCACACCTCAGGTTCGCATTAATTCCAGGGGTACAACTATGTTATTGCTTAAAAGTCCTGACTTCCCTTCTATCGAAGATGTTTCTCAACCCGTATTACGCATCGGCGGATTACGGATCAATCCGGCCACCAATTCTGCTTTCACCAGCGTGGCTTATACGAATATCAAAATCAAAACACTGTATGATAAAAAGGAGTACCAGGTATCAGGCCTGCCCGAGAAAGCACGATTAGGTAATATTACCTGGAGTCCCGACGATAAGTTTATTGCCTTTACCAATACCACACCAGCCGGAGTACAGTTATGGATAGCAGATCTTAATACGCGGTCGGCTAAAAAGATAAGCGATCTTTTTTTAAATGATGCCTATGGCAACACCCTGTTATGGGCCCCAGACAGCAAATCTATCCTGGCACAGTTTATCCCGGAAGGCCGGGGTGAAGCCCCGAAGGCGAATACCGTACCTGCGGGCCCTGTTATTCAGCAGAATCTTGGAAAGGCTGCTCCCTCCCGTACCTACCAGGATCTGTTAAAAAACGCTTACGATGAAAGCTTGTTCGACTACTATCTCATTAGTCAGCTAAAAAAAGCCGGACTGGACGGCTCTCTGAGCAATATTGGAGAGCCTGCACTTTATCGTCGCTTCAGTTATTCTCCAAATGGAGAATATGTACTCACTCAGGTGATAAAAAAGCCTTACTCCTACCTGGTGCCTGCCTCCATGTTTCCTTACCAGATGCAGGTACTTGACCAGAAAGGAAAACTTATAAAAAACCTTTACTCTGCGCCGCTGGCGGATAACCGGCCCTCCGGATTCGATGCTGTTGACAAAGGCCCCCGTGTTATAAACTGGCGGGCAGACAAACCGGCAATGCTTTACTGGGCAGAAGCACAGGATGAAGGCAATCCGAACAAAGCTGCCGACATACGCGATATTATATATTGTAGTGAAGCCCCTTTTAATGACAAACCTGAAAAGATCGCCGAATGCAAATTCAGATTTACAGCGATTGACTGGTCTGATGACCATACAGCTCTTGTAAGCGAGAGATGGTGGAAAACACGCACTCAGAGAATTACCCTCATCGATCCGGCCGGAAAAAAGGTTATAAAACTCATCAGCGAGCGTTCATATGAAAAGACCTATACTGACCCGGGGTCATTTGTAGATACCAGGAACAGCCAGAATCGTGTGGTTCTGCTAACCGACAAACAAAGTAAAAATCCCGTTGTCTTTACAATCAGCGATGGAGCTTCGCCACAGGGCGACAGGCCATTTCTCCTGCGCTGGGATCTCATTTCGGGTAAAACAGATACCCTGTTCAGATCCTCCGCCCCTTATTATGAAAGACCTGTGTTCTTTAACAACAACGGTATGCTTATTATCAGCCGTGAATCGACGGATAGGTCGCCAAACTATTATATACTGAACCTGAAAAATAAAAAAGCAACAGCTCTCACCAGCTTTCCTGAGCCTTACCCCTCACTGAAGGGCGTACAGAAGCAACTTCTTTCCTATAAGAGAAAAGACGGGCTAACCATGACCGGCACCTTATACCTGCCTAAAGGTTATAAAAAGGCAGACGGGCCTCTTCCTATGCTGATGTGGGCTTATCCCAGGGAGTTTAAAGATGCCAGCGCTGCATCGCAGGTTAAAGGCTCCCCGTTCAGGTATACCAGGATCAGCTGGGGCTCTCCCATCTATTGGGTAACGAGAGGATATGCCGTACTCGACAATGCTGATATGCCAATAGTCGGCGAAGGTAAAAACGAGCCGAACGATACTTTCGTACAGCAGGTACAGGACAACGCCAAAGCAGCCATAGACTATGTCAGTTCCCTTGGAGTGGCCGACCCTAAACGTGTCGCCGTTGGCGGACATTCTTACGGGGCCTTCATGACCGCCAATTTACTTGCCCATACTAATTTATTTGCAGCCGGTATTGCCCGCAGCGGCGCTTATAACCGTACGCTTACTCCTTTTGGTTTTCAGCAGGAAGAACGTACCTACTGGCAGGCGCCCGAAGTATATTACCAGATGTCGCCATTCAGCTTTGCCGATAAGATAAAAACGCCCCTGCTCATGATTCACGGAGAAGCCGATGATAATTCGGGTACCTTCCCTATCCAAAGCGAGCGTTTTTATAACGCATTAAAAGGGCATGGAGCAACAGCGCGCCTGGTCTTCCTGCCAAACGAAGCCCATGCTTACCGCGGCAAAGAGTCAGTAATGCATACCCTTTGGGAAATGGATACCTGGCTGGAAAAATATGTAAAGAACAAAAAATAATATATAACATTTATCATCATAGAGTATAAGCATGACGAAGCTTAACTATCTTTTTACGCTCCTGGCAACCGGCAGTATATTCTGTTCGCAGGCGCAGAAGAAACCTCTGGATCATAGTGTTTATGACAGATGGGAAAGTATCGGAGCAAAAGGTATCAGCAACGACGGCAAGTGGATACTTTACTCGGTTACTCCGCAGCAGGGAGATGCGGTACTGAATATCTATCATACCGCAACAAAGAAAACACTGCAGATTAACCGTGTAACTGATGCCGATTTTACAGAGGACTCCAGATATGCGGCATTCCTCATCAAACCTTTCTACCAGGAAACCCGCAAAGCGAAAATAAAAAAGAAAAAAGCAGATGAGCTTCCGCAGGACAGCCTCGGCATTACTGATCTCGCAACCGCGACTACAAGAAAATTTGCCGACGTTAAATCCTATAAACTTCCCGAAAAGGCATCCCATGTTATTGCGTTCCAGCTGGCAAACAAAAAAGCTTCTGCAAAAAAAGACACGGGAGCCACAGCAGCCGGCAATACCGAATCAGCAGCAAAAGACAGCGCAGTCTCAGGAAGAAAGTCCCCCGGCTCAGATCTTGTTATCCTGAAGCTGCGAACGAATATATCTCAGACATTTAAGTATGTAACCGACTACCAGATCAGTAAGGATGGCGCTTTTGTTGCTTTCATCTGCTCGGAAAACAAAAAAGAGAAGGCAAAAGCAGGCACATTTCTCTATAATACAAGTACCGGTATCTTAAAAACACTAAGCACAGGTCTGGGAACATATAAGAATCTCACATTTGATGAATCGGGAAAACAGCTGGCCTTCACAGCTGAAAAAGATCCCGCGAAAGCGCCTTACAAGTTCTATAAGCTGTTCTATTATACGGCAGCAAAAGACAGCGCCATTATAATAGCCGACAAAAACACCCGCGGTATCCCGGATAAGTGGAGCATCAGTGGCGATGGTAAGATCCTTTTCAGCAAAAACGGTCAGAAACTTTTCTTCGGACTCGCTCCGGTTGCCGCGTCAAAAGACACCAGTATCGTCGATTTCGAAGTCGCAAAAGTCGATATCTGGAATTATAAAGATGATTACCTGATGCCTTCACAGCTGAAAAACCTCGACAAGGAGCTTAAGCGAAGTTATACAGCAGTGATCTATCCGCAGAAACCCCTGTCTGTAATTCCCTTATGCGACGAAACGATGCCGGAAATCCAGCTTGGAGATGAGGGAAATGCAGAATATGCACTTGCGGTGACCGACTTCGGCAACCGCGTAGAAGCACAATGGAATGCCTCTACGCTTAATGATGCCTACCTGATTTCCACTGTCAACGGCAAAAAGTTACAGATCCTTCAAAGAAGCAGGGGAATGGCGAGTCTCTCTCCCGGGGGCAATTATGTAAGCTGGTACGATGAATCAGATCGCGCCTGGAACTGTTACAATATAAAGGAGGGCAAAAAGCTCAACCTCAGCAAAAATCTGTCTGTGAACTTCTATGATGAAGATAACGATGTACCCGATGAACCCTCAGCTTACGGTTCTGCAGGCTGGCTGAAAGATGATAAACGTTTTCTTGTATACGACAGGTACGACATATGGAGTTTTGACCCAAGCGGGAAAGAAAAAGCAAGGAGAATAACCAATGGCAGGCCGAAACAGATCATTTTCCGCTACGATAGTTTTTCCGGCAGGAAAAAAGAACGTGGTGGGCCCGAAGTGATTGAAACGTCCGGTGCAGTCTTTTTCAGTGCTACAAATGAGCTGACGAAAGAACATGGATGGTATACAAAAAACTTGAGCAATACTAAGGATGCAGAACAGCTCAGTTTTGGCCCTTATTCATGGTCAACGCCTAAAACAGCAAAAAATGCAGCTGTTTTCATCTATGAAAAATCAAATTACAAGCTGCCTCCGGACCTGTACCTTTCGTCTGATTTTAAGAAGGAAATCAGACTTTCGTCAATAAACCGGCAGCAGGATCAATACAACTGGGGCACGGCAGAGCTGGTAAAATGGACAACTCCAAAAGGATACAAATCTGAGGGAATACTCTATAAACCAGAGAATTTCGACCCGTCGAAGACTTATCCCATGGTTGTTTATTTTTACGAAAAGTTATCAAATACTCTTTACAATTATATCCCACCCGCGCCTACTCCTTCCAGGCTTAACATTTCTTACTTTGTAAGCAACGGATATCTTGTCTTCGCGCCTGATATACAGTATGAGATAGGCCATCCCGGAAAATCAGCAGAAGAATTTATTAATTCAGGCGTCGAATATCTGAAAAAGAACAGCTGGGTAGACGGCAAACATATAGGAATACAGGGACAAAGCTGGGGAGGCTACCAGGTGGCACACCTGATCACCGCTACAAATATGTATGCGGCGGCATGGGCAGGAGCTCCTGTTGTTAATATGACCTCAGCCTACGGAGGAATACGCTGGGAAACCGGGAGAAGCAGGCAGTTTCAGTATGAGAAAACACAAAGCCGTATCGGGGCGACGCTCTGGGAGAAACCGGAATTGTATATAGAAAATTCACCCTTATTTCAGCTCCCCAAGGTTAACACTCCGGTAGCAATTATGGCAAATGATGCGGATGGTGCCGTACCATGGTACCAGGGAATTGAAATGTTTACTGCACTGCGCCGTTTAGGCAAGCCGGTTTGGCTGCTCGTTTATAATGATGAAGCCCATAACCTCGTGCAACGGCAAAACCGCAAAGATATACAGGTAAGAGAACAGCAGTTCTTCGACCATTACTTAAAAGGGAAACCCGCACCGCTATGGATGACAAAGGGAGTCCCCGCTACGCTAAAGGGAATAAACTGGGGGTTTGAGCTTTCGGAAGAAGGAAGAGAATAAATCTCCGGGCATACAAACCCTGAATATATGCCTGAATAAAAGTCCTGAAAGATCAATATCTAACAGGACTTCTATTTACCACTTTAAAGCTAACCAGTCCACTTTTTCAAGACTGTTTAGTTGAATTCAAATTAACTTTCTTATTCGTCCTATCGATGAGAAACTCGATAAATCAAGCTTCAAATAACTCATTCGGCTGTCCCCTGAAATCATAAATAAACTACCTCATTTTTAACTTAAGACAGCTTTTTCATATTCAACTTTACTTGATCAGCGTTCCGTAGAAAAACGAACTATTATCATTGACTACATATAACCCGCCAAAGGAAGAACCACCACCGGGGTTTGCAACCCAGTCTAGTTTGAATGTATTATTGCTGAAATAATCTTTTAAAGAAACCAGTCCACTTCCGACTACAGTTCCGTTATTATCACTTGCGATGTACCTGAAAGAATATGTATTGTCAGTCCCCTTAGTTACCTCATAGGTCATATTAGCCTGAAAGCTTGAACCTGCTGTGTTATTGTAATAGAACCTCAACAGCATTGTGTTATCCACAGTAAAAATAACGCGCACATAATTCAGCGTCCTTCCCGCTAATCCGTTTAAGCCCGTTTTTGCAGCTGCATACTTAGTGTTGAAATCAGACGACAAATTGTTAGTGACCGCAACCGGATTGTACTCGATCTGCGAGTAGTCCTTAGCAGGCCCGAACAACATCCGCAAGGGTATTACAGGAGTTGTGGAATTGACCACGTTTATGCGGGAGCCTTTATTATTAATATAGTACACTTTAGCATCGGCATCCCAGAGCAATGTATTAAACGAACTCCCTTTGTAAACCAGTGGCTCTTCCAGCATCAGCCCTTCAAGTGTAAAAGAAAAATTAGAACTAAGGGTACGACTTACATCATCACTATCAACGTAGATCAGTGTAAGAGTTTTGGCTGTAGGGTCAATTGCCAGTGACTGCTTCACACCGTCTCCAAAATCAAGAAAAGGGAATTTGTTAGCGGTAAGGTACGAAGCATTTGTTTGCATGCTTATTTTGATGCCTGCGGCCAGGTAACCGCTCTCTTCTGCAGCGGTAGCTTTTACCAGAATCATCTTATTCTTATTCGCGGTGCCCTCAAATTCTATAGTATCTCCTTTTACGCTAATTATTGCAAACTGAAAATCGGATTTAAGTCCGGAACCTGTAGTTCCTCCACTTATAGATCCGTTAGGATCTGATGGCAAATGGATATAGGAATACGTATCAAAGATCAACGTTGGTCTTTGAAGAGCTTTGAGGCGGTACGAACTTTCTGCCATAGTTTCGGCAGTTGAAGAATTAAAGTCCGAAAGCATGGAAACCCGACCGTCCTCATTAAACTTGATATAATAATTAAAGCCTTTCCCCCCCGCAGGATAAATGAACCCTTTCCATCCATTCTGTGCTGAAAGCAATACTGTCTGATATTCAGATAGTGCTGTACTAAGCCGTACATCCGGGTCATCAAAAACAGGATCATCCTCTCTTTTACAGCCAGACGCTATTATAGAGAACAGGAATATATATACTAGAATCTTTTTCATAAACACTCAATATATTAAAAAGTTAAAACTCCTGAAATGTAAGATGCTGGGTCTCCAACTTTCGTTAACCCTCCATATTCAGACTTCATGTCCTGGCTGTAATACCAGTCTAGTTTAAATGTATTCTGAGTTAGGTAATTTGTCAGAGCTACAATGCCCGGACCAGCAGTATTCGCATTAGCATCGGCACTAACAAACACAAATTTCAGATTCTGATTTGCGTCGACCGTCATTTTATAAGTAAAGTTAGCTTCGAAAGCACTTCCTGCAGCATTCCGGTAATATACCCTCATTACCATTTCGTCATTAGCATTAAAGAAAAAGGTGAAATTATCAAATTGTCTCCCTGCATTATTAGATAAAGCCGCCAATCCGGCTTTCGCTGTATTAAAAATGCTTACAAAATCGGCCGAAAGGTCGGGCAGGCCCGGGTTTATAGCCAGCGAAGTATATGTTTTACCAAATCCGAGATACGTTGACAAGGGCACAACAGAAGTAACTGAACTTATCGCTTTTGTGGTCCGGTTCTGCAACCGGTAGAACTCGATATTCCACTTCTGCTTAAAATAGGAAACAACGATCTCCTCTTTCTTTCTCAGAGCAGTTACTGCAGCGGCATTTGTAATTCCCTTTATAATTGTTTCATAACCGGCTTTACCCTCAGTAAGCATGATTGCTATCATCTCCACAAAATCTTCACTCGGACCTGACTGTGCGTATGCCGAAATATATCCGGCGGCACGAGCATTGGCTACACTGATATTGTTCCAGTCGGATGTATAACCAGTGGGAGTTACAAGTTGATATTCAGGGGCATACATTACATTCTGATGCAAGATATGGCCAAACTCATGATGTATTGTTTTAAGGATCGGCTTCACAATATCGCGGTTAGACTTCGAAAAATCGTTTACACGGAACAATGTTACTTTACGGCCACCTTCTGCTTCTCCAAGGGTAATTGTTCCACCTGAATTGTACTGTGGACTACCAACCAGCACATATTGTTTAGGGGCCAGTTTTTTTATAAACGTCTCTCCTATTTCGTCGGTATAGACTTTTATCCACGCATCTCTTACGGTCTCCATAAGAGGAATAACTTTTTCCTCTTTAACAGGAACAAGCGTACGATCTACAGCAAGTTCAGCACCGTCCCAGCGGTATTTAACATCAATATTGTAAGGAAGCGTAAAATTCTGAAGAAGCCATTCATCTATGGGACCTTTTTCCCAGGTATCTCCGCCCAGTCCTATAATCTCTTTATTTATATCGTCGTCTTTTTTACATGAAGCAACCAACCCGATCGCAGCTGTGCACAACAGTATCTTTATAAAATTTCTTTTCATAACCTTCTTCTAAAAATTAACGTGGGTTTAATTCAATACCGGCCTGAATTGCCGATTCCGGAATTTGCACGAGGCGTCTTGGATCTTCAGGACCTAATTCATCAATCTGCACGCCGCTTGTATTACGGCGGACTACCGGAATCTTATGTCGTAGGATATCAAACCACCTCATTCCTTCATGAATAAACTCCGCCCTTTTCAGATCAAGCAGAGCCAGAGTAAAGGCTTTCTGGATGTCTTCAGTCTGCGTTTGATAATATGTCTTGATCTTTAATTCAGTAAGCGAATTAGTATTCGGATTATAATTTACTACCCGGGTGCTTAAATAGGTATTCATGTCGGCTAATGCCTCCTGATATTTACCCTGCATTATATACGCCTCGGCCCGGTTAAATAAAACTTCCTCTGTGATAAACAAGGGAACCATATTATAGGCAGTACCGGTTGTTGCATTTACATTAACACGCACAAAATGCTCGTAAAATTTGATAACATAATAAGAGGTACTACTTACAGAATAAGTAGGTATTGCTGTCAGGCTGGTGCCTACAGGAGCCAGGATTCTGCCAAGCTGAGCCTGGGAAAGAGAGTATCTGTAGTTACGGTAATTTCTGGACCATAATGATACGGTTTCAGCTAATAAAAGATTAGCACTCTCGCTTGCCCGGGTTATCGTATTCCTCATACCATCTGCGGTTAATGTTCTGTAAGTAAACCAGGGACGCATGTTAGCAGCGAAATTATTGGCAGGAAATGCCTGGTTCGTATGCTCAATAACTTTGGCTGCATCCCTCTTAAAGAGATAGAACCGGGAAGCGAAGGCATGTGCAGCCTTACTGGTAAAATGATATGCAGGAACTGCGTAGTTATCGTTGATCAGTGAAATGCCTTCTTCAAGGTCGCGCTCGATCTGTGCATATACATATTCAACGGTTTGTCTTTCATACTTCTTCAAGACCACAGTTTCCGGCTCCGTAACATAAGGTATACCCGGGTCGGTATTGGCAGTAGCTGGATCATATACCTTCGAAAAGAAGGTCACCAGCATAAAATGAGCATAAGCCCGGGCAACCAGCGCTTCGCCCTTCTGTGCACGATAATCCTGCGGATTGGGAGCATTATTACAAGCTTCAAGAGCCTGATTGGCGGCGGCGATCGCCGTATAACATGAGTTCCAGTAATATGTCGGCGAATCCTGGTTTACTTCCTCCACATTTTCCCACCTGTAAGGATTCACATTTCTGTTGTCTTCGATCAGAACGGCACTCTGATTATCGATAGGATTATCTGACATAGATTCTGCAAATGTAAAATAGCTCCCTCTCGGATAAGCGGTAACAAGAAGCTCTGAAACTTTCGAAGGTGTATTCAACTGTGTTCGCTGATCCGGCAGTTGATCCAGATATTTCTGACAGCCGGAATTAAATACCGAACTTGCTATTAATATAAAATATATACTTAATCTTTTCATTCTGATTATATTAGATGCCCACTTTTAATGATACAGTAAATTGCCTAGGCAGCGGTAATGCCACACCGCCGGAACTGAAGAACTCAGGATCTTGCCCCTTCAGTTTCTTATCTGCATACAATAACCAGAGGTTATTTCCAACCACACTTAAAGACATTGTATTGGTACCAATACGAGACAATAGTTCTTTAGGAAGATTATAAGCCAGCGTAACTGTTTTCAACCGCACAAAAGAGCCATCTGCCACTCTCGACGACGAAAAATTATAGGCATTGTAAGGGTAGGTCCCGCTATTGTCGTACCTGATCTGATAATCGGTGGTAGACGGTATATTTGTTACATTTTCATCACCGGGAAGCGTCCAGCGATCCAGAAATTCTCTGGGCAGGGCATCTGTATCGTTGTAACTGCTCTTGAATACTGGGTTCAAACGGATCTTATTGCCAGCCTGATAGGTAAAAAATACACTTAAATCAATCCCTTTATAACTGAACGTATTATTAAATCCACCTGTTATTGTCGGGTCAACGGTCCCTTCATATTTCAGGAAAGGCGTATTTAAACTTTGCAGGTAAACACTTGTTGATAGGTTACCATCAGCATCAATGAAACTCGGCACACCTAAATCATTAAGCGCCTGAAAATCGATAGAGTACAAGCCTCTCACTGCCCCGCCAACTTGCGGCCCACCTTCAGGTATAACCAGGTCGTATATTCGTTGATCACTTTTCAAGTTAGTTATCCAGTTCTTATTATACCCAAATGTAAGATTGGACCGCCATGCAAAATCCCCTCTTTTTAACAACCTGTTGCCCAGTGTTACCTCCAGCCCTTCAGAACGCATATCTGCATAATTTGCCTGCTTAACGACTTCGCCGCCAATTCCTGAAGTTCTGATGTCACTGATCAGGTCGAACCCATCGCGTCTGTACAGGTCAACAGTAAGGTTCAGCTTATTCTTCATTAGGCCTAGGTCTATTCCTAAATTTGCCTCATGCTGTTTTTCCCAGGTAAGCTCCGAATTCTCCAGGTCCTGGAGAACAATTCGCGGTTCCACTTCTGACAAAGTAGGACGTAAAGTTGAGCTATTCTGCAATACTGCCGATGAATTCCTTGCGTCACCGATACTTGCAGTAAGCCCGTAGGCGGCCCTGACCTTAAGATAATCTATCATGTTGGCATTTTTCATGAAGTTCTCCTGATCTACGTTCCATGCAGCACTTAATGTTGCAGTAGGAAGCCAGCGGGCCGAACGCGATGCTCCCATCCTGTTGGATCCATCATATCTTCCGGAAGCTGTAAAAACATATTTCTCCTTATAAGAATAATTACCGCTCAGAAAGAACGAGGCATACCTGTCGTAAAACATGTCCATTCCGTAATAGTTAAAATTCCCCTCCAGCATTTGCTTTATGATCCGGTAATCGGTATAAGGAGTTCCCCCTTTGTCATACTGGTAACCATAACCATTACTAAAAGAATTTTCTCGGTTGGCGTATTTGATTTCCTGCCCGGCGAGTACACCCAAATTATGCAGGCCGAAGGTGCGATTAAAGTTCAATGTATTCCTTACATAGAAATTCAACAGGTTATCGTCCGAACGATTATAAAAACCTCCCTGTGGAAGCACAATCTCCCTATCCTGGATCCAGGGCTTATCAGGGTCATCATAAAGGAATATATTATTGTCGGCAATAGTAGAATTAGGAGCCCAGCGATAAGCTGTAGCCATATTAGAGTATTCGGTAATTTTATGTTCACGTGTTGTTTTGACATACCTCATTGCTCCGAGGGTCTTAAATTCAAGACCTTTAATAATTTTATAACCCAGCTCCCCCTGCAGTTTCAGATCCTGCATATTCAGGTCGATATTATTATTGGCCGACTCATTGATGATATTAAACGGAGCATAATTCCTGGTGAAATATTCCAGGTTACCATTCTCATCATAGGGAGTAAGGGTCCTGCTTGTATTTAAAGAATAACTGAAAGGGTTGATATCGAAATCGCGGTTATACCTCCCTTCCACAACGTTATTGGTTCGCCCCAGCGTTCCCGGAGCCTTCTGATCCCTGACAGATCCATTCACTATAACTGAAGCTGTAATTTTCTTAGAAAGGTTATAATTACCATTCATATTAAGCGTATAGCGTTTAACATTATCTGCTATAGTCCAGCCATTGTCGTTATAATAACTGGCAGAGAAATAATGCTGCGATTTGTCGGTACCTGAAGTCAGACTAACAGAATGTTCCTGTATAAAAGAGTTCCTGAAGAGAACATCGAACCAGTTGGTATTTGCCCGGGCATATCTTTCCAGGAACGCAGCCCTACCCTCAGGCGTATTGATAACACCAAAAGCTCCAGTAGTCTCGTTATAATCCATCTGCTGGTACATCTTAACATATACACCTCCGTTCATTGCGTTAGCAATACTGCTGGTAAGACCACCTTTTCTGGCGACCTCTGCATATAACGACATCTGATCGGCAGAGTTCATTATATTATAGTCATTATATGAAGGCTTGAGATAAGTCGAGAAATTTCCGCTGTAATTCACTTTAGTATTCCCGGACTTTCCTCTTTTAGTTGTAATAACAACTACGCCATTCATTGCACGAGCCCCGTAAAGGGCGGTAGCAGATGCATCTTTCAGAATCGTAAAAGACGCAATATCATCTGCATTAATACCAGCAACAGAGGAGCCGATTAGTGTTAAGGGATCGCCGCTGGAAAGCTGGTCATTAGAGATGTTTACAACATCTTCCAATACCACTCCATCTATTACCCAGAGAGGCTTATTCTCTCCCGATATCGAAGTCGCTCCCCTTACTCTAATTTTAGGAGCAGCTCCGAAAGTACCCGATACATTCTGTACTGACACACCGGCAACGCGTCCTTCAAGCATCCTGCTTATATCTACTATACCATCCTGTTTCACATCAGAGGCCATAACGGTCGTTGCCGAACCACTAAATGTCTTCCTGTTCAGATTCTGGTAACCGGTAACAACAACCTCTTTCAGCGCGCTAATATCTTCTTCAAGTACAACATCAATACTCTTCCTGTTATCTGCTTTAACTTCCAGCGTTTTATATCCAATCATAGAAAAGGCGAGTATGGCGTTATCCTGCACGCGAATAGAAAACTCACCGTTAACGTTCGTAGCCGTCCCATTATTGGTGCCTTTTTCAACGACATATACCCCTGGCACCTTTTCTATCCCCGAGGCCGTTTTAATACTTACAGTTCCCTTAACAACAATATCTTTACGCTGCAAAGCGGTCATTTCAAGCTCCGCTTTCTTCAGCACAACCTTGTTGCTAACTATTTTGTAATTAATTCCATTAGGTGGCAACTGCTTTAATGCGCTCTCCAGGGGAGATAAATTCGGATCTGCCGTTATCAGCTTTTCCTTCTTTATCTGGGTTGCATCATACACAAAACTCACCTGATACTGGTGCTCAATACTTCTGATAAAGTCCTCCAGTTTTAACTGACCAGCCCTGTTGGTGTCAGGTCCCGATACTTCAGAATAAACGGGGAAAGCTGAACCAATTACTGCTAACAGCATGAGCAGCAGGCGCAGTTTTCTCCCTCCTTTTTTGTAAACGTTTTCACTCATAATGATTCTGATTGTTGGATTGATTAATATATAGTATAGTCTTATTTACTTTTCAACAGCACCAGACTGTCTTTCCGGCTAACTTCTATAGGATAGGTTTCCTTAATTATATCGAGCACTTCGTCAAGGCTGTTATTTTTGAACTCCGCATTAAACTTATTATAAGAAGAAAATGAATCCTGCTGGACAAACTTCACCTTATAGTACTTTTCCAGACTGCTGAAAACCTCTGCCAGGGGGGCATCTACAAACACAATTTTGTGAGTTAACCAGGAGTCGCAATTCTGATTGGCAATAGGATATGCCTTAACTACTCCTGATCTGAGATCGTAAGTAAGGCCGGCTCCTTTATGAAGTATCCGTCCGGCATGTCCTGCACCGGGTACAAATTTTACAGTTCCGGTAGTCACACCTATTTGTATACTGGTATAATCGCTCCTTATATTAAATGAAGTTCCCAATACAGCGACTGTCGACGTATCTATATGAACCTCAAAGGGGTGGGCCGCATCTCTGGCAATTTTGAAATATGCCTCTCCTTTCAAAAGCTCGACCTCCCTTTTGTCTCCCCTGAATTTCTCAGGATACCTGAAAGCCGAATTTTCCGACAGGTAAATCTTTGAACCATCGGATAGAAGCAATGAATCGATCCGGTCAGATCCGGTTGAAACAGTATGCAACTCCGGTTTATTTACTGACTGGTATATCCAGTAACCCGCCACAAGCACAAGAACCGCTGCAGCTACGTTTCGCAACCATAAATAACCGCTTCGCTCAGGCTTTTCTTCATATCCCAACCTTGCCGACAAACGAGCCGTAGCTTCTTCTACGCTCAAGAGATTCAGCCCTTTCAGATCAGCTGATACGTCCCATATCTGAGTGATGCTTTTATAAAATTCTTCGTTTTCGGCCGACTGGTGTCTCAGATCATTCACCTCTTTAAGCAACTCTTGGTTCCCGGGATTATCTATTAACCTGACTATCTTTTCAAGAAAAACCTTCTTTTCAATCATTACACATCCTAAATTCCCCTTTAAGACAAATAAACACCACCCCCACCCCTAAAAAAAAATTATATTTTTTTAAAACAGTTATTAAACCTGCTTAATAAACAGATCACACCTCATAAAAAATGCAAAAAAAACATAAAAGAATAAAATACGACCCAGGAAAGAGAGAAAAACCTATATACAGAACAGAACAGACATTAACTTAAGCCTGTATTCGGAATTTTTAGCAGCAGAAGACACCAACAAACGCGACCTAAGTAACTTAAGCGCGTTTGCGATATGATTTTCTACTGTTTTTTCGGAAAGATCTAACCGGGAAGCGATCTCCCTATACTTCAAGCCTTCAAACCGGCTCATTTTAAATACCCGCCGGCATTGCACAGGCAAACGTTCTATTTCATTATAAATAATCCGTTTTAATTCCTGCTCCTCATGCAGCGTATCAATATATTGTTCCTGCGTTTCTCCTGCTATCCGTAAATGGTGAAGTTCAATATTTTTTTGACGGTTCAGATAATTAATGGATTGGTTAATTACCGCTTTATATAAATAAGACCGAAGTGAAAATATTTGATCTGAAAGCTCGGGGTTTTCCCAGATCTTAATAAAGATATCCTGAACTATTTCTTCTGCAATAAAGATATCGCTGACATATTTCATGGATACCATTGATAAATTATGAAAATAACTGGCGTAAAGCGAAGTGAACGTATCATAGTCTTTCATTCTGATACCTGCAAGCACCTGCTCATCAGTTAATCCTTTGAGACTATTCACCTTCTCCATCAACCTCTCTCATTATATATAAATCTTACTAAAGTAACAGGCTTTTAATGCAAAGTAATTAAAATAACAATGAGTTTACAATAAAAACACAAAAACCCGGACAAGCCGGGTTTTTGTGTTTTTAAAAAATCTGAAGCAGATAAGCCGCCTCTATTCTTCTTTCTTTTCTTCTTTTTTCTTCTTTCCTGGAGCTTTACCAGAAATCTTTACTTCCTCGGTCTCCTTGTTATAATCAACCTCCATCACATCACCTTCAACAAGTTCGCCCTTAAGAATCTCTTCTGCGATCGGGTCTTCCAGATATTTCTGTATCGCCCGTTTCAACGGACGAGCGCCGAAATTAGAGTCGTATCCCTTTTCAGCAATAAATTCTTTTGCTGCATCAGTAAGGGCGATGTCGTAACCAAGATCATTCACACGTTTGAACAAAGACTTAAGTTCAATATCAATGATCTTGAATATATCCTCTTTAGAAAGAGAATTAAATACAATTACATCATCAATACGATTGAGGAACTCAGGAGCAAAAGCACGTTTCAGTGCATTTTCAATTACGCCTCTGGAGTGGTTATCAGCCTGCAGCGATTTGGCAGAAGTAGTAAAACCAACCCCTTGTCCGAAATCTTTCAGCTGGCGGGCACCAATATTGGAGGTCATAATTACGATAGTGTTACGAAAATCTACTTTCCGGCCCAGGCTATCGGTAAGCTGACCTTCATCTAATACCTGCAATAAGATATTGAATACATCAGGGTGTGCCTTTTCAATTTCATCAAGTAGAACAACAGAGTAAGGTTTACGACGAACTTTTTCTGTCAATTGTCCGCCTTCTTCATACCCTACATATCCCGGAGGCGCTCCCACTAATCTGGACACAGCGAATTTTTCCATGTACTCGCTCATGTCGATCTGGATAAGGGCATCCTCACTATCGAACATAAAACGGGCAAGCTCCTTGGCCAACTCGGTTTTACCAACTCCTGTCGGACCCAGGAAGATAAACGAACCGATCGGCTTTTTAGGATCTTTCAATCCGGCACGGGTACGCTGAATGGCCTTTGTAAGTTTCTTAATAGCCTCACCCTGGCCAATGATCTTACCTGCCATCAGTTCAGGCATAGCAAGCAGTTTCTGGCTGTCTGTCTGCCCTACCCTTTGTACAGGTATACCAGTCATCATGGAAACTACTTCCGCTACATTATCTTCAGATACCGTATAGCGTTTAGTACGGGTTTCAGCTTCCCATGCTGTTTTCGCCTTATCAAGTTCTTCGAGAAGATTTTTTTCAGTGTCCCTGAGCTTAGCAGCTTCTTCATATTTCTGGCTGCGTACTACCTTGTTCTTTTCGACCTTTATTTCTTCGATCTTATTTTCAATATCTATAATTTCCTGAGGAACATGGATATTGGTAAGGTGCACACGCGATCCTGCTTCGTCTAAGGCATCTATTGCCTTATCTGGCAGAAAACGATCCGTAATATACCGCGAAGTAAGACTTACGCATGCATTGATCGCTTCCGGAGTATAAGTAACAGCATGATGCTCTTCATATTTCTCCTTAATGCGGTTCAGAATTTCAATCGTTTCGTCCGGAGTTGCCGGCTCTACCATTACTTTCTGGAACCTGCGGTCTAATGCACCATCTTTCTCAATATACTGACGGTATTCGTCCAATGTGGTTGCTCCTATGCACTGGATCTCTCCACGGGCAAGAGCTGGCTTAAACATGTTGGACGCATCAAGCGACCCGGAAGCGCCACCGGCACCAACAATGGTGTGAATTTCGTCGATAAAGAGGATTACATCAGGCGATTTTTCCAGTTCATTCATTACCGCCTTCATCCGTTCTTCGAACTGCCCGCGGTATTTTGTACCCGCTACCAGTGAAGCCAGATCCAGCGTAACTACCCTTTTGTTAAAGAGTACCCTTGAAACCTTACGCTGAACAATACGAAGAGCCAGCCCTTCGGCAATAGCCGATTTACCAACCCCCGGTTCACCAATAAGTATCGGGTTGTTTTTCTTACGACGCGAGAGAATTTGTGATACACGCTCGATCTCTTTCTCACGACCAACGATCGGATCCAGTTTACCTTCTTCTGCAGCCTTTGTAAGATCCCTTCCAAAGTTATCCAGAACCGGAGTTTTAGATTTAATATCTGAAACCTTTTTCGGCTGGCTGAATGAAGATTCCTCTTCGCGAAAATCATCATCTCCTGCAGCAGATCCCGGAAGCTCATCTCTGAAACCCTCCTTATTCTGCTCTACTTCCGCTTTGAATACATCGTAATTTACGTTGTACTGCAATAAGATCTGAGAAGCAATATTATCATCATCCCTAAGGATAGAAAGTAATAGATGTTCTGTACCGATTACATCACTCTTGAAGATTTTCGCTTCCAGATATGTAATTTTGAGAACTTTTTCTGCCTGTTTAGTGAGAGGAATATTACCCAGATTTACTGTGGTACCAGATGTGCCTTTTACCGCATCTTCTATAGAGCGGCGCAATCGTACAGTATCAACACCCAACGCCTTCAAAACCTTTATAGCCATACCATCGCCTTCGCGGATAAGGCCAAGCAATAAGTGTTCGGTGCCAATATAATCATGTCCCAGCCGCAACGCTTCTTCCCTGCTGTATGATATTACGTCTTTGACACGAGGTGAAAATTTAGCTTCCATTATAAAACCTTTCTGTGTGTTGAACGTCCTAATCTATCAATTTGTTTCATGACTCAAAGGACTAATTGAATAATATTTTATCAACAATTACGCCAAATAGTTCGCTTTTGGCATCGCATGCCTAATATAATAAAAATTACTTTCATTTATTCTGATTAACGATATTTGTCAATCTTTTACAAGCAAAAATGGCAGACGAGAAAATAATCTTTTCTATGGCAGGGGTAAATAAGATTTATCCACCTCAGAAACAAGTACTTAAAAACATATATTTATCATTCTTCTATGGCGCAAAAATAGGTGTCATCGGTCTGAACGGCTCCGGGAAATCTTCTGTACTGAAGATAATTGCCGGCCTTGATAAATCGTACCAGGGCGAAGTAGTGTTCTCGCCCGGCTATACCGTAGGCTACCTGGCACAGGAACCTCAGCTGGATCCGGACAAAACAGTACGTGAAGTAGTTGAGGAAGGAGTAGCCGAAATCACCTCAATTCTTAAGGAATACGAGGAAATAAACGAAAGATTCGGTTTGCCGGAGGTATACGAAAACGCTGATGTTATGGATAAGCTCATGGCACGACAGGGTGAGCTCCAGGATAAAATCGATGCAAGCGGCGGATGGGAACTCGACTCCAGACTGGAAAGAGCAATGGATGCCTTACGTACGCCAGAACCGGAAGCAAAGATTGCCACATTGTCAGGTGGCGAGCGCCGCAGGGTGGCATTATGCCGCTTATTACTTCAGGAGCCCGATGTGCTTCTGCTTGATGAACCTACCAACCACCTCGATGCCGAATCTATCGACTGGCTCGAACAGCATCTCCAGCAGTACAAAGGAACCGTAATTGCCGTAACCCACGACCGTTATTTCCTTGATAATGTAGCCGGCTGGATACTGGAACTTGATCGTGGAGAAGGAATTCCATGGAAAGGAAATTATTCTTCCTGGCTTGAGCAAAAATCGAAACGTCTTGCACAGGAAGAAAAGACAGAAAGCAAACGCCAGAAAACACTCGAACGCGAACTGGAATGGGCGCGAATGGCACCTAAAGCCAGGCATGCCAAATCAAAAGCTCGTTTAGCTAACTACGATAAACTCGCTTCCGAAGAAACAAAAGAACGAGAAGAAAAACTGGAATTATTTATCCCGCCAGGCCCCAGGCTGGGGAATATCGTAATAGAAGCACAGAATGTTTCCAAAGCGTATGGAGACAAGGTGCTGTTCGACAACCTCAACTTCTCTCTTCCTCCGGCAGGGATCGTTGGCATCATCGGACCAAACGGAGCTGGTAAAACAACCTTGTTCCGCATGATAACAGGACAGGAGACTCCAGATTCCGGAACCTTCCGCGTCGGCGAAACTGTAGCTCTTGGTTATGTAGACCAGATGCATAACGATCTTGATCCGGAAAAGTCTGTATGGGAGAATATAACCGGCGGCAATGAGAATATATTACTGGGCAACAGGCCTGTAAACTCCAGGGCATATGTATCTAAATTTAATTTTAACGGTGCCGATCAGCAGAAAAAGGTAGCCGTACTTTCCGGTGGAGAGCGTAACAGAGCTCACCTGGCTATCACGCTGAAGAAGGATTCAAATGTCCTATTGCTCGATGAGCCGACCAACGACATCGACGTGAATACACTGCGTGCCCTCGAAGAGGCGCTGGAAAACTTTGCAGGATGTGCGGTGATCATCTCCCACGACCGCTGGTTCCTTGACCGTATCTGCACGCATATCCTTGCATTCGAAGGCGAGTCGCAGGTATATTTCTTTGAAGGAAATTATTCCGACTACGAAGAAAATAAAAAGAAACGGCTTGGAGACACGGGTCCGAAAAGAATAAAATACAAAAAGCTGATTGCTTAAATAGCGATGAAAGATAAATGAATGAGCAGGCGCTCATTCATTTATTTTTGTACCACAATAACTGCAATAATTTGCAGTCTCCCTGTCAAGAGGACGTTTACAATTCGGGCAATTCTTATCTACCACACTGGCTTTTGCAATTTCGACCGAAACAATCCCTGTGGGCACGGCGATAATCCCGTATCCAATAATCATCAGGATACTGGCGATAAACTGTCCGAGTGCTGTTGCTGGTGAAATGTCGCCGTAACCGACCGTAGTAACCGTAACAATAGCCCAGTAAATACTTTTCGGAATGCTTGAAAAACCATGCTGCTCGCCTTCTATGACATACATCATAGTGCCAACAATGGTTACCAGGGCTATAACTGCAGAAAGAAAAACAGTGATCTTGTAAAGTGAAGCTTTGAGCGCCTTTTTCAGGACATTACCTTCATACAGGTAACGTGTAAGTTTGAGTATACGAAAAACTCTCAGCAAGCGTATCGCCCTGAGCACTACAAAATACTGTCCACCCTGCAACACAAGGCTTAGGTAACCGGGTAATAAGGCCAGCAGGTCTGCAATTCCATAAAAGCTGAACACATATCTTCGTCTGTGCCTGGCACTATATATTCTTAAAAAATACTCTGCTGTGAAAGCCGCGGTGAAAACCCATTCTATAATCTTTATTTCATACCGGTACTGCTGCCTTATTTCTTCTATACTTTCCATAAAGACAAGGAAGATACTGGCCAGGATTACCCAGAGCAGGATAATATCAAACACCCTTCCGGCCCGGGTATCCGAGCGAAAAATTACAATATAAATTTTAGTCCTTAACTTACTTTCGGGATGTGCCTTTGGCATCTGCAAAAGAATTTAACTAAAAACAGCCTTCAGTCCTGAATGTTCTCTGCTTAACTTCAAATAAAAAAGGCTGCTCCATGAGAGCAACCCTTCACATTAATCAAACGTACATATATTAATAATCAGATGTATAAAAGTATATCAGAAGAAGTAACCTACCGTAAAACTTAATACACGGTTTTTGGCTTTGGCATCGTCGTCGTTGCTCATATTGCTCAGACCAAGGCCATAATTCGCCCCCAGGGCAAGTCCATTGGTTAATCTAACCCCACCGCCGAAATTCAGACCAAAATCCAATGCTTTGAAATCTTCATCGTCTCCAAATTTAATATCCTCTTCTTCATCCAAAGTTTCACCTAAAAGTTCGCCTTTAGTCTTTGACTTGCCGCTGATGCCATAACCTGCATACGGACCGCCTCCCAGATAAATATTACCAAAATTCAGGGGAACTTTATAGTAGAAATTAACCGGTACTTCCAGGTACATTAAACTTGACTTCGATTCAAGACCCAGGACAGACACCTTGCTGCCCTTACCGTTTAAAACCAGGCCAGGTTGTATAGAAAATTTTTCAAAGTCAAAATCCACATACCCACCTATCTGGAAATTAAGGTTGGCCTTTGAGTCTATATCCATTCCTTCAATTTCCGTTTTCATTGTCGGCAGGTTAAGCCCCGCCTTTATTCCGAATTTTATGTCCTGAGCGAATGTGTAGGTTGAAGTGATCAGCATCGCTGCCGCAATTAGTGTTTTTTTCATTGTTTCTATCGTCAAATAATTTTAATAGTGTTTTGTTAAGCTAGCTTGTGTACAAGATGATATTGCAGGAAGGTATGTGACAAAAATTATTTTTTTGTATAAAGACTGGTATTAAGTCGAGCCGAACGTTACAACCAGACCATTCCACTTTTGTAATAATCAGATTACAAAAGCCCCTTAGTCAAGAAATATCCCGCCTGTCATTTTTATGATCCCGAAATGTTCCTATTTTTAGATAAACTAACAATTATATGCACCGCAGAACATTTTTGCAGCAGGCAGGCACTGTAATGGCCGGCTCTCTGCTAACAGAAAATTTGCTGGCATCCTCCCTGAACCTTGCAAAGAAAAAGGTTGCTATGGTAGGTACCGGTCATCGTGGAACGGGGATGTGGGGAACAGAAGTACTGAAAGAGTTCGGTTCTGTTATTGAATTCGCAGGCCTTTGCGACAAAAATCCAGGCAGGGTAAAAACGGCGCAAGCTATGCTGAATCTCTCCTGCCCCACTTACACAGACCTCGACAAAATGCTCAGAGAGATCAGACCCGAGATTCTTATCGTAACCACGATGGACAGTACCCATCACGAACAGATCGTAAAGGGCCTTGAAGCAGGAGCGGATATCATTACTGAAAAGCCTATGACTACCGACGAAAAAAAATGCCAGCAGATCATTGATGCTGAAGCACGAACCGGCAAAAAAGTACACGTAACCTTCAATTACAGGTATTCGCCTCACAGACAAAAGATCTATGAACTGCTGCAGCAGGGGGCCATTGGCAAAGTAACCTCTGTAGACTTCCACTGGTATCTTGACGTTTATCACGGGGCCGATTATTTCAGGCGATGGCACCGCAAAAGAGAGTTCGGAGGATCTTTACTGGTCCATAAGTCGACTCACCATTTTGACCTGCTTAACTGGTGGCTCAATTCTGAACCAGAAGAGGTATTTGCCTATGGTTCTCTGGAACACTACGGAAAAAACAATTCATTCCGGCATACACACTGCCGCCCCTGTCCGCATAAAAAAGAATGCAAATTTTACTGGGATATAAATAAAGATCCGCGGCTCGTGAAGTTATACGTCGATAACGAGAAATACGATGGCTATCATCGTGACGGATGCGTATGGCGGGAGGACATAGACATATTCGACAAAATGGCTGTACAAATAAAGTATGCCAATAAGGTGCAGGTAAGTTATTCGCTAACCACTTATTCTCCTTACGAAGGTTACCGCATATCTTTTAATGGCACTAAAGGCAAGCTGGATGCCTGGATCCATGAAAAACAGCCCTGGGAAATGCAGCCGTATGATGAGTTACAGCTCACCATGAATTTCGGTAAGACTGAATATATTAAGATAGATAATACTGAAGCCGGGCATGGCGGAGGAGATATACGGTTGCGTAAACAGCTCTTCTCTCCCGGCGACGATCCCTGGAAACAGGCAGCCGGAAGCAGGGATGGCGCCATGTCTATTCTGACAGGTATAGCTGCAAGACAAAGCATCGACTCCGGAAAGCCCGTTAAAATTGAAGGGCTGACCTCTCTTACTCCGAGAGCAGTTAAAAGCTGAAACATAAGATAAGATCGCAGAGAAATGCGATCTTATCTTACTATCGACAGATCAGTTTACATTCTCATTTATCCAGGCAGTCACTTTTGTCATGAAACTAACAAGGTTCGACGGGTTGATAACATCGTCATGTCCTACACCTTCGTAAATAATAAGTTCATTTTTAACCTGAAACCCATCAAGTTTCAGCTTCAGATCCTGAGCCTGGTGCACCGGAACTACTGCATCGTTCCTCCCATGCACAATCAGTGTAGATTTAGAAGATGCACCAGCTTTATAATACGGGCTCGCATCGGCAAAAGCCTGAGGGTTCACCAGCGGGTTTGCTCCTACCAGCGCTTGCACCACCCCGGCAAACTGGAGATTAACATTACGCGTATCGGTAAGATTAGCCGGTCCTGCTACTGAGATAACCGTTTTCACCTTGCTATCGATATTATTAGCATAGGTATATAACAGCGCCAGGTGAGCACCTGCGCTGGCACCCATCATTGCAAATTTATCAGAACCAACATTCCAGTCCGCTGCATTCTGTGATACAAAACTAACTGCAGCCTTAATATCATTCTGCTGATCGCCTACACGTATATTTTCCGCCGTACCTGTAAGCCGGTAGTTCATATTAACTACCGCAAATCCGCTCCCCTGCAATAACTTTGCATATTCAGTAAAATCGTTTTTATCTCCCCCCATCCAGAACCCGCCATGAACGAGAATGATCGTCTTCGTTGCGGAGCCCCTGTTTGCAGGCAAATACACATCCATAGTGTTCTTTGCATTCACTCCGTATGACACATCCACTTTAACTTCCGCAGCCAGATTTTCTTCCTTATCAGACTTCTTACAAGCCCCGGTTACCAGCAGCAGCGCAATAAACACGGGCGATAATTTTTTAAGTATTTCTAATTTCATTTACTATATACAACTATCGGTAGATATTGATTGTTAATATGTTAACAAAAATAGAATATTTATTTAACCTCTTTTATTATATCTTTATGAAACCTCATTAAAGCTGCGCGGAGAACAGCATTAGGTCTTTACGGATACTTTAATTCAAACTTATGACCTGGAAAAAATTTAGCGGAGAAATTATTCAAAACCCCATTCTTGATGAAGTAGAACAAGCCATTGAGCGTGAAGCATTTTTAGGAAACAAATTAAAAGTATGCATAGGTACCGACTCTCAGGTAAAAGGTGCAATTATCGATTTTGCTACGGTTATTGTTTTTTTAAGAGAGAAGAAAGGCGCTTTTATGTTCATCCACCAGGAGCGCAGCACCAAAAAAATGAGCATCAAGGAACGGATGCTCTCAGAGGTTCAGAAATCCATTGAAACTGCCTATTCACTTTGCGATCTCCTGGATCTTTATGATGTAGATCTGGAAGTACACGCAGACATTAATACTAACCCTATGTTTAAATCCAATCAGGCTCTGCATGAGGCAATGGGATATATACTGAGCATGGGCTTTGTTTTTAAAGCTAAACCAGAAGCATTTGCCAGTTCCACCTGCGCAAATAAGATCGTGCAGTAAAACGCCTTTTGAATTAAGCGAAATGCAATCATTTCGCTTAATTCAAAAGGATTATTTTTTCAGGATATCATCCACAGTCATCACCGAGATCTTCCGGCTCCTGGAATCAGCAACCGCCGAACCCATTGAGAATGTTTTCCTGCGGGCGGCAGATACGCCTGTTCCCGGATCGATCCTGTTCAGCGCCCTGGCGATCAAAGGGTCGGAAACAGAGCCAAACGGCTCCAGAGGAAGAAGATCGAGTTCGTCTATTATATCGTCTGTTGCCGGAGTAAGACCGGCGGCATAATCACCAAATCCATTCTTATTAGCGGTTCTGAATACAATAGGCTGAATTGCCCATTCCACTTTCGGCGGAGTTCTCTGATCATAAATAGTTATTGAAGCTTCATTCTTTCCGACAGTAGTTTCCCCTATATGAACCACATTCATTACCGGACGAAGGTTATTGATAAGCAGCTCACTGGCAGAAGCCGAGCCCCCGGTAGCAAGTATATAAACATTACTCAGGTTAAGGTTGATCCCCTTTATAACGTTAATATTACTCACTCCGAAAATATCATTATAAGTATAACTCTCACTGCCAACGTTGCTGTTTCCCTGAAACTCTATAAACACATCGTTACCTGAAAAGGCGGGCTGTATCAGTCCTGCTAGCAATGCGGCAGAAGCAACACTTCCTCCCGGATTATACCTGAGATCTATAATTAGTTCGGTAACTCCAGCAGATTTGAATTCACCAAAAACTGACAGCAGATCATCATCATATTCATCCAGAAACTGGCTATAGAACAAATAGCCTACTTTTTTGCCTGTTCTTGAAGTGAGCACCAAGTGCTCATGGATAGGATTCTCCTGAACTTCAACCGGTAAAAGTGTAATTGCTTGTTTCTCTGTTATCACACCATTTATATTTTCAGCAGGAGTGATAGAATATGAGTTCCCCGTAAACATCACACTTAAGAGGTTCTGATAATTGGTTTCAGTAATGGCGGTTCCGTTTATCTTAGTGAAAATCTGCCCTCTGGACAGCCCTGCCTTGGAGGCGGGAGAATCCTCTGTTATAATTTTAATCAAACCGACCAGATCGCTCGACCCTGCCGTTTTTCGCAGCAGGAAAAAATCAAAGCCGGCGTCTTTGGTTATCCCGCTAAGAGACTTCTCCAGGTCTTCCTTTTTTTGTATCCACGAAAAGCGGTCGCTTGTACTTAGTATCGATTCAAAAAAAGATTCAGGATCCTTTGTAAAGTCAGGCTTTACCGGCAAGGTACTGCTCCAGTAATAATAAGCCTTCATGCTGTCCAGCACCCAGTGATTGGTTTCGGAAACTGAAGCAATTGCCGATTCGTTATTTTTATCCTTTTTACACGATGTAATAAAGGCTATTGAAAACACAAGCAGAATACTCAGATTCAGGCATCTTCTTTTCAAAAGGTAAAAGTTATTCATCAATTAAATTTATATATAAATATCTTAATTAACTAACTATTTAACAGGCTGCTTGATTTATTTTTTATTTCAGAAAAAGTTTAAGAGCAGATTGCATAAAAATTACTAATTCATTATTCATGGCAGTCAGCATCTATATAATCCAATTACAAGACGCTTAAATCACTTCTCCTGCTTAACAAGAAAGAGTGTAAAAAACATCATCATCAACAGCAGCATTCCGATAAACTGATGCAGAATATTTAACAGTATAACGTTGGGACTGAGTACTCGGAGCAACGCCGTTACTCCCAGAAATACCTGCACTATCACCAGCAGCAAAGGCACGTACCTGATCTTGTGGAGCAGACAGCCCTCTTTAAGTTTAAAGGTCATGAATGACCATATAAAAAGCAGGATGGTGATAAGATAAGCCAATCCCCGGTGGATAAACTGTATACTAATTAGGTTGTGAGTAAGGTCGCGACCAAATTCCCCTGCCCGGATAACAGAATCAGGCAGCCAGGCACCATTGATATCCGGCCAGGTAGGCGCGGCCAGGGCGGCATGGGAACCAGCCATAAAAGCCCCGTAAGTAAGCTGTATGAAGAGCAGCACGATCAGCAACAGGTTGAGCTTCTTCAAAGCCGGCGCCGATTGTATAGCAGATGCAGGAACGCTTATTTTCAGGGCAAACCATAATAAATAACATAAAAGCACCATAGCAGCAATAAAATGAATAGCAAGGCGTACATGATTTACGTACAGGCTTTCCGTATTTAGACCGCTACGCACCATTACCCACCCGATAATCCCCTGAAGTGCGCCAAGCAAAAAAAGAATGATCATTGGATGCACCATTCCGCGGCTGATCTTCTTTTTGATCAGAAACCATATAAAGGGAAAAATAAAAACAAGCCCCATCAGTCTTGCCCAGTCACGATGCAGCCATTCCCAGAAATAAATAGCCTTAAAATCTGATAGTGTAAAATGACTGTTGATATAGTGAAACTGACCGATCTCCCTGTACCTGGCAAAAGCCTGCTCCCATGCCTCTTCGCTCATCGGTGGAAACGCACCCAGAATAGGCTGCCATTCTGTAATCGACAATCCCGACCCGGTAAGTCTTGTTATTCCACCTAACAATACCTGGATTATCAGCATTCCTGCGCCAATATACAACCAGACTGCAACACTCCGGTTATCCCTCGCTGTAATCGTATCCATAAATGTATCAGAATATTTTTTTCAAAATAAAACCCGGGCACTGCTAAAAAAAATGATCCAGATCATAGCCCTCTTCATCTATTGTCTGAACATGTTCCGCTTCACATCTTAAAACATACCTGCAGCCTGTACAAATAGCATCATATTAAATTTTTTGTTAAAAAGAGAAATTGTATATATCTGCGTAACGCCTGTAAAAAACCAGCGTCTATTGGAGTATAAAACTTAAAAACAATAAACATTACAATATGAAAATTTTAAAAAACATCGCCACAACCTGCTTAGTGGCGTTATCGATCAGTGCTTTTGCCAAAGACGAACCGGCAAGCAAAAAATTAAGCATAGATTATGCTTTAAAAACTTATATCAGTGCATTTTCTGAAGGAAAGATCAAAGAACTTCCGGGAGTGTTGGACAACGATGTCAAGTTCACCGTTACACGGGGAGACCAGATCGTCAACTATACCAGGTCTGAAATTTTAAGCTCGATCAAACCATCAGAGAACATCCAGCAAAATTGTATTACTGATTATGCAATAGTTGATCAAAATCCAAATCAGGCTATTGTAAAAGTAACGATGAAGTATGAAACGTTTAAAAAGATAAATTTCGTAACAATGTCTAATACGGCCAAAGGCTGGAAAATAACAAACGTCTCCAGCTCTTATAATTAAAAAAACTTCCTAGACTGAACCCAAGAGTTTATACGAATTAAAATTAGTTTTGAAATGATGAGCCCGATATTGAATCGGGCTCATTCCTTTTAGACTAAGTTTTATTCTGTCGTGATTATAGTAGTTTATATATTCTAAGATTCCTTTTTTTTTGATCAACAGAGTCATATCTTGTAAGATAAAACAACTCTGATTTAAGTTATTCCGAAGAAGTTTCAATTACTGCATTATCAAGGCAATTCCCTTTTCCGGACATGCTTTGAATAATTTCATCCTGTTGTAGTAGATGTTAGTATTGTTTCATTTGATACTGCCATTCCTGATCTGAATGTAAGAGCAAAGATTGGGTGTGTTTTACTTTTTCTAACGCTTTGTTCGTCATGCTCGTTGAACTTTTAAAGTCGGGCCGTTCGGACAGTTGATAGCTGATGATCTCGTGGTTATATAGATCAATGACAGCTGATAGATAAAGTTTCTTCCCCGACACATTAAACCCGGTAACATCAGTGCCCATATTTGATTTAGCCGTTCTGCTTTAAAGTCCTTGCTTGCCGTAGGCCTCATAAAAGCTAACCATAATTGAAGGTTCGAGTGTTCTATACCTACTTTGCCTGGCTATTGATTTTACTGATTCCTTGCCATCCCATACAGCCTCTACCATTGAAGCCGAAATTCATAACCGTACTTTTTTTAAACATAAAAAATGCCCCCAATAAGTGTCTAACTTTTTGGGGGCAGTCTATCCTGGGCTTTTTTAATTATAAGCAGTTTATATTTTAGTTATGCCGCAGCCCCTTCATTTGCCGTATCTTCACTTGCAGCCAGCTGCGCATCGTCTTTTTCTACACGGAGGTTTCCTACAATATGCTGTTGCCGGTTAGGCGTATTTTTTCCCATAAAATACTCCAGCAGTGAATGAATATTAGAGTCGCGTAGAATTACCGGTTCAAGCCGGATATCCTTACCGATAAACAAGCCAAACTCATCAGGAGAGATCTCTCCAAGCCCCTTAAACCGGGTTATCTCGGGCTTGGTCCCCAGTTTGCTTATAGCCTGCCGTCTTTCAAGGTCAGAATAACAATAAATTGTCTCTTTTTTGTTCCTCACCCTGAACAGCGGAGTCTGTAAAATAGAAACATGCCCCGCTTTTACCAGGTCAGGAAAAAACTGCAGGAAAAAAGTCATCATTAACAAGCGGATATGCATACCGTCGACATCGGCATCGGTAGCAATCACTATATTATTATAACGCAGGCCATCTAAGCCATCTTCTATATTTAAAGCATGCTGCAACAGGTTAAATTCCTCATTTTCGTATACTACCTTTTTAGTCAGTCCAAAACAATTGAGCGGTTTTCCTTTTAAGCTGAATACAGCCTGGGTCATTACATCACGCGATTTTGTGATCGATCCACTGGCAGAATCTCCCTCTGTAATAAATAACGTAGTATCCTGTTTACGTTCATGATTATCGTCAAAATGCAGCTTGCAATCACGCAGTTTACGATTATGTAAAGACGCCTTTTTTGCACGTTCATTTGCAAGCTTCTTGATCCCGGCAATATCTTTTCGTTCGCGCTCCGATTGTAATATGCGTTTCAACAATGCATCGGCTGTCTGCGGATTCTTATGCAGGAAGTCATCCAGCGCCTTTTTCAGAAAGTCATTCACAAAGCCACGTACGGTAGGGCCTTCCGGACCA
>Ga0265780_10001523_pt1 | contig 32541 bp, 29 predicted proteins | sample P1T30metagenome_FD_192432 | JGI IMG/M metagenome (GOLD analysis project Ga0265780, IMG submission 192432) | Plant litter microbial communities from East Loma Ridge, Irvine, California - P1 T30 | ecosystem: Environmental > Terrestrial > Plant litter > Unclassified | place: USA: California... | reverse complement strand
GGAGTGAAAGCTCGGATCAGAGACGCGGCGCCATCATGAACCACGGGCATCACCGAGGTGCCGATGGTGCGGGCCGGTTAGGCTCATAAGTAAAAGCGTCGCCGGCCTCTTGATCAGCGACCCATTGAAGTGGGCGGGCACAAGCCTGTCGACTCGCCGCTAGAGCGCATCGATCGCCAGCCGGCATTCGGAATTGGTGCAACAAGGCAGCGGCGCAGTTGGAAGCGCACCTTTTTCGCGCCAAAATCAAGCGAGACGCGGCGGAAACTGCCCATCAAGTCGGTGCCTAGCATCATCGCTGGCGCATCTCGAAGTCCGAACAGCTTGAAGGGTGGCAGGTCCGCAAATCCGATTAGGACGTTCCGCATCGTGATGCTGCCAATGCGCATCTCTGACACGATGGCCAGCGGCACGATCATCGTTTCCCCCGTCACGCTGACCAGTGTGGCCGATGTCGTCTCGGGTAGCTTGCGGCGGCGGAACAGCGCGTCATGCAATGCCATGTTGGCGATGGTCAGTTGCGATCCGGTATCTATCACTGCGCGGATACCAATGCCGCTGGCCCGCGCTTGGGTCAGGATCAGCTGGCCGCCCCTTCGTCGCGCGGTGACAACGATCTCGTCGCCCTGCGTTTTTACCGGACGGCGGGCATCTTCGGCCGTGATGGTGTCTGTCTCGAAATCGAGCATTAGTCGCTGCCCCCGCAGCGCATCGATCCCGACCAGGCCTCGTGCACCCAGCGCGCCTTCGGGCAGTACCGGTGCAGCGATATTCTCAACTGCACTGCCGCCAATCCCTAGCCGCCCGATCAGCACCGTCTCGCGCCGACTCGACCCCGCCATGCCGTGGAGTGTTACAGGCTGCCCCGTCGGAAGTGCGAGGGCGCGCGCCAGCCGTTCGCTGATGACCGATCGGTCGGCACCACTATCAACCACAAACCGAAAGGGTCCGCGGCCGTTGACTGTCACGCCGATCGCCATGCGGGTATCGATCTCTTCGCCGGCGATGGTGTCACCGGAAATCTCTAATGCGTCATCGATCTGTGCGTCGCCTGTGCCAATCCGCGGAGGCAGAGGATCCTTGGGCGCCTGCTGCGGCGGCTGTGTCACGCCTAATGATAGCGCGCCGACGAGCCCGACAAGGCATCCAGCAACCATGGCCGATCCTAGCACTGCAGAGGATGTGAATCCAACAACGCGAATGGTTCACTCGTGCCGTTGCTCTTATGCGCCTCCCGTCAACCAGACGAGTTGATAAGGCCACAATGCCATCAACGACACGCAGACCGTAATGAGGAGCCAGCCGGATCGTCTCACGCGTCGTGCGAACAAGACACTCACCGCAATCAGTGCGGAAAGCACAAGCGTGGGCACCGCTACGGCCTGCACCTGATCGACGATGCCCATACAGCGGGAGGAACACCGCGAGTTGCTTATCAGAGCACTGATGGTGATCGCGGTAAGCAACAGCCACGGCAGACTTGCCATCAGGGGCAGCAGGTTCCCCAGCGCATCGCCGCAGATTAGGTAGGACGCCGCACGCCCACAACGGGGCGCTTCCTGCCACCGAGGAGTACGTCATTTATCCGGGATAGCACGAAGATGATGACCGGTTCATAGGAGGCAGCCCCGCTTTGGCGGTATTATGACGGCCTTTGAGATCAGGGAACCGAGCCAGACCTGCATGGTAGGCGCTGTACGAAATACCCGCTTGCTTCACTGCGGTAGCGACCCGTGTGCCGGCCTCGACGGATGCGACAACGGCAGCAATCGTATCACGGGACAGGCACGGCGCACCGGGCGAGACGTTGATACCCTGCGCCTTCAGGCTTCGCTTAATAGCATTTGCCTTGGCCGCAGCATCACTGGCGCGATCGGCATTGGTAGCGAAATGATCGTCAAGTTTGCCAGCCGCAATCGTCGCCCCAATTGAAGCGGCGAACCGGGCCCGTACCGCAGGGCTGGCCAATGACTGGCTGCGTCGGATGCCAAAGCGATCACGGTACTCATTTGCGCTGATACCGTGGCCGTGCCGAACGTGGTGGCCAAGAGACTGCCACCACTTTCCGCAGATCAGGCATACAACCCGGTCGTCGTCTTTCATGACGAGCAGGTATCGGGCCGCTGCATGCCATCTGGCAAGGAAGCGACGTAGATCGGTTATCTGGCCCCTTTAGGCTTTGGCGTGTTGAGCGGATTGACCTTACGCAGCCGACTGATCGCGTCCTTCGCCTCTGGCCCGGCGGCCTGCATGAAGAGGGCGAACAGGTCGTGATCGCTAAGACCGTTGTTGATATGGAGTGGCAGCGCCACCGGCTGACGCATGCACATCCCCGGCTGGGCCGCAAGAACGATCGCTCGCCAGGACATGCCTACGGGTGCCGTTCCAAAATCTTCGTTGAACTCCCATGCGACGGGGTTGCGAATGCGAATGCGAGTGCGGTTATCAGGATGCGTCTCGAACCATGCCGCGTCGCCCTGCGTCACGATCTCAATCACCCGCTGCTGTGGCGCTGTTGTGTCAGCCATAATCGGCCTCCGGCTGTCGTTTGCCGCCGTGTGAACGGCAGCACCGGCGGGGATCAGTGCACCAAACGTGACGAGGGGATAACGTTGCCCTCGTCACGGAAGGCAGCTAGCCCCTCGGTCTTCAGCGTCTCACGGAACGTTACCTCGGCTGCATTGTCGATGTCGAACAGGTCATCCCAGACGATCGATGTGCCGACTTCGTTGACCACCTCCAGCTTCTACCCTGGGCGATCATCCAGCCGGTAGATCTCAAGCTGCATCCGGTACCCGTTCCAGACCACCGTACGGGACAGGCTTGAGTTGATGATGTTCGGTTCGGACTCGCTCATGAGCAGGATGACTGCCGGAAGGGGGCATGAGGTGCAAGTATGGCCAAGACAGGTACGCGGGTGGAATACCATGCTGGCCACAGCCACCGGAGCAGTCGAGAGCCGCCAGCGCCTTCCGCCTGACGGCGGGGTCGTACCCGTAAAACGCCCGAGTCGTTGGTCGCATTGATACCGGACGGAACGGGCTTGCATGCAGATGACCTATGAAACTTTGAAGCACACCGAACGCAAGATTCGCTTGCTATTTTTCCCGTATTTACAATTCCTTAAGTAGAAGTCAGTGGTGTAAACATTGTCTTACGTTTTGTCTTACACCGTAAGACAATAAAAAAATGCGTCATTCTCAAAAGGTTGGGTGTAAGACATTGTAATACGCCGCCCGCTTGGCGCACTGTCATTGCAGGGCGTAATGTGGCGCGCTATATTGCGCGCTCCTCCGAAGGTCCCACCAGCCTCCCTGCTAGGAGTCTGGAAGAATGAATACGGCACCAGCGCTTGTAAGCGCATGCTCGCAGCGAGAACCTCTCACCGTCACGGTGAAGGACGCCCTTGCCATGATCGGCATCGGCCGGACCAAGTTCTATGCCATGATGGCTTTAGGTCAAATCACGACGATCACCATTGGGCGGCGGCGGCTCGTCCATATGGCATCCCTCAAAATTCTCGCCAGCGGCCTGCCATCGCCGCCACCCCCCTGCCCGCCCGTTCAACTTCCGTTGTTTGAAGGAGAGGAGGATGAGAAAGTGAGGGTGTTGAGAGGAAAGTCAAGACGATGCTGCGCTTCTACGTCGACGCTAGCTCGATAAGCCGCAGCCCATCGCCGCCGTCTTGTGATGCCTCGCCGGCGGCAATGAAGGCAATGCCACCTGAAGCAAATGCATCGACAATCTTGGTGATCGACGCTTCATTCATGGCCTGCCCGCCTTCGAGCCTTTTGACCGTCATGATGCCCACACCAGCCGTCGTGGCGACATCGGCAGCCGTCCAACCAAGGTATGCTCGGGCTGCGCGACATTGGGCGGCGGTTAGGTGCATGCATCCATCATAGCATCAAACGCGATTTCGTGAATGGTGGACACCAGCGACCGCTTGCGAACATCAGCGTTTAGTGGTACTCACAGTATCAGGGCGACCGGGGAAGGAGATTGAGCCCTCCCAACCCGGTCTGACCACCAACGTTCTGGAGGAACGATAATGGCTATGAAGACCATAACAGCCGACGTGCGCCCGGCCAAGATCACGCGCACTTCTACCGGACTTGCCAACAGAACCGCCCGCGCCGTCGAGACGGCCCGCCTTCACCTCCGCTACGGCGACCCCGGCGCCTATGCTCGCAGCCTCGCGGGTGAGCACCGTTCGACCAACCCGCGCCAGCAGCGCGCGATCGAGGCGGTGATCGCTTCCGACGCATGCGAACGCCTGTTCACCCGGCACCCGGCCAACGGCTGCCTCATGGCGCAGGAGGCATGATCATGGGCACCACCATGACCCGCCGCGCCGCCCTGACCTGTGCCGCGTCGGCCAGCATCATCATGGCCGCCGGTGGCGCCGCCGCGATGATCCCCACCACCCGCGACGAGGTGGAGCGCCACTGGCAGGACCGCTGTACCGCTTACCGTGAGTTCGAGGCGGATGCGCAGGTCCTCGACGATCAGGAATTGCAGGACGCATATTGGCGGCGCATTGACGCCGCCGAGATCGCGATCCTCGCCTCGACGTTCCGCACCCGCCGTACAGCCGAGCTGCAGCTTTGGATCGCATGGTCGCACCATGAACCATCATCCAGCACGGTCGAGAAGCTGGTGAATCTGGGCGACTATGCCGCCCTGGCGCCGATGCGCGGCAGCCTCGACTGGGACGAGAAGATGCTGTTCGCCGCGATTACCACGCTGCGTGGGGAGGCATGACCATGGCCACGCTCACCCGCCGTGCGGCCTTCACCGGCGCGCTCACCAGCATCGCCTTGGTCGGCGCCACCGCCGCCGCACTAGCGGCACCGTCCACCAGTCTGGCTCCCGTCGGCGTCAGCCCCGAGCTATTGGCGCTCATGGCCGCGTACGATGCGGCAGGTCGGGCCTATGAACGCCACGAAGCGGACACGGTCGAACCGCTGGAAGCCGATGCAGCGGTTCGCGCGACCGCGTTGCCTCACACGTTCATGCGGATCGACGGCCGGGACCAAAGCACTGCTAACAGTGACTCGATCAATCTGGCCTTCGTGTTGACCCGTGACGTCACCGCCAAGGAGAAGCGCATCTACTTCTATCAGCAGTGGCGATCCCTGTTGGCGGCGCACAAGCGCCGTGAGCGGGCCAAGCGTCGTATTCTTCGCTCCCCGGCCATCGTCGCGGCCATCAAGCGTCAGGACGATCTGAGCGGCGTCTGGGCGGACGCGATGGGCGCCGTCTGCCACTACCCGGCCGGCACTGCTGCCGATCTCCACGCCAAGCTGGCCTTCATGGTCAAGCACCGGATGTTCGAGGGCGTGGATTGGGGTGACGTGCTGCTCGCCGACGCCACCCGCCTCACGAAAATGGAGGGTTGATCCCATGAACGCATCAAGCACCATTATCCCCGCCGGCACCGCGCCCTTCCGGGTCCTGCTGGCCCAGCGCAATGCCCTGTCCGATAGCCTCAACGAGGACGACTGGACCGACGAAGCGGCGGCCGTCGTCTGCGACGACATCGACCGGCTCGAGACGACGATCATCGGCCATCCGGCTACCACCGCGGACGATGCGCTCGCGAAGCTCGTTACGCTGGCCCAGATCGCCGCCAGCGAGCGTCAGATCGACGACCACGAGCCGATCAGCGCGATCGCGGACGCACAGCGCCACTTCGGCCTAGGCCGGCTTGACCCGGCCGATACCATGCTGGTCGAGCCGGCGCCGCCGATCGCCACCGACGAGACGATTCTGAACGCCTATGCCGCCCGCCGCCGTGAGTTCGAGGAGAACTACCACCTCGACATGACGGCCGAGCAGAGCGACGCCTACTTCGCCCGCATTGATGCCTGCGAAGCCGTGATCCACGGCACGCCTGCAACGACCATCGCCGGGGTACTGGCAAAGCTGCGGGTGACGTTCGTCCACCAGACCGGCGAGCTATGGTCTGATCGCGCCATCCACGATCCTACCCACTCGGTATTCGTGGAAGGGCTGGCCACGTCGAACAGCTTCGCCCGTCAGACATGGTCAGCGATCGAGGACCTAGCCCGCATCGGCGGTGTCGATCTGGCGGCACAGGGTCAGGCCGTCACGGCGCTGGTGCCGTTCGAAGCGCTGCGGCTGGAATATCTCGCCCTCGACCATCAGGTGAACACCACGATCACCGATGCGGACAGCGATCCGCGGTTCACCACCATGCAGGCACGGATGAAGCAGATCGGGCATGAGGTGGTGACGCGACCGTCGCGGTCGGCAGACGACGCCAAGGCGAAGATGCAGTTCATGCTCGATACCGCCAGCATCGGCGTCCCGCTAGACGGCGAGGAAGCGCACCTCCTGATCAAGGATGCCGCACGCTTCCTGCTTGGTGAGGAGGCAGGCGCATGACCGCGACCACCTCCCACATCAAGACGCCGTCAATCGGTTTCGCTGGTGCCGCTGCCGTCGTCGGTCGTCCGGGGATCACCCTCGTCGATCGACGGCGGCGCATCCTCGGTCTTCATCGCCTTGTCATAGGCCGCACTCTCGTCGGCGATACCGGCTTCCACCGACTTGTCGGCGGCGGCGTCGAATTCGCTCGGGTTCGGGTCGGGCATGTCGCTCTCCTGCACAAACGGGTCGGGACAGGCAGAACGTCTGGTACCGGCGTTCAGTCCCCCGCGACCCGCATGTCTGCGTTGCGCCGAGCCGGCAGGGCCGTCGAGCCGTGGTACGATTGGGGCATGATCCACGTCGAGCGCATGGAGGGCGCCAACGCCCAGACGATGAACCCCGGCGGCGAGGGGCCGGTGCGGTTCGTGCAGCTGCAATGGTTCGGCCTCCACATCGGCTTCCAGATCGGCCGCACGCCGCAGAAGTGGAGCCACTGACATGGCAACGCAGATGCACGGGGTTGCTCAAGCCGCCCCGACCTTCGACCCCACCGCCTGGCTGTCCGCGCTGGTCCAAATCGGCGGTGGCTATGCCCTCGCCTCCGGCCGCCAGCTGTGGCTAGTGGTGGAGGACTGCGACTATGACGACCTCGCCAGCGTCATGAGGCCCCTGATCGGCAACCCCGACCGCGCCGAGGCGATCCGCGTCGCGATCGAACGCCGCCAGAACGGAGACGCATGATGGGACAGCTATCCGTCACGCCGTCACCATGGGCACCTGCCCGCAGTCCCTGGCCACGTTCACGCCGCCGCCGCTGGGTCCGTCCTGACGACCTTGCCTCGGTGACCGGCATGTTCGCCGCGATCCCGTCGCTGCCGCGTGCCGAACTGTCCCGGCTCACCACCCGCATGATCGACCGCATGGACGAAATCGATGGCGACCCCGACCTCGAAGGCGGTGGTGACGACGAAGACACCCACGACCAGGAGAACGCTCTCGACTAACCTTCCTGCTCCGAGCCGGTCCGCATCGTTCCTGCCGCCGCCCGTCCGTGATCGTCGGCCGGCGGCGGCCAGACGCGTGCATCGCTTCCAGGACAGCCACGACGTGTCGGCACAGTACGGCCCCGACTGGTGGGTGCCGATTTATCGTCGCGCGTTCCCGACGCTGATGTCGGCCGTGGCGGTCGAGCATGACGGCTGGGCGCAACGTGGCGGCATTGACCGGCTGCTGACGCTGTCCTGCGGTCGGACCTACACCTTCGACGAGAAGATCAGGACCGAGGACTGGCCCGACGTGCTGCTGGAGCGATGGTCGAACGAGCGCGCGCGATCGCCGGGCTGGGTGCAGAAGCCGTTGGCATGCGACTTTATCGCCTATGCCTATGCGCCCGCCGCTACCTGCGTCCTGCTGCCGGTGCCGTCGCTACAGCGGGCATGGCGGCAGCACGGGCGGCAGTGGATCGGGTTGTATGGTCAGCGTCGGGCGGAGAACGCTAGGTACACGTCGGTCAGTGTGCCAGTGCCGCGGGGAGTGTTGATGCAGGCGATCGTAGAGGCGATGTTCGTGTCTTGAAACGGAGGAACGAGCGGCGGTTCGATCAGCAATTGGGGGCAGGCTGCGGTCCCCATGAAGGCGGCATACCCTGCAATGGCGTCTGCTTTTAGAACGTCACGGTCGTACGATAGCTTCGTAACCGTTCTGATCGAGCGTGCAGTCCACGAGTTGGAGGAATGCTTTGTTCGTAAGGCGGACTTGCTTCGCCATCTGGCTGAGGATGATGTCGGACACATCGCGGTGCGAGCTGCCTCGGCTCAACTTGGTCCGGATGGCCGTCTTCAGTCCGTCGCTGCGTCTGTAGAGCAAGAAGATGTGATCGCCTTCGCTCTTTTCAAACCCTTTCGCCGTGAGGTTGGAGATGATCATGTCTCGCTTACGCGGCATCGCCAGCCTCGACAAAGATGTCCTTGAGCGAATGCTTCAACGCCAGGGCGTCTGGAGCCAGCTCCCCGTCGTGGGCTTCGGCATACTCCCGCCAAAGCACCTGAAGTTCATCACGGACGGCGTTCTGAAGCTCTTCCCGGGTTTCCGCGAAGGTATCGATGCCGAGCTTCGGAAGCGTCGCAAGGAAAAGTTGATCTTCCTTCTCAAAGGAAGGCTCTATTCGGAGAGGTAGGTTGGTCCGGAAACGCTTGCCCTCGAAGTCGAAGCCTTCAACTTCGAACGGGCTCGCATCAATTTCCAGTACTTCATCAACGCGAACGACGCGGAATAGCTCTCCATCGTCGTCCCGCTCCACAAGGCCTATCACTTGGATTAGGTCGAGCGGATGTTCGAGCAACATGCTCTCACCATCGGGATCGTAGGTGCAGCTCAACCTCCGCTCGCTTGGCGGGTGGTAAAGCCCAAAGCGCTGGCCTTCGAAGTCGATGTCGAACAGGTAGCCGGTCACGACACCGCGCATTTGGCCGGTCACCTTGTCCCGGTTTCGCGCAAGAAGTGGGCGAGCGCGAGACGCGACTAAGAGATCTCGCCCGTCTTGCTGCACCTCCAGCTCGATCCCGCTGCCAGGTGGTGGCATCATGTCGGCAAGTGCGGCGAACATGAAGCGGCGGTACGTCGGATCGGGGACAGCTTTGTCGAGAAGCGCGGCATCGCCGCTGTTGGCTGCCGTCATCACATCGACGAGCTGGCGAGTGATTTTTCCGGTTTCGTCGTCGTCCAGCCACTGAGCATCATGCCGACCGATGACGGTGGGGCTAAGATAGCTCCCCTCTCGAGGCGGCAGACAGAGCACAGGGAAGCGCTGTTGAATGTCAGCCGACGGCCGGGCTCGCTTATTGAGCGTCCTGCCTTCTACACGCATCGCGAGCAAATGGACGAGGCGTTGGAGACCGCTCAGAGCTTGAGCCAAGACGGCGGCCGGTACAGCGCCCGAGCGGCGCACCTCCTCACCGGTATATCGAAGGTCGAAGCGACGATCTGCATGCACTTCGGTGGGGGCAGCTGGATCAGTCACATCGGCCCTCCCTTTCTGAAGCTGCGCCATTCCTAGTCTCGCATCGCTGAGCGATTTGCAACAAACTATGCGCGCATGGGCTCAGCGCAGGCACCTCCTGCAGGGTCAGACGGCTTGTAACCCGATCGTCACTGGCCGGCGCTACGATTAACTACAACAGCTTGCAAAGCCCCCCGATTATCTGCCGCGCGGTATCAGCGACCACCGCCACGCCACTGCGATCGCGATGCCACCCGACCCACCACCTCCTGCCGGAAGGGCGTATCTGCGGATGATCAGCCGCCATAGCGGTGCAGCAGTTCGGTAATTCCTGATCGTTCCGCGTCTATATGCTGTTGCAGCCGCTCCAGCGCCAGCTGAGCCGCACCCTCATACTTGGCCCAATCGTGCTGGATATGCTCGGGCGTCCACTGCATGATATGCCGCCGAAATGCTTCGCCGGCGGCAATGCAATTCACCTTCATCTCGCGCGCCAGCATGGCCCGCTCGACGTCGTTCGAGCGGATGGCGGGGTCGAAGATGACGTCGTGCTTGAAGGCTTGATAGGCGCCCAGCGCCGCCCGCATCTGCACGCGCAGATCGACGCATTCCGCCAGCACCGCCGCCTGCCCCCGGTCCAGGGCCGCCGCTTTTCGTGCCAGCAGCGGCAACACCGCGTCCAGATGATGATATACGGCATTGCTCAAGCTATTCTGGTTTTGCATGGGGACGATCCTCCATGGGGTTGCGTTGCACGGGGCTTTGGGTGGGGGCTGGTGAACCCCACCGCGTCACTGGCCGTGCCGATCGCCCTCGATCTTGACGATGTCGCGCCGCATCGGCGCCAGCTTGGCGAGCAGGCGGTTCTGCGCGGCGAAGCTCACGCCCTCCTCGCGCATCGCGGCCTGCAGATTTTCCACCAGCGCTGCCATGTCCGCGTCCTGGATACCCATATCGGTATGGGCGGCCTGCATGTCGCGCCCGCTGTAATGGCATCCCCCCGCCAGGATGTAGCAGAACTGCTCCTTCAGCGTCCGGCGCAGGCGGACCAGATCCTGCCCCTTGAAGATGTCGCTGATTCGCGGATCGGCGGCGTTACGGGCGACGAGGCGGTCGACGAGGCGGGCGACTCCCTCGTTGCTGTGAAAGGCGCGCCACATCGTGCCATCGTCGAACGGGCGCGCACCGGCGTTGCGGTCCGACTGGACATAGGGCGCCACCGGCTGCTCGCCGGACGGGGTCTGAAGTGAGGCGGTGTGCACCGCGAGGGTCAGGAGAAACAGGATCATGGGGTTACTCCCGAATGTTCAGAAGGCGCCTTGCAGCGAGACGAACAGGCCACGCTGGTTGCGGAAGGTCGCGATGTCGCCGAGATCGGTATAGGCGACGGTCAGCGAGACACTGCGGTGCGCGGCCCAGGCGAGAAACACGTCATAGGCGTCGTCCTCCCTCGCGAAGCTGAGATTGTCGGGCTTGGTGCGATATTCCGCGCCGACTACCAGCCGGCGAGACAGCATCTTGCCGATCGATCCCTCGACCTGCGCGCTGCGCCCGTTCTGGCGGGGGCCGCCGAAGCCCAGCAGCCCGAACTGGTTGGCGCGCGTCAGCCGCACCGTCGCGTTCACCAGCAGCCCTTGCGCCAGATAGAGCTTGGTGGCAGCCAAATAGAGATCGACATCCTTCGCCCGCGCCGCGCCGACCGCGTTCAGCACCAGCGCGCGCCGGGCTTGCTTGTACTGCACCCCCACCGCGATCTGGGGGAGGATCGTGTCCTGCGCCCACACCGCATCCCCCGCCAGCCTGAGCTTGGCGCTCCAGATCTGCTGGCCGAAGGTGAACCCACGCCCCAGCCCCAGCGCGGCCCCCACCTTGCCGGTACCGAAGCGCTGATCGGCGAAGGACAGTTCGATCCGGTCGGATATCCCAATCGCCGCGCCGGCGCTCCTGACGGTGAAGTCCGGCAGCGTGATATAGGTGGCGTGCGCGGTGCCGCCGATGCCATCCTCGGTCTCGTTGCCCGCGATCACTGCCCAGCTCGCCAGCCCGCCGCCAGCCGCGCCGTCGATCGATGATACGCCATTGGTCAGCAACAGCTTGCCGCCGCCCCGGCGCTCCGCCGCGTGTGCGGGTATGGCGATCGTCAGCGTGGCGGCGATCAGGCCAAGGGTGGCGTGGCACGTCAAACGGCTTGAGAGTAGGGGATCGGTCATCTCCCCGCATCATGCCCGACCAGCGGTAAAGACCTGGTGATCGCGGCCTTTATCAATTCACAAGCACCTGTCTCCTATCAGGTGATCCATGCGCGCCCTTCCCCTGTTCGCCGTCCTGTCGATCCTCCCGCTGGCGCTTCCCGCCGCTGCCCATGCGGCGACGGTAACGGTCACCGTCCGCCAGCCCGATGGCGCCCCGCTGACCGATGGCGTCGTGATGATCGAAAGCGCCGCCTCCCCCCGCGCGGTGCCGCATGGCCCCTACGCGATCGAGCAGAAGCAGATCGCGTTTCAGCCGCACGTCCTGGTCGTGCCAGTCGGCGCACAAGTCACCTTCCCCAATCGGGATACGGTGCGCCATCACGTCTATTCCTTCTCGAAGGCCAAGCGGTTCGACCTGAAATTGTACGGCCGCGAGGATCATCGCAGCATCACCTTCGACACCGCCGGCGTCGTCGCGCTCGGCTGCAATATCCATGATTCGATGAGCGGCTTCGTCATCATCACCGCGACGTCGCTCTATGCGAAGACCGACGCGCAGGGCCGGGTGTCAATCCCCGACGTGCCGGCTGGTAACGTGACGCTGCGGCTCTGGTCGCCCTCGATCCGCAATAGCGGCAACACCTTGTCGAAACCGGCGGTAGTGCCTGCCACCGGCTATGCTACGACACTGACGATCCAGCGATGATGCGGCTTGGCGCCATTCGGTTCCGGACGCTGAGGGGGCGGCTGGCGGTCCTCTACACCGGCATGTTCGCCGCCGCGCTGCTTGTGCTGGCGGTGACTGCGCAGGTTATGATCCGCGCGCACGCGCAATCCTCGGTATCGGCCGAGCTTGTCGCCAGCGGTAGCGTGTACGACGGTCTGTGGGCGCTGCGCGCGAAGACGCTGACCGGCACGGTCGACGTGTTGGCGCACGACTTTGGCTTTCGCACCGCGGTCGGCACCGGCGACCGGGCGACGATCGAATCGGCACTTGCTACGCTGCGGGACCGGGCCGGCGTCGACCATGCCATGCTGATCGAGGCGGATGGCCGCGTGATCGGCGCAGTGGGGCCGCTCGCCGACGCGATCGCGCACTTGCCCGATCAGATGCAGGGGCGGGGTCGCGACGCGGTGCTGGTGTCACAGGACCGCATCTACCGCGTCGTCGTGTCGCCGGTGATGGCGCCAATGCAGATCGGATCGGTGGTGCTGGCGCTTCCGCTGGACGATGCGGAGATGCGCAGTCTGGAGCGGCTGTCCGCCATTCCGCTTACCGCAACGATGCTCTATCGCGGCGATCGGGGGACTTGGGCCGCCGCGGACGGATCGATCCCGCCCGGCCGCCAACTCGGCGAGCTGGTCGAGGCATCGCGAACCGGGCGGCCGCTCGCAACGCTGAACCTGCCCGATGGCCACGCCTTCGCGATCGCGAAACCGCTGGCGGGGCCGGGCGGCCAGGCTGCCGCGGCGCTGTTAATCCGTTATCCGTTGCGGGCGGCGCTGGCTCCCTATCGGCCGCTCCAAATTGGCTTGGGAGTGGCGGGGCTGATCGGGATCGCGCTGATGGTGTTCGGCAGCCTGCGCCTCGCGCGCACGATCACCCAGCCGCTGCACGCGCTCGATGCGGCGGCGCGCCATCTGGAGGAGGGCGCGCGGACCGAAGTGGCGGTCACCGGCGACGATGAGATCGGGCGGCTGGCACACAGCTTCAACCGCATGTCGCAGGGAATCATCGACCGCGAAAACCAGATCACTCACCTCGCCTTTCATGACACGCTCACCGGCTTGCCTAACCGGGCGTCGTTCCGGCAGGCGCTGGATCAGGGGCTGGCACGCATTAGCCGCACGGGCGAGCAACTGGCGGTGCTGTGCCTCGACCTTGACGGGTTCAAGGGCGTTAACGACACGCTCGGCCATCCGGTCGGTGATGCGCTGCTCTGCGCGCTCGGCGAGCTGTTGCTGCGCCTCGCGCCAGACGGTCTGGTATCTCGGCTGGGCGGCGATGAGTTTGCGATCATCCTGGCCGGTCAGTACAATCCCGATCGCCCGCGTGAGCTGGCGCAGGCGGTGCTGGACGCCACCGGCCGGCCGGTCGAGGCGGCGGGCCACCAGATCGCCACCGGCTTCAGTATCGGCATCGCGCAGTCGCACGCCAGCCAGGGCGAGGCCGACCAGTTGCTCAAGAACGCCGATCTGGCGCTGTACCGCGCCAAGCGCGACGGCCGCGGCGTGTTCCGTTTTTTCGAGGAGGCGCTCGACATCGCCGCGCGGCAGCGACGGCAGCTGGAGCTGGACCTGCGCGAAGCATTGATGACCGGGCAGTTCCGGCTCAACTTCCAGCCGATCTACAACCTCAAGGCAGACCGCGTCGGCGGGTTCGAGGCGCTGCTCCGCTGGAATCATCCAATCCGGGGCGAGGTGTCGCCAGTGCAGTTTATTCCGGTCGCGGAGGAGACCGGGCTCATCATGGGCATTGGCGAATGGGTGTTCCACGAGGCGTGCCGCGTCGCGGCCGGTTGGCCTGATCATGTCCGCATCGCGATCAACGTGTCGCCGATCCAGTTCCGCAGTCCAGGGTTCCTGGCGATCGTGTTGCAGGCCCTGTCGCGCAGCGGCCTGCCGCCTGCACGGCTGGAGATCGAGATCACCGAATCGGTGTTCCTTGATGGCGAGGATAATGTGCTGAACATGCTGCATCAGTTGCGGGCGATGGGCGTGCGCGTGGCGCTCGACGATTTCGGCACCGGTTATTCCTCGCTGAGCTATCTGCGCAGCTTCCCGTTCGACAAGATCAAGATCGACCGGTCCTTCATCACTGGGGTCGCCGCCGATCCCAGCAGCGCGGCGATCGTCCGCGCGATCGTCGACCTTGCCGCCGCGCTGCACATGGAGATCACCGCGGAAGGGGTCGAAGACGATTCCCAGCTCGCCTGCCTGCGCGGAGAAGGCTGCGACAATATCCAGGGCTATCTGTTCAGCCGCCCGGTCGAAACTGCCGCCATCCAGCAGTTGCTGCCCGCCAAGCTCGCCTACGCCGCCTGATCCGCGTGGCCTAGTGACTGAAGCGATACCAGGATGCGGGCGCGGCTCATGGACGCGCTCGACGACATCGACGGGCGGTTCGGCAAGTGGACCGCGGTAACCGCCTCGCAGGGGTTCAAGCGGGAGTGGAAGCTGCGCTCCGAGATGCGATCGCCAGCGTGGACGACGAACATTAACGAGATGCCGACAGTGCGGGCGGGTGAGCCGGTACGAAAAGGGCCGCCGACCTTTTGATCGACGACCCCCTCACTCACGCCTGGGACATGGGAGAATCAGGCGTAAGCGATCTTCGTGGTCCGACGACGGTAGCGGGCGGTTGCACCGATCATGCCGAAGCCGACGAGCATCATTGCCCACGTAGCGGGCTCAGGAACTGCTGCAGTCACCACACTTGCCGAAAAGCGAGCCTGCCTAACGGTATCTATCGAAACATTGCCCAAATTGCTCAGGTAAGGGTCTGCTCCGCTTGTGGGTCCAGATAGATCACTCGGCGCGGACTGACCGAAGTTGCTGATACCGTCATAGTTCGACAATCCTGCAACGCCGATCGCGAAAAGCTGGCCGGTTACGGTGGAGTTAGCGAAGGCAACGAACCCGAAAGACGCGTCGTAGATGAAAGTCATGGGTGACAGCACGGTGAGTGTAGTTACGCCATTGCTGTCAGCGGCTGTGAGCGAATTCAGAGTTACAGTCTCAAAGCCGTTGACCGTCCGGAGCGTGCTAGTGTCACCGATACCGGTAAACGTCGCCTGCTGACCTGTGTAGGAGACTGCACCGGTAGTTCCGCTGAACGTGCCACTGATGGTGTAGGTGATTACCGCCGCAGATGCTGGCGATGCAGACACAATGGCCAGCGCTGACGCGGCGGCGAGTGTGAGCTTCTTCATAATTAATCCCCCCTGGCCATCCCCTTGGCGGCCCTCTGGACGTCAGCTAATGAAGATTAAGGCAACTGTACATCTGATAGTATGTCGCTCATAAATCGGAAGCATAAGAGTCTCAATACGGGACAACCATTAAAGTTGGCTGCTATGGAGACATCAGCGCTGAATTCACGCTATCTTATTGATTGTCGTGATTATCTCCTCACCAATCCATGGTGCATCATTCATCCGGGATAGCACGAAGACGGCGTTTGATAGAGCGCCCGATGCACACCTGCAGTCGTCTAATACCGCTCAGTCCCGCGCGGTGATGGGAACGGACGGTCTGCCAGATGGCCGTGGCGGCTCGCTGGCCTCCGACGTGTCACTGGCGCCGTCCAGACGTGTTGCATGAAGATGGCGCAGTATCAGAGCGAGATCCTGCTCGGCAAGCCCGCTCCGATCGTCGATCGTCGCGCCGGCAGGTAAGGGCTCGACCCAAGCGGCGAGGCGATTACACGCCGCGCCAAGCTTAGGGTCAGTGGAATCGTCGAAAGCAGCCATGCTGCAATCTAGGCCCGCTCCACCGCACCGGCAATGTCGTTAGCTACATGGCGGCAGCTAGGCGAGGACGGCCGCCGCATTGTCGTGAAACCATCGAGCGGTAGGACGGCGATCCAATTCAGCCGTCGCTCCTCCCGATGAATAAGGTCCGCGTGGCCCCCGCTACCCACACCTGTCCGGCATCATCTTGCGAGACGTGCACGCGTCCAGTCCGCCCCAGTCTCGTGCCCTGCGCCGCCACATAGGCACCGTGCGCCCGGCCGCTTGCGAACAGCCACTGCCCAACCGAGGCGTTGAGACTACCGGTCACAGGGTCCTCGATCAGCACACCATGTCCATCGCTGAAAATCGCGCGAATCTCGAACGCGGCCTCATTGGCGGCAGCATGTGGGCCGACAACGCCGATGTCGATCCGCTTGGCATGACGCCGCGCCGGCTCGAGCGCGAGCACAGCATCGGCGGACTCGAGCATCACCGCGATCCACCCTGGGCCATTGTCCACCCAAGCCGCATCAACGATCGCGCCCCGATCGATCCGCAGCACATCCGCTACTTCGGCGATCTCAGCTTCAGTAGGCGCTCCACGACGAAGCAGTGGCGGCGCTGCAAAAGCCAGCTGGCCGCCCTCTTGGCGAATCGTCACCAGCCCCGCGCCACATTCCTGCACGATCACTCCGTCCTGCTTCGGTCGTCCACCTGCCTCGATCCAGGCATGAGCGCTGCCGAGCGTCGGGTGACCAGCAAAGGGCAGTTCATGGGCCAGTGTAAAAATGCGGACACGGTAGTCGGCGGCCGGATCGGTCGGCGGCAACAGAAAGGTTGTTTCTGACAGGTTTAGCCAGCGGGTGATCGCCTGCATCTCCTCTGTCGCCAGCCCCTCGGCGTCAGCTATTACGCCAAGGGGGTTGCCGGTGAACGGATCAGTGCCGAAGACGTCGACGAGGCTAAACGGGCGGGTCATGGGGAGCATCTCCTACTGGATCACCGCCTGCCCTAGACCAGCCTTAGCAGTTACGTCAGATCCGATGTCGCGGCTAAATGAATCCGCCGTTGTTCGCCCAAAGCCGCAGTCAGCCAAGACATAATGAGGGAACCCCTGTGGGGTGATAATAAAATGATCGGGGGGAAAAACCATCGATCTCAGCTGCTTACAGCAGGAGGAGTGGTGCCGCTTACAGGACTCGAACCTGTGACCCCCGCATTACGAATGCGAGCGTTTCCGGCAAAAACCGCAGAAAACCGTGGGTTATCGTTGGCATTCTAGACATCAAAACGCCAAAATCGACGCATCTGCGATACCAGCGCGATACCAGGATTCGGCACGCCTCAACACCGCTGCGACTAGTCTTGCTTGCCTGCGAACGAGGCACGGGACGATGACAACGGTTCGACCATAGCCCGGATTTTACCCTGATATAACCAGAGGCTGGTTGGCGCTATGATGGCATGGTGATGACACCTGCCCTATCGCTTTGAGAGCTCTACGCTCTTGCCATTGCTGCGGACACCATCTCGTATCCACGCATCCAGACGCTGTTTGCCGTAACGGCTGCCATCACGGCAGAATGCTAGAATTAGGAGAGAGCCAACGTGAAGCGTGAAGCATTTGGGGAGTGGCTGGGCCGTAAGGGTATCTCCACAGTGACACTCCGTCGATCGTTGGCCACGCGGGTCGAGCGCGCGCTAACATCGCTTGGATACGCTTCCAACGATCTGGACGAAGCTTTTGCAGCGGACGAACTGGCAGGCGCTCTTAGTCGGGTCCAGACGCTGGGCCGCACGCTCTCGCCTGGAGAACCGCTGCCCATTCTCCTCCCGAGTGGATCGCGCAATCCGTCAAGTCGGTTAACAGGTATGGCGGCGGCGCTGCGTAATTACCGCGACTTTGCTGCTGGTAAGCCTGCGGTCCCCGATGCTGAAGACGCACAGAAAGAAGCTGTGTGGCTCGTTACGGCTCGCCACGGAGACGAAGATGGCCTCGCTGGCTTTGTCGAGAGGGGGGAATGGTCGCTCGTTTACGAAGGTCGTTACAGCCAGAAGGTTCGAGAGATGCAGCCTGGTGATCGGATCGTGATGCGGGATTACCGCTCGCGCTCGGTCGAACCACCGTTTGAAACCAACGGCGCAGGCGTTTCTTCGATGGTTATTCGAGCGATAGGCACGATAACCCAGAATCGAAATGATGGCCTATCGGTTGCCGTGGATTGGGATGAGATTTCCGAGCCCCGGACTTGGTATTTTTACACCAACAACGAGACGGTATGGCGTCTACCCGAAAATGAACATTCCATAAGGCTGATTACCTTCCTGCTAGATCGGGAGGAGCAAGATTACGCCTGGTATCTTGCGCGACCATATTGGCGCGATCGGCTATCTTCTGGCGGGAGCGATGCCGATCGCATCCGGCGACATGCATTGGAAGAGTTTATTGAGCCGGCGAGGGCGCGGGGCGATGCCTCGGTGACTATCGGGGTGCGCGAAGTAAACGAAGCACTTGGCCTTAAAGACGGTTGGCCAAACATCTGTCAGGCGCTTGAAGGGCGCAAATTTCTTGAGATGGCTGCCCTTGCTCCCCCTACCCGGATCGGCAAACCGATCAGTTCCGCAACTAGCTTTCGGTTCCTTCTGACTGAGGCATCCTTTGCGTGGTCTCCAGATCCGACCAATCTTATCCTTTATGGCCCACCCGGTACCGGGAAGACCTACGCCACCGCGCGTGAAGCGGTTCGATTGTGCACGGGCATGGAGATGGACGACAGCGATCCAGTAGCGCGGGCTGCACTCATGGTGGAGTATGAGCGTCTCGTCGGCACCGGGCAGATTGCGTTCGTCACCTTCCACCAATCCTATGCATATGAGGATTTCGTAGAGGGCCTACGTCCCCCGTCGGGGGGTGAGGCTGCTGAGGGAGGACCAGGGTTCCGGCTCGATGTCCGGCCAGGACGTTTTCGCGAAATCGCCACTTTGGCGGAGCAGGCGCGCAAGCGTGCATCCGAACACCATAGCGCTGCCGATGGAAATCTGGCCGGTCGACGCTTTTGGAAAATGGGCCTTGGTGCAATTGGCACTGAAGATGATGTCTACCAAGCGTGTATAGACGGCAGCTTCGTAGCCCTTGGCTGGGGCGGCGACCTCGATTGGAGCGATCCTCGTTTCACAAGTCTCGACGCGATGAGGGACGAATGGCAGGTGCACTTTGCCGCCGATCAGCACCCTGACGATCAGCAGCCGAGCCAGACTGGACAAACTTGGACCTTTCGAAACGCCATGAAAGACGGGGACATCGTCATCGTTCCGTACGGCAACACCGCATTCCGTGCGATTGGCCAAGTCATTGGCGAATATTATTTCGAACGAAGCGACCTTGGCACTTACAGCCAGCGCCGGAAGGTACGATGGCTACTTACGCTCGCCGAGCCGCTTACCTTAGATCTGATCATCGACGGCAAGTTTACGATGCGGACGTTGTATGAGATCGACCACACGCGCATTCGGCACGCTGCCCTCGAAAGGCTCCTGGGCGGTGCGGACGATGGGTCTGACAACCGGACGCCGGATCAGTTTGTGCTAGTGATTGACGAGATCAATCGCGCGAACATCTCCAAAGTTTTTGGTGAGCTAATCACGCTGATAGAGCCCGACAAACGGTTGGGCAGACCCAATGCATTGACTGTAAAGCTGCCTTATTCGCCAGGCGATTTCGGCGTGCCAGCAAACCTTCATATCTTGGGCACGATGAACACGGCCGATCGCTCGATCGCGCTGCTCGACACGGCCCTTCGGCGTCGGTTCGATTTCAAGGAGCTGATGCCAGAACCAGAAAAGCTCTCGGAAGCTGCCAAGCGTACTGGTATCGATCTTGTCACGCTGCTCGGTGCAATAAACGACCGGATCGAGTATCTCCATGACCGCGAGCATCAGATAGGTCACGCCTTTTTTATGCCCTGCATCACGAGAAACGATGTGGACCTCGTTTTACGCCGCAAGGTCATTCCACTGCTTCAAGAGTATTTTTACGAGGACTGGGAAAAGGTCGCACAGGCGCTCGGCGACGGAGAGGCAGTGAAGTTAGGCCAAGGTCGTTTCCTAACGCGAAAGGTTCTAGCCCCCCCGCCGGGCGTTGAGGATCAGCGCGACGAACGGTGGCGTTGGTCGATCCGACCGGCCTTTGATCTGCCACTGCTAAACGCGTGACCCGCCACCTCATTCGACTACGGGAATGGGAGCGTTTCAGAATTGGCGAAGGGCACCTCACGCCTAGCCGTGCCGAAGCTCTCCTTGCAGCTGCGCGCGCGTCCGATCTTGGCGGCGAAGAAGGAACGCGCATACTCGTTCATGCCGGTTCGCAAATCGCGACACGACAAGTCGTCGGACTTATCTCAGCCGGCGATTGCCAGCTGGAGATCTTACCGAAGATCGACGGTGTCGAGAGCGATGCCGGCGTTCGAGATCGGCTCATTCACATGCTCGCTGAAGTATATGACCTACCCGTGGCAACAGGCGCGGCGGCGGCGCTCGGCGAACAGAATGACACACTTCTCGAACGCCTAATCAGGCTGTTCGCAGACCGGCTGATTCATGCTGCGCGCGCTGGTTTGCCGCGCCGCTATCAACTGCGAGAGGAAGATCTTCCAGCACTACGGGGACGGCTCGCAATCATGCGACAGTTCACCGCACTGGCGACGGATCCTACACGTCTCGCCTGCCGCTACGACGAGCTGTCACGAGACATCCCCCTCAACCGGATCATGAAAGCCGTTGTAACCCGCCTTCGCGCTCTGGCCCGCGGCGCCGAAACTCAGCGCCGGCTCAGCGAGCTGGCGTTCGCCTATGACGAAGTTGCCTCTATCGGGCGAAGCAGTTTGCCTTGGAGCCAGCTTCATCTCGATCGTAGCGATCGACGGTGGCGTCCGCTCATTGATCTTGCACGGCTGCTACTCGGAGATCGCTTCCAGACGACCAGCGCGGGCAAGGAGGAGGGCACCGCGCTGCTCTTCGAGATGCACGCGCTATTTGAAGCCTACATTGCGCGCGTCTTGGCCAGGGAGCTGCTCGGAACCGGGTTGCGTGTCGTGGCTCAAGGCGGCTTACGCTTTTGTCTCACCGAATTGGCTGGTGATGGGCAACTGGGCAAAGACCGTTTTCAAACGCGTCCCGACATCCTGATTAAGCGCGGCGACGTCGTCGTCGCGATTATCGATACAAAGTGGAAACGGTTGAGCTCACGCATCGACGACGCGAAGCAAGGTGTATCGCAAGCCGACGTCTATCAAATGATTGCGTACGGCAGGCTCTACGACTGTTCGAACCTGATTTTACTATACCCGTGGCATTCAGGAATTGATGCCGACGACGAACCGCAGCGCTATGCAGTGCGCGGCGGCAGCGACACCCTGAGCATCGTAACCGTCGACGTCGCACGAAGTGGACGTGAAGCGGGACGGCAGGTCGCTGCCGCGCTAACGGCATTGAATATCGGCAATTAAGGCCCGAACCAGGGCTTTATCCGATACACCGCAATCGCTACCAATTCATCTCGTCGCGTTCGCGACGCCAGCTAGTTGTACTACCCCCCGGCCAGCCTCGATGCCACCAGGCGAAACTTCTCCAGCGCAGTCTCGAGGCTATCGACGATCTCCGCTGCGATCTCCGCGGGCGGAGGCAGCGTGTCGGGGTCAGTCGCGCTGGCGTCCTTCAGCCAGAACAGGTCGAGGTTCAGCTTGTCGCGCTTGGCCAGCTCGTCATAGCCGTATCGGTGGAAGCGCTCCGTCTCCACGCGCTTTCCCCGTCCGTATTTCGAACCATAGCTGGTCACGAAATCGTCGAGGTCCGCGCCCTTCAGAGGGCGTTCGCGCAGCGTGAAGCGCTGGTTGGTGCGCAGATCGTACACCCACAGATCCTTCGTCGCGATACCGGTGCCGGGGGTCGCACGATCGAAGAACAGCACGTTGGCCTTCACGCCTGCACTGTAGAAGATGCCGGTCGGCAGGCGGAGCAGCGTGTGGAAGTCGAACTCCTCGAGCAGCCGCTTGCGGAGCATCTCGCCCGCGCCGCCTTCGAACAGCACGTTGTCGGGCATGACGACCGCCGCGCTGCCGCCGACCTTCAGGATCGACATGATGTGCTGGAGAAAATTGAGCTGCTTGTTGCCCGTGGTGACGGTGAAGTCGTCGCGGACGTAATCCTGTCGCTCGCTGTCGATTCCGCCATCCTCGCGGACGATACGGAACGACTGGCGCTTGCCGAAGGGCGGGTTGGTCAGGATAACGTCGAACGCGTTATCGCCCCGATCGAGCAGCGCATCCTTCTGCTGCACCGGCGACGTCGCGCCGCCGATGCCGTGCAGATACAGGTTCATCGCGCACAACCGCACCACTTCCGCGACGATGTCGGTCCCCGACAGCTTGTCCTCGCGCAACGCTTTGGCGACGCGCTTGTCCTGCGCCTTGGTCTTGGCCTTCATGTGATCATAGGCGGCGAGCAGGAAGCCGCCGGTGCCGACCGCGGGATCGTGCACGGTATCGTCGGGCTCGGGATCGACGAGCTGGGTGATCACCTCGATCAGCGGCCGCGGCGTGAAATACTGGCCCGCGCCGGACTTCACCTCGCCCGCGTTGCGTTCGAGCAGCCCCTCGTAGATCGTGCCCTTCACGTCGACGTTCATGCCCATCCACGTCTCGGCGCCGATCAGCGTCACCAGCCGCTGGAGCTTGGCGGGATCGCCGATCTTGTTCTCGGCCTTGAGGAACAATGTGCCGACGATGTCGGTGCGTTTCGACAGCGTCTCGAGGATACGACGATACGTCACCTCCAGGCTCTCGCCCGCCTTGCCGGCAAGCGTGTCCCAGTTCGCATCGGCGGGCAGCGCGGACGCCTCGCCCAGCGCCTCGGCGCGCTCCTTGTCCATCTTGAGGAACAGCAGGAAGCTGATCTGGCCGAGATAGTCGCCATACGACACGCCGTCGTCGCGCAGGACGTGCGCGTAGTTCCAGACCTTCGCGACAAGTGCCTGTTCGTTCATGCGAGATCTCCACGGAAGGCGGCGGCTAGGATGGATTGGCGGAGGGTGGTGGCGTAGGTCTGTTGATCGCGAATATCCGTTACGCAATCCGTGGTAGCCAGGAGCGCGTGTTCCAAGCGACGCAGTATTTCGTCCTGTTCTGCCGCTGGCGGCAGCAAAATAGGTATCTGGCGTATGGTCCCCATAGAAAGCGATGGTTGCGCTACAGCCTTCATCGCCACAGTGGCCAACGCCTTCCCGACCGGCGACCGCAGGAAGAGCTCTACGTAACGGGGTGAAACAATGTCAGTTTCAACCCGCACCATACCGATGTTTGGCCCGAGGAAGAAATCTTCACCATCAGGCACGATTGCTACGTTCCCGGTTCCAGCGCCTACAAACACCATGAGTAATTCACCGCCATGCAGACGAGATCGTGTTAGTTCGGCGACAGAGGAAGATTTTATGCGGGAATAATCGGTTTCCTTGAACCCTTGAAGGCCGGCATTCTCTGCTTTGATGACCCGAAGGTCGCCATCATCGTCATATCGAACGAACTTCGTATATTCGAAGCCCGCGAGCTTTGTGACGAAGGAAAACGTTCCGAGCTGCATCCAGGTCCAGCCCTCTGGGGCGGCCCACATAAGTCGTTGCTGCGAAGGTGTAACGTCTTCCGGCGCCTTGTCGCGCCGCTTTCCAAGTCGCGTTACCGCTACGCTCGCACGGTCTGCGAGGATACGGGCCGAAAGGTCTGCGCCGGCTTCGGCGGGCGGGTTGGCGGCGCGCCAGTCGGCGGTCAGTTCGCCAGTGACCGCCGCCTTCAGCAGCGCCTTGCGCCACGTTGCCAGATCGTCTCGCGCCAGCGCCAGCGCCGCTTCGCCATCGTCGACTTCGGCGAACAGTTCGTCGATGCGGACTACGATCGCCGCTTGGACCTCGAGCGGCGGCACGGGGATGAGGGCATCCCGCATAAAGTCGGTCGGCACGCGCTTCTGCCCGGCAGTACCGGTCATGTTGAATTCTGCCGTCTCGCGAAAGCCGCGTTGACTGACCCAGTAATACAGATACTTCGACGTCACATCTTTGGGCGATAGAACGTGGAACTCCGTCGAACCGAAGCCCGTCCCCGCAGGGACATCAGGCACGATCGCAATCTTGCCGTTCTCCATGCAGGGCGTGATCTTCGCGAACAGCACGTCACCGGGTCCGAAGCGCGTGAAGCCTTTACGAACCAAACCGACGGCACGCCGCGTCGTTACGTCAATGCCTCCGGTTCCAGCCTGCACCGATGCCATGGGAACGAACGCAACCTCGGTCTCGTCCGCGAGTCCGTCGCGGACGCGACGGGGATTAACTGGTGCGACGGTCTCGATGCGCTCCCAATGCCAACCTTCCGGCAACGCCCATGGCCCTTCGACCGGCGCACCCGCCGTCGATTGCTTCACACCACCACGCGCCACTCAAACCCCCGTCACGCCACCAGCGCGTCCTGAAGCTCGTCGAGTAGAACATCGAGTCGGGGACCGAAAGCCCTGCGTGCGCCGAGGATGCCGCCCCGAGGGCCGAACTGGTCCTGGATGTCGGCGGTGGTCAGCTCGATGTTCGCAGCCAGATAGTCGCGGATCGCCTCCAGCCAGCCGAGCTGCTCCTGCGTATAGGTGCGCCCGGCGCGCTGTTCGCGGCCCAGCCACAGGTTGAACCGGCCCGCCATGTCCGACGACAGCGGCGCCAGCGTCTCGTTCGTCCCCATGGCGAAGCGTACCAGCGCGACGATGTCGGTCAGCGTCTTGGCTGGGTTGGCGCGCACCTTGTCGGCGCTCAACCGGCGATAGGCGCTCCACAGAGCGAGCGGCTCGAGCAGCCATGGCGGCCGCATCAATGCGCCGCGCAGATCGACCAGGCTGTCATAGGTCAGCCGCTTCGTCGCGGCGGGCAGGCCGTAGAGGATGCGCAGCGCGGTCAGTTCGTTCCGATGCTCGTCGAGGAAGCGGCCGAAGTCGGTCGTCATCGTCGTCGCCTGCCCTGCGTCCCACGCGGACGAGATGACGACGTCGCGGCTGATGTCGTCGATGACCACCTCCGACGCCTTTTTCAGCTCGATCAGCACGCGGCGCAGCGCCGGGTCGTTATAGGCCGCCAGCGCCGCCTCGCGCCGTTCGGTGGCGACGGCCTCGATCTCGGCGTCGGTGACGGTCGCGCCGTGCCGCTGGCGCGCAGCATCCTCGATCGCGCCGGCATCGATCGCATCGATCAGCTCGCCCGCCAGCGCCGTCAGGGGCTTGCCGGCGATCGCCTCGATCCTTGCCTTGCCCGCATCGTCGAGCTTGCGGTTGAGCCTGGCGAGGCGACCGGCGAGCGTCGCGACGGCCGGCTCGTCGCTGCGTCCGCTGGCGATCTGTTCGAGGAGCTTGTCGAACGCGACGTTGTGCTCGCGCTCCAGCGGGATCGCCTGCGTCTTCAGGCTGTCGGTGACGCCGACCGCGTCGATCAGCACGAACCGGTCCTTGACGCGCGCGTCGGGCGTGATCGTGGCGAGCGTCGCCGGATCGATCGTCCGCACGCCGCGCCCGCGCATCTGTTCGAAATATACCGCCGAGCGCACGTCGCGCAGGAAGATCAGCGCCTCGATCGCCTTCACGTCGGTGCCGGTGGCGATCATGTCGACGGTGACGGCGATGCGCGGGTTATAGGCGTTGCGGAAAGCGGCGATCACCTCTTCCGCATATTTCGCGCCGACCTTGTAGGTGATCTTCTTGGCGAAATCATTGCCCTGGTCGAACACTTCTCGGACGATGCGGACGATCTCCTCAGCGTGATTGTCGTCCTTGGCGAAGATCAGCGTCTTGGGGACTTCGGTGCGGCCGGGGAAGAGTTCGGTGAACAGCGTGTCGCGGTACGTCTCCAGCACGGTGCGGATCTGGTTCTGCGCGATCACGCTGCGATCGAGATCCTGCGGCGTATAGGTCAGGTCGTCGTCGAGCAGGCGATAGGTCTGCGCCCGGGTATGACGATCGCGGACGGGGAGGGTGTAGCCCTTCTCGACGCGCCCGCCATGCTCGCCGATCTGCGTTCGGATGCGGTAGATGTCGAACGGCACGTTGACGTCGTCCGCGATCGATCTTTCGTACGGGTAGTCGGCGACGAGATTCTCGTCGAAGAAGGCGGCGGTCTGCACGGTCGGCGTGGCGGTGAGCCCGATGATCTGCGCGTCGAAATAGTCGAGCAGCTGGCGCCAGCTACCATAGATCGAGCGGTGACATTCATCGACCACGACGATGTCGAACGTCTCGGGCGGGAGCGTGGCGCTGTAGGTCACGGTCTTGGGCGGCGGGGTCCAGCTGCGTTCGAAATCGCTCGCCTCCTCGTCCTCCTCGGATAGATCGGTGCCGGTCAGCTGCGCGAAGACGCGCTGGATGGTCGAGATGACGACCTTGGCGGGGGTGTCGAGCCCCGCGGGACCGAGCCGCTGGACGTTGTAGAGTTCGGTGAACAACCGCCCAGTGCCCGGCGGGCGATAGGTCTGGAACTCCTTGAGCGTCTGCCGCCCGAGATTGTTGCGATCGACCAGGAACAGGATGCGCCGCGCATCGGCGTGCGCGAGCAGGCGATAGGCGAGCGTGGCGGCGGTGAAGGTCTTGCCCGCGCCCGTCGCCATCCGCACGAAGGCGCGCGGCCGGTCGCTGCCGAGCGACGCCTCAAGCCCTTCGATCGCCTCGACTTGGCAGTCGCGCAGGCCAGCACTGATCAGCGGCGGCATCTCAACGAGGCGCGCACGCAGTGACGATCCCACCTTCAGCCATTCGTGCAGCGTTTCTGGGCGGTGGAAGGCAAAGACCCGACGCGAGCGGTGAAGCGGGTCGACGCGATCCGAGAACAGGATCTCGGTCCCCGTCGCCTGATAGTCGAAGCGAAACGGCGTGCTCCAGGCCGCCAGTATCTGCCGCGGCTGCGGCTGATAGCCGCGCGCCTGCTCGGTGACGCCGGACAAGGTCGTGCCCGCGGGCTTGGCCTCAATCACGCCACACGCCTTGCCCGCGACGATCAGAAGATAGTCACATGGCCCTGTCGCCAAGGGGAACTCGCGCACCGCGACGCCCAATGAGGCGAGGCGATCCATGTCGGCACGGTCCTGCACCACCCATCCCGCCGCCGCGAGTTGCCCGTCAATGACCTCTCGGGCCCGCGCTTCCGGCGTGCTGTTCACGCTACGGTCCTGGCCGAGCAAACAGGGTTGTGCAACGCGTTGCGAAGCAGGCGGCAGGGTCGCTTACTCATAGGCTGGACGCCGCAGGCCCGAGCACAAGCATACCGCTTTGTCGTGTCAGTCGCTCACCCTTGATCGCCGCCGCGATCACGTCAGCCAACAGATCGCGCAGCTGGCCGCTGGTCGATTTGAAACCAACGGCGCGGGCGGCGGCTTGCATGACCTGGTCGTCGGTCGCGCCGTAGTTGATCCGCACCACGTCGAGGATCGCGATTTCGAGTTCAGCCGGCGGCAGCGTGTCAGACTTTCGCAGCGAGGCTGAGCGAACCGTGCTGCGGTCTCGCACCTTTGGCGTCCGGCTTGGCAGGTCAAGAAAATCGTCCTTGTCGGTGATGCGGCCTTCGCGGACCGACACCGCGATCGCCGCTTCGACTGCCTCTTGAATACGGGGGCCGGCTCGCTTCAGTCCCCATGCGTCGCGGATACGATTTATGACCTCGCAAGCGTGGACTGGGCCCTCTATCCGCACAACCTCTTCCGCGAGCATCGACAACGCGCCACGCGGCGTCTCGTGAAGCTCGCCGAACAGGTGCGAGGGTCGGGTGAGTTCGGCCTCCTCGTAAAGGCTGTTCGCGGGCTCCACGTTTGGCGCGGCCAAGCCGACCTCGGTGAAGCCTTCGCGTTCGAGGGTAGTGATCTCGACGTTGACGGCACGCGTGGCCTTCACGCCGGCAGCCTGGGAATCATGTTCGGCCTTGGCCGCCTCGATCCGCGCGATGACGAGGTCGATTTGCTCCTTGGTACGCTGGAACCAGTCGGTGCTCCAGATGCGGTGGATCGTCCAGCCATGGCTCTCTAGGACCGACTGACGAAGCCGGTCGCGATCGCGCGCCGAGCGGGCGTCGTGATATGATGCTCCGTCGCACTCAATGCCGATGAGATAGCGGCCAGGCCGATCCGCGTCGGATACCGCAAGATCGATGAAAAAGCCCGCGAGGCCGACCTGCCGGTGAACCTGATAGCCCTTAGCTTGCAGCGCCTTGGCGACCTGTTCCTCGAACACGCTGTCGTGATCGCGGCCGGTGCTCTCCGCCATCGTCATCTTGCCGGTGCGCGCGAAGTGTAGGAAAAGCTTGAAGGCGAGTACGCCCTTGCGGGTGCCCGCGAAATCGGGATCGATGTCTTCGTCCGACATCGAGGCGAACACCTCACAGCGTTGTTTGGCGCGGCTGATCAGCACGTTCAGCCGGCGTTCGCCGCCGTCCATGCCGAGCGGCCCAAACCGCATCGGCACGCGACCGCCCGGGACGGTCGGTCCGTAGCCGACCGAGATGAAGATCACGTCGCGTTCGTCGCCCTGCACGTTTTCGAGGTTCTTGACAAAGAACGGCTCGGAATGGTGCATCTGGAAGAATGTCTCGACCTCCGCGGGCAGGCCGCGGCGTAGGATTTCGAGCTGGTCCATGATCGCGCGGCGCTGGGCAGCGGAGAAGGCGGCGACGCCGAGCGACAGTTCGGGATGATCGCGGGCGTGTGCGACGATCGCCTGCGCGACGACCTTCGCCTCGACCATGTTGGTGCGGGTGGCGCCGGCATCAAATACGCCTTGCGGGATGCGGTGGAAGCGCAGGCCCATGCCCGCTTCGGCTGTGTAGGGGCTCGGCACGATGAACAGCTTGTTCTCGTAGAACTGGCGGTTGCTGACCGCGATCAGCGACTGGTGCTTACTGCGATAATGCCAGCGCAGCATCCGCATCGGCAGGCCGCGGGCGGTGAACAGGCCGAGGATGCTCTCGATGTCGGTGACGCGCGTGCCTGCATCGTCGTCATCGTCCGCGCCGCCGCCGGTCATTTTCGAGAAGAAGGCGGTGGGTGGAAGCTGCTTTGGGTCGCCAACGACGACGACCTGCTTGGCGCGGGCGACCGCACCGAGTGCGTCGACCGGCTGAATCTGGCTCGCCTCATCCATGACTAGCAGATCGAAGTCGAACAAGCCGGGCGCCAGGAACTGTGCCACTGACAAGGGGCTCATCATGAACACCGGCTTCAACGCTTGAACCGCGGGTGCGGCCTTCTCCATGAGGCGACGGATCGGCATATGACCACGCTTGCGGGCAATCTCCGCGCGCAGCACGCCGAGCGGACCGACTGCGCCGCCATCCCGTGCCGGGACCGCCTGGTGATGCGCCTTCACGACCTCGAAGCTTGCAGTTGCGATCCGTTGGCGGTCCATGTCGGCGAACTCGCGCGCCAGCCGGCCATGCAGGGTGCCGTCGAAAGTGCCGAGGGCGGGATCGGCTTTGATCTGATTGGCATAGACCGCTTCGTAATAGGCCATCTCGAAGGCGGTCACGGCGCCGTCCGTTCCAAGGCGACCGTCGGCGAGTCGCTTGACGACGTCGTCACAACCGAGCTTCGACGTCAGCTCCGCGCGATCACGATATGCTGTCCACTGGGTCAGGCGCTCGCCTGAATGGTGCCAGCGCTCCAGATGCGCGCGCAGATCGGCGAGGGGCGTAGCGGCGAACGTCTCGTGGCCGAGTGCGATGCCGAGATCGAGGCGAAGCTGTTCGCCAATCGCGGTGAGCTCCTCTAGCAGCGCCTTGGCATTCGCTTCGACCAGCGCCGCATCCGCAGCGGGTTCGGCGCGGTCGTCGATCCTGCTGCTGAGAAGGCGTATGTCGCCATTAGCTTGGATCCAGTCGGCGGTGGTACGCAAAGCACTCCAGTCGGAGCCTGTCCCACGCCATGCTGTTCCAAACGCCGCGGTGCCGACCTCTGTCAGTTCGACGACCGCTGCATCCTTGCGCTGAAGTTCGGCGAGGTCGTCGAGTAGCCGGCGGCGTTCTTCGAGATCGGCAGGCACGGAAACCAGCACCGCCGAACTGGCGGTGTCGGCGGCATGCAGCCGTGTCACGACGGTCATCAAGGCTTCGAGATCAGCACGATCCGTCGCCAACGCATCGCCGAATGCCAGCAACTGCGCGTCGCCCAAGCCGGACCACAGCCCTGTCAGTGGAGGTGACAGCTGCTCGATCAGCGCTGCCGTTCGTGAAGCGCGCGTGCTGATCTCGCTGCGGTCGGGCCGACGTGCAGCGATGATACGGGGTTCGGCGCCCAGACCGCGCAGCGAACGCATCCACTCGACTACGCTCAATAGCGGCGCTAACGTCGAACGCTTGCCGCGCCATTCGGCCCCGAAAGCGGAACGGGCGAAATCATTCTCCTGCTCAATCGTCCGCTTCGCCGCCTGCCCTTTCGCAAGCGCGTCGAGCAACGACAGCGTTTCTTCGAGCGGCGTCGTCGGGGACGTCAGCACCGATCGAACGAGGCGGTTCGTGCGCCGCCACTCCCCGCTGAATATCTTCATGAAGCCGCTGCCGTGCGACGCGAGCGTGACCCGCGCACCTGTCAGGTCCAGATTCCAGGCCGCATCGGTCAGCTTTCCAGTTGTCCCTGCAACCGCATCCTCGTATGCGGCAACCGCATCGACGACACCGGCGGCGCGTTCAACCCCCGAGTTCCAGACGTCGGAGGCAAAAGCATCCGCGTCGGCATCGGGCGCACTCGCAACCCGCTCGCCGATCGCGGCAAGCTTCCGGGCTTCGTCGACCGAATGGGGCGCATCACGACCGATCGTCCGTGCCAGTGCGCCCGCCTCGCCCTGCAACCGGGGCAGCACTGTCGCCAGCGCACCGATTTGTTCGAAGTCCGCGAGCGCGAACGTCGACGGCAGCACCCGAAGGGCGGCAATCGCTTCCGACAGGTCCGTCGTCCAGCCGCTCTCGGCTACAGACGATGCGAGAAGGCCACGGAGATAGGCGTGCCGCTGACCGGTCACGAGCAGCCGATCGATCTCGTCGAAGCGACGCTCCCAAACTGTGTCTGCGAGTGCAGTACCGTCGATGGCGGGCGCCTGGGCAACCCGGTTCGCCAACACGACGAGGACACCGATGTCGCCGAGCGACGACATCGGCGCCAGTTCGAGACGGGCCGCTAGACTGCCCTGTGCGGCGTCAAGTCCAGCGAGCTTCTCGATCACTACCGAGAAGCGCTCCTCAAGCCGCTCGACCTCGGTCGGCAGGATCGAGGACAGGCCAACGCCGCGCCACGCGTGCTCGCCGGGGCGGCCGATCAAGGCGATCCGTTCGGCAAGCTCACCGATCACGTTGTGGCGCTCGGCGAAGTCATCGACTGACCATGTTTCCGGCCCAACCAGCGTCAAATCGCCAGGCTTCTCACCGTTCAGCCGTAGACGGCTCAACTGGCCGATGACCTGATACGGGGTCAGCCCGGATGCTGGGTGGGGTGTGTGCATCCGCTGGACGTGACCGTTCAGGCCATCCCGCGCGATCGTCAGCCGAGCATGCAGGCTCCCGGCATCCTGATGCTTCGGGGCGCCGAGTTCCCACGTCCGGCGCAGCTCTTCCAAGACCGCGCGCTTGTTCGCCTTGTTGCTGTGAAGCTCGAGACACGCGTCGCCGACGCCCGTCGCGTCAAGCCTGCGCTTGACCACCTCGAGCGCGGCCATTTTCTCCGCGACGAACAGCACGGTCTTTCCATCGGCGATCGCGGACGCGATGATGTTGGCGATCGTCTGGCTTTTGCCCGTTCCCGGCGGCCCCTGGATGACCATGTCGCGACCACGGCGCACCTCATGAACCGCCAATGCCTGCGAACTGTCGGCATCGACGATGTGCAGCATCTCGGAAGGCGGAATGAACGGATCGATATTGGCATCTTCGGGGATCATGCCCATGCTGCCTTCGAACCCGTCGGCCAACAGCCCGCGGACGAGCGCACGCCCGGTGATCCGGCCGCCGTTCGGCCAGGTCTGCGGATCAAGATCACGGTACATCAGGAACTTGGCGAACGAGAAGAAGCCAAGCACGACGACGTCGGGCTGAACCTCCCAGCCGGGTTTCGACGACACGGCCTCGGCGACATCCTCGAAATAGGCGACCGGATCGAAGTCTTCACCGCCCTCGAACGTTGGCAGCCGGATGCCATGCGCGCGGTCGAGGAAAGCCTCCAGCGATAGGTTGGATGCGTAATCTTCCTGCCGCATCCTCAGCTTGAACTTCTCGCCTGCGTTGCCGCGCTCGAGTTGCACAGGCACGAGCACCAGCGGCGCAAACCGGATATTTGCAGCGTTGTTCGGGTCGATCCACTTCAAAGCGCCAAGGGTCAGATAGAGGATGTTCACCCCCTGCTCCTCCTCCAGCGTGCGCGCATCAAAATAGAGTTCGAGCAGGCGCTTTTGCAGGCCCTTGGGCGTC
>Ga0265780_10001522_pt1 | contig 32547 bp, 26 predicted proteins | sample P1T30metagenome_FD_192432 | JGI IMG/M metagenome (GOLD analysis project Ga0265780, IMG submission 192432) | Plant litter microbial communities from East Loma Ridge, Irvine, California - P1 T30 | ecosystem: Environmental > Terrestrial > Plant litter > Unclassified | place: USA: California... | reverse complement strand
CCGGCCAGGCGCTGCACGCCGCCGTCAAAGCGCCAGGCCAGCGAAAAGGTCAGCGAGCCTGCGCTGGAAGACAGCCAGCTGCGGCCGGCGCGGCCACGGCCGGCGGTCTGGTTGCGCGCCACCAGCAGCAGCGGCGCATCCAGCGACGCGGCGCGCGCCAGCAGGTCGGCATTCGTCGAGCCGGTCTCCTCGACCACTTCGACGGCCACGCCTGCCTGCGAGCAGGCGGCGATGTCGGCGGCACGCATCAGTGCATTCGTCGAGACCGTCATGCGGCCCCCTTGCGGCGCTTTTGCGGCGCGCGCGAAAACATCAGATCGAACAGGGAATTCGGCAGGGCGCGCAGCAGTTTGGCGACGACGCCCATCTGCCAGGGCAGTACGCGGTAGCTGTCGCCGCGGGCGATGGCCTCAAGAGCCTTGGCGGCGAAGCGCGCGGCCGGCATCAGGAAAGGCATGGGAAACGGATTGTTGCGGGTCATGGGTGTATCGATATAGCCGGGCACGATGGTGACGACCCGGATGGCCGAGCGCTTCAGTTCCAGCCGCAGCGATTCGCAGTAGGCGTGCACGGCGGCTTTCGAGGCGCAATAGGCGCCGGCGCCGCGCATGCCGCGCACGCCGGCCACGCTGCCGACCGCCACCAGGCGGCAGGGCGTGCCCTGTACCTTCATCTGGAAAATGAAAGGGGCAAAGGTGGCGACGGTGGCGTTGACGTTGGTGGCGAACACCGAGGCGAATACCGGCAGGTCTTCAGGCCGTTCGGTGAGCGTGCCGTGCGAGATGCCGGCGCTGGCGATGACGATGTCGGCGCCGCCGCAGGCCCCCATGAAGTCCTGGGCCGCCGCGTCCAGCGCAGCGTGGTCGAGCACGTCGAGCGCGTAGCTGCGGTGGCGTTCGGGGTGGGGCAGCGACGCAATCAGCTCTGCCAGCAGCTCGCCGCGGCGCGCCACCAGGCCCAGCGTGGCGCCGCGCGCAGCATACTCGCGCGCCAGTGCGGCGCCGATGCCGCTCGAGGCGCCGGTGATGAAGACGCGGGCTTCATGACCCGGCAGGGTCATTTCTTGTCCGCGCGGGCTTTCGCAACCAGTGCGTCCATCACCCCCAAGGCCACCTGCTGCTGCTCGGCTTCGGTCTGGGCATCGGAACCGCCCTGGTTCGCCATCGAAGGCGAGGTGACGAAGCGGCCGTCGATGGCCACGAAAGGCCAGTGGTCGACGCGGTAGGCTTCCATCATGGCGCTGGCGTGGCGCAGCTTGGCGCTCACGCCCATCGAGCGGTAGGTGTCGGCAAAGCGCGCGCGGTCGATGCCGGACTTCGCCGCCCAGGCGATGACTTCGTCGTCGTCGGCAAAGCGCACGCGCTCCTGGTGGATCGCGGCAAACGCCTTCTGGTGGTACTGCTCCAGCAGGCCCATGGCTTCGAGCGTGTAGAACAGGCGCTGCTGCGGCACCACGCGCGGGCCGGCGGGCACGTGCACGCGCTTGAAGACGATGTTATTGCCCTGCTTTTTCACCCACTCCGCCAGCTTCGGCTCGAAGGCGTCGCAGTGCGGGCAGTAGTAAGCGAAGAACTCGGTCACTTCGACCGCCTTGCCGGCCTGGGTTTCCTGTTTCTGCGGCAGCACCTGATATTGCACGCCTTCTTTCGGGGCGGCTTGCGGGCCCGGGGCGGCAAGCACGTTGCCGGCAAAGCCGAGGACGAGGGCGCTGCAGAGCAGGCGGCGAAGCATGTGCATCGGGTTCTCCTGGAACGGTTATTTCTGGTTGCGGACGATGGCGACGTCGATGCCGCTGTCGAGCAGCTTGGCGCGCGCCTTGTTGACGGTTTCTACCTGGTTGAACGGACCCACGCGCACGCGGTGCAGCACGCCGCTGTCGCTGGTGCGGTCGCTGATGGCGGCCTCGAAGCCGAGCAGGGCCAGCTTGGCGCGGGTGTTCTCGGCGTCCGACATTTCGCGGAAGGCGCCGGCCTGCAGGAAGTATATGTAGCGGTCGTCGCCGCCCGCTGCTGCGGCTGGCGCATTCGGCGCAGCCGCGGCGGCGGCCGGCGCCGGGGCGGGAGCAGGTGCGGCGGCAGGCGCGGCCGGCTTGCGCTCGGCAGCCTGGCTCATGCCAGCGATGGCTTCGCCGAGCGGATCGGCTTCGGTCGCCGGGGCCGGGGCAGGCGCCGGGGCAGGCGCAGCGGCCTTGGCGGCCTCGCGCTCGGACAGCTGCTTGTTGGCCTGGCGCGCGGCGTCGCGGCTGCCGTACAGCGGCTTGTTCGGATCGTTGGCCTGGCTCGGGTCGAGATCGGCCGGGCGGCCCATCTTGTTCGAGCGGTCGGTGAACGGCGAGGCGCCCTTGGTGATCATCAGCGCAACCGCCACCGCGATACCCAGGCCGATGATCAGGCCGATGATGATGCCGGTCAGGGTGCTGCCGCGCTGGCGGGAAGGGAAACGAAGAGTGGCGGTCATGGTCGCTGTGCTTATGCTGGTTGGTCGGCTTGCGCGGCTGCGTCGTCGGCTGGCGCGCGTTCCATCTTGTTCGGCGCGGACACGCCGATCAGGGCCAGGCCGTTGCGCAGCACCTGGCGGGTGGCGGTGGCCAGGGCCAGGCGCGCCAGCTTGAGTGCTTCGTCATCGTCGAGCAGCCACTTGTGGGCGAAGTAGTAGCTGTGCAGCTCGCCGGCCAGTTCGCGCAGGTAGAAGGCCACCTGGTGCGGGCCAAGTTCGGCCTGGGCGCGCGCCAGCATTTCCGGATAGGCGGCCAGCTTCGAGAGCAGGCTCGCCTCGTGCGGCGTGGTCAGCAGCGACAGGTCGGCGTTCGCCAGCGCGGCTTCGTCGCCGCCCCAGTTGGACAGGGCCGAGCAGATGCGCGCGTGGGCGTACTGCACGTAGTACACCGGGTTCTCGTCCGAGGTTTTCAGGGCGACGTCGACGTCGAACACGAATTCGGTGTCGGCCTTGCGCGAGATGAGGAAGAAGCGCACGGCGTCGCGGCCGCGCGTGATGTCGCCGTTGCCCGACCATTCGATCAAATCGCGCACGGTCACGTAGGAGCCGGCGCGCTTCGAGATCTTGACCTCTTCGCCGTTCTTCATGACGGTGACCATCTTGTGCAGCACATAGTCGGGGTAGCCCTGCGGGATGCCGATGTTCACGGCCTGCAGGCCGGCGCGCACGCGGGCGATGGTGCCGTGGTGGTCGCTGCCCTGGATGTTGATGGCCTGGTCGAAGCCGCGGCGGAACTTCTGCATGTGGTAAGCGACATCGGGCACGAAGTAGGTGAAGCCGCCTTCGGACTTGCGCATCACGCGGTCCTTGTCGTCGCCGTAGTCGGTGGTCTTCAGCCACAGCGCGCCATCGAGTTCATAGGTGACGCCGGCGTCGACCAGGGCCTGGACAGCTTCGTCCACTTTGCCGTCGGCGTACAGCGAGGACTCGAGGTAGTAGTTGTCGAACTTGACGCCAAAGGCCTGCAGGTCGATGTCCTGCTCGTTGCGCAGGTAGGTCACGGCGAAGCGGCGGATCGATTCGATGTCCTCGACGTCGCCGCTGGCGGTGGCCGGTTCGCCGTCGCTGGCCGAGACGGTCTTTTTCGCCAGGAAGTCGTCGGCGATGTCCTGGATGTAGTCGCCGTTGTAGGCCGACTCGGGCCATTCGGCGTCGCCCGGCTTGAAGCCGCGTGCGCGCGCCTGCACCGAGGTGGCCAGGGTGGCGATCTGGACGCCGGCGTCGTTGTAGTAGAACTCTCGCGTCACCTGGTGGCCTTGCGCCTGGAACAGCGCCGACAGGGCGTCGCCCAGCGCGGCCTGGCGGCCGTGGCCCACGTGCAGCGGACCGGTCGGATTGGCCGAGACGAATTCGATGATGGCGTGGTGGCCTTCACCGGCCGTGCCGCGCCCGAATGCCTGGCCCTGCTCGAGGATGCTGCGCACCACGGCCTGCTTGGCGCCGGCGGCCACGCGCAGGTTGATGAAGCCGGGGCCGGCGACTTCGGCCGCTTCGACCAGGCCGGCGGCCTGCGGGTCGGCCAGCAGGGAGGCGACCAGGCGCGTGGCCAGTTCGCGCGGGTTGGTTTTCAGTGGCTTGGCCAGTTGCATGGCGATGTTGCAGGCGACGTCGCCGTGCGAAGGGTCGCGCGGGCGTTCCAGCACGACGTTCGGGTTGAGGTCGGTGCCGGCGACGATCGGCGCCAGGGCTGCCTGGAACAGGGCAACGATCGCTTGTTTTTGTTGGGCGAGCATAGTGTGGTGTGCGGTGAGTTCGAATGGAGCGGTGGCGCGCGGCCACGGCAATCAAGGTTCATTATACTGGTTTGCTGCAACGCCGAATACGCCCGGCGGCCGCGGCTGCGAGCCAGCTTTAAGCACAGCCAAAGGCTGTACCGTTACAATGTCGCCTTTCTGTATTGACCCGTCACCATGACCGACAAGCGCTCTACGCTCAGCATCAAACCCAAGTCCGGCAGCGCCGCCAAGCCGGCGCCGCGCAAGCCGGCCAATCCCGCGGCCCAGTACGCCAAGCCCGCCGGCAAGCCGGCCGCGCAGGGCACGAAACCAGGTGCAGGGCAGGGCAGGGCGCCCGAGGTCAAGCGTGCCGCGCCGCCGCGTCCACCGCGCGACCAGCCGCAGGACAGGCTGAAACCCAGCTACGAAGTGAAGCAGCAGTTCCAGCCCGACTACGTGCCGGACCTGCCGCCGGATTCGCTGGCGCTGGCCCTGCTGGGCGCGTCGAACGCCATCGCCCAGGTCGGCGCCGGCACCGCACTGCCGCAGGCGCTGGCCCATGTGTTCACGACCTTCGGCGTCACGCCCCAGGCGCGCGGCGCGATCCAGGACCTGGCCTACCGCAGCATGCGCCAGATGGGTCGCAGCGAGACCGTGCTCGACCTGATGACGACCAAGGCGCCGGACGCGCCGCAACTGGCCGGCCTGCTGTGCTGCGCGCTGGCGCTGCTCGACCCGGTGGAGGGCGAGGCGCCGTATGAAGCCTTTACCGTGGTCGACCAGGCCGTCACGGCCGCCGCCAGCCACCCGGACTTTGCCCACGCCAAGGCGATGGTGAACGCCGTGCTGCGCCGCTTCCTGCGCGAGCGCGAAGCCCTGGTGAAGCAGGCGCTGGCCGATCCGTTCGCGCAATGGAACTACCCGCAGTGGTGGATCGACGCCACCCGCGCCGCCTATCCGCAGGACTGGGAAGCCATCCTCGCGGCCGGCAACACCCATCCGCCGCTGACCCTGCGCGTGAATACCCGCAAGACCTCGCTCGCCGACTACCTGCGCGGGCTCGAAGAAGCCGGCGTTGCGGCCGACCAGGTCGGCCCGCAGGCGCTGCGCCTGAAGCAGGCCGTGAACGTGGCCCAGATCCCCGGCTTCCACGACGGCCTGGTGTCGGTGCAGGATGCCGGTGCCCAGCTGGCCGCGCCGCTGCTCGGCCTGCAGGACGGCATGCGCGTGCTCGACGCCTGTGCGGCGCCGGGCGGCAAGAGCGGCCACATCCTCGAGCTGGCGAACGTGGAGCTGACCTCGGTCGACGCCGACCCGCAGCGCTTGAAACGGGTAGCCGACAACCTCGGCCGCCTGGGCCTGGAAGCCACGCTGGTGGCGGCCGAAGCGCAGACCCGCGACTGGTGGGACGGCCGCCAGTACGACCGCATCCTGGCCGACGTGCCGTGCACCGCCTCGGGCATCGTGCGCCGCCACCCGGATATCCGCTGGCTGCGCCGCAAGACCGACACACGCCAACTTACAACACTTTCCGCGGAGATACTCGACAATCTTTGGCAGATGTTGCGGCCCGATGGTAAATTGCTGTTTGTGACATGTTCGCTCTGGCCCCAGGAATCGGAGGCGCAGGCGGCCGCGTTCGCGGCGCGCCACCACGACGCCACCCGCCTCGATGCGCCAGGCCAGCTGCTTCCCGTGAGCGGCGCCGGGCTCGATCATGACGGTCTGTTCTATGCGCTCTTCCACAAGAAGGGTAGCTAGGAACGCTCCCGCAGCAATGCTCGATTATCTGCTCGATTAATTTAGGTTCCGGCCACCTGTGACTTTACGATTTTTCCGCCTCCTCGCCTGCCAGTTGCTGCTGGTCTTCGCGTGCGCAACGGCGCAGGCGGCCGACGGGATCGACATCACGATGGCAAAAATCGAGGCCGGCGACGACGGCTACCGCCTGGCCGCCAACTACTCCTTCGACCTCAGCCGCGAGCTCGAGGACGCCCTGCAGCACGGCGTCAAGCTCTACTTCACGACCGAAATCGAACTGGTGCGCCCGCGCTGGTACTGGCGCGACGAGCGCGCCGTGTTCGCCAAGCGCACGGTCAGCATTTCCTACGACGTCCTGCTGCGCCAGTACTACGTGGCGGCAGTCGGCAGCGTCCAGCAAACCTTCCAGACCCTCGACGAAGCGATGTTCCAGATCCGCCGCCCGGGCCGCTGGTCGATCGCCCCCAAGGGCTCCCTGAAGCATGGCGAAACCTACGAGGTCAGCCTGCGCATGTTCATGGACCGCGACTACCTGCAAAAACCGCTGCAGGTGAGCGCCTTCTCGAATGCCGACTGGCGCCTCGCCTCGAACAGGAAGACCTTCAATTACCGTGCCGAGTAAAGGGAGGCAGGCGTGAACCAGGCCCTGCGCTACGCGCTGGTGGTCGGCGGGGCGATCGTCTCGATCCTGCTGTTCCTGCTCGCCTCGGCTTCCGACAACTCCGGTTTCTTCGACCGCTATTATTCCTGGCTGCTGGGGCTGAACGCCACCATCGCCTTCCTGCTGCTGATCCTGGTGGTGGTGGCCCTGGGGCGCCTGTATTCGCGCTATAAAGCCAAGCGCTTCGGCTCGCGCCTGATGGCGCGCCTGGTGCTGCTGTTCGCCGGCATCGGCATCCTGCCCGGCCTGGTGATCTTCATGGTGTCGGTGCAGTTCGTCTCGCATTCGATCGAATCCTGGTTCGACGTCAAGATCGAGGCGGCGCTGTCCTCGGGCCTGAGCCTGGGCCGCGCCGCGCTCGACGAAGCGCAGGCCGACCTGGTGGCCAGCGCCCAGACCGTGTCGGCGACGCTGTCGGGGCAGAGCGACTTCGGCGCCCAGCTGGCGCTGTCGCAGGCGATCCACGGCATCGACGGCATGCAGAGCGCGATGCTGCTCGACGCCGACGGCAAGCTGGTGGCCAGCGCCAGCGAAGACCGGCGCGCCGACCTCACCCCCGATGTGCCGAGCCCGCAGATGCTGCGCCAGGCCGCCATGCCGGGCGGTTACGCGCGGCCCGAGGGCGGCATCGAACTCGACTTCCGCGAAGCCGGCAACGACAGCCCGAATGCGCTCGACGCCGCCACCGGCCTGCGCCTGCGCGTGGTGCTGGCCGTGCCCGAGCCGCCCGGCATGGCGCCGCGCTACCTGCAGATGATGCAGGCAGTGCCGGTGAACCTGGCCACGAATGCCGAGGTGCTCAGGAGCGCGTTCAGCGAATACCGCCAGCGCTCGGTGGCGCGCGAAGGCCTGCAGCAGATGTACATCCGCACCCTGACCCTGACCCTGCTGCTGGCGATCTTCGGCGCCATCGGCAGCGCCGTGCTGATCGCCGGGAACCTGGCCCAGCCGCTGCTGGTCCTGGCCGAGGGCACGCAGGCGGTGGCCGAGGGCGACCTGTCGCCGCGCCCGATCGTCGAGACCAGCGACGAACTCGGCACGCTGACGCAATCCTTCAATGCCATGACCGGCCAGCTGTTCGAAGCGAGGAGCGCCGTCGAGCGCAACCGCTCGGCCCTGCAAAGCGCCAAGGCCCACCTGGAATCGGTGCTGGCCAACATGTCGGCCGGCGTGCTGGTGCTCGACGCCGAAGGCACGGTGGTGAACTCGAACGACGCCGCCTGCCGCATCCTGCAGATGGAGCACTGCAACCTGGCCGGTCCGCTGCACAAGATCGGCGGCCTGGAAGTGTTCGCCAACTGCGTGACGCGCGCGTTTTCGGCGCAGAGCGCGCAGTCGGCCGCCGGCAACGCGCGCCAGCGCACCCACTGGCAGCAGCAGATCGAGATTCCGCGTCCGGGCGAAGACCACGACACCATCCTGCTGACGCGCGGCTCGCGCCTGCCGGTGGGGGCGGGCAGCGGCTTCATCGTGGTGTTCGACGATATCTCGGATGTGATCTCGGCCCAGCGCTCGGTGGCCTGGGGCGAGGTGGCGCGCCGCCTGGCGCACGAGATCAAGAACCCGCTCACCCCCATCCAATTGTCGGCCGAACGCCTGCAGATGAAGCTGGAGGACAAGCTGGAGCCGAACGACGCCGCCCTGCTGGCGCGTGCCACGAGTACCATCGTGAACCAGGTCGACGCCATGAAGCGCATGGTCGACGACTTCCGCGACTATGCGCGCACGCCGCCGGCGGTTCTCGAGCCGCTCGATCTGAACGGCCTGATCGAGCAGATCCTGAATTTGTACCTGGCCGAGGACGCGTCGGACATCATCCACGCCGCGCTGGCGCCGGACCTGCCGCAGGTGATGGGCGACGCCACCCAGTTGCGCCAGGTGATCCACAACCTGCTGCAGAATGCCCAGGATGCGCTGGCCGACCGGGGACCAGATGCGCCGGCCCCGCGCATCGACGTCGCCACCGAGATCATCCACTACACCGGCGCCGACGGCACGGCCGGCACCGCGGTGCGCCTGGCGATCATGGACAACGGTCCCGGCTTCGCGCCGAAAATCCTGGCGCGCGCCTTTGAACCGTATGTGACTTCCAAGGCGCGCGGCACCGGCCTCGGCCTGCCGATGGTGAAGAAGATCGTCGACGAACATGGCGGCCGCATCGATATCCAGAACCGTCCGGACGGAAGTGGCGCGTCGGTATTCATTTTGCTGTTAAAGTTAGCACAAGAGGCGAACTTGGCCGAAGTGTAAATCAGGCATAAAATCACGAACGTTAAAACGGGCGGAGACGGAAGGCAAAAGATGGCGAACATACTCGTAGTTGATGATGAAATGGGCATCCGCGAGCTGCTCTCGGAAATCCTGGGAGACGAAGGCCACGCAATCACGCTGGCGGAAAACGCGCAGCAGGCACGCGAAGCGCGCGCGGCCGGCGCACCCGACCTGGTCCTGCTCGATATCTGGATGCCCGATACCGACGGCGTCACCCTGCTCAAGGAGTGGCAGCGCGACGGCTTGCTGACCATGCCGGTCATCATGATGTCGGGCCACGCCACGATCGATACCGCGGTGGAGGCCACCCGCATCGGCGCCCTGAATTTCCTGGAAAAGCCGATTGCGCTGCAAAAGCTGCTGAAGGCCGTGCAGCAGGGCCTGACGCGCGCCCAGGAAGTGGCGCGCGCGCCGAGCCCGCCGCCGCGTCCGGTCATGCCGCCGCCGGTGATGGAAACGGCGATGCCGGTGGCCAGCAGCCCGATGTACGCACCGCCGCCGATGCCGGCGCCGATGAACGGCGCGCGCGTGGGCGTGGTCGGCCACGGCGAAACGCAGGGTTATACGCTGTCGTTCGACCTGCCGCTGCGCGAGGCGCGCGACGCCTTCGAGCGCATGTACTTCGAGCACCACCTGGGGCGCGAAGGCGGCAGCATGACGCGCGTGGCCGAAAAGACCGGCCTCGAGCGCACCCACCTGTACCGCAAGCTCAAGCAACTCGGCGTCGAGCCGGGCAAGCTCGGCAAGCGCGGCGGGTGACGGCTGCCGGCGCCCGCGCCGGCGCTTCCATTCCAATCCCCACCACCATCGTTACCGGCCCCGGCGCGGGCCGGCGCGAGGCGGCGATTGCCGCCCTGATCGATCCGGCCATGGAGGAGGGCGCAAGCGCCGTCATCCTCGAAGGCCTGCCCGACGGCACACTCCTCCTGGAACCATCCTCCACGCTGCTGCTCGCACGCATCGCGCCCGGTTGCCTTTGCTGCGCGGGAAATCTGGTGATGCGTGTTACATTGAATCGTCTCTTGCGCCAGCGTCCGACACGCCTCTTCATCGGCCTGGCCAGCGGCGAACACCTGGGTCAGTTGCGATCATGGTTAAGTAGCGCACCATACGATCAATTGTTATCACTGACGCCGGACCGGCACACTTGAAATCGGTTCGCGCAGCCCCACCTCTTCACTGAAGTCGAAACCAGCCGCCCGCCGCCGCGTGGCTGGTCCAACACTCTGATCGAGAGAAGGAGTCATCATGAACATGATCTACAACAGCGAACAGTACAGCGTGGTCGAATTTGGCGTCGATCGCGACCTCGAAGCCCTGCGCTTCGGTGGTTACGAAATCGTCGACAAAGCCGGCCGTCGCGAAGCGTTCATCGGCGGCAGACTGGCGCAATCGTTCCGGCGCGACGTCAACAACCTGATTGCCAGCGAACCCACCATGGAAGAAATCGACGACTTCCTCGGCTCCTACGACACCCTGATGAGCCAACCGGTGGTGCTGCATTAAGGCCCGCAGCAAGGCCCATCCAGTCCAGTCCATCAAGCACAACGCACCGCCCGTGATGGCGGCATACCCAAGGAGCGGCCCGGCACAGGTGCCCGATGCCGCTCCTGCCCGCAAGGCCCCATGGTAAGCTGCCTGCCATGTGCCAACTTCTTGCAATGAATTGCAATGTCCCAACCGACATTGTGTTCTCCTTCACCGGCTTCGCCCACCGCGGCGGCCGCACCGATACCCACCACGACGGCTGGGGCATCGCCTTTTTCGAAGGCGCCGGCGTACGCCATTTCGTCGACCACCAGGCCGCGATCGCCTCGCCGATTGCCGAACTCATCAAGCGCTACCCGATCAAGTCGACGAATGTCATCGCCCATATCCGCAAGGCCACGCAAGGCCAGGTGGCGCTGGAGAATTGCCATCCGTTTGTCCGCGAACTCTGGGGCCGCTATTGGGTCTTCGCCCACAATGGCGACCTGAAGGAATTCGCGCCGCAACTCGATGGCGCCTTCCGCCCGGTCGGCAATACCGACAGCGAACTGGCCTTCTGCTACCTGCTGCAGGAACTGCGGCGCTGCTTCGGCGACAGCCTGCCCGGGCGCGACGCGCTGCATGCGGCCCTGCAGGAATTGGTGCGCGAGATCGCCGCCTACGGCACCTTCAACATGATGCTGTCCGACGGCACGGCCCTGTTCGCGCATTGCTCGACCAAGCTCTGCTACATCGTGCGCCAGTACCCGTTCACCGCCGCCTGCCTCTCCGACGAAGATCTGTCGGTCGACTTTTCCCAGGTGACCACGCCAAACGACCGGGTCGCCATCATCGTGACGGAGCCGCTGACGAATAACGAAACCTGGACCCACTTTGCTCCCGGTGAACTGAAACTCTTCGTCGACGGCGCCCCCTTGGGCGTGTAAGTTTGGCATTACGGCATCTTTTTTTGCCGTATGGCGATGCCAAAAATCCACTAATTGTTGAGAATCGGGTAGAGTGGACGGCTTGAACATGTCCCGGGAACGCGATGACCGATACCGCCAGCCTCGACCAGGCATCCCAGCCTCTGCAACTACGCAACTTCTACCTGGCGCGCCAGCCGCTGCTCGACCGCAACCAGGCCTTGTTCGGCTATGAACTGCTGTTCCGCAACCGTGCGGATGGCAATGCCGACATCGATTCGGGTCTCGCCGCCAGCGCCAGCGTGCTGGCCCATGCGGCCCAGCTCGGCCTGCCGCGCGCGGTGGGCGATGCCTGCGCCTTCCTGAACGTCGACACCGACGTGTTGATGAGCGATATCTTCGCCTTCCTGCCGCGCGAGCGCACCGTGCTCGAACTGACCGCGTCGGTGGAAGCCACCGACGCCGTGCTGTGGCGCCTGGCTGAACTGGCCGGCCATGGTTTCCGCTTTGCCGCCGAGGTGTCCAGCCACGGCAACCGCCTGGGCCGCCTGCTGCCCCTGCTCGATTTCGTGAAGGTCGATCTGCGCGCAACGCCGGTGGTGAACATGCTGGCCATCGTGCCGCGCCTGCGCGGGACCGGCAAACGCCTGATCGCGGAAAAGGTCGAGAGCCAGGCCGAATACCGCACCTGCCTCGATCTCGGTTTCGATTACTTCCAGGGCTATTACTTCGCCAAGCCCTCGGTGCTGGCCGGGCGCAAGCTCTCGCCCTCGCAGCTGGCGCTGATGGAGCTGATGCACCTGGTGACCTCGGACGCCGACAACATCGAGATCGAGCGCGCCATCAAGCGCGACGTCTCGCTGGCGGTGAACCTGCTGCGCATCGTGAACACGCCGGCCGCCGGCCTGCGCCAGCGCATCGACTCCCTGAGCCAGGCCCTGATCGTGCTGGGCCGGCGCCAGCTGCAGCGCTGGCTGCAGATCATGCTGTATGCCGAACCCGCCAACCGCGGCCATACCCAGACGCCTTTGCTGATGCTGGCCAGCACCCGCGCGCGCCTGATGGAACTTCTGGCCCAGCGCCTGCGCCCGGGGCAGCGCCAGGTGGCCGATGTCGCTTTCACGGTCGGCATCATGTCGCTGATGGATGCGCTGTTCTCGGTGCCGATGGCCGACCTGGTCGAACAGATCCCGGTCAGCGAGGAAGTGGCCGCCGCGCTGGTCAAGCGCAGCGGCTTCTTTGGCGAACTGCTGCGCCTGGCGGAATCGCTGGAGCGCATGGAAGAGGGCGACGAGATGCTGCCGGTGCTGGGCGAACTGGCCGACAGCGGGGATGAACTGGTCGAACTCGAAATGGCCGCCTTTGAATGGAGCGACAAGGTGGTGCGCTACGCCTTGTAGCCTCAGCCCTCGCGGTCGGCGGCGTAGGCGGTCTCCTTTTGCGCATCCAGTTCGGCGATGCGCGCCGTGAGCGCAGCCCGGATCGCATCGTAGGCATGCACACCCAGTGCGATGCGGCGCGGCGCCGGCGTCGTGTCTGCCGAGGCGATCATGATCTCTACCATTTTTTGCGCATCGCCACGCAGTTCGAAGCTCCCGTCGGCAATGGCGCGGCGTACGGCGCCGGCCGGCGTATCGGCGTAGTCTTCGAGCGCCGGCGCGAAGTCCAGCCCCTGGCCGAAGTTGGTTGGCGTTGCGCCCGGCTCGGCCAGCGTGAATGCGATGCCGAACGGCGCGGTTTCCTGCGCCACCGCTTCCACGAAGCCCTCGATCCCCCATTTCGTTGCATGGTAGATGCTGAAGTTCGGATAGGCGATCTGCCCGCCTTCGGACGACACCTGGATTACGCGCCCGCCGCCCTGGCGCCGCAGGTGCGGCAGCACGGCGCGGATCAGGCCGATCGAGCCGAGCAGGTTGGTGTCGATCTGGCGCCGGATCTGTTCGTCGGACACTTCTTCCGCCGCGCCGAATAGTCCGTAAGCCGCGTTGCTGACGACCACGTCGATGCGGCCCAGTTCGGCAAAGGCGCGTGCGGTGACGGCGCGTATGGATTCGTCATCCGTCACATCGAGTTGCGCAATCCACAGCTGCCCGGGGTAGGTTTCGCGCAGGCCGGCCAGCACGGCAGGATTGCGCAGGGTGGCGGCAACGCGGTCTCCGCGCGCCAGCAATTGTTCGGTCATGAGACGGCCGAAGCCGGTCGAGGTGCCGGTGATGAACCAGGTGCGTTGCATGGTGTTCTCCTGTCGGGTGCGGTGCGGAATGCACTGCCTGGACACAGCATATCGTCTTGGATTGCTGTTATCATCCCCATAATCCCGCATGCATTAGTGAAAATCACCCAGTTATGTACGAACCCGACTTCGACGATCTGCGCGCCTTGCTGGCCATTACCACGCACCGCAGCTTCCGCAAGGCGGCCGACGAGCTGGGCTTGTCGCCATCGACGCTGAGCCACATGATGCGGGTCTTCGAGGAAAAGCTCGGCGTGCGCCTGCTGCACCGTACGACCCGCAGCGTGGCGCCGACCGAGGCCGGCGAAGCCTTGCTGCGCCGGATCGAGCCGCTATTGCGCGAATTGGGCGCGGCGCTGGAAGACGTGGGCGGCTACCGTTCGCGCCCCGGCGGCACGCTGCGCATCAATGCCAGCGAGCCGGTGGCGCGCCTGCTGCTGGAGGCGGCCGTGCCCGCTTTCCAGGAGCGCTATCCCGACGTGCACCTCGATCTGTTCGTCGACAACCGCCTGGTCGACATCGTGGCCGACGGTTTCGATGCCGGCATCCGCCTGGCCGAAGCCGTACCGCAGGATATGCACGTGGTGCCTTTCGGCGGCCCGTTCCGCTTCCTGGCGGTGGCGGCGCCGGCTTACCTGGAACGGCGCGGCCTGCCGCAGGTGCCCGACGATCTGCTGGAGCACGCGTGCATCCGTATCCGCATGCAAAGCGGCAAGGCCTACCGCTGGGAGTTTGCGCAGCGCGGCGAGACGATTGCCATCGATGCGCCGGGTACGCTGACGCTGAACGGCATCGGCTTGATGGTCGAAGCGGCGCTGGCCGGCATGGGCGTGGCCTATGTGCCGGAGAACGCTGCGCGCGCGCCGCTGGCCGACGGACGTTTGTGTCCGCTTCTCGAAGACTGGTGCCTGCCGCCGTCGGAACTGGCCTTGTACTACTCGGGCCACCGGCATGTGCCGGCGGCCTTGCGCGCGTTCATCGAGGTGTTGCAGGACACGTTCCGGTCAACCTGATTCAGGTGCCGATCCACTGCTGGTGCAGGTCTGGATCGGTGCGCATTTCCCACAAACCCAGCACGATGGTGGCCAGCCCGACAATCAGCATGCTGGCGCTCATGGTGCGGTCGGAAATGACATCGACCAGCCACGGCGACACCGCCACCCAGGCACCTACCACGATGTTGACGAGCACGGCCCAGACGTAGGTCTTGTAGAGATCGAAAGCGGCGAGGGCGACGATGATGGCGCCTGCGATAAAGGCGTTCACCGCCGGCGGCGAGTCGCTCGGGTAGCCTAGCACCCAGGGTGAAACGAATAGCCAGACGCCCAGCAGCAGGATTGCCTGGTCTTGCCAGCGCCGGGTGGAAAGATGCATTGCCATGATGTTCTCCTTGCGGGACCAAGGTCCCGAAAGTTAGGCAATGCGCTAGCAAAAAAGTTCGCTGATGCTGGCGAGCGCAGGCCTTTACGACAGGTTCGGCGCCAGGTGGCGCTCCACTTCCAGCTTGTCCATGCCGCGGCGCTGGGCCATGTCCTCGACCTGGTCGTCATTGATCTTGCCGACCACGAAATACTTCGATTCCGGGTGCGAGAAGTAGAAGCCCGACACCGCCGCGCCCGGATACATGGCATACGACTCGGTCAGCTGCATGCCGATTTCTTCGGCCTGCAGGGTCTCGAACAATTCCTTCTTGACCGTGTGCTCCGGGCAAGCCGGGTAACCTGGCGCCGGACGGATGCCGACATATTCCTCGTTGATCAGTTCCACGTTGTCCAGGTCTTCGCCGCTGGCGTAGCCCCACAAATCGGTACGCACGCGCTCGTGCAGCCATTCGGCAAAGGCTTCGGCCAGGCGGTCGGCCAGGGCTTTCAGCATGATCGACGAGTAATCGTCGTGCGCATCCTCGAAGCGCTGCTCGTGCTTCTCGATGCCCAGGCCCGCGGTCACGGCAAACATGCCGATGTAGTCCGCCACGCCCGATTCCTTCGGCGCGATAAAGTCGGCCAGGCACTGGTTCGGGCGCTGCACGCCATCGACCACCGGCTTGACGCCCTGCTGGCGCAGGCCGTGCCAGGTAAAGGCCACTTGCGAGCGCGATTCGTCGCTGTAGATCTCGATGTCGTCGTCGCGCACGGTGTTCGCCGGCAGCAGGGCAATCGCGCCGTTCGCCGTCAGCCAACGGCCTTCGATGATTTTCTTCAGCATGGCCTGGCCTTCGGCAAACACCCTGGTGGCCGCTTCGCCCACCACCTCGTCGGTAAGGATGGCAGGGTAGGGGCCGGCCAGGTCCCAGGTCTGGAAGAACGGACCCCAGTCGATGTAGCGCGCCAGCGTGCCGAGGTCGACATTCTTGAACAGGCGGCGTCCGATGAATTTCGGCTTCACCGGCGCGAAGTCCAGCTTGGCCTTGTTGGCGCGCGCCTGCGCCAGCGTCACGGTCGGCAGCGCCTTCTTGCTGGCGTGCTGGACGCGGATGCGCTCGTAGTCGGCCTTGATTTCGGCCATGTACTGCGCGCGCGTGTCTTCGGTCAGCAGCGACTGGCCGACCGACACCGAACGCGAGGCATCCGGCACGTACACCACCGGGCCATCGTAGTGCGGCGCGATCTTCACGGCGGTGTGCGCGCGGCTGGTGGTGGCGCCGCCGATCAGCAGCGGAATCTGGCGCTCGCGGAACCAGGGGTCGCGCTGCATCTCGCGTGCCACGTGGGCCATTTCTTCCAACGAAGGCGTGATCAGGCCGGACAGGCCGACGATGTCGGCATTCTCTTCCTTGGCTTTGGCCAGGATGTCCGAGCAGGGCACCATCACGCCCATGTTCACGATCTCGAAGTTATTGCACTGCAAGACCACCGACACGATGTTCTTGCCGATGTCGTGGACGTCGCCCTTCACGGTGGCGATCACGATCTTGCCCTTCGGCTTGGCGACGATGCCGGTACGGGCTTCCTCGCGCGCTTTTTCTTCTTCGATGTACGGCACCAGATGGGCCACGGCCTGTTTCATGACGCGTGCCGATTTCACCACCTGCGGCAGGAACATCTTGCCCTGGCCGAAGAGGTCGCCGACGATGTCCATGCCGGCCATCAACGGACCTTCGATGACATTGATCGGGCGGCCATTCGCGGCCAGCACGGCCTGGCGCGCTTCCTCGGTGTCTTCGACGATCCACTGCGTGATGCCGTGCACCAGCGCATGCGCCAGGCGCTTTTCCACCGGTGCATTGCGCCATTCCAGGTTCTGCTCCTGCTTGCCGCCGCCGGCCTTCAGCGTGCCGGCGATGTCGATCATGCGCTCGGTCGCGTCATCGCGGCGGTTCAGCACCACATCTTCCACGCGTTCGCGCAGTTCGGCTGGCAAGTCGTCATAGACGCCGACCATGCCGGCGTTCACGATGCCCATGGTCATGCCGGCCTGGATAGCGTGGTACAGGAACACGGTGTGGATGGCTTCGCGCGCCGGGTCGTTGCCGCGGAACGAGAACGACACGTTCGACACGCCGCCCGACACCTTCGCGTGCGGCAGGTGGGTGCGAATCCAGCGCGTGGCGTTGATGAAGTCGTTGGCGTAGTTGTTGTGCTCTTCGATGCCGGTGGCAATCGCAAAGATGTTCGGGTCGAAGATGATGTCTTCCGGCGGGAAGCCGACTTTCTGCGTCAACACCTCATAGGCGCGCTTGCAGATCTCGATCTTGCGTTCAAAAGTGTCGGCCTGGCCCATTTCGTCGAAGGCCATCACGATCACGGCAGCGCCATAGCGGCGGCACAGGACGGCCTGGCGCAGGAATTCTTCCTCGCCTTCTTTCATCGAAATCGAGTTGACGATGGCCTTGCCCTGCACGCACTTCAGGCCGGCCTCGATCACGCTCCACTTCGAGGAGTCGATCATGATCGGCACGCGCGAAATATCGGGTTCCGAAGCGATCAGGTTCAGGAAGCGCGTCATGGCCGCCTGCGAGTCGAGCATCGCTTCGTCCATGTTGATGTCGATGACCTGGGCGCCGTTTTCCACCTGCTGGCGCGCCACCGACAAGGCTTCGTCGAACTGCTCGTTCAGGATCATGCGCGCGAACGCCTTCGAGCCGGTGACGTTGGTGCGCTCGCCGACGTTCACGAACAGCGAGGACTCGTCCACGGTGAACGGCTCCAGGCCCGACAGGCGCATCGCCACCGGCACGTCGGGAATCGCGCGCGGGGTGGCCGTCGACAGCAGTTCGCCGATGGCCGCGATGTGTTCCGGCGTGGTGCCGCAGCAGCCGCCGGCGATGTTGATGAAGCCGGCGTCGGCGAATTCGCGCAGCAGGGCCGAGGTATCGGCCGGCAGTTCGTCGAAACCGGTGTCGCTCATCGGATTGGGCAGGCCGGCGTTCGGGTAGATGCAGACAAAGGTGTCGGCGATGCGCGACAACTCCTCGGCATACGGACGCATCAGCGCCGCGCCGAGGGCGCAGTTCAAGCCCACCGTCAGCGGCCTGGCGTGGCGCACCGAATTCCAGAACGCTTCCACGGTCTGGCCCGACAGGATGCGGCCCGATGCATCGGTGACGGTGCCCGAGATCATGATCGGTTTTCGCGCCGTTTCCGGGTGTTCGTCGAAATACAAATCGATCGCGAACAGTGCGGCCTTGCAGTTCAGGGTGTCGAAGATGGTTTCGACCAGCAGCACGTCGACACCGCCGTCGACCAGGCCTCGCACCTGTTCATGGTAGCTCGTGACCAATTGATCGAAGGTAACGTTGCGCGCCGCCGGGTCATTCACGTCGGGCGAGATCGAGGCCGTCTTCGGGGTCGGGCCGAGGGCGCCGGCAACGAAACGTGGCTTCTCAAGCGTGCTGTACTTGTCGCAGGCGGCACGCGCGAGTTTCGCGGCTTCGACGTTCATTTCATAGGCCAGGTGGCCCATGTGGTAGTCGTCCTGCGCCACGCTGGTGGCGCCGAAGGTATTCGTCTCGACCAGGTCGGCGCCGGCCGCGAGGTAGCGCTCGTGGATTTCCTGGATCACCTGCGGCTGGGTGAGCGTCAGCAATTCATTGTTGCCCTTGACGAAGAGCTCGCGGTTGCCCGCGCCTGCCGGTGCGGCGAAATCCGCGAAGCGGCCGCTTGGGCCGCCGCGGTAGGCGGCTTCGTCGAGCTTGTATTGCTGGATGATCGTGCCCATCGCGCCATCCAGGATCATGATGCGGCGCGACAGGATATCGCGCAGCTGGCGTTCGATCGGGGAGGGGGCGTGTTTCGGGGCAGTCATGGTGGGCTTTCAATAGACGTGCGCAAAGGCGGCACGGTTCGGGCGGTCTGAAATTATACGTCATCGGCGACCCGGCTTCCCGCAGCCGGCCGTGGCGGCGGCAGATTGTATCGTTATGTGTTTATGCCGACGATTGTTACATGACGTTACAAAACCCGGGTGTTTAGCAATTTTGCGGATACATACAGCGACGACAATAAATAAATGCCATAAGGAATGTGGCACGTTTTAAAGAGACGGGATGATTGCATGAACAAAGAGTACGAACCCGATTGGGATCAGTCAGTGGTGCACAACCATGTTGCAGCACATGGATCAGCAACAAAGCAGCCGGTGGGCGTGAAGCAGATCGTGACGATCCGCCTTGATGTCGACATGCTGGAATGGTTCAAAGCGGCTGGTCCAGGTTACCAGACCCGCATCAATCAAGTTTTGCGCGAGCACATGGATGCGCAGCGCGCTGCGCAAGCAGGCAATTAATTGTCATCGAACGCGCCCGAGGGCGCGTTTTTCATTTGGTGGTAAAGATTTTCGGAAGGCGATCTGACGCAAGGTCAGTCGTTACCGGTACAGGTGACCGTACGGTGGGCACTCCGTGCCCACGCGGAAGGCGCCGCCGTGTTGGCGCTATTAAAACCCGATTGTTGGCACGGTACTGACGGCGTCCCAGGCATGCCGCGAACGCGTCTTCAGGAACGCAAACGTTTCCGCCGCGCTCATCTGCAAACATGACGCAAGGTTCCGCGTGGGCACGGAGTGCCCACCGTACGGTTGGCCTCGCGTCCGTCTCAAACGAACTGCTGCCCTTCAAGCGAAAAACTCTTCAGGAACTCCGCCGCCGGCAAACGCTTGCCACCTGGTTTTTGCAACTCCAGCAAGCGCAGCGCACCTTCGCCGCACGCCACCACAATACCATCCTGCGCATTCGCCGCCAGCACCTTGCCCGCCGGCCCGGAACCTTCCGCCAGCTGCGCATTCCAGATCTTGACCACCGTCCCGTTCACCGTACCCTGGGCCGCAGGGAAGGGATTGAACGCCCGCACCTTGCGCCACAAGTCCAGCGCCGGCAGCGCGAAGTCGAGCTTCGCTTCTTCCTTGGCAATCTTGGCCGCATAGGTCACGCCGTCTTCCGGCTGCGGCGTCGACGCCAGTTCGCCACGTTCGAAACGGCGCAGCGCCTCGACGATCATGCTGCCGCCCAGTGCCGCCAGCTTGTCGTGCAGCGTGCCGGTGGTATCCGCATCCTCGATCGCCACGCGTTCGATCAGCATCATCGGCCCGGTATCGAGTCCTTCTTCCATCCCCATGATGGTCACGCCGGTTTCCAGGTCGCCGCTTTCGATCGCGCGGTGGATCGGCGCGGCGCCGCGCCAGCGCGGCAGCAGCGAACCGTGGATATTGATGCAAGGCGCGATGTCGAGCGTGCTGCGCGGCAGGATCAGGCCGTAGGCCGCCACCACCATCACGTCGTAGTCCAGCGACCGCAGGCGTTCATGGGCCGCGGCGGCTTCGAGCGCGCGCTGCGGGTCCTTGCTGTCGGTGCGCAGCGACAGCGGCTGCGCGACTTCGATGCCATGCTCGAGCGCGACCTGTTTCACGCTTGAGGCCTGCAGCTGCATGCCGCGCCCGGCCGGGCGGTCGGGCTGGGTCAGCACCAGGGGAATCTCGACACCGGCAGCAAGCAGGGAACGCAGGGCGACAGCGGCAAACTCCGGCGTGCCGGCAAAGACGACTTTCATGCGCGGCGCCTTAATGGCGGCGGCCGGCGGCGCGCAGCGAGGCTTCGCGTTCCATGCCGCGCTCTTCCTTCTGCAGCTTGGCCTTGATGCGGTTGCGCTTCAGCGGCGACAGGTATTCCACGAAGACCTTGCCCATCAGGTGATCCATTTCGTGCTGGATGCAGACGGCCAGCAAGCCTTCGCATTCCATCTCGAAGACCTCGCCCTTGGCATCCTGGGCGCGCACCTTCACGCGCGCCGGACGCTCGACGCCGTCGTAGATGCCGGGCACCGACAGGCAGCCTTCGTCGTAGACCTGCTTTTCTTCGCTGGCCCAGGTGATTTCCGGGTTGACGAAGACCAGCAGCGCATCGTGGGTTTCCGAGACGTCGATCACGACCACGCGCTCGTGCACGTCGACCTGGGTCGCGGCCAGGCCGACACCCGGCGCGTCGTACATGGTCTCGGCCATGTCGGCCACCAGCGTGGCAAGGCGCTCGCCGAATTCGCTCACCGGCTGGGCAATCTTATGCAGGCGTGGATCGGGATAGCGCAGGATAGTCAGGAGGGCCATAGAAGTTTCGGTAACAGTAGAATAAGGATTAGGGTGTGCGGGCGGCAAAGGACGATGCATCAGCAGAAAATAAGCGGCGCACGGGCAGGAATGCAACACGGTCCCCCGGAAGGGGGCCAGCACGGCACGCGGTTTATCTTGCTAGTTCAAGGATTTATGGGCAGAATTTGATTCAGTTCGGCAACTCTCCGCGATCCGCCTGGCGGTCAGCGCGGGTTCAGCCATGTTGTCTCTTGCGCCGCGGCTGCCCGGGTCGACGGGCGCAGCCAGTGTCAAATTCCGTCTCAATGCCGCACTTTACGGACGTCTTCAATGAAAAATTTTAGCACAGTCGTGACTCGCGCTGCAGCGGCGGTGCTCGTCGCGTGTGTCGTGGCGGGCCCCGTCCAGGCCGCCGAATGCGCCTTCAAGCCGAATGCCCCCGACCAGCATCGCGTCGTCAAGGGCGATACCCTGTGGGATATTTCCGGCACCTTCCTCGAGCACCCCTGGTGCTGGCCCCAGGTCTGGGGCATGAACCGCGACGAGATCCGCAATCCGCACTGGATTTATCCAGGCCAGATCGTCTACTTCGACCGCAAGACCGGGCGCCTGTCGCTGAACAAACCGGGCACGGGCGACGGCCGCGGCGAGCCGCCGACGCTACGCCTGTCGCCGCAGGTGCGCAGCGCGGGCCTGGAAAACGACGCGATCGAGTCGATCCCGGCCGGCGTCATCGAGCCTTACCTGACCCAGCCGCTGATCATCGAGAAAAACCAGCTGGCAAGCGCACCGCGCATTGCGGCGTCCGAGGAAAACCGCGTCTACCTGGGCGCCGGCGACCGCCTCTATGTGCGCGGCGAGTTGAACGGCGCTACCAGTTTCCAGGTGTTCCGTCCGGGCGTCGCCCTGCGCGATCCGCAAACGCGCGCCGTGCTGGCGCACGAGGCCACCTACGTCGGCACCGTGTCGCTGGTCAAGGCAGCCGTGCCCGGCGTCGACGTGCATACCTTCACGGTATCGAGCTCGGTCAGCGAAATGGGTGTCGGCGACCGCCTGGTGCCGGCGCCGCCGCCGGCCGTGCGCAACTATGTGCCGCATGCGCCGCAGCGCCCGGTCGATGCGCGCGTGATGTCGATTTATTCGGGCGTGACCCACGCCGGACAGAGCCAGGTCGTGACTGTCAATCGTGGTTCGATTGATGGACTCGACGTCGGCGCCGTTCTGCAGCTCTATCATTTCGGGAAGACGGTGCCGGACCCGGAAGGCCGCAAGGGCTTCCTCGGAATCGGCAGGTCGACAATCAAGCTTCCCGATGAGCAGTATGGCAGCCTGTTCATCTTCCGAGTGTTCGGGCGCGTTTCCTACGGCCTGATCATGCAAGTGACGGCGCCGGTGGAAGTCGGCGACGTGGCGAAATCACCGGAGTAATTTCACCGTGCAGGACACGGACCCCATCACCGCCGGCCGCATCGACAAACTCACCGACTGGCTGCGCCTCGAACAGGCGAACGGGGTAGGGGTCCGCGGCGCGCACATCCTGTTGCGTGCCTTCGGTTCGCCGCGCGCCATTCTCACGGCCGGCCATGCGGCACTGGCTGCGCATGTACCGGCCTCCGCCGCACGCGCCTTGTGCGAACCGCCATCCGCCGAATTCATGCAGTTGCGCGATGCCACGCTTGCCTGGCTCGAGCACCCTGCGCATGCGCTCATGATCCTGGGCGACCCGGACTACCCGCAAGAACTTGCCCACATTCCTGATCCGCCCCTGCTCCTCTATATTAGAGGGCGCCGCGAATTGCTGACGCGGCCGGCGCTGGCGATTGTCGGCGCCCGCAACGCCACCAGCCAGGGCAAGGCCAACGCCAGCAGTTTCGCAGCAAGCCTGTCGCGCGCCGGCGTCTGCATCGTGTCGGGGCTGGCGCTGGGCATCGACGGCGCCGCGCACGAAGGCGCGCTGCAGGGCACCGGGTCCACGGTTGCCGTGGTCGGCACCGGCGCCGATTTGTTCTATCCCACGCGCCATCGCGCACTGGCGGAACGCATTGCGCGCGATGGCTGCATGGTCAGCGAATTCGCACTCGGCACGCCACCCAATGCGGGTAACTTCCCAAGACGCAATCGCATCATCAGCGGGCTGTCGGCCGGCGTGCTTGTGGTTGAAGCAGCAGAAAAATCGGGGTCCCTCATCACGGCGCGCGTGGCCAGCGAGCAGGGGCGCGAGGTGTTTGCCTTGCCCGGTTCGATCCATGCGCCACTGGCCAAGGGATGCCACAAGCTGATACGCGAAGGTGCGCGTTTGGTGGACTCGGCGAACGACATTCTCGAATCCTTGCGCATCTCGCCACTGGCGCCCGAGCTGGCTGCTCCCTTGCCGACCGAGACAACCTGTCTCGGTCTGCTCGCCCACCTCGGCCACGAGCCGGTCGATATCGACACGCTGCTGCTGCGTTCGGGCAGCACGGTCGGCGCCCTCAGCCTGGAATTGCTGGCGCTGGAAATGGCCGGCTTGCTCGAGCGCCTGCCGGGCGGAAAGGTGCAGCGCGTGGTGACGTGAATGCGCGCTTGAACAGGCGCATCGGCATGTGCAATGGGAACGCAAAATCGACAATTGGTCAGACAGCTATACGAACCGATAAGGCCGAAAAACGACGAATTTCGTGTGCCGGATGGTCGCGCGCGCAGCAAGCTTGTGCCCTTGCGAGCTTAGCTGCTACAGTAGCGTCACTATGTTCGACATCCTGGTCTACCTCTACGAGACGTACTATCGTCCCGAAGCCTGCCCCGAGCCGGCTGCACTGGCACGCAAACTCTCCGCCGTCGGTTTCGACGACTTCGAGATCTGCGAGGCCATCGATTGGCTCACGGGTCTTAACGAAATGGCGGCCGAAGAACTGGCCGATGTGGTCGCCTCCACCGGCACCCGCTACTACGTGGACGAGGAATACCTCGAACTCGGCAGCGAAGCGATCGGCTTCATCCAGTTCCTCGAAAGCGCCCGTCTGATCAGCCCGGTGCAGCGCGAAATCATCATCGAGCGCGCACTCGCGGTCGACGAATCGCCGGTCACGCTGAGCAAGCTGAAGATCATCGTCCTGATGCTGATGTGGAGCCAAGGCAAGGAACCCGACGCATTGATGTTCGACGACTGGTTCGGTTCCGACGACGAACAGGCGCCGCGCCTGCTGCATTAAAGCAAGCGAACCACCGCGTCTCGACACGTCATCCTGAACGGCCTGCTTCCAGCAGGCCGTTTTCTTTTCGGTGGCAGGATGTCCAGGGCAACGCCGGGTTTGCCGCGCGCCGGGCCGGGAAGCGAGATGGTGTGTGTCACTTCGATACCGCCTGGCCTCGCTTACCCTTTGCTTTTGCCCTTGTCGTTGCCGTAGTCGGACGATGGCTGGTTCGGCTGTCCCCCGCCTTGCGATCCGCTCACGCTCGTTTGCTTCGAGGCTGCAGGCCCGCCGGCCGACTCCTGCGAGCCGGCAAGCTGGTCCTGCTCGAGCCCGCCTTGCCCGGACTGCTGCGACATGCCGAGTCGGTCTTCCTCGGCGCGCGCCTGCATGCGCTGGCCTTTCTGGCGTGCGCTCCAGTTGCCGCTCTGGGAGGCCACACCGCGTCCGCGGTCGGGGTTGCCGCCCGTCGTCTGTTGCTGGGCGCCGAGCGCGCCCGATTGCGCATTGCCGGCCCTGCCTTGTTCCGAATTCGGTGTCCAGGATTGCGAATTCGGCGCCGAGGGCGCCACCGCGCCTGGCGCCTTGCCCTGCTGGCTGCCTTCGGCCACCGGCACGATTTTCTCGCGCGACACGCTGCGCCCGTGTTCGTTCGATCCCTTGTGTTTGTCGCTCATGATTGTTTCCTCCATCAAACGGCGTCTGTGCCAGCCCGCCAACAGGGCGATCATGCGCGCATGGCCATGCCGCTTCTATCGGAATGATGTCCGATCCCATGTAGGAAAGGACCCACTATCACTCGTGCAGGGAGCCCGTCTCGGCCCCTGCCGGTGCGCCCGATTTCGGCGCGGCATCTGCTTGCGCTGCACAACAGAGGTGCAGAGTCCACTTGCGAACTGCGCGATAACGCGCTTATCATTGGCCGCTTATTCCAGACTGTTACCATCAAGACACTAGGTTCCGCTTTCGAGCATGTATGATGCGCAGGCCCGACCTCTAATATAAGTACGACGAGAAACCCTATGACCAAAACCCTCATCATCGCCGAGAAGCCCTCCGTCGCGAATGACATCGCCAAGACGCTGGGCGGCTTCACCAAGCACGATGAGTATTTCGAAAACGACGAATACGTCCTGTCGTCGGCCGTCGGCCACCTGCTGGAAATCGCGGTGCCGGAAGAATACGATGTCAAGCGCGGCAAATGGAGCTTTACCCACCTGCCGATGATTCCGCCGCACTTCGCGCTGAACCCGATTGCGAAAACCGAGTCGCGCCTGAAAGTGCTGAACAAGCTCATCAAGCGCAAGGACGTCACCACCCTCATCAACGCATGTGACGCGGGGCGCGAAGGGGAACTGATCTTCCGCCTGATCGCGCAGCATGCAAAAGCCAAGCAGCCGATCAAGCGCCTGTGGCTGCAGTCGATGACGGCGAACGCGATCCGCGAAGGCTTCAAGCAATTGCGCAGCGACCAGGAAATGCTGCCGCTGGCCGACGCCGCGCGCTGCCGTTCCGAAGCCGACTGGCTGATCGGCATCAACGGCACCCGCGCCATGACCGCCTTCAACTCGAAGGAAGGCGGGTTCTACCTGACCACCGTCGGCCGCGTGCAGACGCCGACCCTGTCCATCGTGGTCGAGCGCGAAGAAAAGATCAAGAAGTTCGTCGCCCGCGATTACTGGGAAGTGCGCGCCGAGTTCGTGTGCGCCGCCGGCGTCTACGAAGGCCGTTGGCTCGACCAGAAATTCAAAAAGGACGAGAACGATCCGGAAAAGCGCGCCGAGCGCCTGTGGAGCAAGGCCGCCGCCGATTCCATCGCCGCCGCCTGCCGCGGCAAGCAGGGCGTCGTCACCGAGGAATCGAAACCGACCACCTCGATGGCGCCGGCCCTGTTCGATTTGACGTCGCTGCAGCGCGAGGCCAACGGCCGCTTCGGCTTCTCGGCCAAGAACACCCTGGGCCTGGCCCAGGCGCTGTACGAAAAGCACAAGGTGCTGACCTACCCGCGTACCGATTCGCGCCACCTGCCGGAAGATTACGTGGCCACCGTCAAGTCGACGATGGAGTCGCTGGCGGAGAACAACAATTACCACCAGTTCGCCAAGCAGATCACCAAGAACGGCTGGGTCAAGCCGAACAAGCGCATCTTCGACAACACCAAGATCTCGGACCACTTCGCCATCATCCCGACCGGCGTCGCCCCGAAGAACCTGAGCGAGCCGGAACAGAAGCTTTATGACTTAGTGACGCGCCGTTTCATGGCGGTGTTCTTCCCGCCGGCCGAGTTCCTGGTCACGACCCGCTTCACCGAAGTGTCGGGCCACCAGTTCAAGACCGAAGGCAAGGTCATGACGAACCCGGGCTGGCTCGCCATCTACGGCAAGGACACCACCGGCGACGACAAGGACGGCGCGACCCTGGTCCCGGTGGCGAAGGGCGAAAAGGTATTGGCCGACAAGATCAACGCGAATGGCCTGGTGACGAAACCGCCTGCACGCTATTCGGAAGCGACCCTGCTGTCGGCCATGGAAGGCGCCGGCAAGCTGGTCGACTCGGACGAGTTGCGCGACGCCATGGCCGGCAAGGGCCTGGGCACGCCGGCCACCCGCGCGGCCATCATCGAGGGCTTGCTGACCGAGAAATACCTGATCCGCGAAGGACGCGAGCTGATCCCGACGGCGAAAGCCTCGCAGCTGATGACGCTGCTGCGCGGCCTGGGCGTGAACGAACTCACGGCCCCGGAACTGACCGGCGAATGGGAATACAAGCTGTCGCAGATGGAGAAGGGCAAGATCTCGCGCGAAGAGTTCATGCGTGAAATCGCGCAAATGACCCAGATCATCGTCAAGCGCGCCAAGGAATACAACAACGACACGATTCCGGGCGAGTACGCAACCTTGACCACGCCGTGCCCGAACTGCGCCGGTGTGGTCAAGGAAAACTACCGCCGCTTCGCCTGCACCAAGTGCGACTTCTCGATGAGCAAGACGCCGGGCAGCCGCCAGTTCGAGATCAACGAAGTCGAGGAACTGCTGGCGAATCGCACCATCGGTCCGCTGCAGGGCTTCCGCTCGAAGATGGGCCGTCCGTTCGCGGCGATCCTGCGCATCGTGCGCGACGAAGACATCAACAACTTCAAGCTGGAGTTCGATTTCGGCCAGGATGCGGCCGACGGCGAAGAAGGCGAGGGCGTCGACTTCACCGGCCAGACGCCGCTTGGACCTTGCCCGAAGTGCGCCGCCGGCGTGTACGAGATGGGCCTGGCGTATGTGTGCCAGAACCAGGTCGCCAAGCCGAAGACCTGCGACTTCCGCAGCGGCCGCATCATCCTGCAGCAGGAAATCCTGCCCGAGCAGATGGCCAAGCTGCTGAACGACGGCAAGACGGATCTGCTGCCGGGCTTCGTCTCGCAGCGGACACGCCGTCCGTTCAAGGCTTACCTGACGCGCGCCAAGGACGGCAAGATCAGCTTCGAATTCGAGGAGCGCAAGGCCAAGCCGGCAGCCAAGGGCAAGGCGGCGAACGATGCTGCCGCGGAGGTCGATGGCGCGGCGGTCGAGACCAAGGTGACCAAGAAGCCGGCGGCCAAGGCGGCGGCGAAAACCGCTGCCGCGAAAAAGCCAGCGGCAAAACGCGCCACCGCAGCGAAGAAGTAGTTTCGGTTAGATCGCTGATGTACGGTGGCCTGTGCGGTCACCGTTGACATCGACGTACGGTGGGCACTCCGTGCCCACGCGGTTACGTGTTCATCCGGATTCTGCGGCCGATATGATTCGCTCCGCGGCGTCGATGATGGATGAAACGCTAACGAGACGCTTTTTGATACGCCGACGGCATGCATGATTTTCGAAGAATAAACCGTCGCGGATGATCATCGTTCCGCGTGGGCACGGGGTGCCTTGCGCGGCCCGGCCCACCCTACGGTTAGCGTTGCCGGACATTCGACCAATTCGTTTTCTCGAGACGAAAAAAAACCGCGATCTTCACATCGCGGTTTTTTTATTATCCAAGCATATTCAGCAGTGCTTATTCCTGCCAATCCTGCAGCGCCTTGATCGCCGCTTCGCCATTCCGGATCGCTTTCACGCGGCGCACCACTTCATTGCGCCAGGCTTCGTCGGCATCCTCGTCGGCGCCGTCGACGTCCTTCAATAGCACGCGCAACAGTTCGTTCTTTTCTTCAGCGCTCAGCAGTTGAATTTTTTCGCTAATTTCGGCGACCATGGGCGACATCATAACCTCACTGTGAATAGTGGCTGGGATGATATATCGAGAATCATTCGTTGTCGACAGGAACCATATTATCTGTCGGTTTCTTGTCGATGAGTTTATGGTCGGGATCGATGCCGGCCCGTCCCGGTTGCGCGTCGACGATAAAGGATAGCACCAGCGTACCCTCGCGCACCAGTCTCCTGTCGCGTACCAGCGGATTGCCGTCGCGGTCGTCCACGCCGAATTCGATGTAGTCGGCCAGCGGCAGCTGCTGTTCGAGCGCGCCGCCAGTGCGCAGCTTGGCCGCGCTGGCGTGCAAGGTCACCTCATACTTGCCGTCCGCGCGGCGGCGCGCGCTGGCGCTGTCGGCGCGGTTCTCGTACAGCACCACCGCCTCGAACAAATCGTGCACCAGGTAGGCCTTGTCGGCCGGCGCCGCCGCACGCAATTCCGCCACCAGGTCCGCGCTTGCGCCTATGCCTGCACCTGTGCCCGCGCCCGCCTCTGCAACATGGCGCGCCAGGAAGCCGCGCAGCACCGCATTCACCTTGTCTTCGCCCAGCTGGTCCTGCAGCAGGTAGAGCGCCAGCCCGCCCTTGCGCTGCGCCAGCCAGGATTCGAGGCTGGCCTGCACCAGCGGCACTTCGCGCCCGGTGGCGGTGGCGCGGCCCAGCAGGTAGGCTTGCAGGTCCTGGCGCAGGTAGCGCCGCATCGCGGTCGAGCCCAGGCTGCGGCGCAGCGTCATCAGGGCCGTGTACTCGGCCAAACCATCGGTCAGCAGCGCGTTCGGCGACGTCAATTGCTGGCCCCACCACTGGCGCGCCGTGTTGTAGGCGCCGATGTAGAAGGGATAGTCGATCTCGCCGCGCTCGACGCTGTCGGCGCGCGCGATGAAGGCGCCGTTCTCGGGCAGGGCGATCATGCCGGGGAAGGCGCGCGCCGGGCCGGCGCCGCGCGGCGTTTCCACCAGGCGCAGGTCGTGCAGGCGGTAGGAGCCGAAGGCGCGCGTGCCGTAGTCGAGCGCCGCGCTGGCGCCGCGCACCAGGCGCTCGACGTTCGCTTCGTGACCGGGTTGATAAAAGGCGTCGATCGCCACGTCCTGCCAGCGCTCGTGGCGCACCGCGTAGCGCGCCGAGGCGATCGCATAGCGGGCCAGGATGGGCTGTTCGGCGCGGTAGCGGAAATGGCGGCGCTCGCCGGCGATCCACTCGCGCTCCAGCGCGCCGGGCGCCACTGCGATCTGGTCGACGCTGGTCGTCACCAGCGCCTCGAAGCGGATGCGCTGCACGCCCGCCGCAGCCGTAGCTGCGGGCCGGGCGCGCGGGCCCAGGCCATGGCGGCGCCGGTCGCGCTCGTCGCTCAGTTCCACCGCTTCCTGGTAGCCGATGCGCGGCAGGTCTTCGTCGGTGAGCCAGCTGCCGTTGGCGGCCACCGGCGTGTCGGTGCCGAAGCCGAGCGGGCCGGCCGGCGCGGCGCTCAGCTGGAAGTCGTAGGCCAGGCGTGCGCCGGGCGCCAGCGGCGTGTCCAGGCGGTAGCGGTAGAAGCCGCGCGCGCGGTCGGCGTCAAGGAGGCGCGCCGGCTGCGACAGGCGCGCCACCAGGTCGGCGCCGGGACGCTGGTACACCACCAGTTCGGACAGCGGCGCGGCGCCGGCGTTTTCCAGCTGGTAGCTGCCGCTGACTGCCAGCATGCGCGTGCGCGGGTGCAGGTCGACGCGCAGCGCCACCTCCATCAGGCGCGGCTGGACCAGGGCGGCGAAGCGCCGGTAGCGCGTTTCGTATTCGGCGCGGCGCGCATCCTGGGCGCGCGTGCTCGTGTAGTTGCCGGCCACGTCGAGTTCGTACCACAGCAGTGCGCCGCTGGCGCCGAACAGCAGCAGGCCGCTGCCGAAGGCGGCTAGCACGCCGCGGCCCAGGTTCTGGCGCGCCAGGCGCAGGCGGCTGCCGAATTCGGGGTTCACGCCGCGCGGCCACAGCACCACGGCCAGCACCAGCAGCATCAGCGCCAGGCTGCCCCAATACAGTTCGAGCATGCGCTCGCGCTGCAAGAGGTGGCCGTAGCCGTTCATGCCCGACCATGGCAGCGGCGGCATGGCGCCCGACAGCAGCACGTGGTCCAGCCCGAGTCCCGCGGTCACCATGCCCGCCACGTGCAGCGCCACCAGCAGCGCGTAGCCGACGTATTTGCGGCTGCACAGCGCCATCACCGTCACCGACAGCACCGCCAGCACCGCCCATTGCGGCAGCAGGATCGAGAAGGTGCGCAGGTACAGGCCGAATTCGAGCGCGAAGTAGCCGCGCAGGACCTGGCACAGCATCGCGGCCAGCATCGCCAGCGCCAGCAGCAGGGCCTGCATGCCGACCAGGGCCAGGGTTTTCGAGATCGGCGCCAGCCAGCCGGGCAGGGGCAGGGCGTCGAACAGCTGGGCGCTGCGGGCGTCGCGCTCGCGCCAGACCAGCTGCCCCGCATACAGGGTGGTAACGATCAGCAGGAACAGGGCAAAGCCATCGCGCACCAGCTCCACCATCTGGGCGGTGACCGGATAGATGCTGGCGCCGTGCAGGGTCCCGATGCCGAAGCTGCCGGCCACCAGCATCGCCAGGCCGGCCAGCGTGATCAGCACGAAGGGCAGGGTGGCGACCGACTGGCGCAGCTGCAGCCAGGTCTGCCTGGCCAGCAGCAGCGCCAGGCTGCGCCGTGCAAAGTCGGGCCGCTCGCGCACCGCGGCAGCCTGCGCCGGATGCGATACAGGATCGGTGGCGGCGCTGTCCGCGCGCGGCTCGCTGCGGCGGTTTTCCAGCGGGCCGGTGAGGTGCAGGCGCCAGTAACCGAGCAGCAGCACCGCCAGGCCGAAGCCGCACCAGGCCAGGCGGTTCGCCAGGTACACGCCTTCCAGCAGCACCGGGTAGGCGTTGCGTTCGGCAGTGGGCCAGTATTCGGTAAGGGTGATCAGGGCCGTGGTGCCGAAGGGGTCGATCAGGGAGCCGAGCAGCTTGAAGTCGAAGTCGCGCGCCAGCGAGGGCGCTACCGTGTAGCCGACCAGCAGCACGATGCTGGCCACGTAGACCGGCAGCATGCGCCGCGTCAGCGCCGCCAGCACGAAGAAGATCGCACCAAAAATGAAGATGTTCGGCAGCAGCGTGAACAGCCAGGGCAGCAAATAGGCCGCCAGACTGGCGCCGCCCAGGCGGTCGGGGTCGATCCCGGGCAGCAGCCGGCCAAGCCAGGCGCCGAGCACGATGCCGCCGAAGACAAAGGCCAGTACCGCCCAGGCGCCGAGGAAGCGCCCGAACACATAGGCATGCTTGCCGATCGGCGCGCTGAAGAAGAAGTGGTGCATCTCGTGTTCGAAGTCCTGCTGCACCGCGCGTCCCATCACGGCGGCAATTACCACCACGCCGAGACAGCCGAGGAAGGCGGTCGACAGCGCCACCTGGCGCGGCGCGTCGATCAGCACGCGCGCGCCGAATGCGACCACGGTCTCCTTGAAGGCGCCGCCGGCGGCGGCCGTCCACAGCATGGCCAGCGCCACGAAGACGCCGAAGTAGACCCAGGTCGGCAGCTGGCGCAGGCGCTGCCGGAATTCGAAGCGGGCGATCGCGAACAGCGCGGTCATGATTCAGCAGTTCCCGGCTGCGCCGTCGTAGCGGCCCGCGATGGTGGCGAAGTACACGTCTTCCAGGCTGGCGTGGGCCGGCTCGAAGCCCATGCCCGGATCGTTCTCGTCGTACACGTGGACCAGGGTGCGGCCGGCGCGCAGGCGCGTCGAGATCACCGCGTGCTGCTTCTGGAACAGCGGCAGGTCGGCCTTGTCGACGTAGCGCGACCAGATGCAGTCCTCGATGCCTGCGATCAGGCGCAGCGGCTCGCCGCACAGCAGCACGCGGCCCTTGTGGATGATGGCCATGTTGGCGCACAAATCGGCCACGTCGGAGACGATGTGGGTCGACAGCAGCACGGTCTTGTCGGCGCCGATGTCCGACAGCAGGTTATGGAAGCGCACCCGTTCCTGCGGATCGAGGCCGGCGGTGGGCTCGTCGACGATGATCAGTTGCGGGTCGCCGATCAGGGCTTGCGCCACGCCGAAGCGCTGGCGCATGCCGCCCGAGAAGGTGCC
>Ga0265780_10001521_pt1 | contig 32559 bp, 22 predicted proteins | sample P1T30metagenome_FD_192432 | JGI IMG/M metagenome (GOLD analysis project Ga0265780, IMG submission 192432) | Plant litter microbial communities from East Loma Ridge, Irvine, California - P1 T30 | ecosystem: Environmental > Terrestrial > Plant litter > Unclassified | place: USA: California... | reverse complement strand
ACCAGCAAGATTCATCAGAACAGGCCGTCATCGACGGCCTGTTTTGTTTTCCGGTCTCATCGTTTTGCACCGCCCTTAGCTCAGTCGGATAGAGCAACAGCCTTCTAAGCTGTGGGTCGGGGGTTCTTATTGCAGGTGTATCTAGTTGCATATTACAATCGGTTGGATTTCCGGCCGCCCTTAGCTCAGTTGGATAGAGCAACAGCCTTCTAAGCTGTAGGTCACACGTTCGATTCGTGTAGGGCGGACTTTAATTCCCAATGTAATCAATGACTTACGATGCCCACCGTGCGCACTTCACCAACGGTTGGCTGCATTCTGCATGAGCTAATCAAAACTTCTGTTGCTCGCGGGTCAAGTTCCTCGTACTATCTTTCAGGTGCATATTAGGAAGAAGGCGGGTTCATGGTGGAGAGTAGGCCTGGCAAGACCAAGAAGAACGTTACGCTTATTCCTTATGAGAAGGATGGCATCACGTCATACAAGCTCTTGGGGCCGACTGGTGAGATTCGGGCCTACACCGTATTCTCCGACACCCTTTTGCGCAGCCCCTTCAATACCCGTCGGACCTACTGCCAGCACATCGCCGACTTCTTCGATTACCTCTTCGAAGCCAGTTTTCACCTTCTCGCCACTGACACGACAAAGCTTGCACTCACAAAAAATGAGTTGCGGACGATAGTCGAGTGCTGGGACGATTACCTAGTCTTCGGTGGCGCATCAGGCAGGGACCTCGTTCGGCACGTCGCTGCAACGTTGCCGCGCCGACTCTGCGACAGCGGGACGTCCGCGAAAAAACATGCCGCCCTGAGGTCGTTTCTAGCGCTTTCCGAGCAATTGCGAGCCGAGGCCTCCGAGCTGGTCTCTATCGGCATGTTGTCGTCTAAGGTTGAATACGACTTCGCGCCGCTGTTTAGCGAAATCAACAATATTATCAAGGTGAGTGGGAACGAGAGAGCTGCACAGCTTCGGAATTCGATGCTCGCTGGCGTAGTCCACAGTCGCGACATCGCTACGCGGAAAGAGACCATTCTGGCCGTCTCGCTAGAAGCACGCTACGACCCGTCGAGCGCATTTCCACTCGAACTGGCCCAAGACTTTATCGACGCTCTTCCGACTTATCGGGATAAGGCGTTGTATTCATTCTACGCAGCCTCAGGATGCCGCTCTAGCGAAGGTCTCCAGTTGCTGTTAGAAGATATCAGAATTGACTTGAAAGACCCGTCCCAAAACCGAGTTCTGCTTGTTGACCCTAATCACCGGAAGAACCATCCCAGTTATCTTGCGCTCACTCCGTTGGAGCGCGACCGCTTATCCTGGAAGGGTAGGGAAACTAATGAGGCTTTCCTTATAGAACCCTTCGCCAGTATGTTTTTCCACAATTTGCAAGAGTACCTGCGCACTGAGTACTATCCTCACAACCGTCACTCCTTCGTATTTCAGGTTTTGAAGGCAGGAGTAACCCGAGGTCGCCCATATTTTCTGGCGTCTACTCAATCTCGTCAGCAAATATACGATAAGGCAGCGCGAGCGGCAGGTGTTCCTAAATCCGCCACGGGTCCGCATTCATTTCGTCATGCCTACGGTACCTATCTGCTGAACTATTTCCCGCTTGGCGGCAATAATTTTGGGTTGCCAATCGGAATTATCAGAGTCATGATGGGGCACGCAAATATATCGTCAACTGAAAAATATGCGGTACATGACAGGGACCTTATCAGCGCTCGAATATCGCTAGCGAATAGGCTGCTCTATCAAAGTGGCAGTGTCCGCTCGTTTGTCGACCAAAAACTTGACGCGATGCGTGCTCAGGTTGCCAATTTCGAAAGATATGCGAAGGTGCTGACTCTGGAGAAAACAGTTTGATAAACACCACGAAAGAATTGCAGATTCACCTGAGTGGTGCTGCGTTAAACGCTGCTATCCGAAACGCCATCGAAACTACGTCCACGCTTGTCTTACGTGCGTATGGCGATGAAACAGTGGATTTGGCTCAAGTAACGACAAAGACCAACCGACGCGCCGCTTTTCCGCTCTTCATGAAGAATTTCGTGCTGGCATCTTCGCAAGTTTTGGACGAATCGTATTTGCAAAGCGCGTACGCCGCCTACCGCGCTGGGGCAAATGGCATGACTAAAGCTCAGTTTGAGCACTTCACCTTATGCCATTTGTATCCCCATCAGCAATACAAGCGTACCTATGGAGCTCAGATAAAGACAGGGATTGGGCTGCTGTTGGTGGTGCTGCATTGTAGAAAGGCGCTTACTCTGCCCGGAAGCTTTAATTGGCCGCTTAGTCGTATACCGAACAGTAGGCTCGCGTCAATTGAACGCGACATATGCAAGGACTCTGAGTTACTCTCGTTTTTAAGAAGCATGGGCCCGAATGCCGAGTTGATGGACGCTGCCTTCAAATCGGTCAGCGTGGACCAGAAAAGGATTGAGTGGTTCGGAACCTATGGAACTAAATTGCTTCTCTCAAGCGGTTGGAACACGCCGGAGGACATAAGCTATGCCGAATTGCTACAATTAAAAATAGCGGAAGGGGATAAGCAGACCGTTGTATCAGTTTATCGGACCTTGCTTGATTGTCTGAAGCGTAAGTACCAAGACCGGATGTCTGTTTCGCCCGTAGACTGGAGAACGCTCCTCTACAGCGCTGCCTCAGAGACCAACCTGAGGACCGGTCATAGCGTCCTCAAGCATGTAAACGCGAATGCCGCGGCGTCTGATGTTTTTCGCGAAGTTGTAGGATTACCTCCTTCAGTGGCGAGCCCGCAACGAATTATTGCTACGCTTGCATTACCGGGCCTGGATTTTGACGTTCAAACTCACTCGGCGTTGTGGAGCAAACTTTATACTGCTTACTTTGACGAGCACCCGCGTGAAAGCTATAAGGGGCCACTACGCGCTATTGGTTTTCTTAATCTTTATCTGTTTTATTACTTGCCATACTGGTTCAAAGAGAACCCTGGGACGTCCCTGCGGTTTCCGAGTACGCCAAATGACTTAGTTGGCCCAATCTTTATTTCCCGGCTCATTGACTTAGACCAAGATGCTCCGCGTACGTTCGTAGAGTTTATGCGCGCACGTCAAGCTTCTTCAGGAGTTAGTGCCGAGACCCAATACGCCGATATCAAACAGGTGGAAGTCTTCTTTGCTTTCATTGCTGAGCGTGCGAACGAGGTGGCAGGCTGCGAGAAATTTAGACAACCCCTTTCGAAGTATGATTATCCAACGCTGACACGCCCGCTCGGGACAGATAAATCACCGTTGCCAAGGCGCCTTTTTCTGCCATTTGTGCACTTTGTCGAAGCAGTCCGAACTTATATGAATGGTATAAACGAGCAGATTCTTGCTGGCGTTTTATCTAAAGACGACTTATACCAAATAACGAAATTTACAGGGTTTATTGACACAGAGTCTGTTCAGAAGAAGTATGGCTTCCTGGTGCCGACCTTCGATGTCGACGGTACAAACGTTGAGATACGGTTCTTGCCATTGACGGTCACTGCAGATTGGTATGACCTAAAAGATGGGCGGCGCCTCAAACTTCTTCGACCGAACGCCTTAAATCACATAATAGTTGCACTTTTCACTGGTCTGCGTCACAACCACATCCAATGGTTGGATTTGGAATGCTTCGACATGTTTGTGACTGATATCGACGAAGATTATTCAAAACTTTATGTTAATACCGATAAAGCCCGGAAGAAGCCGTGGGTTCCCCATGTAAATAAGCGTGTGATTGAAGTACTACGGTCTCAAAAAGCTTGGCGGGAGTTGATTGATGAACCTAGCTTCCAAGTTTCGCATTACTACAATGGTAACGAAAAGACGTCTTATCCGCGCTTTAAGCCGCTGTTCGCCTACGCTCCGGGGAGTGGTAGCGCTCACCCGGACCATGTCTATGAAAATGCCTGGCAGAGTCTGCTCTTAGGTTTCCAGTCACTGCTTCCGAGACTGCCTATTGAGGGGATGTACTCGCGATTACTATGCCGACTACGTCCAGCACACGTTACGTTCCACGACCCGGACGAAAAATCGAAGCTTGCAGAGCACGCTCTTAGGGATGGGCCATTATGTAATTTGTACGTGAAGAGCAAGGTGACGCCGCATTCCACGCGAGTTACGGTGGTGAGTCACTTAATCTCATTCTTGTCACCTGAGCTCATCGGCGCCTATGTTACGGGCCAGACGAGGGCCACAGTGTTCCATTACGTTCGTACTGAGCCGGGGCAGTTAGATAGCCTGCAAGTAGGACAAGCTCGTGACTTGCAGCAACGTGCGTACGAGAATCAGCTCGAAGGGTTTTTGACTGGCAACCCTGCAATAGATGCGTCTTTTATCAAGGCCGACAATTTGAACTCTCGGCTCGCCAAGAGTATTCGCGTCGACTTGTCAGAGACCATCATAAGGTTCGGCTGCGTGAGCATCGACTATCGGGAAACAGAGCGCGACGGGATTGATATTTTGAAGGAAAAGGGTATTGAACAAGCTGCGTTTAATAAGACTGAGATTTGTCCATACGGTAACCAATGCCCTCAGGATATCCTCAAGATGTTGAAAGGCTTACGCCGCTGTTCTCTTTGCCCTTATGCCGTGCGCTCAATCGACCATCTGCCGGCTCTAGTGGCGCGCGAAAAATTTGCAGCTGAGATGCTTTCAGAGCTTGATGCGAAGGTAAGCGAAGGTGCAGAAACCTTTACATCAGAGGAGCTTGACGGACTTGAGCTCGAGAGACAAAGGTTGGGTGAGGAGTATGCAGGTTGGCGGCTGTGCATAGAAGTCGTGGAGCTGCAGCGGCTGCGAGTTGCGGCAGGCGAGGATTCCAGAACCTGGATTGTAGAAAGGCCGGAGATTATTGAGCAGGACTTAAAACGAATTGAAGTTCCGACGGGCATTACAACCTATTTATTGTCGAGGTTGCAGGAGTCGGTTCAATACCCGGGGTTTCAAAGTCCATCCATTAAATCTGAGTTTGATATGCTAAGGCGTCGAGTGCTAGCTACGGATGTCCGCAACATGTCTGAAGCATTCTCCACGCGCATTCCCGTGAACCCCGCTGCGGAATGTGCCGGCGTAATTCGTAGTATCGCATCTGCCCACAATTTATCGTTAAAGGACATTAAGACCCTGTTATTGACGGATGAGCATCTTTCTACGATGCCGCAGGTTTCCCCTGGCCTTCAGCTTCGAAGTATTGAATTGCTGAGTGAGGACTAGAAATGGCTATTCCCAAACAAAGCAATTCGTTTGCTTCGTATCAGGAGGCAAAACAGGTACGGCGCCAGAAATACATCGAAGAGTTTCTGCTGGTGGCCAGGAAGAGCCGTCAAAAGTACGATTATGTTACTGATTTAGCACGGGCAGTTTCTCATCACATTTCGGCGACAGAGAAACGTTTGGGTGTCACGGATAAGGAGTGCAATCCTTCTACGTTACTTCGTAATGAACGGTATAAGTCTTTGCTTCTTAGCTATCTAGCGGAAAGCGCTGGCCCTGGACTACGAAATGCGGATAAGCGAGCTGTCAAGCTAAACCCTGTTGAGTCGTCCAGCGCACTATTGTCGCAACTTGAGACATCGAACCTCAGGCTCGAGAATCAACGGTTGAAGTATCATATTGTCGACTTGGAGAAGGCCCTTGTGGATAGGGACACCACTACAATTGCGAAGGTGGAAACCGGCCGTGTTACGGATATAGAGGTCGAACTGTCCGAGATGGAGTTTAGGTACGTGAGTACGTGCCAGGCATTGATGATGATTTTATCGAAGCTTCAGGATGTGCTCGTTACTGATGTCGAAAAAGAACAAATCCTGGACGCTGCCATGAGGCGCGGCGATAACGTCATAGTTGGTGGGGTACTTGCCGCGCCTTTCTTCGATTGGATGAAGAAACATGCTGCCAGCAGGAGGAGCTAGCATGGCAAATGGAAAACAATTATCAGAGCTAAACTTCGCCACCTTCAATAATTGGGTGGCAAGCCAAACCGACGAGAGTTTCCGGCAAATCGCCAGTCGCGGTGTTCTATCGCGAAAAGAGATTGCCGTCCAGTGCGGCTTCAGCAAGAGCGCCCTCGACCAAAATCCCAGAATTAAGGCAGCGCTCATCTCGGCCGAGAACGGCCTTCGGGCGCGCGGCGTTTTGCCGCCGATAGCGACGAAGCCTTTAGAAGGGGATATCCCGCTGACGAGAGTTGTCGGTGCCGAAAAGTCTGCGCTTGAGGTTATCCGACTAAAGCGCCTGGAGGATGAGAACGCTAGCCTGCGGGCGGAAAATGGCGAGCTCAAGAGGCAGCTCGCGCGCTTTACGGTGATTCACGAGGCCCTTGCCCTCACAGGGCGGCTCCCAAGATGATTGACCTAGCCCTACGGGTAAGCACCATCCGCAGCCAAAATCCTCGCGGTTTTGGCGGGTGTATTTTCACCGGCCGGGCGATAGATGGTTACGGAAACGTCGTCGACGCCAACAGCTATTTCGTCATTAAAGCGAGCGGCGCGCTATTGGCAGGTGCTGAGATTCAAGTTGGGCAATGGTGGAAGGTCCGCGGTCCGCGAAGTCGCCTTGACCGAGAGGTCAATGGTTTCCAAATGACCGAATGGCAACTCGAGGCTGAGGACCTTACCATGTTGCAGCCTTCTGGTGAACACATCGTCAGTTTCATAGCTGATAGCGAAGACTTCAGAGGAATTGGCCGCGTCAAGGCCCGTAAACTGTGGGAACGGTTTCACGAGGAGCTTTATACAATTCTGGATTGCGGTGACGCAGCAGCCCTGTCTACTGTCCTAAGCCACGAGCACGCGAGCCTAGCGGTCAGCGCTTGGAAGCTACTTGGCGACACCCGGATTTTGCAATGGCTGCAAAAGCATGGCTTTGACGTCAGCATCGGACGGAAATTAGCAGCGTTCTTCGGAATCCAAACGCAGGCAATGGTGGAGGAGGACCCGTACCGTCTGCTCTCCTTTTGCGCGTCTTGGAAGCAGGTTGACGAATTCGCGCAGCAACACTTTGATGTGGCTGAGTCAGACCCTCGACGCCTTCAAGGTGCCGTCGAGGAAGCGTTATACCGCTTCTTCGAGAATGGGCACACCCGAATCCCTATCCCGGCTCTCGTTTCGCGCCTAGCGAGTGTTCTGGACGCTCCGTGCCGGGAATTGGCGAGAGAGGCGCTGGCAAACGGCTTGTCGAACGGCAGTTTCATCATCGGCGCTAAAGGCGGCGTGCACCCTATCGGCGCTTGGATAATGGAGGCAACCGTGGCGCGGGCAATGCTGGCTCGCCTCACGAATGCGAGCAACCTGCCTCTGCTGCATTCTGCTCACGTCGACGCGGTCGTCGCTGCATACGAGGGCGGCGATGGCATCACCCTGAATGATGAGCAGCGCCTGGCCATACATACATCGGCAGCAAATGCCTTGTCGCTCATCGTCGGCGGTGCCGGCGTTGGCAAGACGACCGTGCTGAAGGCGCTGTACAAGGTGTACGATGAGACGCGAACCCGCGTCTTCCAAGTAGCTCTGGCCGGACGTGCGGCCAAGCGCATGCTGGAAGCCACCGGGCGGCCTGCGTCAACCATCGCCAGTTTTCTGCGAACGGTGAAAGACGATGACTTAGCGGGCCGCTGCGTGCTGGTCATAGATGAGGCGTCTATGGTAGACATTATCACGATGAGCCGCCTCTGCGAGAGGCTTCCGCCGCATGTTCGAATCGTATTGGCCGGTGACACGGGGCAGTTGATGCCGGTCGGCCCCGGACTGGTTCTCCATACGCTGGCAAGGGTATTGGGCATCCCAAAGGTTGAGCTTAAGGTGGTTAAGCGATACCGCGGTGACATAGCCCTAGCGGCACAGGCCGTGCGAGATGGGATTTGGCCTGCACTGACCAGCGATACCACTGCACCCATCACGTTCCTACAGTGCGCGGCGCCGGCTATCGCGGACCTCGTTGTGGGACTTTATGCGGGGGACACGGAAAATACACAGATTCTATCCGCTCGGAAAAACAGCGTGGCTGGCACGAAAGAGATAAATGCGCTATGCCAGAGCAGATTTACTCGTGGCGGCCGCCCATTGTCCGTCTACCTAGATGAGTTTCAGTCGATGGCACATACTGGTTTCTATCTCGGTGACCAGTTGCTGTGTACGAGGAACCTTTGGAACTGGGGCTTGCAGAATGGCTCACTGGGCCGGATGGTTGAAATCGAGGACAAACCGCGGCTGTTGACCGACGTCGAAGGCGCTGAGATTGGTCACGCGATTGCCTGGGTCTTGTGGGACGACGGGGAGCGGCGCCCGATTTTGGAGTCCATGCTCGACGACCTCGAGCTTGGATACGCGGTCACAGTGCATAAAGCCCAGGGTTCACAGTGGCGCAGAGTTATCGTTGTGCTAACTGGAAGTCGGATGCTCGACAGAACGCTCATTTACACCGCGATGACGCGGGCGCAGAGCCAGGTGATTCTAGTTGGCGACCCGATTGCCTCCAAGCGTGCCGTAGAAGGGCTCCCTCGGGCGAATACTCGCATGGTTGGACTCGACGCGCTACTCGATGAGTACATGTCGGAACTCGCGCTTGTAGACCCAGTTCACCCCCAAGGAAGTCCAAAATGGACGCCCTGATTCTTTATCGACCAGCCATACGCAGTCGATATTCACTATGGGCTTGAGCTGGGCTGTGACATCAAATGCTGCGGCGCACTAAGTGGGAGGCCGATTCAGAATGGACGCACGTTATCGTGTCGCCATGCGCGTACCAAGTGCACCAGTTCGCCCAGTTCCTATTGCAGCCGCCATAGCTTTGTCGATACCAGGCACGCTACAGTTTGTCTAAACGACGTCTAGCTCCGTTCAGCACGTCAGCAAACGACCCAGATGGGTCGTGTTGCGGGGGCACCGTCAGCGGTCCCGACTGCCCTGCTAGTTCCTCGACAACCGAAAGAACCCGGGGTGGGGCACCCTCCGCGTGCATTTCTGCCGCTCTGATTACAGCATCAAGTCGGCCCGCGCGTAGCGCATCGAGCGGCGTGGCCTGGAGTGATGTCCTGACGCTAACGAAGAACCAGTATTGGGAACCCGGGTCACGGGGTGAGAGCACACGGGCGACCTGCTCGATATCTACTCGCCTGATATGGGCGTCCGCATAAAAAGCCGGGAAGAAACTGCATCCATGAGGTCCGGTAATTGCAAACAGCCTACCCTCTGTCAATGCATCGCTCAGCCAGTCACGGGTTACACCGACGGCCTCGCAAAACTCATCAATGCTGAGCAATTCTCTGCTCTCAATCCTTCGCACCACCACCTCTGCAGCACGCGCATAAGCTTCTGCCATCGCGGCATCGCCAGCGGCGATTGATTCTGGCGTTGGTACCGTAGGGGGCCGGCGCCTCCTCATCCGAGCTAGCGCTACGTCCGCGATGCGGTCTTCTTCCTGTGCGCGGTTCCACTCGTCCCTCGTGGGAATCTCCGCATGGTCTGGCCAATCCGCTGGCAAATAGTCCGGCAACTTCCTAGGCATAGCGCCCCCTCTTATCAACTGTCTCGGTAGCAAAGTGACGAGCGCAGCAGGCCTCGAAGTCTCTAGGGCAGAAGCAAATCTACGATGTCGATGCCAAGAACGTGGGCCAGCTTTTCCACGTTATCTAATGAAACTGTGGCGGCGGCGGTTTCGACTCTGGACAAAAACACTCTCGAGAGGCCAGATTCTGCTGCAAGCGCCTCTTGGCTGAGACCGCGTTTAGAACGCCACTCACGTAAATTGCGGGCAAACCGCTCTCGGGCGGTTAAAAATTTGAAGGGAGCGCTCATGTGCCAGCAGCATGTGCGAATCCCCATAGTACGTCTATAAAGTATAGTATACAATATTTCACGATGCGGCATGCGGGTTACCGCTTCATGGGGGACTTCCTTAGAAGCGCTGAAAACTGCTGCCTCCCGCTCTAAAAACTTCATCAATAGACTGGACTTTTTATGTCAGTAGCTACGGTAAAACTGGAGCTTTCGCGCCGGACGGGTCGCAATTTACTGCCCAGCTTTTTTCCTGTTGACTTACTCATCGCATTGATTCGAGAGTTAGCGTTGTTGGTAGACAGCGGGACGACCGATGAGGAAATTGCCGAGTTAGCGCCTGTTCTCCGGGGCTACATCCGGGAGTTGGTAAAGATGCAGGACGAGGGATGGCTGGCCTATCTCGACGACAACGCGAACGAACTCATCCCTAGTCTATGCGAGGAACTTTATGTCCACGCTCGCGACGAACTGGTATCAAGATTGGTCGAGTACGACATTCGCAAAGAGAGCTTAAACGTCCAGTTTGCGAAAGTTTTGGCGCGCCCTGTATGCACTGCAGAATGTTAGATGGGTGTGGACGCGAGGCGAGTCATCGGTCGCAAGTCCAGATTGAAGTCTTGCTGATGAACGGCACCGGCCTTCAAGAAAGGTTGGGTCACCAAATCCCTCCGTACGGGTTCTTATCGGCGACGCTATCGACTTCGGCCCACGGTGCCTGTATTAGGGGGTCAAGCCAGTCAGCCATCAATGCAATTAATTCAAGGTTATCTACAAGTTCCGCAGGCGCTGCTGTGCTTTTTCCTATTTCGCCGATTAGACGACGAAGGGAACGAGCACGGTCCAAGTCGTTTGCCATTTTCTCGAACCCTGCAAGCTTCGCCAGGAGCCCCTCTTTCGCAGTCTTTGCTGCTTCCCACTCCTGAGCTTTCTTGCGGCGGGTAAGCTCGCGCTCGTCCCGCAACGCATTCTCGACGTTGCGACGGACGGCCGTATCCGCAGACGAACAAACGGCATTTTTTACTTTAGTCTCAATGCTTCCGCGAGCGGTGTCTTCAAGTTTGCAGTTTGGGTAATATGTTGTTGCATCAACAATAGATGCGCTGACCTTTCCGGTTGGGATATAGCGATACTCTGGGGGACGATAAGTCCACACAGGTTGGGTCCCCGCGCGCAACGTCTTCTGAGGTTTTGGTGGTGGTGGGGGAACCAGCTCTTGGACAATGCGTTCGCGTATGTAAAGGAAAAAGCGTTGACCATGCAAGATAAAGCAGTTTCGCTTGCTGCCAGGTTCGCGGCGAGCCCCGCGGTTGAGTGTTGGCGCAGGCAGGTGAGTGCTCTCGAATTTTGCCCCTAGCACTTCAAGCTCATGCGCAAACCTGTCGACTAGCAGGAGCGCCCGCTCCTTCAAGTCAGGAGAGACCGAGACATCAGCCCACGTCACGCCCAGTGAGCTAAGGGCACCTTCGACCGGCTTGGTGCCTTTCATCGCGCGCATGACCAGTTTCGCTTGAGGAGAGCAGCCTTCAATGTCGAGAGGGGAGGAATAGTCTGGCGTACTCGGGTTTGCCGAACCAGGTGTGGAATCTCGAGCCTTCTTAATGCGCTCTTCCAGAACCTCGTCAACCTCAGCTACGTACATTGCGCGCGCATAGGTGGTCTTGCCAGTGGTCTTATGCAGCGCTGGCTTCGGGACCTTCTTCCCGGCGGCGAGCTTTTGCCAGTAACCCCTTGGTGGCAACGGGACGTCGAGCGCGACGCAGATTTTTCGGAGGCCAATGTCTGACAGTCTGTATCCTTTAGCCAGCTTTGTTACTGGTTCGGCCCAGACCTCGTCGAAAAGTTTTTGGCGCTCGAAGCGCGTCGTTTCCCAAGTCATGCTTCCCTTGTTGGCATCGGCCTCGTCGAAAGCACAAACGTAGACGAGCGCCGAATGTAAATATTCTGTCTGCTCTGACAAATTGAGTGGTTATTGGTGATTATCGTCCGGGTTGTCGCGTCAAGCTGGTGCCCGGATATGGGGCTGCAATCGTGCCTCCTATTTCCCCGCGGCATAGGAAAAATGGTCATAATATGAACCTTATCATCTCGAATTGCAACTTACCACATGCTCGAAGACATCAAGAAGACACTCTGGGCGACTGCTGACAAGCTGCGCACCAACATGGACGCCGCTGAGTACAAGCACTTGGTCCTTGGCCTCATCTTTCTCAAATATATTTCCGATACCTTCGATGCTCGCCGGGCTGAGCTTACCGAGCGGTTTTCCGACGAGTCGGACGAGTTTTTTCTTCACGATTCTGATGCTGACCTGCTTGCAGCGGAACTGGAGGACCGCGATTACTACAAGGCGACCAACGTGTTCTGGGTGCCCGAAGGCGCGCGTTGGGAAGCCCTGCGAGGCGCTGCGAAGCAGGCTGATATTGGCAAGCGCATCGACGACGCACTCACCCACATTGAGCTGGAAAATCCCGACCTTAAAGGCATCTTAGACAAGCGCTATGCTCGAGCGCAGCTGCCTGACGGGAAGCTCGGTGAGCTGGTTGACCTAGTCTCCACCATCGGTTTTGGTGACAACCCCAGCGTTGCTCGCGACATCCTAGGGCAAGTCTACGAGTACTTCTTGGGCATGTTTGCAAGCGCTGAGGGTAAGCGGGGCGGGCAGTTCTACACGCCAGTCAGCATTGTCAAAACGCTGGTCGCTATTCTCAGTCCACATCAAGGCCAAGTATATGACCCTTGCTGCGGCTCCGGCGGTATGTTTGTACAGTCCGAAAAATTCATCGAATCTCACGGCGGAAAGTTAGGCGACGTGTCCATCTACGGACAAGAAGCCAATCCCACAACCTGGCGCCTGGCCGCGATGAACTTAGCCATTCGCGGCATTGACTTCAACCTTGGCCGTGAGCCCGGCGACACATTCACCCGCAACCAGCACCCGGACCTGCGGGCTGACTTCATTCTGGCCAACCCGCCATTCAATATCAGTGATTGGTGGCATGGCAGTCTGACCGGTGACCAGCGATGGGTTTATGGTGACCCTCCACAAGGCAACGCCAACTACGCTTGGTTACAGCACATGCTGTTTCACCTCAAACAGACAGGTCGGGCAGGCATTGTGTTGGCAAACGGCTCCATGAGCTCCAGTCAGAATAATGAAGGTGTCATTCGCGCCGCGATGGTTGAGGCCGACGTGGTGGAGGTGATGGTCGCACTGCCGGGCCAACTGTTCTTCAACACGCAGATTCCTGCTTGTCTGTGGTTCTTGGTCAAGCAAAAGACGCACCGTAAGGGCGAAGTGCTGTTCATTGACGCTCGCAAGCTCGCCACAATGATTAGCCGCGTGCAGTCCGAGCTGACTGATAAGGTAATTGAGCGCATTTCGAAAGTTGTCGCAGCTTGGCGCGCTGAACCTGATGCAGGCGAGTATGAGGATGTTGCAGGCTTCTGCCGGAGCGTTAAGCTGACCGAAATTGCTGAGCACGGTCATGTGCTCACGCCTGGACGTTATGTCGGCGTGGAGGCGGTCGAGGACTATGACGAAGACTTTGCTACCAAGATGCAGATGCTTACTGAGCAGCTCGGGGAGCAGATGGCAAAGGGAGCCGAGTTGGACCAAGTGATTCGTCAAAAGCTGGGAGGACTCGGGTATGAATTCTAAGTGGGGGCAAAAGTCACTTGGAGAGTTACTCTCGCTTCAGCGAGGTCATGACCTCCCCTCCGATTCAAGGGTTGTAGGGACAGTGCCAGTGATGGGGTCTGCAGGGATTACGGGATACCATAACAAGGCTACGACTAAAGGGCCAGGAGTCGTAATCGGACGCAGTGGCGTTGGCTCGATGGGAGTGGTCAGTTATATTGACCAAGACTATTGGGCACTGAACACCACACTTTACGTCACAGATTTCAAGGGAAACGATGTAAAATTTATATATTACTTGCTTCGAACAATTAATTTTAGGCAGTTCGATACCGGAAGTGCTCAAGCATCGTTAAACCGGAATCTTGTCTATCCCCATCGTGTTCCCTTTCCAAATTCGAAACAGGAACAGGCTGAAATTGGGAGCATTCTCGCTGCACTTGACGACCGTATCATAGTTCTACGCAAAACCAACCACACACTTGAAGCCATTATCGAAGCGTTGTTCAAGTCATGGTTTATTGATTTCGACCCATTGCATGCCAAATTGAAGGGGCGAAATTCTGACGGTATAGGTGAAGAATTTTCTGAGTTGTTTCCGGAAGTGCTGGAAGAATCAGAGCTGGGTGATGTGCCGAAAGGATGGGGGGTCTTACCTGTAGGCGATTTGATTGAATCCGTTGGAGGTGGAACTCCTGATACAAAGAATCTTAGCTATTGGAATCCCCCTTTCCACTGCTGGTCGACCCCCAAAGACCTTTCGGGCATTACTTCGCCAGTTCTTTTCAGCACAGAGCGGAAACTAAGTGATGAGGGACTCGCCAAGGTTAGTTCGGGCCTACTGCCAGTCGGGACACTCCTCTTGTCCTCACGGGCGCCCATTGGCTATCTCGCTTTGACGCAAGTCCCCATGGCAATTAACCAAGGTTACATCGCCCTGCTGCCGGGCGGAATTTTGCCTCCCTTGTACATGCTCTATTGGTGCAAACAGAACATGGAACTAATCAAGAGTCGGGCCAACGGGTCAACATTTATGGAAATCAGCAAAAAAGCTTTCCGCTCGATTCCTGCTCTAGTGCCGAGACCCGAAATCGTCAAGGCGTTCGTCGACATCGCGCAGCCAATGATTGAAAAGATTTTCAAGAATGAGATTCAATCCAAGCAAATTAACGCGCTTCGCGATACTTTGTTGCCACGATTGATGTCCGGACAGCTTAACGTGCCTGTTTCTCTGGAAGTGTAACCATGCGCTTTCTATACAAGGCTTTCAAAGAAGAATTGAATCAAGAAGATGCAGTTCAAATTATAGGTGGCTTGATTGACATTCGGGGCGAGAAATTTACCGCTTTTGAGATTTTGAAGTTGGCAACGAAGGAAGGCCAGGTTGATTCGGTTTGTAATCGCGTCTTCTCGGACTGGAGCGCTAGTTTCATTGAAAGGAAAATTGAAGAGGCAGATGATTTTCTTGAACAATTTGGCACGACTGGCCGATTCAATAGTCTTGCCAAACTCTGCAAGTCAGGCGGAGTCATTCCTTTTGTTGGCGCGGGAATGTCAAGTACAAGTGGCTATCCGATGTGGACCAGCTTCCTAAAGAATCAACTACGTCAAACCAATATTTCTCCAGCAGATTTCGATGTAATGCTGCAGGCTGGTGAATACGAAGAAGCTGCCGAAGAGATTGCGAATCACATGAGAGGGCCCGCGTTTTCAGAGGCGGTGGAGTGCTCGTACAGCATTGAAAACTCTCTAGCTGGCCCAGTTCTGCTCATACCACATGTTTTCGAGAATCATGTGGTAACAACTAACTTTGACAACGTACTTGAACGTAGTTATCGAGCGGATGGAATTGAGTTTTCCGAAGTCATCCGCGGCAATGATACCGCCGAGCTAAGGCGGTTGTTGCTTAAGGAGCAAAAGATATTATTGAAGCTGCATGGCCGGGCTGACACCCCAAATGGTCGGATATTGACGAAGTCAGAATATGACCGTTATTACACGGGGGATAACACGTTAGGAAAGACCCTTGGCCTGTTATCAGACCGGTTCAGCTTCCTTTTTATGGGATGTGGCTTGACTGTCGACCGCACTTTGGCCGCACTGCGAGAGCATGTGGAGGAAGTAGGACACGATAATCTACCAAGACATTACGCATTTTTGGAAGCACCTGAGTCGGAACAAGTTCGTATCGCTAGGCAGCAGCAACTTGTGGACTATCATATCTATCCAATTTGGTATCCGATGGGATTGCACGATGAGTCCATCTCTGCTCTTCTGTTGAAGATACGGAGTATGCGTTGATGACCGAAGACCAACTCGAAAAAGAAGCTATCGCGTGGCTGCAGGACGTCGGATACACTCCAGTTTACGGCCCGAGTATTGCGCATGATGGGATTAAGCCGGAGCGCGCCCATTACCGGCAAGTGCTGTTGACGTTCCGTCTGCGCGAAGCAATTTTTAAACTTAATCCAAATGTCCCAACAGCTGCCCGTGAAGACGCCCTGCAGCAGGTGTTGGAGATGGGTATTCCGTCGTTACTAACGGCTAACCGCCATTTTCACAAACTCCTGGTGAGCGGCGTACCCGTTGAGTATCAGAAGGATGGTGAGACCCGGGGCGACTTTGTTCGTCTGGTCGATTGGTCCGATTGGTCTCAAAACGAATTCTGGGCGGTCAATCAGTTCTCTATAAAGGGCGAGCATCATACTCGTCGCCCTGACATTGTCTTGTTCGTCAATGGACTGCCACTCGTGCTCATCGAGTTGAAAAATCCTGCGGACCTGAATGCCGATATCTGGAAAGCATACGACCAGATTCAAACTTACAAAGCCCAAATCTCAGATGTCTTCCAATACAACGAGATTCTGGTCATATCGGATGGAACGGATGCCTTGCTGGGTTCGTTGTCGGCAAGCGCGGAACGATTCATGGCATGGCGCACTATCGACGGCGTGACGTTGGACCCTTTAGGTGACTTCAATGAATTGCAGACCTTGGTGCGAGGCGTGTTGGCACCTCAGTACCTGTTAGATTACCTGCGCTACTACGTGCTATTCGAGGACGACGGCCGTCTGGTCAAGAAGATTGCCGGCTACCATCAGTTCCACGCGGTGCGCGCGGCTATCATCCAGGCGGTAACAGCCTCTCGACCTGGGGGCTCCCACAAAGGGGGTGTTGTTTGGCATACGCAGGGCAGCGGCAAGAGCATTACCATGACGTGCTTCGCTGCCCGCGTTATGCAAGAGCCCCAGCTAGAGAATCCAACTATCGTTGTCATCACCGACCGCAATGACCTTGACGGCCAGCTGTTTGGCGTCTTCAGTTTGGCCCAGGACCTATTGCGCGAGCAGCCAGTTCAAGTCAGCAGCCGGCAAGACCTGCGCGCCAAGCTAGCCAATCGGCCGTCTGGCGGCATCGTGTTTGCAACCATCCAGAAGTTCATGCCTGGAGAAGATGAAGACGTATTTCCGATACTTTCCGAACGTACCAACATTGTCGTGATTGCCGATGAAGCGCATCGCACTCAGTACGGTTTTGAAGCCAAGTTGAAGGGTAAGCCCGGCAGTGAGACGTACCAGGTTGGATATGCCCAGCATCTACGTGATGCACTCCCCAATGCCACTTTTGTGGCCTTCACTGGCACGCCTGTCAGCAGCGAAGACCGTGATACACGCGCAGTGTTCGGTGACTACATCTCCGTCTACGATATGCAGCAGGCCAAGGAGGACGGCGCGACTGTCGCCATCTATTATGAGTCACGCCTAGCCAAGCTGAGGCTCAAAGATGAAGACTTGCCCTCAATTGACGACGAGGTGGACGAGTTAGCTGAGGACGAAGAGGAGGACGCCCAGTCCAAATTGAAGAGTCGTTGGGCGGCGCTAGAAAAGGTCGTCGGCGCCGAACCCCGAGTTGCTAGCGTAGCCGCTGACCTGGTGGCTCACTTTGAGGAACGTAGCAAAGCTCAGTCTGGCAAAGCCATGGTCGTGGCCATGAGCCGTGACATTTGCGTGCATCTCTACGACGAAATTGTGAAGCTGCGTCCTGACTGGCATGACGCCGACCCAGAGAAGGGGGCCGTCAAGGTCGTAATGACTGGCTCGGCTAGCGATAAACCTTTACTACGCCCTCATATCTACAACGGCCAGGTCAGGAAGCGATTGGAGAAACGTTTCAAAGACCCGAAGGACCCAATGCGATTAGTTATTGTCCGCGACATGTGGCTCACCGGCTTTGACGCTCCTTGCGTCCACACTCTGTACGTCGATAAACCTATGAAGGGGCACAACTTGATGCAGGCAATCGCCCGCGTCAACAGGGTATTTAAGGACAAGCAGGGCGGTTTGGTTGTGGACTACATTGGCATCGGCAATGAGCTTAAGGCCGCCATGAAAGAGTATACGCAGTCTGGCGGCCGCGAGAAGCCTACTGTGGATGCTCGTGAGGCTTACAGTGTGTTGATGGAGAAGATGGATGTGCTGCGGTCCATGCTACACGGCTTTGATTACAGCGGCTTCCTCACTACCGGCCACAAGGCGTTGGCGGGCGCAGCCAATCATGTGCTTGGCATCAAGGACGGAAAGAAGCGCTTCGCCGACATCGCTCTGGCCATGAGCAAAGCGTTCACCTTATGCTGCACTTTGGACGAAGCCAAGGAAGTGCGTGAGGAAGTGGCGTTCCTTCAAGGCGTTAAGGTCATCTTGACCAAGAAGGACATCACTGCTCAGAAGAAAACAGACGAACAGCGTGAGCTGGCGATTCGCCAGATTATCAATTCCGCGGTCGTGTCAGAGAGCGTAGTAGACATCTTTGATGCTGTGGGCCTGGAAAAGCCAAACATCGGATTGCTTTCCGACGAGTTCTTGGCGCAGGTGAGAAATCTCCCAGAGAAGAACCTGGCTATCGAGCTGCTGGAACGCCTACTAGAAGGTGAAATCAAGAGCCGATTTGCCAGCAATCTGGTGCAAGAAAAGAAGTTTTCCGAGCTGTTATCCAATGTGGTCACGCGCTACCAAAATCGTTCAATTGAGACGGCCCAGGTGATGCAAGAGCTGGTCGACATGGCCAAAAAATTTCGCGATGCCGCAAGTCGCGGAATGCAGTTGGGCCTGACTGACGATGAGGTGAAGTTCTATGATGCGCTGGCGGCAAACGAATCGGCAGTTCACGAGCTAACGGATGAGACCCTCAAGAAGATTGCGCACGAACTTACTGAAAATCTCCGCCAGAACATCACAGTCGATTGGTCGACGAGGGATAGTGTCAGAGCCAAGTTGCGCTTGATGGTAAAGCGCATTCTACGGAAATACAAATATCCGCCGGACCAGCAGGAACGGGCTGTGGAGTTAGTGTTGCAGCAGGCAGAGGCACTGGGCGAGGCTTGGGCATAGACAGTCTAGGCTTGTAGGTAACTTCGGAAAGGTTGATGAAGAACGCATGACCAAGTTCACGGAATGGTGCGACGAGACTGAGACATCGGTCTCATCGCATAAGCTGCATTGGCTAAGTGCCGACAAAGCGAAGCTGGCGCACGCTACAGTGGTTGTCGCTCGGGCAGTGCCCGACTACTATGCCGCACCCAGCCGAATAGCGGAATTACTCGACAAATTGGGAAAACCAGCAGTAGCGAAATATGTGGCCGAAAAACTTCCAACAACGAAGTCTATCCGGTCTGGCGACCTTGCAGAAATATTGTGTAACGCGTATGTGCTTGAAGCGACCGCATTCACGCGCGGAATTAAGCGCCTTCGCTGGAAGGACCATCGTAATATGTCAATGCGAGGAGAGGACGTACTAGCCTTTAAATTCGATACCGGCGGTAAGCTAAATGTCCTCAAAGCCGAGGTAAAAAGCAGAGCAGCTATGTCAGCCTCAGTAATTGGGGAGGCAAGAAAGGCCCTATCGGCCAACTCTGAACTGCCGTCACCTCACGCGGTATCGTTTGTCGCTGACCGGCTAGGCGAGACTGGCGACTTCGCGCTTAAGGATGCGTTGGACACAGCCCAGCTAAGAGATGGATTCAGTCCTTCTCAAGTAACCCATATGATATTCACATTCTCTGGAAATGACTCGTCGACGCTGCTAAGAAACAATTTGACGGCCTATGCAGGCGAGGCATCCCAGCATTACGTAGGACTATGCGTGCAGACACACCAGAACTTTATCAAAGATGTCTTTGATAGCGTGGAGAAGTAATGGCATCTACACTTCAAGAACTACGTGCGAACATAACCGCCGCGGTCAAACCTGGTTTTCGCGCGAAACTGCTTGCGCGGGGGCAGGCACGTGCGATGATTTGGAGGGAGGGCACGCTGCCGGACAACGCGCCCAGCTTCAGTCCTGACCTTTCCGATGACTTGCTTTCCTACGGATACTCCCTGCTACTCCACGGATTGCGCTACGCGGACTTGGGCGGTGAACCCGAACTTTCGCAGCTTGCGTATGAAGTTGCGGCAGAGGCACTCGAATCCGTTGTCGCGAAGGGTATTCAAGACGAGGAACGCGATTTCCATCGGCTAATCACAGCAGCGGCATATCACCTTAGCCGCTTTTCGGCCAGAGCATACTCACTCTTGCACGAGGGCCTGGCGACGGCAAATCTTTCAACGATTGAATTAGGCTTGGCCAAGCTGATGCTGCGCGACCTGGCCGGTCTTAACGAGGACGTCACATCTTGGTTCAGGTCTGGAGCCGATTCTGAGGAGGTGCTTATTAGAGCACTGACCATTGGCTCTGACTCGCAAACAGTTGACGACACTGAGACTGATGACCAACTGTTGAAGGTCGCCACCATTGCGCTTGATGGAAATTTTATGTCGGCTCTCTCCCTTGCGTTGCTCGCACTAGAACGGGGTGACTATGCGCTGATTGCAGAAGCTCGTTTGCGGTTTAGGAATGGCCTCGATGTGGCGGGCGAACTCAATTTGGTATCGCAGTGGTGGTGCCATCGACTGGCGGTGCGATTAATTGACGGGCTTTGGGAAACAAGCTTTCACAGCATTCTGCCTATTTCTCCAGCATCGGAATCGCCAGCAACTGACTGGAACCTATTACGGAAACTCTTCATTGGGTCGCTTTATTGCCGGAGTAAATCGGAAATTGAACTTTGGCCTTCACAAGTGCAAGCCGCAAAACAGATTCTCGACCTGAAGGCTAACCTTGTGCTTTCTCTGCCAACGAGCGCTGGTAAGACGCGCATCGCCGAGATGTGTATCTTGGCCTGTTTGGCCGAACAAAAAAGGGTTGTTTTTATTACGCCACTTAGAGCGCTATCTGCTCAGACTGAAGTAGGCTTACGGCGCACGTTTATGCCGTTAGGGAAAACAGTGTCGAGCCTCTACGGAAGCATTGGCGCGAGTGGCACTGACATCGACGCACTTCGCTCACGTGACATCGTAGTCGCCACTCCGGAGAAACTCGATTTTGCCCTTCGCAATGACCCGACGCTACTCGATGACATCGGGCTAATAGTTCTCGACGAAGGTCACATGATTGGACTCGGGGAGCGAGAAGTTCGATATGAAGCGCAGATTCAGCGCTTGTTGCGCCGTCCAGACGCCCTCACGCGGCGGATTGTCTGTTTATCGGCAATTCTTCCTGAGGGCGACCAGTTGGCGGATTTCGCCGCTTGGCTAACGCACGACAAACCTGAAGGGCTTATTAAGAACAACTGGCGGCCGACTCGGTTGCGCTTTGGCGAGGTCGATTGGAAGGGCCAGCATGCGCAACTCAGTATTACGGTTGGCGACGAAACACCTTTCATACCGAAGTTTTTTTCGGGGAAAAAGCCAACAAAGGGTGGGGGCAGAAAGACTTTTCCTTCAGACCAAACCGAATTATGTATCGCCACTGCGTGGCGCCTTGTCGATGATGGTCAAACCGTGCTTGTTTTCTGTCCAATCCGACGCTCGGTTCTGCCTTTCGCAGAGCGCATCATCGACATGGAGAAACGCGGACATATCGGGACAGTTTTAAGCCAACCTGAGTCTGTTCTTGCGACCGCGTTAACTGTTGGCGCAGAGTGGTTCGGTGCCAACCATGACATCCTCAAATGCTTAAGACTAGGCGTTGCTGTTCATCACGGAGCGCTACCAACGCCATATCGGAAGGAAATCGAACGACTGCTCCGCGATGGCATTCTTAAGGTAACTGTTTCGTCACCCACCCTGGCGCAAGGACTTAATCTCGCGGCGACCTGTCTGATTTTCCACGGTCATACGCGAAACGGAAAAACCATTGATGTCGCAGAGTTTCGAAACGTTGTTGGGCGTGCCGGGCGGGCATACATCGACATCGAAGGGCTAGTTCTATACCCGATGTTCACGGACCATGCGAAACGGCGCTCAGCGTGGAATCACCTTGTATCCTCGAATGCCGGACGTGAGATGGAGAGCGGAATTTTCCGCTTGGTTTTCACCCTGCTGTTCCGGATGACGAAGAAGCTCGGCACCACTGATGTACCTAAGCTGCTCGAGTATGTTGCCGGCGAAGCCAGCTGGGAGTTCCCTATCATCCCGGGAGAGTCGTCAAGGCATGAGGAGGATGCTCGCAACCAGTGGCCCAAGCACCTTATGAGCCTCGATACGGCCATCTTCAGCTTGCTTGGCGATGCCGAAGTGCCGGATGACCAGATAGAGAGCAAGCTCGATGAGGTTCTCGCCTCATCACTGTTTCACAGGCGGCTTGCTCGGGTGCAAGAAGGTACGCGGAAAGCGCTATCAGCTGGTCTGGCCTTGCGGGCCAAGCACATCTGGAGCAAAACAACGGCACTACAGCGGCGCGGCTATTTTCTTGCTGGCGTCGGGCTTGCGACCGGGATGGAACTGGACAAGCGGGCACCAGAATTAGAGCAGCTGCTCTTGTCGGCGAATGTCTCTATCGGTACCGGTGCGCACGAGGAGGCAATCGCCGCGATTGGGTCTTTCGCGAAAATCGCCTTCCTCATTCCACCATTCACGCCACAAAATTTTATTGCGAATTGGGAAGGGGTGCTTCGACTTTGGCTACTGGGTGAGCCAATTACAGACCTTCTTGCGGGTGGAGATGAAGCGGTAGAGTTCATTGAAAAAGCTTTTGCGTATAACCTCCCGTGGGCAATGGAAGCTGTCCGCGTTCGGTCTGAAGCACATGAAGACCCATTCTCGGAAGAAGCGAAACTATCTGATTATCCGCGAGCTCATGCCGTCGCGGCCCTGGAAAGCGGCACTCTCTCAGTAGCAGCAGCGACGCTGATTCAAGCAGGCTTTGCATCGCGGCTAGCGGCCATTCGTGCAGTTACGGAGACCCATGCCACATTTGACTCAGTCGACTCGCTGACGGCTTGGCTCGAATCCGATGAAATGAAGTCTCTATCGGCGAAGCCTGAATGGCCGACTCCAGAGGCACATGCGCTCTGGGTCGACTTCGTCAGCCCTCGCACAATAAATGGAATGAAGACGTGGAAATCTGCTTCCTACACGAGCCCGGTGGTTTGGAGCGGAGCTCCGATGCCTCCCGGTGCGGCGCTGCGTATTGGCGGTGGCCTTGGAAAAGAGCGCACGGTGTTTTCTGCGGACTTCAAAGAAGTCGGAAGTATCGGATGGAGCCCCAACCCTGCAGCGGTCGGACTTCTTGTCGCGACTGCGACAGGAGACTCGGCCGCGTTCGCGTTCGAGTATCTCGGACCTGATGATGTGCTGGACATATAGCATACGGCGAGATGTGGGACTTCTCGCGCTTAACTAGGTGGTCGTACCTGTTCGCGATGCGACGCAGTCCGTTCATGCCGGGTTCGCACATGCTGAGTGACCGTACGTGCACTAAATCTATTCTGGGAAAGGAATGACACCGGTTTTCTACTTTCGCGTAGATTCTGGAATGTCACGCTTTCGACGTCGCGCGGAAAAAATGTGAGTCAAGTTTAAATTGAGATTCTACATTTACAAACGCATTCTCCATCGTGAAAGTTATTTAAAAATGGACAACAAACCGCTCGAAATAATCGCGGAAGACTTTATTAAGCTCAGGCTCGCAAAAGCTGGGCTTAAATATTTGAAACCAAACTACGATACCGATGGAACAGACTTGGTCGTCCTCCATCCAATAAACAAACACTACGCCCGCCAGGTTGTCGTCCAATCTAAAGGCCGCAATCTTACCAATTCGCCCAGCAATGTGCATATCAATAAAGATTACGTTGTCTCGAATTTTGTTTGCTTCCTTTATCTGCAGGTTGACGGTGACCCATTGGATTACGCCTATGTGTTTTTCTCCGATGATATTCAGAAGTGGCCGGAGCGTGATGGAAGCTATCACTTGAGCATTCCGAAGGGTTTTAAGAAAAATACATATTTTGTTGCTCATGAATTTTCTGCTTCTACCGACGTGCAGAAGATTGAAAAGCTCTTGAACACGGGGCCCATGTTTCGGCAGTCCTACGTCGAGTTTGAAAAGATGGAGTTGGTTGAAATACTCTTCGAGTTATGGAAGAAGTATCAATCGTTTCCAGACCCAAACTTGGTCAAAGTCTTGTACGACGAGGATTTCCCTGGCACGGGCTCAAATTCCCAAGACCTATTCTTGGTATTTCTTTTTGGAATGAACTCTGAAAAATTGGGCCATCGGACGCTCGACGCGTACATGCAGCACCTGCTCAACATGCGAAATATTGACATTCCTATCTCGTGTGCTACCAAAATAAAAAATCCAAATGAAATTACGCGAATGCGTTCAATTCATGCGATTGTGTATCCTAGATTATCGTTTGGAGAAATTGAGTTGAACTATGATGGAGTAGACTATCGCGCTCTTTATTCGAAAATTGGCGACAACGAAGACTATGTTGAGGCGGCTCTTTTTGACAACGGTGATTATGTGGTGTACGGTCAGAGAAAGTAGAAGCCCGCCATATTTGCCGATGTTCATCGACACAATATACCGACGCCGAACTCGGGGTAGGTATAGTTAACTTCTTGCAAGTATCACCTTGTGACGGCAATATGTTTTTACCAGCGTAGGGTTAGCTTGTTACTTTCATGATGTATGCTTGAATTAGAATCCCCGTAGCTCCTACGGGGTCAAGAAACTTTGGAGGGCATATACGCATCGGAGAACTGTCGAAACGAACAGAATGCGAGGTCGAGACAGTTCGAGACTAAGAAAACGTAGGGCTGCTGACAGACCCGTTACGCATAGACCCTGGCTATAGGCAGAGCCTCCCGGTCCACTTAGAGCGGCTTCAGTTCAACGGTCACTGCCGGGCGTTACAGATGGGGCTCCCTGATATCTGCGTGCTCCCAGAACTTCACGCGCGGTCGGCTAGCGCCTGCCGAGCCGTAAGTGACTAGCTTGACGACCACAACGAGCTTGTCCGAATCCAAATGCAGAAGCTTCAAAGTCTGGAGGAGCTACTGACGAAGTTGCGTCATCAGTGAAGCGCTTAGCAGGCGGCCGTAAGACTAGAGGCGGTATGTCCAGACTTCTAATAGCGGCCCGCTTGTGGCACAATGAATTAAATTAGACGACAATCTACTCCTGTAATTTGGGAATTTTCACAAAAATTGGTCGCCATGAGGTTTTAAATTTCTCGACAACCGTTCCACCCTAATAGCGACACTATCGACGAATGACTACGGCGCCCACTGAACCTCCTCTCCAGCAAGTCGCGTCAGACTTGTTCCGAGACTTTAAAGGGGATGAAATTGGCGGCCGGCATGCTATTCGTGGTTTCAGTTTTCAAGTGTGGCATGCAGTATTAGAGGCTCTCCGCGCCCACCGGACCGGCGACGACTACGCAGTTGTACTTGAGTGGCAGCAGGACATTGCTATTTTGGATTCGTCCGTTGCACCGACCGGCGCGCGTTTCGTGCAGTTGAAGAAACACGAGGCATCAACCCATTGGAAGCTGAATAACCTTATTGCATCCCCAAAGGGTAAGGACGAGGATGCGCAACCGATGGATAAAGCGCACGTTGCTGAACCGAGTGACGCAGTCACAGCTCCGTCCCCAGCCTCAAGCACAAAGACCGCGAAGTCAAAAACGCTAAAGAAGCCCAAGCCGTCAATCCTGGCGAAACTCTATGCTCATCGGCGCCGCTTCCTAACACTAGGCAAGTCACGCCTCGAATTCTCGTCAGACGCTCGATTTGAAATACCCGACGCTGCGGGGGGAACTTCTCTGCAAAGTAGCATCGAGCTAGCTACTACGGCCCCTTCAGTACAACAGGCCATTGAGGCTAAACTGCGTGAGCAGCTGGGTCTTGACCCGACCGAGCTAGTTGACTTTTCCGACTTTGCTCTTGTAGTAAGCGACTGCCCAGTGCACGAGCCACACAAATATCTTGCCGGTGAACTCGCGCAGATGCAGCTGGAATCGGACCTCAATCTCAGCGGTAAGGCTACCATCCTCGCTGTCCTCATCATTGCGTCATACGTGTATCTCAGGGCCGGCACTACTCGACACGCTAAAGATTTCGCAGAACTGTTGGAACGTGCGGTTACGCGAGGCGACATCGACTTGTATCTAGCTGCCGCCGACAAAGAAACGGTGTCAGCGAGAGAGCTCGTAGATGAGATTATCGAATGGTTAAAAATCGAGGCAGCGCCGTTTTCTCTTGTCAAAAACATGAGGAAGGAAGTCGTGCGGGCATGCATGGAAATCACAAACCGCGCCGGTCCGGTGCCGATTATTACAGCGCACCTCAAATGGCTATACGAATCGAAGTCGGAGTACGACTCCCGAACGAAAGTTACCGAAATTCTCTCTGCTTGGTTCGAGGACTTCAATCAGTTGCAGTTAAGCGAAGCTCGCCATTTCAGCCGCGAGTACATTTACTGTCTAATGTCCATGATTATTCAAGATGCAAATCCCACAAAACAACTACCATCTATTCCGGCTGGTCCGCAACCTGAGGACTCGCAATGAGGCAAACCGTCACCTATCACGAACTTTGGCTGGTATCCGAAAGGGACGAGAGCGCCCGATTCCTGAAGTTCAATCCGCGCAAGAATCTGCTGGCGGGAACGAATGAAACAGGTAAGTCACGTATCTTAAAGCACCTTGTTTGGGCGCTCGGCGGCGAACCATCTACACGCATTGCCGGGAACTGGGACATCAATATCGCGGCACGTGTGGCACTAAATATCGGGCAGAAGCAATTCATGTTCATGCGCATGGGTCGCGACTGGCGCGCGGCCTTTGATGCCGAAGGTAAGCTCCTGCTCGCTACTGAAAACGCTCAAACCTGGGCTAAGTTTTTTGCTGATACATTCCAGTTCCCGTTGAAGCTGCAGCGTCACCAAGAAGGCGCGTTCGCATTGGCAGGACCCGAGTACGCATTGTTGCCGTTCTACATTGACCAAGAGGGCGGATGGGCACGCAAGTGGGGAAATTTCCTTCGCTTATCTCAGTTTGCGCGGTGGGAGCCGGTCGTCTTTGAATCATTCCTTGGTCTGCGGCCGCAGAGATATTTTGATGCTCAGCTCACGCGGGACGACCTAGTCTATAAGCTGCGCGAACTGCGGCTGCAAGCAAAGGTGCAGGCGACTTCCTATCAGCACGTTAAAGCAATGCTGCCGGCCTCCGATGCCACGCTTGAAGAAAGCGTCTTCGCGAAAGAATTGGAGCAAGTTGCTAGCCAAGTCGAGGCCTTGGTCGGTGACGAAAACCAGGTCCGCAACGATTTGTTCTCAATCGCGCAGGAACGGCAGGAACTGACGGGACAATTGCAGCTCGCGGCCCGGGCCGAGCAGGATTTGGTGGAGGACTTGGCATATCTATCCAAGTACCCCGATGACGAGCAACTGAACTGCCCAACGTGCGGGCAGGCGCACGGCTTGTCGTTCCGAGCGAAAGTGGAACTTGCCTCGGATGCAAACGACGCGCATCAATTGTTCTTGAGCGTGCGAGGTCAGCTCGATAAGTTAAGTAAGCGCGAGGAGAGCATGCGGAGCAAGCTCGCTAGCGTCACGAGGCAAATGGAAATGTTGCGCCTTTCGACGGAGAGGCGGCCAGGGCAAAGCGGTATCGCCGAAATTGTCGCGGCGAAAAGCTTAGCGACCATTGAACATGCATATGGGCAGACACGTCAGCAGTTGGCTGAATCCATTGATGAACTCGATGAAAATCGAACTGCGCTTCAAGCTGAGCTCGACGCGTTGACGGATGCCAACCGGGTTAAAGAAGTGCGCGCCTTTTATAAGGCTGCGGTGAAGGCTAGCGCCGACCGCCTCGGCATCGACAAGGCGGAAATCGCTTCCGTTAAAATCGGAGCCAGACCAGCAATGGGCGCAGGTAGTTCAGGCCCGCGCGTCTACTTGGCTATGCACATGGCAATGCTAGAGACCAATGCAAGATACGGCAGCGGCCCGCAATTCCCTTTCATTGTCGACACGCCTCGTCAGCAAGGCCTAGATGACCCTAATACAGGACGCCTTCTCAGCGCTGTTTACAACCACGCTGAAGCAGAACAGATTTTCATCGCCAATGAATCTGTTCCCGCCGACTGGACGCCGCCGCAGGACTGCACGGTTCAAACCTTTACCGAAAAACGCCATTTCCTACGCAAGGATGAATACCGCGCTGGCGTTGAGCAGTTAGCGCCGATGGCTGAAGCAATCCGGGAAGCGATTGCGGCCGAGCGCGAACGTACTGCCGATATGGAAGCAGAGAGCGAACCTGTTGAACATTCCAACCATGACAGCGCTACTGACGTTGAGGAGGACGAGGATTGATACATTCTCAGCCCACAACGGAGCTTTCGAGCATGTCTAGCGAAGTGATGTCGTCAGGCGCTCCGATTAATTTGAAAAGTCCGCCTCGTTCTTCTAGCGGCTACTCGCTTGGCTATAGACAGCCCTTCGGGACGTGTGGCAAACGGTCGACAACGTAAACCCATTGCCCACCGTTTGCCCACACTCTGCCCACAGCGGCGCGCATTGCTCGACCATCACAGCACTGCTGAAGTTTGTATATTCTCCCGGAGAGAGCCTGAGATATGGCTCACCAAGTTCTGTAAAGTCGGCGAAGACTTGCGATGTAATAGTGTCCGATTTATTCGGGTCATCAAGCTGCTTAATATGGCGGGGTATGGGCCGCAGGGCCCATGTAGACCACACGCTAGCAACTACGTGCTGTTTGGGTGCGGCCGTATAGTCAGCACATTGCAGCCTCTCCCGCGCCATGCAGACGGGGTTGGTTTGACGAAAGCTGGACGATGCCCCTGACGCTTCGGGGCACGATGCTGGCGTCGATTCGCGCTATGGCCTGTCTACGTCTAGTGGAGCCAGAAATCGCTTCGCGCCCTTGAAATCGTAATGCGCATCCGGGTGCGTATTTCAAAAATTGAGTAAAGCTAGGCCGAGTGCGGCGTTCACTCACTCACATCCAAAAGAATTTCGGATTTTACCTGTGATAAGAGTTCGATTCCCTCAGGGCGGGCCAGATTTCCATCATTCCATCGATTTCATCAGGCGCCATCACTCATATTTTCAGTGGTGCGCTATTCAGCCGTGCCTGGATTGAACGATGGGAAGCATTGTTTGAACGACCGCTTTGTTGCCGGTGCTGAAGTTCATTAGGCAACATCCCTCTACCATATTAGTATTGCCTTTGATGTTTTCTTGGAAGCATCAGGCACTCGATCGGCTGCAAATCCTCCACAAAATTGGCATGGACTCGCCCGGCACGGCACCCAATGAGTTCGAATGCCAAGAGGCAAGGATCAGGCCGGAGTGTCAAAGATCGCCACGATTCAATCCGCTCCCGCGCCACAGATCGGCGAGTCGGGATCATGTGCATGATCCCGACGTCGTGATTGAGGCCGCCAACAAAAGTGACCTTCGTAGTGCGCTCGCCGCCTGAGCGACGAGCACCGTTGCAGCATGCGGAATTCGTGATGTTGCATGAGAAGACGATCACGCTCGGCGCTAGTAACGCGATATTCCCAACTTATGCGATTTGGGTACTAGCACTAAAATTAGCTATAATTCGGCTAACTAACGAGATATCAAGTTGCGAACAGAATGAGTGATTGGGAATGTGATTTGGCTCGGTATGGCATGCGGCGGCCATTCCTTAAGGAGCAATCAATTTGGGCGGTCTGGCTTTATCGTCACGGGCGCCGCATTGACCGTCGACCTGAAGGCTTCGTAAAAAAGTTGCAGACGACGCTGTACTGGCTGGCGTTTCGTGTGATCGAGACGAAGACTGGGGTCAGTCTTCCAAAATCTGCCAATATTGGTCCAGGCTTGCGGGTCTGGCACTTCGGCGGTATCTTCATCCATCCGGATACGAAGATCGGTGCAAATTGCACGTTGCGCCAAGGTGTCACGATCGGTAATCGCCACGTCGACGGTCCCGTGCCCGTGCTGGGCGATGATGTCGAGATCGGTGCGTATGCGCAAATACTGGGTGGTGTCAAAATTGGGAACAACTGTCGCATCGGCGCCATGTCGGTGGTGTTGACCGACATGCCGGATGGCAGTACTGCGGTAGGAGCGCCCGCGCGTCTTGTCCTGCCGTCTCGCGTGGAGCGCAATCAGCCATGATTCAGCAGATTTAAGCCGACCGTTTCGCAATCCAGCACCGCCTGGAATGCATTCACGGAAAGCCTGGTGGAATCGTCTTTCATCCCTGCATTGGTGTGTGAAGCTCGATCACGGCAAGCATTGCGAGCACACGTATTGCATCGATGCTTTCGATTCGATCAGGCTTGATCGGCCTGCCTGATATTGACGTGCACGTGAATTATTTAGCGCACGTGAAAGAGCCTGAATGATCGAGGCAGGCGGACGTGTCAGCCCCGGGCAAAGGAATCACCCGTTTGCAGGTCGTGCAACGTCCGCCATTGTGCCCACACGGATACGCTTTGTGGGCGCCAGGTGGCGTGGGGCTTATGCTGCATCCGGGAGCGCCTCGCTCCCGTCACCCCAGGCCGCCAGCGCGCGCCGCAGCAGGCGACGCTCACGGTGATCGATCATCTGGTCGGCCCGCACAATGTCGAGCATGCCCTTGAGCACCAGCGCGCGCAGTGCCGGATCCTGCACTTCGTCCAGTAGCGCGTCGATCGTTGCCGGTTCGATTTCGACCATGCCGGCAGCGTGGTTGGTGCTGTGGGTCAGCAGATCCTGGGTCAGCTCGCCAGCGGCATCGTCGAACGTGTCTTCGCTCACGCCCAGTACCTCGAGTACGCCGCTGCGATGCAGCGTCTTGAGCTCCTGGGGCGCCAGGCGGCCGTCGGCGATCATCGCCAGGGCCAGCAGGCGGCTCATGGCCTTGGGACTGTCGGTTGGGTAATTTCTCATTGCTTCCTCGCTTCATGTGAACTGAGTCACCAATATACGGTTGCGCAATGCTAAAGTAAAATCGAATGTTCTTTAGCAATTCTCAATATTTTTGGTGGTAACGGCGAATGAACTACAAGCATCTGCAGTACTTTCATGCAGTCGCCACGGCCGGCAGCGTCGTGCGCGCGGCCGAGCAATTGCACGTCTCGGCGCAGGCGATCAGCACGCAATTGCAGGTGCTGGAAGACCAGTTTGGGGAAGAGCTTCTGCGCAAGAAGGGGCGCGGGCTGGTACTGACCGAAGCTGGCAAGACCGTCTTGCGCTATACGGACCAGATCTTCAGTCTCGGTAATGAACTGGAGCAGGCAGTGCGGCGTGGTCTGTTCACGGAAACCGAGACGTTGCGGGTGGGCCTGTGCGACGTGATCGCCAAGACGATGGCCTTCCGGCTGCTGCAGCCTGCGCGGGATGCGGGGCTTGCCATGCACCTGGTCTGTCGGGAAGGGCGCTTTGGGGACCTGATGGAAGACCTCAGCGCGCACCGCCTCGACCTGTTGATCTCGGACCAGGGTCTGCCGCCTGGCGGCGCCGTGCGCGGCCACAGTCATTTGCTCGGCTCGAGCACCGTGACGGTTGTGGCGCACCCCGATGTGTGTCAGCGCTGGGCCGGCGATTTTCCGCAACGCCTCAAAGGTGCGCCATTTCTGATGCCGGGGCAGGGCGCGGCCCTGCACAGCCAGCTGATGGCCTGGCTGGAGGCGCAGGGCTTGCGCCCGATCGTGGTCGGCGAATTCGATGACGGTGCCCTGCTGGGCGCATTCGCCGGCGCTGGTGCCGGCTTCATGGCGGCGCCAACCGTGCTGGCGGCGTCTCTCTGCGCGCAGTATGGGCTGGAGCCGGTGGGTGTGATCGACGCCATTGTCGAGCAGGTCTATGCCGTGACCGTCGAGCGCCGGGTACACCACCCGGCGCTGCGGCGGATTCTGGAACGAGCGCCGCAGGTGTTTGCCTGACAGCGGACGGCCCCTTTCAGATGCGGTCGCTTTCCTTGCGCACGACACGCCCGATCACGATGCACTCATCGCCCTGGCATAGCTTGCGGTGGTAGGTGCGCTGGTCCGGGTTGTCGGAGGTGAGCCACCAATGAGCTGCCTCACGCGCCAGGCGCTTGACGACGGCTTCACCCTCAACATTGAACGCGAATACCGCACCGGCGACCGGCTTGGTGTCGAGCGTGTTGATGACGACGATGTCGCCGGCGTACAGCGACGGCTCCATGCTTTCACCCTTGACGTAGATCGCGATCAGATGCGAGGGGCTGTACTGGTTGCGTTCCAGCCAGGTGCGGCGCATGCCGAGCGTGCCGCCATCGCGTGCTTCCGGTTCGGCCTGATACCCGGTAATGCCCGCTGACAGGCGCAGCTTGACCATTGGAATGGGTACAAAGGCGTCGTCATCGCCTTCGGCTACCACGCGAAGTAGGTTGGGCAACCCGGGCAGTCCAGGCAGGCCGGGCAGGGCGCCGCCGTCATGTGCCGGGCCACCGCCCAGCGGCGCCAGGATCTCGGCCGGAAGCCGGCAGCCGGTGACGCGGGAGATCGCGAGCAACTGTTTCAGGTTGGGGCTGTGCTTTTCATTTTCCCAGTGCGAGATATTGGCCTTGGTATGGCCACGGTCAGTACCGAGTTCGAGCGCAAGACGGGCGCCCAGCGCCGTGCCCGACAAGCCGGCCGCAGTGCGCGCGTCTTTCACCCAGTTAGCAATCATTGTTTGAAGGTCCATGTGCGTATGGTAAAGGAAATCTATACATTGAAGTATAGCTTTTCTTTACTGCTGTGGTATAGTTTTCCTATACTTTCATCCATCGCATTGATGT
>Ga0265780_10001520_pt1 | contig 32563 bp, 26 predicted proteins | sample P1T30metagenome_FD_192432 | JGI IMG/M metagenome (GOLD analysis project Ga0265780, IMG submission 192432) | Plant litter microbial communities from East Loma Ridge, Irvine, California - P1 T30 | ecosystem: Environmental > Terrestrial > Plant litter > Unclassified | place: USA: California... | reverse complement strand
TGTCTCCGGGGTGACGCACAGGCGGGCTCCGGCGAGGATGGCGGGATCCATCCTCTCTTTGGTTGTTGTTGTTGGTGGTGGTCGTGGTCGTGGTGGTCGTGGTCGTGGTCGTGGTCGTGGTCGTGGTGTTGGTGGTAGATTGCGAGCGATTTTGTGTGTGTGTGTGTGCGTGAGTCTGTTCTGTTGATTCAAGATTCGAGGCGGCTATGAATAAAGCGAGCGGCAGAATGGATCAGTTCACATGGTAATGCATGCAGTGACCTCACCGACCCCTCTGTAGTCGAACAATACTACACCGCCCCCTGAGAGAACAACAGAAGCAGATGCACTTCTCCCGGGTACGAAGATTGATTTCGTTTTCCAGCATGCTGATATGAGCTCCTTGAACGCACATCGACCTTTCAGAGCACGAGTCCCTCAACGATCGACGACTCCAATGTCAAGCTGCAGCACAATCGAATGCCTGTACCTTCAAGCACTCAAACCGCAGACGGATAGGGGCGACATCAACTACGCCAGCATACTCCGAAACTTCGATCAGACCATCCTGGCCGTGCAAATAACGCGCGCACGCGAGGCTAAACGATGGAGGCGACCCAGGATCACCTTTGACCACACAGTCTGCGAATCTGGCCTCCTCGGGAACCTGATCGCTTGTGAGATCACCCAGTGTCGGCGCTAGGCTGCCATGCAGAGCGCGAGCTCTTTGTTCTTCGACATCGGCCGCGCTGCCAACTGTCAGTCCAATGACACCGCTGTGCCAGGTTCCCTCCAGTCTGTCCGCGCCCATGAGCAGATGAACTGCTCGGCGCCTGACGGCAGTCGAACGACATTTACAGGCGACGAGGTGCAAAGCGAGCAGTATACCACCTTCGAAACTCAAACCAATGGGCTTGCGTAGATGGGGCGGCCTTGTTGGCAACTCGTTGCTAGAAATATGTTGGAGATACCCTGCGGCCAGGTCCAGGATCCGGATACACTGGGTTTCAAATCGATCTAGAGTGACTTCTCTGGTCTCTCTGCAGGTGGATATCACTAGCCAGGAGGCGAAATAGCGGACTTGCGTCAGCAGCAAGATTGGACTCGAGGCGGAGGCTTGCTCAGAGATATACTTTTGGAGCATGTGTAGCCAGTACAGATGAGCCTGAGTTACTTCATGGAGGCGCCGCTGCAGGTTAGATGATAACGCGATGCTCTTGGACAGGCTGCTAGCGAGACAAAAGGAGACGTCAGGATCCAAGGCATCGCCGTGCATTTGTCTGACTTGCAACTGGGCAAGCTGCACCATCTCGATCCTGGTCTCTTCACCGAGTTTAGCAATGGCCTCGAGGTGCACATCTGCCTCGACGAAGGACGTGAACATTGCTGGTAATGGACGCGATAGAGAGGGCTGGGTGGACGATGGACTTGCGATTGCCTTTTCATACTCGCTCCAGTAATAGTCACCACCACGACCGTGACTCTTTAGGGCTGCGGCGAGGTGCTTCAGGGTGTCCATGGAGGACGCAGAACTGCTCTGGCAAGATACTGCTTCCAGTCTTTGGTCCAGAATCCTACGGCCGACTCGGTAATGGTTCGCTATTGTGCCTTTCTGGTCAACCATGACCTCGTAGCAGACGAGCAACATACACGCGAGCAAGACTGGTTCGACGGCGGCGCGATCTTGCATGACTTCAGCGACATATGTCTGCAAGGCTGATACTGCCTTACCGTACTGTCGCATGGCAGCCTCCAGGTCTGCTTTCTGCACGAAGCGCAAAAGTGTAAAGTGGGAGATCCGGCATGCTGACGCGTGCGCCATTCCGACAGCGGCCATTGCATGGAACACATGTTTGATTTCGCTGTGTTGGATGGCGATACGGACCCATGCATCTCCAGTTGGCGAAGTCGATCCTATCTCATCAAGCGAGACCTTGAGAAAGTAGTCATACGCGCGTCGGTCCTCCGGGCTTGCAAAAGACAATATGGATGCAAGTTCCGGTGGGTTTGGCGACAGGCTACTCAAAGATGTACCATAGGAGCTGTCGGGGGAAGATCGAGGCAGCAAAGTCCGTGAAGAGTGACTGGAGTCGGCCGAGAGAAGTCGTACGCCATAGTCGCATTCTCGGCCAGAAGAAGTGCATTTCTTGCACTGCGGCCGGGCCTCATCGCACTTTACCCTCCTTAGACTGTGCAGAGTCGTTAGCAGTGGGCGATGCTCAGACACGTTTCGGTGTATATGTGTGCCGAGATCTTACCGGCATGACTTGCACCCGTTTCTCGTTGGTCTCGACGTGACTACACGTTTCCTAGCCATCCTGCCATGTTAGGTACTGTGCGCGTCCAACTCTCCTTACCTGAAAGCAGATAGACACGTGGCGTTGGTGTGCATGCTTGGCATTCATCGCAGGATAGCTCACTATCGCCTGCGGGTACCGGGGCAGAGTCACGGCATCTGAATCCTGAGATGCAAAGGCATGTTGTTGAGATGGAGCCCGTGAAGTGACTTGGCCGAAATACGACGCGCTTTGCAGGCTCGGAAGCCCCGATCGGGGTGCTCGTTGGCTGTCCAATCACAACAAGTGCCCAGCTTTCTGTGCAGGATTCAGCCAATGTTTCGGATGGCTTCACCCTTGCGACAACCAGCTAAGAATATCTAACAGGAACACTCGCCGCGATGCCGCATTCGGATTACAATCATTCCGTATCGTACGCTACAGGCCTTCCACGTGCCTACAGACTACACGACCGAGGCACCGTGCACTCGCGAGTCGGCCATCCTCGATACTCGACCAATGAGAACGTGTGTTTGGCAGACTGCAGATACAATCATCTCGCTGTATAGGTCCTCAGAGCCTCCCCACGATTGTTTTAGCGAGGATGGCGCAGGATCCCATGTCCGCTCGCTCGATGATGGGCCATTCAGATGGCTTCTTAGCTGTAAGGCTGACTTGGTCGCAAACCTTTGGACAGTCAAGGTGCAAGTATATCTTAGAGCGCCGCCCACAACTAGTATCATTGCCCACATAGTACACAACCGCTCCACACTCCTTCCAACCAATTTCTCTTTGACCAGTACATATCTCAATCGCAAGACTAATCATCACAACTCCGAAAATCACATCGATCACCAACAACCACCAACAGCCACCATCAACCTCCACCAGCAGTGCCAACATCAACACAATGGGTGCTTTACCGAAAGAAGCCATCATCCTGATCGTCATCGTCTCTTCGGGATGCGCAGTCCTCATCGCGTGGGCATTCCACAGCATGTGGACCGGTCAAAAAGGCGTCGTCAAAGAGACCGGCGTCATCGATGAGGGAGAACAGCAACAGGCTGCATACCGACGAGAAGTCGTGGAACGGCACCACGCAGACATCGCCGCGAGTCTCGGGATCAAATATCCTCAATCACGTTACTCTGAAGTCTGAACGTGAACAAAATGATACGACAAACCAAAATGTACGCACACGAGGCCTGTCACGATCTCGGCGGAGTTTATTTGCTGACAAGCCCCAGCACAACGACGGCGCAACACCATCAGGAATGATTTTGAACATCGCGACACTTTATCTCCAACGTGTACAATCCGCTTTTCGATACCTTGCCCCACAGACGGCGTGCATGTCTGTACATCCGATTCATCCGATTACCAAGGCCATTACCCTCACGCTGGAAGTGCAGGGTTTATATGCATGGGCTTTGCAGGGAATCAAAAACTATGGACGCGACATCGGGCAGGTCGACACTCACCCGAGATCGGCGGGATTCACGATGGCGTATGGAAGCATGGGCATTGTCAAATGCAATCAAGGAAGAGGTCGGACGGGATGCTATTTGTGTCGGGGTTGGATGTAATGGCAGAACGAGTACAGCTCGTCGAATTATCGGGCACCATCACCTCCGGCTCGGACTAGACTCTGCAAAGTTGCACAGGGTTTTGCCCAACGCCGTTCTCAATGCCAAACGCTCCTTTCGGTTCCCAGAACTCACTTCCAACTCCATTTTTGTACCAAAACACTCCGTGAGGATCCCAGTACCCCTTGAGGGCAAGGAGTCTCGCGTAGTTCTCGCCGTAAAACGCTCGCTGCCAGTCCGGTTCGGTCGGGTCGGCCTCGCTTGCATACGCGCCCATATCGGGAGCCAAGTCGCGAAGTCCCTGTACAGCCTCGTTGCGGAGGCTGGTGGTGACGGTCTCCTTCTGAGTCTGATTCAGGGGATCCCATGATCTTGGAAGAGCTTTTCAAGGTATTAGCAAGTACCAGTAAGCGCCTGATCGTCAAGGACTTACCAATTTGCATGTAAGCTGTTCTCCAAGCTGGCAACACCGCGTTCGAACCGCCAGCGATGCCTCCCTTCGGGCTCCAAGTACCCGGTCCTGCAATCACATGACCCAAGATGGGCCAGTCCACCAAGTCGTCGCTCGCTCCCCGCAAGGCTTTCTCAAGAACTGGGGTGGGCTTGGACAAGGCTTTCTCGTCGAGCAACCAACTGCCCAGTCGAACAGGGATTCCAGCGGATCCGGGGCTGGTGTCTCGTGCGTACTTCTTCATGTAATCCGCATGCTCTGCGCCACGGCCAGAGACGGACACATGATCCTGCCACTCTGAAGCCTTGAGATGAGCTTCCATTGGCGCAAGGAGGTCTTGCACTTCGTGTAGAGCAAGCTCGGGGGCATACCACGTGCCGTATAGCCTGCCTTGCGTCGAAGAGTCCTGGCTTGTGGCCTCCAGTGGCGTGACCCAGAAATATCCCATGAGCCCGGATTTCACCAGACGCGGAAGCTGAGAGTGGAAATATGCGGCCATCGACCAGAATGTGTCGGTTTTGGCCGTCGTGTTGTATGAGTATTGATACTCGGTGTACGGCAGGATGTCATAGGCTTTCATGGTCACAGAGATGATGACTGCGAAGTTACTTGCGCCGCCCTGCGATGTATTAGCACTTGACAGAATGCTGATCTGGGGACCACTTACGCCTCGCAAAGCCCAAAAGAGATCTGGGTCCGATTTTTCGTTGACGACTCGAAGCACTCCGTCGGCGGTCACGACTTCCATCTCCAGGACTTGGTCGGCTCCCATGCCGTAGTATGCTGAGACCGGACCATGTCCTCCGTGAGAGATCCAGCCTCCGATACCGACGTTGACTTCTCCTCCTCCAACGACGGTGATGTTGTTAGTGGCCGCGAAGTTGTAAACATCAACCATCCTCTCGCCGGCCTGGACCTTGATTGAAGCAACTTCGCCGAGAGCTAGAGCACCGCTATCGTTGCGTTTCAAGCTCAGACCTCTGATATTGTGTGTCTGAATAGACAGGGCATCGGACCCAGATGATCTGTCATTGTCAGTATGGAGAAGGAGGCGGGTATGGGAATGGACACATACCTGCCAGGGACGTCATGCCCCGTACCTTTGACGACCAGCCGCACGCCGGTCTCTCTGGCGAAAGAAACAGCATGCTGAACATCCTGCGCATTGACAGCTGGAACAACAAAGCGAGCATATTCGTCTACACTGCACGGGTATGTGCTGTCGGGAAGACAAGCCACGTCGTTGTAGTCGGTCGACACTAGGTTGAGGGCATGGAATGATGTGTTCGACCATTGGCTGGCGACCAAACTGCAGGTCACGTTGTCGTATTCTGCGAACGAGGTATGGCAGACTACCCCCGGTGGCTTGGGTGCGACAAGTCTTCCTGATACAGAGTGGTTCAACTGCTGCCAGGCTTCGGGTGAAGGCCAACCAGGTGAGTCATACGTAGGCTTGCACCATGGCGACTCCGACCGGTTGGAAGAAGGCAAAGCAGACACCAAAGTGGCCGCCAATGGAATAAGGAATAGTTTCATGGACATGTTGTGATGCGTTTGCGGCTCGCGGAGAGAGATGATGGAGATGATGGTTGAAAAGCAGTCGTCAGAATTGCGAATAACAAGCCTTCCTTTATACTTACTTCCCCTGATATCTTGGTCTTTCTCGCATACGCACCGCCTCTGGCCCATCGCGAGTATATCGGTGTCATGTCGTCTACAGTCCCAATCTGGTCACATTCGATGTTGTAGGATCACCACCCCTGTTGCCGAGCTCTTCGCTTTCGCGTCAGGGAAGGTTCTATCGGTTTGGATGAGACGAGGCCAGGTACGCAGTGCAGTCTTTACGATGACCGAGAGATGGCGTGGGTCTCTCGCGATGCAGACACACGATCTTCCGTCCCGACATAGCTCCACGCGGACATCTGCTGGAAGGGTGCCAGGCATCATACGGAGGTCTGCCGGAGGGCAGCAAGGCATAAGCCATCGAATTGAGAACCACTGGAACGAAGTCTCGCGTGCCAGCGGTGATAGGATTCAAGAGAAGACTTCATGTAACGTACAAGATAGTCGAGAACGCAGTCCGGTGTACTTTGGCGCGTCGATCTCACAGCGGCTCATGTACCCCAACCCTAACCCTGTCATGTGTCGTCCCATCCTCGATATCGCCTTTCTAGATGTCGTGCATCGTCACTGGATGGACGATTATGTTCTCTTGGTAGTTGTGAGCCTCCTCTATTGTCGTTGCTCGATTTTGGTGTCATTTGAGAGACCTTGTGGCCAAATCTGCATCTTGTTCGAGTAAGGTTGGAATCTGTCTGCCAAAGACAACAGCTGAAAGTAAAGGTAGTCTGTTTGCACGAACACAATCAGATCTCTTGACGTAGAATGATGTTATATCACGAGTATCATGCCACATGCCCTTTCTCACTTATCGACCACTAGAGACATGTTCAACACATGCCAACAAGAACATCGTCGTCGAACGCTTGACATATTCTTCTTGTCGTGCCTCGGCACGGCGGAAGGGGCCCCCGCTTGCAACCACACACAACCGGTAACATCAGGCCATGGTCATCACAAGATATTGCCGGAGCATCGACATGAGAGTGTCAGCAAGCCATCTCGCGCATACTCGCCGCCTGCCAACGCGAATACTACAGTCTGCCATCCCATTACGCAAGTTTAGCTGCAGTTCTCAACTCAGTATCTCGGAGAGCCAGACCGATATCGACAAGCAAACCATCTCGAACGGCTTCAATCCAATGGCACCAGGCAAAGGAAAGAAAGAGATACCAGTACCAAGACCTAGCGCATCTGTGCTTCTGGTTTCGCCTCAGAACCAATTTCTGCTACTACAGAGGGTGAAGCAATCCTCGTCGTTTGCCTCTGCCCATGTCTTCCCAGGTGGCAACGTCAGCAAGTTCCACGAAGGCGAGATGCCAGGACCTGATTCTCCGGAGAGGCATGTGGACTCCGAAATCTACAGAATGGCTGCGATAAGGGAGACTTTCGAGGAGTCTGGTATCATATTGGCGCGCAACTCTGGCTTTGGCAGATTGATTGAAGTGCCAGACGCTGAGAGGGAGGAAGGCCGTCGATTGGTTCATTCGAATGAGGTCCCGTTCGAGAAATGGCTGGCAAGCAAGGGAGGCAAAGCCGACACAGGTATTCACACATCGTATTGCCCTGGTGATGAGTTGCTAACACCTCGATTAGACGGACTGATACCGTTCACTCGCTGGGTGACACCGACCAATGTTCCCAAGCGCTTCACGACTCAGATGTACATATATTTCCTACCGACATCATCCACCACACCGCTTCACGACAAGGCCAACTCAGACAACGCCAAATCCGAGGATGGAGAAGGCTTCGAGCCCGAGGTGGCCATACCTACACCAACCACCGATGGCGGCTTGGAACACACCACCGCTCGCTTCCTACCCGCATCCGCGTGGTTACGCCTGGCACAAGAAGGCCGCATCATCCTCTTCCCACCCCAGTTCTTCTTACTGCACCAAGCCGCCCAGCATCTCGACAATCTCAGCTCACCTACCGCGTACGATAGCATCACCAGAGATCATGTACCTCGTGAAGAGCTCGAGGCGAGGAGAAAGCGACTCGTCGACTTCATCAAGTCCGGAGATCCACCATGGACTGAGAAGTGCATCAGTCCCTCGCCACAGGCCCCAGGGAAGCGGAGGGCGAGAGAGGACGGCCGAGGTGTGCTTGGGCTTGAAAGGCCGGGGCCAGAGCTCGAAGCCGCGAATGCGGGCAGGAGAGGCCACTACGAAGATTGCGTGTTGGTGGACTTCAAAAAAGAAGGTCCAAGACGAGTTGCGGTCATCAGTAGAGAAGAGGCCATGAAGCCAGAATCGAAGATATAGACTGCCATATAGATCTTGAATTGCAATAGAGCCTTATGCTTGATCTTCGTAGCAACGATACAGTGTTGGTCCACGAAGAAGGTATGTAGGTACGCAAGGAGACACACTCGCTAATGGATTCGCCTAATGGCGGATCGGGTATGTACTATGAAGGTCCTTTGATTTAGTCTTGCAAGCGTATAGAAGTCTTCCACGCCGAAGCATGGATGACATTGACGCTCCAGCCCACGAAAATGCCAGGACACAAGACGTGACACTGACACCCCGCTCTCGAAGAGACCTCTTGTGTATCCCGAAGGAGGAGTAGCTGGATTGTCTGCTTGCGGATTTTGCTGAGACGAGAGATTAGGAGGAGACAAGAGATATGGCAGTTACCTGTGGAATTAGCTTGATGAGTTGTTTGTTGTTTGCGCACAACAGTTCGCATTTGACTGTGAGATGCTGCATCGTGGGTGGGTGTCGAGTGAAGTGTGAGCGATCCGAGACTTTTAAAGAAAGGACAAATTCGAGAACCCCGCCAAGCTTCGGTGGTTGGGCGATCAGACGGACGAGCTCGCTCGCGCGATTCGTCACTCAATCACGAGCCGAGACCTCACATCTGCTTGCACCTCGAATACACAGCTACCTCAATTCAACCAGGTACACTCCGTTCACACCCACACAAGCGCAATCATGGCCGACACAGAAATGGACGTCGACGCTCCCCAGTCGCCCGTCGACAACAAAAACAGCCAGTCAAACACCAGCGACACCCGCACCGCCGAGAACGCAGCCGCTGTACGCAGCATCGAGGGCTGGATCATTATCGCGACGAACGTCCACGAGGAAGCCAGTGAGGAGGACATTCAGGATCTGTTTGGCGAATACGGCGAGATCAAGAACCTGCACATGAACCTCGACCGCAGGACTGGTTACGTGAAAGTGAGTGGAAGACTGCGAGGAGGCCACATGCGCTGCTGTGTCGCAGGCGCACGTAGCCCAATATAATTCCATGCGATTTACTAATTGAGTTGCGCAAAACAGGGCTACGCACTCATCGAGTACCCTACCCTGGACGAAGCGAAGGAAGCTATCAAGCAAGCCAACGGCCAACAACTACTGGAACAGACGATCGGCGTTGACTTCGCGTTTGTGCGCCCGCCGCCGAGTAAGAGCTCCGGAACTGCTAGAGGCGGCAGGAAGGCCGACAGGCGCCGCAGCAGAAGCCCTGGCGCAAGGCCGGTGCAGGACGACGAGGACGATATTGACTGAGTGAGATGCGCATAACGACCCTGAAAACAGTACGACCAGACAAGCCTCTGAGGCTGTGAATTGTGAGCCAAGAGGTGTGCGGCACGATGGGCCGAATGCCCGGAGGCAGGATATGAGGTGCCGACGGGCTGTCGGCAGATATAGAAAGCGTACCAAGAGTGAGTGAGGAGTGACGGACCGAGCATACTCGCAAGAGGAATCGACTGACACAATTCAGACATTCTCGACAGAGTCATTTGATACCTTTTGAGGCAAGAGCAAAACATTGATTTGCATATGTCTCTAGCGAGCCCAAAGAGAGCTGACACTCTGGCACGATGCAACATCCCACTTGGCATTGCGATTGCATCCAATCGCAAGCACTCGATAGCAAGGAGCAGCTGTCGGCGCGAGACTGAGATGTCTCATCCTGGTAAATCAGCAGAACCCCTCAAGCACATTCCCAATAACGAGGGGTATGCAAGAGACGCCGATGTCCGAATGGTGTCTAGTCTCATCCTGCTTTGCACTGGCAGATCGAAGCGCTCCGCATGGCTAATATGTTGTTACTTGCTGGTCTGGTCTGTTGGTCTAGATCACAGCATTTTATCCATGGCATCCGGTATTCCAAAACTCGAACATGTCAAATCCGTCTACAGCTACTACGCAAGAAGCTAAAGCATCGCACTTACAAACTTTGCTCAGTGAAGTATCTTCCACTCACGCATAGTATCACGAATCAAGACACTGCCTTTGTCCAAGACGAGAAATCTATCTCTCTCCCAAAACCTTACAGCCAGGCCCATCAAATTACGAGATCCTGTACGCTGGCCGGCGGGAAAGCACGCGAATGCGATGGAAAGATACCAGCGAAAGAGAAGGTCTGACTTTGTATGTCTCAGCTAATACGACGACGGTTTGGGCAAGCGGACTTGCCTCCTCCTTGGTTTGGCGGAGAAATTTCAATTTCCATCGGGTTTCAACGCTTACCCTATAACACCCTCTATTATACCATTCCAGAACAGATTAGGCCATCAGGAGTCGCGGCGATTACAGCAGCGATCGACACGTGCCAATCGCCAATTTGAGGAGTGAGACAAAGCTGAGCAACATCGCAACGCATCATACAGTACACAACACACAGGTTGCTGTACCTGGACTCAGCATCTATTGCCACCAATGTAACACTGCAGATCAAGGAAGATTGCACACGCATGTGTTCACGATAACTGGTATCTCTGCGAGGCGATACGATAGAAAACAGTAAGCATGTCCCCTTTCTCAAATGGTGCGTACTGCTGGTCGAGGTTTGCTGGGCAACACTGTGTTCGGCAGTCTGCAAATCTAGCAACACAACAATCGATTGACGTTTGCATCGGAAACACACCACGATTGCGTCAAACCGACGGTTACGAGCTTGTAATTACACACGGAACGAGCTCCACGTTTGCATGCTCTTTTAGGCATTTGAGCACCTCATCTGCGACATCATCGCGTGAGCTGCAATCGGCATGTGTGAATCTCCCAACGGCGCAACTTCACAACGTCAGAACCTTCTGTCCAAATCGTACACCAGGCAAGTGACTATCCTGACGATTCGTACTATAAGGGTAGGGAATTGGTCGTCTTCCTTTTTGCATCATTTTCCATCATCTACTAACATCACAGTCGTCGACTCATCTTTTTTCTGGCTCCGGCCGCACATTCATTTATTGCATCACACATTCATTTATCAATCACACTCATTTTAGATAATACTAATACAGATTAATCGACATGTCGTTGTACGCCAGAGCTGCAGTCGCAGCGCTTGCGAGCAGACAGGTTCCCAGCACTCCTGATGTCAATCAAATGGCTTCTGATGCGATAAGCAATGGTCAGTGCGAACTTTGGTCGGGAATACGAGTATTTGTACTGATCGTTATGGTAGCCCTGAACAACGCGGGCCTCTCTTCGCTCGACGCTGCTGCCTTTACTCAAGGTCTTCCGGACTTTCTCACCGATGATCCAATGCCCGAGGGAAACAAGCCATGGGGAACGATGAACTCAACAAACACCAACCAATACCGAGAGACACCGGACACTGGAGTCACTCGTTACTACGACTTTACAGTTTCGAAGGGACGCTGCGCCCCCGATGGGGTCGAGATGGACTGCGTGATGGCGAACAACCAATATCCCGGGCCAACTGTAGAGGTAATACTTTTTATGCCCGAGGCTTCAGATCATTGAAACTAACCACATGGAATTTCAGGCCAACTGGGGAGATCACATCGAAGTCAAGCTCCACAACAACATGTCCGACGAAGGTACGAGCATTCACTGGCACGGAATCCTGCAGAAGCACGGTGCCGGAGAGTGGATGGATGGTGTTCCTGGTACCACTCAATGCCCGATCGCGCCTCAGCAGACTTTCACCTACCGTTTCAGGGCAGACCTGTACGGCACAAGCTGGTGGCACGCCCACTACTCGGCACAGTACGGCAGCGGTCTTCTCGGCCCAATGATCATCTATGGCCCCAAGAATGTCGAAGATGACATTGACCTCGGCCCAATCATGCTTTCAGACTGGTTCCACCAATACTACACAGAGGAGATCCATGAACTGTTCAACGAGGTACCCAACGCTGTTGTTCCTCGCGCGGACTCCAACCTTATCAATGGAATGGGAAGCTACCCTTGCGACAACTGCAAAGACGACATGCCAATGGCGTCTTTCAATTTCACCTCTGGCAAGGTACACAGACTTCGCCTCATCAACCCTTCGTCAGCCGCCACGCAGAAGTTTACCATCGACGGACACAAGTTCAAGGTCATCGCAACCGACTTTGTCGAGGTTGAGCCTTACGAGACCGATGTCATCACCTTGGGCACTGGCCAGCGCAGTGATGTGCTAGTATACGGCAGCGGCGAGCCCACTGATGCAGTCTACATGCGCTCTTTCAGACCCACATCCTGCTCCTTGAGCAAAGGAAACGAAGAGGCGATTGCCGCCGTGTACTACGAAGGCGCAGACCGCAGCAAGCAGCCTAGTAGCTCACCAGGCCCCAATGCATACAACGAGTACTGCGGTAACGACCCTCTGGAAGACACTGTGCCGGTCTACGCTCTTGAGGCTAGCGAGCCAAGTGTCACTGAGATCATCCCTGTCGAACTAAAGTCCAACGGCTCTCATATGGTCTGGTACATGGGTGGCCGCACAAACCAAGTCGATTACAGCAACCCGATGCTCACCGAAGTCAGCAAGGGTACCACCGATTTCGACTTCATGAAGAACGTCCACAACTATGGCACGAACAAGACCCTTCGATTCGTCATCGAGAACACCGGCCCTCAGCCGCATCCTATGCATTTGCACGGTAAGTCAAGTCTTGTGACCTCTCAATACAAATAACCCGTAACTAATATGCTTGATACAGGTCACAACATCCAAATCATCGCTGAGGGCTCATGTGGCGATGTCGGCACTATCTTCAGAGAAGCTGCTGGAGGTCTCGATGGACCCGACGGTCCTCCTAGTGGCGCAGGTCAGGAGAGCACTTCAGCTAGCACACCGGATGACCTCCCAACCAGTGTCTCACCCGATCTCCCGACCTCTGCCGCAACTAATCTCCCAGCTGACCTTCCAACCGACGCGGAATCAGCTATCCCTGCTGGACTTCCAACCGACGCGAAGTCAGCTATCCCCGCTGGACTCCTGAGCAGTGTCCTGCCTCGCCAAGCAGAAGCTTTCGATCTCCTGAAAGACAACAGCGCTATCCTAGGCGGTGGAGCTGCAGGCGAAACAACCAAACACTTCGGCACCTGCTGGGACGGAAAAGTGACCAACCCTTCCAACCCGGCGAGGCGTGACGTTGCTCAGCTCCAATCGGGTTCCTACATTGTCCTGCAATGGAACCAGGACAACCCCGGTCTTTGGCGTGAGTATCTACCTCCAAATCTCCTTCAGGACTACCTTACTGACCCCTGATAGCCTTCCACTGCCACATCGCATGGCACCTGAGCGCCGGTTTCGTTTGGAACGTGCTCGAAAACCCAGAAGATCTTAAGGCTAGCCTGGAGGTGCCAGAGCAGACTTTGGCCCAGTGCGAGAACTGGAAGGCCTGGAACAAGGACCACCAGGTAAGGACAATCATTGCTACTCTACCTTGCCTTGCTTGTGCTAATTTGTTTTATCTAGGCCGGTCGTATCGACTCGCTTTAATACTTCCGACTTTCATTTTGAACCTGAACGACACTTTCTTATTGGGAATAGCCCGAACTTTTCGTAATACTTTCTGGACTATACTGTCCCATCATGACTTTATCATAAGCATCAAGTACATGAAGATGCAATCTTATTACCTCTCTATTTCCATGCCCGCAATCGAGAACACAGATTCCCTTTAGCTTTGTGATGCCCAGACGTGCTACTTATGGTCTGACACTTACGACGCTTAGTAGCTACTAAAATATGCAGTAGAACTGTTCGACCCAGTGGAGGACTAGATTTCAGGCAACACAAGAGTCGTCTTGATTGGGCCGGAGTGGGACCTGGCCGACCACCTTGATGGCAGAGCTTCGATGACTATCAAGACGTGCCTGCCTCAATATGATTCATTCCCAACCACTTGACCTATTGTTACCACGATATGGACCTTACTTTCCACCCAATCTTATCGTCGCTCAAAGGACCGGCATCATGAAGCTTGACAAACACGACGAGCACGACAATGAAGTAAATTCAGCCGCATGACAGACGATGAAGCCTTGGATGCTAGCCATACCTGCCCAGCCAGAAGAGTGCTTCACGTCCTTCTGGACTTTGTCAATGTTTGATGGTTTCACGTGCGTTAAAGTACCTGCCACCTGATATGGCTTTGGCTCATGTTGCCGTACACACGGCCTACACACGGCCATCAGCACCATCAGCCAGACTGATCGTCGAACTTGGTGAGCATGCACCGTATCAAATCCATCATCTTCTCTTGGCTATTGTGCGAGAGGATGCCAACAGATACTACTCACTAAGAGACCGGAGCACGTACTGCTGCTGTTACCTGACAACGAACGACAGCGAACATCGAATCGCACATCGTCATCACTGAGAGTGTTGCCCCACTCGAGCTTGAGGCTGGAGCTGCTGGTTACCGGAGCTGAGATCCGAACAGACTGACCGACCGATCGATTATCGAATCATCATGCAGAGAGGGAGATGCGTGTGCTGTCTTCCACGCCCGATATCATTATTTGGAATGGCAAGTCGCTTTGCTTTGCCGACCTCGGAAGTAAACGACGGTACAGAACGCCTGTCGTCCATATCGACGCTTCTGGCCATCACATCCATCCGGACCTCAGGAAACGACTGTACTACTGCTATTACATACAATATCACTCAGCACTCGGCGGAAGCTGTCACTATATGTGGAGAATCGCAACAAAGCTCTGCGAGGTCCTCAACACCATGTGGGCTGTCCCAAATAGGAGCGCAGACTTGCATTTGCAACCAATCGCGCGCGCGTCACAGTCCGAAATGGAATTGTGATGTCAACTCCAAACCCTGAACCAATTGCCCCGCTGCTGCAGGCATCAAGGTGAGGTGGGGGTGATTTGATCATTGGGTATTCCAGTTGGGTAGGCATACAGACTACTTATTCCCTTCACTTCCTCACTCCCTCTTCGCACCTTCCCTCAGAAACATCAACAAAACACAAACCCCATCAGCAAAAAAAAAACACCTCACAATGGCCTCCACCTACAAAGCCCAATGCCACTGCGGCCACCACAAGTGGGAGTGGACCCTCGAGGCCGACAAGCAGAGCCACATCCTGTGCCACTGCGACACCTGCAAGGTCCTCTCCGGCGGCCCCTACACCCTCAACCAGATCGTGCCCAAGTCGGCTCTCAAGATCACTTCCGGCGGCGAGCCGTCCAAGTACAGCTACAAGGGTGACAGCGGTGAGTCTTTCGACACCTCTCCCAACATGGAAATTTGCTTTGCGCAGAACTGACAATACGATGAATAACAGGCAACTCCGTCAACTGCTACTACTGCCCCCACTGCACCACCCACATCTACCACCACCAGGAAGTCATGGGCCCGGACACCATCATCGCCCGCACCGGCATCCCCGCCGACGCCCGCAAGAAGTTCCCCGTCCACGCCGAGATCTACGGCAAGGACAAGCTCAGCTGGGAGCCGAAGATTGCCGAGACCTTCGACGTGCTGCCTCCTTCATAGATGTGTTGATGGACAGATGCTGCCTTTCGAAAGGGACTACGAGAGTGATGCTTTAACGAACAACGGGGTTTGGGAGTGGGCATGAATGCTACTTCCACATATGATACGAATGAAGATCTTGAAACTTGATACGGTATTCAACGATGTGAAGTTTGTACTGTGGTGATTTGTTGTATGCTGCGATGATCATCATTCTTCGTAAGTGACGGTCTTGATCTTGAGGAATTCCTCCAGACCCCATTGCCCGTTGAAGCGACCCTGAGAGTAAGATCAGTTTACATGCATTGTTTGGGTGTTGTAGGAAGTCGAATCTTACCCAGCCGCTTTGCTTGACACCGCCGTGAGGCAGCATAGCTTCGTCACTACACAAAAGTCAGCTCTTGTCGTTCAACACCATCATCACCAGACGTCAGAACTTACTGCACAGTCATGCTGTTGATGTGAACAGCACCGGAATCAATCTCCCGCGCAATCCTCAAACCCCTACCAAGACTTTCCGTGAACACAGCTCCACTGAGACCGTAGTCGGTATCGTTCGCAATCTCAATCGCCTGCTCATCGCTCTCAATCTCGATCAAGCTAACAGTCGGCCCGAAAGACTCGGTGTAAAAGATGTCCATATCCTTGGTCACGCCGCTAAAGATGGCAGGGCGAATGTGATGCTCGCTGTCCTCCTTCGCGCCAACCTCACCATACACAACCTTGGCGCCCTTCTTCTCAGCGTCTTCGCGCAGCGCTTTGTTCTTCGCCGCGCCTGCTTTGGCGATGAGCACGGGCGCTTCGGCCGAGGGAGGGTAGACTTTCTCGGTGCAAACTTTCAGCGCTTCGGCGAACTTGTCGATGATGCTCTTGTGCACCAGGATGCGCTCGGTCGCCATGCAGATCTGCCCGGCGTGGAAGAAGGAGCCAAGAGCGCACTGCATCGCGGCCTTCTCGATGTCTGCGTCTTCGCACACGATTGCTGAGGCTTTGCCGCCGAGCTCCATGAGGACGGGTTTGAGCTCTTTGCCCGCTTTGGCGGACAAGATGGAGCCTACGGCTGTCGAACCGGTGAAGTTGATCTTCTTGATCGCCGCGTGCTCTATCACGGTGTTGGTCACGGAGACGGCGTCTTGCGGCGAGTGGTAGATGACATTCAGCACACCCGCTGGAAGCCCGGCCTCGTGCATGATCGAACCCAGCGCCCAGGCGGTGCGAGGACTCAGCTCAGAGCCCTTGAAGACGCACGTGTTGCCGGCCGCGATCGCATACAAGAAAGCGCGGCTGCCCAGGATGTAAGGTGCATTCCAAGGCGCCATGCCGTAGATCACACCGTACGGCTCCTTGAAAACGAACGCCCCGGTGCCCGGAGTCTGCGTCTGAGGAATCACGCCATTGATGTTGGACACCAGGCCCGCGACATTCCTAAAGACCTCGATGGTGGTCGAGACGTTGAACTCCGAGAACCCTTCCAGGGCGCCGGTCTCTTGTGCCATGTAGTGTTTCAGCTCCGCCCGGCGGGTTTCCATTATGTCGGCCGCTTTGAGGAGGATCTGTCGCCTCTCGGCGGGCTTCGTCTTGCGCCATGATTTGAAGGCTCGCTGGGCGGATTCGACGGCTTGAGTGGCTTCGGTTGCTGTTGCGCCGCAGGAGGTCCAGAGTTTGTCGCCGGTGCTGGGACTGTAGACGTCGAAGGTGATGGAGGTGGAGGCTTCCTTGCCGTCAATCCAGAGGGGAAGAGGCGCGGAGAGGGTGTTGTTGTCGGAGGCGCTCATGATGGTCGTAGTCGGCTCTCAGGGCGGGTTTTTGCTGCTATGTCCGTGGGAGAAGCTGTCCGGCGCTTCGGGTGGAGGTTGAAAGGAAGACATCTTGTCAGCTACATCAGCCGGCAGACCCGTGTACTACGACACTGGACACGGGTGGCTCAGGGCTGGAGGCGAGAGGCGATTGATTACTACAAACCTGGTCTGCCATTCCGTAAGAGGTGGGGCGATAGTAGGGTTTATTGGTCTGTGCAGACGGCAGTTGGACATGGATTTGCCCCGTCGTTCTTCAGAGGAATGACTTACCGGCAGATCTTATAGGTCTGGAGATATCATGATCGAGTAGATGTCGTGGGTTTGGGGTGGAGCAGCATGCTTGTTTCCATACATGATCAATCACAGTATTTACGGTTTTGTAAGAGGGCTTTCTGACAGTTGTGCCATGTGCTGGAAGCTTCAATCACTTTAGCCTACAGCTGCCACGCGACATCGGGTCGTTTTTCCGAGATCATCAACAAAGTAACAAAGTGGATCGGAGCAACTGTGTTCTGGCAAATTCAATTGATTTGCTAAAGTATTTGTCTTTTCCTTTAACGAGCCATGACGCCCGATCCATCATAATTATGCTGTCGTCGTGATCGCGATTATAAAAAGAAATCACGTGTAAAAAGCGCAGCCTGTGTCGCATTACGTGAGGCATTTGCGCCTATCAAGAAAAAGAAGAAAAAGAAAGCGTCGCTGTGAAGCGGTAGAAGAAGAACCCTCGCTGCCCAATGCATGAGAATGATGATGCTGGTTTTTCGATGATGAAATTGGTTTGTACAGAAAGGTAGGTAGGCGATGGACACCACTTTTAGAATCAAAAGGTTGCCGTTTGCTTTCTATCCATTCAGCGCTTACAAAGCGAAGACAGCAACACCGGCGGCGATAACGAGACCACCAAAGCTGGCGGCCATGTTGGAGGCCCCACCAGTGGAGGGCTCGACGGAAGTGCCGTTACCGCTGCCAGTAGGGGAGGCGACACGGGTGGACATGGAGCCAGTGCCGGTGGCGTGGACAGCGGTGGTGTTGTTGGGGATCTCGTAAGGGGCGGCGGAGGTCATGACCGGAGCGACCGGGGCGACAGAGGTGGTGGCGGCAACCTCGGTCATGGAAGACACGACGGAGGAAACGGGGGCGACCTCAGAGGCGGCAGAGCTCATGGCGTACGAGGAGGGGGCTGCGGCGTAAGAAGAAGGAGCGGCGGCGTAGGAAGAGGGAGCGGCAGCGTAGGAAGAAGGAGCAGCCATCTCGGAGGAAGAGGAGGAGACCATGGGGCTGTCGTTGGAGATGCCGAACTGGGTGGTGTACTGGTACTGGCCGGTGGCGTCGTCGATGAGCTGGATACCGTAGCCCTTGGCGCCCTCGGAGGCGACAAGGCTGGTCTCGGGCTTCCAAGAGTAGCTGCCGCTGTTGGGGATCATCTCGGCGATGGCCTCGACGAACTGGAGGTTCTCGGCCGGGCCCTTGAGGAGGATGAGCGAGACGGTGCCCTGGGTGGTGGGGTCCCTTGAAGTTGTTAGAAGAATGGCCATTGCGAGATAAGATCAAGATTTAACGACTTACCAGGTGATCTGGAAGTTCTCGCCGACCGGGACAATGGTGTTGAGGCCAGGCTGGGCAATGGGGTTGCCCTTGGGCGCGTCGCCAGTGGGAGTGGTGTAGGCCGAGACCAGAGGGGCAAAGGCGGCGAGGCCAGCGGTGAAGAGACCGAACATGGAGGGAGACATCTTGAGATGGGGGATTGAAGTTGGTAGAGAGTGAAAGTTTAAGATTGGGTTTGTTGGTGAGAAGGGCGTGTAGTGAGTGTATTGAGCGAATGAATGTGGTGGTGGGTAAAGAGTGGCTGAGAGTTGAAAATGTCTCAAAGATGTGTGTAGTCGTCACTGGGGAGCAAACGGGAGCAGAAAGGAGGACTGGAATGTGAAAGGGCACTTGCACCTACAAGTAGTAGTAGTATGGACTGGACTGGATTGGCTGAAGGTCCAAAGGGGGTTTTGCTTTGGCGAGGCGTTCGATAGCGTGATGAAGGATCACGCAAATTGCAAGCGTCAGCTCCCGTTTTGGCTTGGGTTACAGACAGACACGGGCGTGAGCATGTCATGCTTTTGGCTCCAGAGTGCTTAGAGGCCGAGCTGAGGTCAGTCCCGCGCTCTCCCAGAGGCAGACGGGCGAGTTAAATTGCGGAAATGAATATCAATGGAGCGCCAGGGTGAAGTCCAGAGGGCGGAAGCGAGGACCTCATTTCGGCGCCCGTTTGGCGCCGGCGTTTTCTGAGCCTATTCCTGACCTTAGCCTGCGACGCGAGACGCGGCTATACCATCGGTGCACCGTCGTTAGTCTTTTCCCACGTGATCGGTCGTGATGTATTGTCCATGCCCTTAAACGGTATGACGGAGGAGCAGCAACAAACGAAGGAGGTTGTGGAATGGAGAGGCGTAGGGTGGTGGGAGGGAGGGAGGTGTTGCCGAGGGCAGAACGTTTTGCGGAGACATCAGACACATGGCGACCCCTGCATTAGCGCTGACCTTCTGTTTTCTGTCAATAATATCAGCCTGAGGATACATGTACACACGTGCATTGTTGCTCTGGCAAGCTGAACAGACGAAGCTACATGTACCGTGGCTACCAGACCAAGACTGCACTCCCCACAAAGCATCATCGTCTCATCGACTGACTCCGACCCTGTGAAGGTGGAGGCTTCTGCACCGACGCAGACTGTGTCGAGTGTGAGACTGAAACAAGTAGGTAGGCTGGGGCTCCAGCATGGAAACGTTGCTATCGCGATGTCATGGGACGACAGAGTTTGACTGAGGCAGCGAAAGCGAAATCGCATCTTGGTCCGTACGATGAACCTAGGCGACGTACTGACTTTCTGTCGTGTCTCGAGGAGAACTCTAAAATAAGCAGAGCGGAGTATTGTTTCATCTATGGGACTTCTCGATTTGCTGCCCGAAGCATGTCATCAACTCAATAGCTATGAGAAGAGTTGGACGATGTTCGCGTACAGATTGGTAGTCATCATGGCTTGTGATGGTACGGGCTACAATTAATTACCGTCGACTTGACACGCAGTGGTCCGGAAGGTCATGGAAAGTAAGCTTTACCGGAGCTCGAAAGCTACGAGTAAACTTTCTCACGCGGCGGCAACGATGTAAAACGATCCAAAGTGAATGTACAAAAACAGGTCGGGGTTTCGGGATGTTGGTAAAAGACACAAAGTCGCATTCATCGCGTAACAGTAGAGGTATATACAACAACGTCTAAAAAAGCAACACAACCAGCGCCATCGCTCGCAAGTGAATCCCGCGAAAAGTCAAAGCGATCAAAATCCCTCGACCAAAAAACAAGACCAACGCTTGTCAGACCAACTCCCAAGTCTAGCCAAATGGCAGCGAGTGTTTAATACCGTGTTTCCTTCAATCCTCGGATCCCCAATCCGTCATCCCAAGATCCGCGGTTATACAAGTATACGCAGGGGGTATATAGAACCATTCTAGGTTCGGTCATAAGGTCGTTAAGCGAGTGTATAGGGTATCGTTTGGGGGTTGGGTGAGGGCGGTGATAGCAAAAACGACTGGGTTTTGCTCTCTGAGACGAGCGATGTCGTCGTGCGGTTGAAGGAATAGGAAGTACGAAACGGGGTTCGCAAATCGCGAAGAAACGAGGATGGACTCTTCAGCCGCAGATGCCGTAGTCTAGGAAGGAAGGGTTAGTATCGTGGGTTTGTAGTGAGTGGATGTTGTAAACTTACTCATGGCGCTGAAGGGTTGGGGAATCATGCCGTTCCTGGCCAAGGCTTGGAAGTCCCATTCTGGTAGATATGTTAGCAAATGCTCCGTGCGTTGAATGCAGGTTTTGACTTACCAGGAGCGCCCTCAGTCTTCCAGGTCCAGAAGATCCAGCCGTCGGCCTTCTCAAAGGCAACAAACTGGGCTTCAATGTAACGCTTGATGTTCGCACGGTCGGCATCGCTGAGACCTTCAACGGAACCAGTGTACTTTCCGTCGCAAGAGCCGATGTACGAAGATCCTTGGCCACCCTTGTTGTAGGTGCCGTCGTACCTGGCGCCAATGCCACGACCGTTGAGCCACTTGGCGCAGTCTGTGAGGGCACCGGACCACTCGCCTGAGATGGTCCACTTGTTGTTGGTGGTCATCGACTGTCCAAAGCCGCAAGCAGTGCTGACGTGCTCATCAGGGCTCATTTGCAGGGCAGAAGAGTCGAAGACTTCGTAGTGGTGGGTGTCGAGCAGGAGGTTCCACATGCCAGAGCCCCATTCGTTCCAGGAGGTTACACCTTCGAAGGCGTCGTGGAAAGTGACGGCGACGTTAGTGTTCTTCAGGTTTCCCCAGCCGTCCATGTAGAACTGGCGGACGGTGTCCATGTCAAGAGCCGGGCCAAGAGGTTCGTTCAGAAGCTCGATGGCTGCGACACTAGGGTTGTCACCGAAGTCGTCGCGGAGCTTGTTGAGCGCCTTGATAGTCAGGGCAATGGAGTCACCCTGAGTCCACTGGGGAGTGGAGGCCAACTGGCCGGAGTTGTCGAAGCCGTTCTGGGATCTGGGAGCGCCGTGCAAGTCGAGCATCACCTTGAGGCCATGCTTGCCAGCCCAGCCGACCGCCTTTCCAACGTAATCATATGCGCCGTTCACGAAGGGCTCGCCGCCAATGATTGACCAGTAACCAATCGGAAGACGAACGAAGTTGAGTCCAATGGACTGCATCTCTTGGAAGTCGTCTTCGGTGATCCATGTGTTCCAATGGTCACGCAGACGCTCGGTGTCTGATCCGTATTGCTGACCGTAGGTGTATTCTATCGATTTGTTAGCTGTGTTAATCGCGGCCTGGTTCGATTGAACACCACTCACCATCAACAACATTTCCGGGAGTTGCTTCGAAGATGGAAGGTGTAATCCACGGCTCAAGGACGAGCCATCCACCAAGGTTAACACCCCTAATCTTGTCTTGACCGAAGTTGAAACGCAAGTCACGCTTGTTGAACTTGGACATGGGAGCTGCAGGAGCGGCATTGCCAACGGATGCAAGCAGTGCGGTTGCTGCCACCGCTGAGGCGGTAATTTTTGTTGAAAAGATCATGACGAGCAATCAATGATCTGAAGGAGTAACGATATTGTTTGGGTAAGATGAGGATGAAGTCAAGTTCCGATTGACTAGAGATGGAGTTGCAGGGTAGGTTTGATCTTGAGAACAAGGATGTGAGTGTCTTGTACGAAGTCTTTCTAGTGTCAAACATGGGCAGCCGGATCTTTTTGAATCGATCACCGTCAATACAGGAGCTGACACCCTACCTCATCATCCCAGTCGATCTCCCCTAAACCACACAGAAGCGCCAGTGCTGCCCAGCTTTCGCCTTGTTCAGAAAGATCCCAGCGTCCAGTGAGACAGCGGCGTGTGACCGTTTCTCTGCGCGAGCCCCGCTGAAACCTTGACGTGTCGGGAATCTCACACAGACGAAAAGTCCCGGGCAGGGAATGGTTTGCGTCGATCGACAGTCCGTCTGGACGGGCCGTGAGGAGCGGTGGAAGAACGACATTACGTCGGGTAGTCAGCTGGTCTCTTGCGCTGTGATAATAATCTGGCAAAAGGCAGCCGGCTAGGACTTCCCATTGCTGCAGGGTCTAGGGTAGGCCGAGTATGATGGAGTGGCGTTGCCAGGCACTGGTCGTCATTGGACCCGACTTGCGGCCCCGGCTGCAGAAGGCTTGAAGGGAGTCTCTCCCTGCGTCGATGGGATGCGCTGGCGGGTTGTCATGCGTTGATGGGAATTCCGATCTTTCGCCTTGGCCAACGTCCCCGGGCGTGAGACTGGTCACTGGGCGTAAGAGTAACCCGACAACTGCCTACTCGGGCGATTGCTAGAGAAAAGGGGGTAACACAGCACGGCGGCGTGCCGCTCACGCGGGCGGAGAGTAACAAGTACCAGCATGGCCGATCTTTGTTGATCTCCCTGTCGTTAAGACGTCACGGACTGGAGATGCTTGAAGCCACGCAGTGAGCCCGGGAACACGGCAGCATCGCTACCAGCGGCGGGAATACCTATGATTGCCATCCCAATCGCACAAGAACACGTTGCCATGGTGTTGCGAGATGCTGTGCGCTGTCCGTATGCGGTCTTCATGGGTTTGTTTGTAGGTGACCAGGCACAGCGGCTGTCAGCTTTGCGGACTTGGTCGAAATCGCGGCAAAAAGGCCAGAACAAATTCCCATCCCATCGAGCTCTCCCCAGTTTCCCCACAACGCGTCGGCGATTTAGGCGCGGTTTAGGTTGCTAACCCAGTCTGGCAGTAGCAACAGCAAGCTCTCTCTTAGACGAGTGCTGAGTCAAGATGACATGACTACTGTACCGCTGTATCCTCCTCTCTATGCGCTCATCCTCACCGTCCTTTTCCCGCGAGCGTGACCAAAATGTCGTCAGTCGAGTTGAGGATCTGGCAGATCCGCCAGACTTGCACAGGTCACACGACAAGCTGAAGAAAACAGAGTTCGTCCGGAAAGAACAGCTCTCCATGCCGATCGCGCCAATCCTCGCATGGGAGTCACCCGGCCCAAAAAGAAAAATAAAGATCTTTGTACCGAGGCCGAGGTAGCTTGGGGTTGCTCATGACGATGTCGGCGCCAGCCCTGTGAAGCTGTCTCGCCTGAAACATTTTGTCGCCAGGCCATCTGGTTGACTTACCTATGAAAGGAATCCGCTCGAAGCCTCGTCGCCCCAGAGAAGCAGGACTGCCTGGCCGGACAACTTACTGGTTGGCATACCTTCAGCCATCGGGGGTATTATTTGACACCGAATGCACTGCCATGTCTACACGGCTGGAACATCACTGCTGGGCGATGCTTGCTTCGACGACAAAGCCGAAGGCAGAGCAGGGTATGTCTTGGTCAAGATGCAACGGTGTCGCCGGGCTTCCAGAAGCGTAGGCGCGAGCACCCATATGCCGCAGCGGTCACAGAGGATGCACAAAGACACTAGCGACTCGAAGACATCGTTACTTGAGGACATTTGAGGTAACGTAAATCTTACACAGGGTTGCAATGAACTGCTAAAAAAATCATTGTCATTTTACGGATGTCGCTCACGCTTATGGCTTACCTGCCACAGCGCCTGCCGGTCTTCAGAGGTTGTTCGCAGACGACCGCTGAGAAGCGCAGCTCCACGGATAACATCAAGAGTCCAATTCCGCTGTCGTGGGGTCCCAAGTACAAGGCTCGTACTTGCCCGTATCAAGACTCTTCATGTCTTCCGAACTCAGCTCGAAATCGTACAACTTCGTGTTCTCCTCGATTCTGGAATGTGTTACGCTCTTCGGCAAAACTACGAAGCCTCTCTGCAAGCCCCAGCGAAGCAAAATCTGTGCGGCGGTCTTGTTGTATTTGGCTGTAAGAGGCTTGAGCAGAGGATCGTCGCCACGAGTGGCACGGACAAGAGGAGAGTAAGCCTCAAGGACAATGTCGCGCTGTGAACACCAGTCCACGATGTCTGGTCTGGCGAGCCACGGGTGCAGCTCAACTTGGTTCACGCTGAGGATGCCAGCGTCTGAAGGAGATTGTTGCTAGGACAAGTCAGCATGCCCAGTTAATCAAGCGCTATGTAAGCTTTGAACGGGCTGCTGAGACTTACCTTCTGCCACTGTTCCAGCTCATTGAGATGGTGCACCCCGAAGTTGCTTACACCGATGCTTCTGACCTTACCTTCTTTGACTGCTTCCACCAGCGCCTTCCAAGCACCCAACCTACCCTCTGTCCCCTGGTAGGGTGCATGGAGTAGATACAGATCGATGTACTTCAGCTTGGTCTTCTCAAGACTCTCATTGATGCTTCTCTTCGCATCTTCGTAGTTGATGCATTTCGGCGGGACCTTGGAAGTGTAGAAGAGCTGTTCACGTGGAATGCCGGCTCCAAGCATGCCTTTGGCTGTGGGCTCTTCGTTGCGGTAGACGTGTGCGCAGTCTACATGGCGGTAACCTGATTGAATGGCATGGCCGACTACATCTTCTGCTACTTCTGCCGGGCTGCACAATGGTGTCAGTGGGCTGGCGAGTTCTACCCACCTTGTTTTGCAAGTCTCGGTGATGGATTCACGGCCGGTGACAAGACACTTACGTCTGGTAAACGCCTGCAGTGGTTTACGTCAGTCAACTTGCTCTATCTGATAATTGGCTCATGCCGTGGAAGATCCAGGTGCGCTCAAATATGCACAGTAGACTTCATGAGCACGAGGGAACGTGAATCTGACTCACCGTATCCCAGCACTGGTATCTCATAGCCTGACTTCATGCGAACCGTCGAATGAATGTCAAGCTTCTTAGCGGACATCATGGTGTTGAGTGAACGGGTTTGGGTTGGCAAAAATTGCTTGCTAAGTGACAGGGCGCGTGTAGCAGCTTTCATAACATAAACTGGGAGTGAGTAGAATGACAGTTTTGTTCAGTGTGAAAGTATGTATTGGTTCAAGTCAACCGACTGACTTCGTTTGGTGTTCCATGTCTTCTTGAATGATGACGACGTTTGACACATGGAGAGTGGGGCACTAGAATCAACTGAAGCGCACATGGATGGTGACACACACCAGATAGAACCACTGTACTGTGCTTCTAAGCACTTCATACACTAAATCACCCGTCCTAGACACACCAAACCAAGATGCGTCTTATCAAACAAAACATCATCGAGAAGGATGGCTCGGGCACGGCGACACTCCTTCCCGAAGAGCCTGAGGACATGGTGAGCCAGTCCGTCTCAAACCCACGCTTTCGTCTAAACAATCACTTACCATCTCTCAGTGGCACTGCTACAACTTGATCCGAGAGAACGACCTGCTACGAGCCTCCGCCCTACGCAAAGTCACGACCGAGGGCGCTGCCGGAAGCACCTCGACACAGCGCGTGCAGACCGTCCTCACCATCCGAGTCACCAAACTCGACTTCGATTCATATGCTTCTCAACTACATGTCTCCGGACGAGTAGCAGAAGAAAACAAGCATGTCAAGCTGGGCAGCTACCACACCCTCGATCTGGAACTGCAGCGCAACTTCACGCTCGAGAAGGCGGACGGATGGGACAGCATCGCGATAGATACGCTGAAAGAGTCGATCAATCAGGATGCAAAGGCTCAGCTATGGGCAGTTGTGTTGCAGGAAGGCTTGGCGAACATCTGTCTGGTCACCGATCACCAAACCATCTTGCGCCAGAAGATCGAAGTCAACATGCCCAAGAAGCGAGCAGGCTCGTCTGATCACGACAAAGCGCTGCAAAGGTTCTTCCAGACTACCTTCGACACGGTACTTCGCCAGATCGATCTGACCGACCCCAAGCCTTTGCTGCTTGCCAGTCCTGGCTTCACTGCGAGCAGTCTGCAGCAATTTATTAAGAACAAGGCTTCAGACAGCAGTGACAAGGACCTCAAGCAGCTGATCCCCAAGATCACTGTCGCCCACTCAGCATCGGGTCATCTTCACAGTTTGGCGGAGGTTCTCAGCAGTCCGGCAGTGACCAGCAAACTCAGTGACACCAAGTTCGCTCGCGAGACACAACTCATGGATCGCTTCTTCGAGCTCTTGCGCAAGGATGATGCGAGAGCTTGGTACGGACCAAAGGAGGTCGAAACAGCGGTCGAGCGAGGCGCAGTTGGCAAGGGAGGTGGCTCTCTTCTGATTTCAAACTCTCTCTTCCGAGCTCAGGATGTGAGGACTAGGCAGCGATGGGTCAAGCTGGTCGATGAAGTGAAAGAGGGCGGAGGAGAAGTTCGCGTGTTGAGCAGCATGCACGAGAGCGGTAGAAGACTCGAGGATCTAAGTGGTATTGCTGCCATTTTGACCTACCCTATTGAGGACCTTGATGAGGAAGTTGGCGCCGAAGAGAACGGAGCTGACGATGACGAGCCCAACGGACGCAATGATGTCCATGAAGATATAGATTTCTAAGATACCCACGATCTAGATGACATTTCCTTCCGCTTTGCCCTTGAATTCTCACATTCAATGTAGTCGAAAAGCCGTAGTTGATCCACGTAGATTCCACAGTCACCCACTTGATGCAAAGGGTAGTACCCTACCTCACAACAACCCTCGCCTCAACCCTCTCCATTCGGTATACCGACCCACAATTGCCCCAAGGAGAAGCCGATTCCGCGCACGCCTTGCGACATCATCACAGTAAGCCGAAGCCGGAGCGGATCCATATGGTGGGTGCGGGTTAAAGCTGTCCACAGAACGTTGTTTGTCAAAGCAATGTCGCAACGAATCTTGATCAGACCAGCTCAACTTCTCACCACACCTCGACTCCTCTGCCAAAGAACCGTACTCGCTTTCCCGTACCACAAACTACAGTCGTCGATTCCGCACCAAACAAGAACAATGAGCGACATCAAGCAGATCTCCAGCCAGAGGGCCGCCCAGCGTGAGTTGGACTCAATGTCATGGTGGTATTACTCTCGCTGATTACATTCTTCTAGCTGTGGCTCACTACGTAAGTCACTCTTGCATTACAAGTAGCTACAAGCTGCTGAGTCAATGGTGACCTCTTCATCTAACGCACACTCCCAAGTCCCAAGCCATTGAAGCCGCCGGCCAAATCTGGGTTTCAGGCCAGATCCCCGCCGACGCCCAGGGCAACCTCGTCGGCGGCAGCATTGCCGACCAGACCAAGGCCTGCTGCGAGGCTCTCAAGAACATCCTCGAGGATGCTGGCAGCAACATCAACCGCACCGTCAAGGTATGACTTCATTCTTCAGAGTAGTGGGGGCAAAGCAGTGGCATTGCCATAATCTAAAAGGTATTTTCACGTTGTGCTTACGAGATTCCTTACAGATCAACGTCTTCATCACCACCATGGACCACTTCGCCGAGATGAACTCGGTCTACGAGAAGTACTTCACTCACAAGCCGGCCCGTTCCTGCGTGGCTGTCAAGGAGCTGCCCAAGGGCGTGCCCGTTGAGATTGAGGCCATTGCCCTTGCCGGTAGGGGTTGAATCGTCTCGGGTCTGCGAGATGATATCTGCCATACGACAGCGTGATACAGCCAGGTTTCGTAACTCAGCCTCCTCGGCTTGAATGAAGAAAATGACCTTACCAAGCAACTGAACACAAGTCCATTACCACTCTACAGCCAAAGCGTGATCGCGAAAGTCCGAAGCAGAACACAAGTAATGTCTCATCTTCTTCCAAGCTATGTACAAGTAAGATAAGACCGAGAGCATTCCACCACTCCTTCTCGAGTTCCCCCAACCAGCAATCCACCAAAGCCTCCGATCCATCGAACTCCCCATCTTCTATGTGTACCATGCGCCCGCCCGTCCACCTGAAATCAGCACAGCCGTAGGAACGGCTGGCCTCACTCTGGACCAAAAAAACAACAAGAACTCCTCTTATCCCACTTCCCTCTAAACAGGGTGCGGATAATTTTAGCAAGCGAATGTGGGTATCATCGAAAAACGACAAGAGGAAAAGCAAAAAGCCAATGCAAGACCAGAACCCCCCCCCCCCCAACCGAAACGAAAGAAGAAGCGGATCCAAGAAACAAAAACCAGAAAACACCCCCCTCCCCAGAATGAGAAAATTGCCCTCCCAAGAAACGAATGGAGAAATCCGGAAGAAAAAGCACAGAGCAGAATTGCTCGGCGATGCAGAACCGACGCCAGAACCCCAAAAGCAGAAGAAGGAGATGACAGGAGAATGTGGTCAAGTTTCTCCCTCACTGGAAAGGCATCCAAGCGAATCCCATGGAATTCTCAAAGGGACTGGAATACTGCGCGACAGCAGCAGAAGAGTTGATGGCCGTCGTGGTGGCCGCCATCGGGGCGGAGAGCATCTCGCGCCATTTCTGTTCGCAGTGGCGCGAAGGCCAGCGCTCTGAAACGCCGTGTTCGAGCATCTATTTGCAGAAAACCGTCAGCATGGAATTCGAACCATCTCGGCCTCTAGGGAAAAAAACGACATACCTTCGCACTAATGATCTCCCACTTGCACTTCTCGTAGTACTCGCAAGCGACCCTCAGCGCGTGCAAGTCCTGCTCCTCCCACACGCGGAAGCGCTGGCGCAGGCGCTTGTACTTCATCTGCAGGGCGGCGACGTTCCAGACTTTGTTCTTGTCGTCCTTGAAGCGGGCCGCGATGTCTTTCCAGGGCAGGGCTTCGGTTTCCTTGAGGTGGATCAGGAAGCGGTCGTCTTCCGAGAGGGCTTCTGGCGTGGTGGCGGCGGCGATGGTGGCGGAAGAGGTTGTGCGGCGGCGTTTGTTGCCGCTGGTTGGGCGGGAGTCGGCGCTGAAAGAGGCTGCTGCTGCTGCTGTTGCGTCTTCGTCTTCGCGTTGGCGTTTGCTGGCGGCGATTCCGGCTGGGTTCGGAGCTATAGGTTGGTATTGGTAGGGTCGTCGGGGTTGAGGTTGTTGCAGTTGAGGCGGCGAGGACGATTCGTAGGCTTCTTCGCTGACTCCGTATGACTGGAACGCCAGGGGTGGGAATGTCGAAGTCAATGGGGTGGGTTGGCCGGCTACTGCGGTCGAGTATTGGATTCCGAGGCCGGCGGATGGTGTCCAGTCTAGGTTGTCGGGAGAAGGGCCGAATGTGCTTGGGCTACTGCGTGGTCGGTTGGGGGCGTTCTGGATGGGTGTGTGGAAGAAGTTCAAAGGTTGAGCCATGGGGTAGGTTGTCATGTTGTTGACGTCTGGGATCGATGCTCGTGCGTATTGACTCCATTGTTGGGATTCGACGGTCGATGATGGGTATGGTGTTAGGTACGGTTGTTCGAATGTGTACTGGAAGGGTGTCGATGTCAGTTGTGATGTGCTGTGATTGAGGATTGAAGAATTGTTTGACATACGGATACTGGAGTGTACCAATCGGTGCTGACGATGCCATTGACTTCACCCTCTGTGCACAGCTGTTCCGGCGTGAGAGCCCCGGACATGATGGGAAAGATGTTGTTGCTGTTGCTGTTGCTGTTGCTGTTGTTGTTGTTGGATCCGGACGACATGGTGAAAGGACTTCTCGAAGAAGACAAACGGAACGGGAACGATGATTGTGTTGGTGGCTAAAGTCATGGACTGCGGGAGGATGATGGGAGGATGATAGCCGTGAGGTTGATCTTCACGTCGGAGCAATGAGAAGGGATGGGGACCTGAAGACCTGAGAGCAGCAAGGCCGTGCCGTAAGCCATGGTGGAAAGGCTGGAGATGTTGGTAGCTATGTAGGATGCGCTACGATCAGGCATGATGGACCGCAGCGCACCAGCAATAGCAGCAAGAATAGCGATGCTAGCACGTCGACGCACCCACAATCGCAGTCGACGTCCCTAGTTCGCATGCCCGCCTTCCACCTTCCCAGCGCACGGGGCAGCTGCACGAGGCTTAGGTACAGAAGAGAAGGACAGGAAGCCGCACTAGCTGATGTAAATTTGGCTGCGACCCGCCGCGAGCACCTGGGCAGAGCCGCGAGCACACATGGCCCGCCGCGAAGGATGATTAGAGTGAGCTTCTGTGCTCTCCACCGACGCGATTGTCAGCTAATTTCTCCGAAAGTGGACGCCCTTCGCTTCAGTCGAGAGCCAATATCGCCCGCGGCCTAGCCTGGGGGGGACGACATGCACGATAGGCGCCGACGACTTGTCACGCCGCAAGCTTGACCACGGCGGCTCGAGAGAGGCTATACACTTAGTACAGTGTTGTATGTACGCTGAGTGGACTGGTTTGGCTCACAGTATGGACGAAGGGATGTTCTAGAGAAGTGTCGGTGAAAGCTGCATGTCTTTGGAGAAACGGCAGGACGTCAAGACGCCGTTGCAAGAGCTCGCTGAAGAATGCCTAATGCCGTCGTTCTTCCATGTACGTGTATGCAGGCCGGTAGTGACCCGCAGCATGATGAGCATGCGCAGCGTGTCAGATTCAGCACCATCGCTGACTACTGTGCCTACCTAGCTCCATGCCCTTTGCAAGGCAGCTGGCCACATGGTACGCAGGGCTGACATGACATGAGCACAATCATACAGTGCAGTACTACTACTACGCGTCGTGTGCATGATGCCTCGCGGAACATTTCGTCTCCAAGCACATGTAATCTCTCAGTGTTATCGCTTGTTCCCATCATCAAATTAGCACCTCCATGACGACGGCAATCTCGCCAGCCTTTTCCTCTCATCCATCGATCAATCCTTCGTTCGATCAATGATTCAATCCCCAATCAAATCCCCACAGCCCGCAATTTCCCGGCCCTCAGCCTCACCAGTCCAGAACACCATCCTTCGTGCCATGCCATCACTCCTCTCGTGCACCGCCATCATCGAAAAAGTCCCACAAGCCGCCAGCCACGCTCGAGAGGATTGTGGAGAACGAAACAAAACCAATAGTTCCCAAAAACCCAAGCAAAAGGAAAGCCAACGGCCCCGCCGCAACGAGCCGCAGCGTTGCGGCAGCCGCATCTGCACAAAAACCAAAATGGTGAAACACGCAAGGCTACAGAAAATCGTTTGGCTACCATCCACCCGTCTCGCTTGCCAGGTGTCAAGGCAGAGAAAGAAAAAGATCTGAGCCCGGGTTTGCTCGCTGGTGCACACCCTTGCAACTCTCGTGGCTTTTTCGTCTACTCTGTCGTGCATGATGGCATGGCAATGATTGATTACCTGCAGCCTGGGCTGGGGAGCCGGGGTGGTGGTGGTGGTGGTAGAGGAAGCGTTTCTATTTTGGTGTCAATTAATATATTTGCCTGGATTTTTGGGGCTGGCTTTTGATTCGCTTCGAAGGGCCCTTTTGGATTCTTGGATTGATTGATATGGCCGCAAATAGATCTTCTTTTGGCTTGACCTACGCGCCCACCTGGCACGCACGCGAGATATGCACGGCTAATTAGCTCTCTCTTGTGATACCATTTTGGTCTCTTTTGCCTCTTGGTCCTTCGGGCTTGTGGTGCGTTGTTTCATGTTTCGTTTGTTTCGCTGCTGCGAACCGGCCGCTGGATTCCTCCGTCTTACACTCAGCGATGTATTTAGCACACTTATTCTGAAACGTCGAAGGATGGCGTGTAGGTATTAATACCTACCGTGCTAGTGTAGCCGAGTGTGTGGACTGTGAGATGGATGGATGTTGCGTGAGTGAGTAGTGTTATACTTGTATATACCACGTGTATATCCGACTTGTGCTATATT
>Ga0265780_10001518_pt1 | contig 32576 bp, 15 predicted proteins | sample P1T30metagenome_FD_192432 | JGI IMG/M metagenome (GOLD analysis project Ga0265780, IMG submission 192432) | Plant litter microbial communities from East Loma Ridge, Irvine, California - P1 T30 | ecosystem: Environmental > Terrestrial > Plant litter > Unclassified | place: USA: California... | reverse complement strand
GCACTTCTCCAGGGCTTTAAAACGATTTACCAAAAAAAAAATGGGCATCTGCCCATCTTTTTGTACTTACAACCCAACCAGATGAAAGCACTTGCACCAGATGCGCGTTGAACACAACGTTGGGAAGGACTTCGATTAGGCTGCAAATTATACTGCTTTTCAGCGTCTCTCGCAATCGCCATACCATAAATGTACAACTAAACAACAGCCGATACGGTGTGCTGCGCGAGTGCACATTTTACGGCGATTGCGCAGGCTGCGCCCGGCGCGCGCATGGCTGCGCCGGCCGGGAAAAAACTGGCTCAGCCGCGACGACCGCGCCGTGGCAGGCCGTGCTCGGAACCGCGTGGTCCCTGGCCGCCGCGGCGTCCGCCACCGCCCGTTCCGGCAAAGCCGAACGTGGTCTGCAGCGGATCGGGCTGGCGCGGACGGCTGCTGCCGCCGGCACCGGCATTGGCGCCCTTGCCGCCGCCCTGGCCGAAGCCGGCGGCACTGCGGCCCTTGCCGCCACCCTGGCCGCCCTGGCCACCGAAACCACCCTGGCGGCCACCTGCTGGCTTGCCGCCAGGAACCGGACCGTTCAGGATGCCCTGGTTACGGGGCGCGCCGACGCGCGCCACCTGCGGGCCGAAGGGATCGACATTGCGGTTGGCGTCGGCGCGATCGATCCGGTTACCGTCGCTGCGGTCGCTGCGGTTGCCGTCGGCGCGCTCGGCCTGGTTGCCGCGATTGCCGTCGCGTGCGCCATCCGGACGCGGACCCTTGCCGTTGTGCTTAGAACCGCCCTTGCCCTGCTTCTCGGGTGCGCCGCCCTTTTTCTCGACGCCGAACGCCGTCATCAGCGCACGCACGTCGTTTTCCTCGAACTCTTCCCAGCGGCCACGCTTGAGGCCGCTTGGCAGCGTCATCGCGCCGTAGCGGGTACGGATCAGGCGCGAGACGGTCAGGCCGACCGCCTCGAACATGCGGCGCACCTCGCGGTTACGGCCTTCGCCGATCACCACGCGGTACCAGCGGTTGATGCCTTCGCCGCCGCCGTTCTGGATCTTCGAAAACGCCGCCTTGCCGTCGTCGAGCTCGACGCCCGACAGCAGCTTCTGGCGCATGCCCTCCTCGAGTTCGCCCAGGGTGCGCACCGCGTACTCGCGATCGATGTTGTAACGCGGGTGCATCAGGCGGTTGGCCAGGTCGCCCGAAGTCGTAAACAGCAGCAGGCCTTCGGTATTGAAGTCGAGGCGGCCGACGGCCAGCCACTTGCCGGCCTTCATGGTCGGCAGGCGATCGAACACCGATGGCCGGCCTTCGGGGTCGTCATGGCTGACGATCTCGCCGGCCGGCTTGTGGTACACCAGCACGCGCGGCGGCTTGCTGCTCACGCGGCGCTGGATCAGCTTGCCGTTGATGCGCACGGCGTCGGTCGGCAGGATGCGCTGGCCGATGTGGGCCGGCTCGCCATTGACCGACACGCGGCCGGCGACGATCAGGTCTTCCATGTCGCGCCGCGAACCCAGGCCGGCTTCGGCCAGCACCTTGTGCAGCTTCGGCGCATCGTCGTCGGCGGTCAGGTCGCGCCGCACCGGCTTGGACTGCGCACCGTGGCGCGCACCGTCGTTGGCGTCGAAATCGTCCGAGGTGACGAACGAGAACACATTGTCGGCCTCGTCGCCCGGCTGCGGCCTGGCGCCTGGCTTGCCCTGCTTGCCGCCGCGGCCGATCTGCTTGGCCGGACGCCCGCCTTCGGTCGGGCGCGCGCTTTGCTGGACCGGACGGCCGCTCTGCTGGCCGCGCTTGCCCGGCTTTTGCTGGCCGCGGCCGCGTGGCTGCTGCGCGCCGTCGGCGCCGCCGTCGGCCTGCGCCTCGGCTGCGTCGGCGGCAGGTTCAGCGGGCGCCGGTGCTGCGGCCTGCTGCAATGCTTCGCGCTCGGCGCGCTTCTCGCGCATCTGGCGCGGACCGCGCGGCTTGCGCGCCTCGAGCGGCGCCGCCTCGGCGGCGACTGGCGCCTCGGCTGCCGGGGCGTCGGCTGCGGGCGCGGTGGCGGCCTTGGCGGCGCGCGGCTTGCGCGCCTTCGGCGCCGGTGCGTCGGCGCCAGGCGTGTCGGCGGCGGCCACGGCTGCGACCGGCGCGGCGGCAGGCGCCTCGGCCACGGCGGCCTTGCGGGTGCGCTTCGGCTTGGCCGGCGCTTCGGCGGCCGCCTCGACTGGCGCGGCGCTGCCCGCTTCGGCAGCGGACGCCGCCGGCTTGCGCGTACGCTTCGGCTTGGCGGCTACCGGTTCGCCTGCATCCACAGGCTTGGTCTCGTTTTGATCAGTTGGGTTCATCGTTCGTGTCTTTATTGTGCTGACCCGCCTCGGCAATCCCGTCATCAAACGTGGGGACTTCAACGGGTGAGGTAGCTAAATCTATCGGTAAATCGTCGGCGGGCGCAGGGACGTCCACCTTGTCAAAGTTGTCGTTCAATGCCGCCTCGAGCGCTTCCAGGCTGCGGCTGTCGGGCCCCTCGGCCAGCGCCTGCAAGGGCGGCAACTGGCCCAGCGAAGCCAGCCCCAGGTCGTCGAGGAACTGGCGCGTGGTGCCCAGCAAGGCTGGCCGTCCCACGACTTCGCGGTGACCGACGACGTCGATCCAGCCGCGGTCTTCCAGCATCTTGATGGTCTGCGAATTGACCGCGACGCCACGGATCTCTTCGATGTCGCCGCGCGTGACCGGCTGGCGGTAGGCGATGATCGCCAGCGTTTCCAGCGTCGCCCGCGAATACCTGGGCGGCTTTTCGGGCGCGAGCCGGTCGAGATACGGCTTCATCTCGGGCCGGCTCTGGAAACGCCAGCCCGAGGCCAGGCTGACGATCTCGATGCCCCGCCCGTCCCAGTCCTGGCGCAGTTCTTCAAGCAGGATCTTGATCGTGTCGGCGCCGACGCCGGCGCCGGCCTGCCGCCCCGCACTGTCGACCTCGGCAAACAATTTCTTCATGCCGTGGATCGACATCGGCTCGCGTGCGCACAGCAAGGCGGTTTCGAGGACGCGCTTGGCCTCGTCAGTATTCATAGTGCGATGTCGTCAATAAGTGCTAAACCGGCTCAAAGGACTCTCGGTACGGCTTGCCGTCAGCCGGGCGACCAGGTCGCCCGCACGCTCTACTGCCAGAAACGGAATCCGTGAAGCCCGGGCCTGAATGCGCCGGGCTGACATTACTTGGCGGTTGAACCCGCCGGGGGCTGTTGGTTCTTGCTGCGCATCTCGCTAAGCGTCTCGTGGCGATTCTGCCTTGATGCTCGCTGCGATGCTTGCCGAGAAACGCGGAACTCGGCACCACTGCAGCACTGGCATTCGGTGCAGGCTGCGGGATGCGGCCTGTGCGGCACGCGAGCGGACGACGTCGTTTCTTGCAACTGACGGCCATTGTAACCGATAAAACAGCGCAGCGGACAAGGGCTGTCCGTGCGCAGGCTCGAGATTTGCGTCAGTCGGACAGTTTTTCCGACAAAATCGCCGATACGCCAAGGAATGCGGGGTACTCGGCCGTGATCACATAGGTCGGCACGGCGGCCAGGTAGGCCTCGAAACGGCCCTTCTGCTCGAACCGGCGCCGGAACGACGAACGGTCGAAGCGCTCGCCCAGGCGCGGCACGATGCCGCCGCCGATATACACGCCGCCCTGCGCGCCCAGGGTCACGGCCAGGTTGCCGGCCACAGTGCCCAGCATGCCGCAGAACGCTTCGAGCACCTCGTCGGCCAGCGCGCATTCGCCTGCCAGCGCGCGGCGCGAGATCTCGGCGGCGCCCAGACGCTCGTCCGGACGGCCGGCGCGGTCGGCCAGCGCGCGGTAGATCAGTTCGACACCGGCGCCGGACAGGAAGCGCTCGAACGAGACGTGCTCGAATTCGCGCCAGGCGTATTGCAGGATGGCGACTTCCTGTTCGTTGACCGGGGCGAAACTGACGTGGCCGCCCTCGCTGCGCAGTGCGGTCCAGCTATTGGCGCATGGCACCAGACCCGAGACGCCCAGGCCGGTGCCCGCGCCCAGCAGGCCCAGGGCCGCATCGGCTTGCGGAACGCCGCCGCCGACCTGGCGCTTGTGTTCGCCCAGGTGCGGCAGCGCGCGCGCCAGCGCCGAGAAATCGTTGACGACCAGCAGAATCTCGAAACCGCACTCCTGGCGCAGGGCTTCGGCCGAGAATTCCCAGTGGTGGTTGGTCATGCGCACATGGTCGCCATTGACCGGATTGGCGATGGCGAAGGCGGCGCGGCGGATCGGCGCGCCGGCCACCGCCTTGACCGCGGCGCTGCCGAGGTAGGCGCGCATGGCGTCGCCCAGCGTGGCGTAGGCGGCGCAGGGCAGCACCTCGACGGCGTCGAGGCGGCACGGGCCCAGTTCGAGCACGAAGCGGCAATTGGTGCCGCCGATATCGGCGAGCAGGCGGGCGCCGCCGGGGTGCAGGCGGTCGGTCGATTGGCTGGGCAGGAAAGCGGTCATCGCGGGACAATAGTAGGAAACTGCCCGAAGCTTACTAAATATCATGCCCTGAAGACAAGCAATATCTGTAGTTTAGCTACACGACCCCGCCAATTTGCGGCCGATATCGCCCGTTGGCGCCAGCTTGCGCCGTAGTAGAACTACTTGAGGGCAGTCAGCACGGCGCCGGATCGAATGCCGGGTCATTGCCTTGATGGGCATGCCAGGCGTCGAGGCCGCCCTTGAGCGGGCGCGCGCGATGAAAGCCGCTGGCCAGGAACTGGTGGGCCACCTCGGCCGCCGTCACGTCGTTCGGGCAACTGCAGTAGACGACGATATGGCGATCGCGGTCAAGCGAGGCCATCAGGTGTTCGGGCTGGCAGGCGCGGAACACGACGGCGCCGGGAATCGCGGCCTGCATCTGCTGCGCCGTCAGGCTGCGCGCATCGATGATGACCGGGTCGTCGCCACGGTCGATCATGGCCAGCAGGTCGGCGACCTCGATGCGCTCGAGCGAGGTGCGCGCGCGGTGGCGGCGGCGCTCGGCGTACTTGAAGGCGATGAACAGGCCCAGCAGGCTGGCCACGGTGACGAGCGCGGTGCTGCCCATGGTCGACAGGGTGTCCAGCAGGCCATCGACGCTGTCGTGGAACCAGATGCCCAGCAGGATGCCGGTGCCGCTCCACAGCGCGCCGCCGGTGACCGCATACAGCAGGAAGGGCCGCGCTTGCACGCCCATGGCCCCCGACAACGGTGCGGCGATCGTGTTAAAGCCGGGCACGAACTTGGACAGCAGCAGCGACTTGACGCCGAACTTGCGGAAGCGGTCTTCGGTCTGGTTGACGCAGGAATCGGGAGACAGCGAAATCTTGCACAGCAGGCGCAGGATGCGCTTGCCGTAGAAGCGTCCGGCGCGGAACCAGAACACATCGCAGATCAGGCAGGCCCCAATGGCCGCCAGCCAGACCAGTTGCCAGCTGACGTCGGCGGTGACCGAGAGCGCGCCGGCCACGATCAGGATCGGGTAAGCGGGAATGGGCAGGCCGAATTGTTCGACGAGAACGATGCCGAACACGATCAGCACGCCATAGACCTGAATGAGTTCGGCTAACTGGGGCATTGCCATATATTAGCGCAAACGCGTTCGGCGCAGCGGCGCACCGGCTATTTCGTTTGGCGTACACGCAACGCTGTGGTCGCGCCTCGCTGCCAGCAATCACCCACCCGGCGCCAGGCCAGCCGCCGGCGCACCGCGCGGGATCGCCGCCAGCAGGCTGCGGGTGTACGGATGCTGCGGATCGCGGTACAGCGTATCCGCATCGTCCATCTCGACCACGCTGCCCTGGTGCATGACCATGACCTGGTCCGACATATACTTGACCACCGACAGGTCGTGCGAGATGAAGATATAGCTCATGCCGTAGTCGTCCTGCAGGTCCTGCAGCAGGTTCAGCACCTGCGCCTGCACCGACACGTCGAGCGCCGAGACCGATTCGTCGCACACGAGGATCTCGGGCTTCATCGTGAGGCAACGCGCGATCGCGATGCGCTGGCGCTGGCCGCCCGAGAACTCGTGCGGGTAGCGCCCATACGCTGTCTCCGGCAAGCCGACCCGTCCGAGCAGGGCGCGCGCCATCGCGCTGCGCTCGGCCTCGCCGGCGCCGATGCCGTGGATCCGCATCGGCTCGAGCAGGATCTGGCCGACGGTAAAGCGCGGGTTGAGCGAGGCGTAGGGGTTCTGGAACACGATCTGGATACGCCGCTTGTAGGCCTGGAACTCGCGCTCGGACATCGTCACCAGGTCGCGCCCCTCGAACAGCGCCGAGCCGCCGGTCGCGCGGTGCAGGCGCAGCAGGGTCAGGCCGACCGTGGTCTTGCCCGAGCCGGATTCGCCGACCACGCCCAGCGTCCTGCCCCGCCCCAGCGTGAACGAGACATCCTTGACGGCCGCGAACTCGCGCTTGCCGAACAGGCCTTCGCGCAGCCAGAAGCTTTTCGCCAGGTGCTTGACCACCAGCACCGGCTCATCGCTCGACGCCGCGCCGCGCGTGCGCTGCGCCAGCGCCTGTCCCGGCGCCACGCGGCCCTCGAGGAAGTCGTCGATCACCGGCAGGCGCAGCGGGCGGGCGTCGAGCGGGGGCCGGCAGTGCAGCAGGGCCCGGGTATAGGCGTCGGCCGGCGCGCCCAGCACCTGGGCCGCCTCCCCTTCCTCGCGCACCTCGCCATGGCGCATCACGATCACGCGCTGGGCGACTTCTCCCACCAGCGCCAGGTCGTGGGTGATGAACAGCACCGCCATGCGCCGTTCGCGCTGCAGGCGCGCGATCAGGTCCACGACCTGGCGCTGGATCGTCACGTCGAGCGCCGTGGTCGGCTCGTCCGCGATCAACAGCCGCGGCTCGCAGGCGATCGCCATCGCGATCATCACGCGCTGCTGCTGGCCGCCCGACATCTGGCCCGGATAGGCGTCGATCTTGCGGTGCGGATCGGGAATGCCGACCTCTTCCAGCAACGCCAGCGTGCGCGCCCGCGCCGCGCGCCGGCCCATCCCCATGTGCAGGCGCAGGACTTCGCCGATCTGGAAACCCACCGTGAACACCGGATTGAGCGAGGACATCGGCTCCTGGAAGATCATCGCGATGTCCTTGCCGCACAGCGCGCGCCGCTGTTTCAAGGACAGGCCCAGCAGCTCGCGGCCGGCGAAGCGGATGCTGGAACCGGGCCGCACGAGCGTGGTGTCGGGCGGCAGCAGGCCCATCACCGCCAGCGAGCTGACCGACTTGCCGCTGCCGGATTCGCCCACCAGCGCCACCGTGCTGTTGTCCGGCACATCGAACGAGACGCCCTTCAAGGCCTCGGCGCTGTGGTGTCTATCGGTGCGAAACGCGATGCGCAGATCGCGTACCTGCAGCAGCATGGAGTCGTCAGGCATGGGCGCTTTCATTTGATCTTCGGGTCGAGCGCGTCGCGCAGGGCGTCGGCGAACAGCGAGAAACTCGTCACCAGCAGCGCCATCGCGCTGGCCGCCGCCGCCAGCTGCCACCATTTGCCCAGGATCAGTTCGTTCTGCGCCTCGTTCAGCATGCTGCCCCACGACACGGTGCCGACCGGGACGCCAAAGCCCAGGAACGAAAGGATCACTTCGGCCTTGATGAAGCCGACCACCAGGATCGACATCTGCACCAGCGCCACATGCGCGACATTGGGCAGGATGTGGCCGAACATGCGCTGCCAGCCGGAGGCGCCGATCGCCTTGGCAGCCAGCACGTATTCGCGCGCGCCATGCCGGATGTACTCGGCGCGCATCAGCCGATACGGTCCGGTCCAGCCGGTCAGGCCCAGGATCAGCACGATGGTCGCCACGCCCTTCTGCTGCAGCACGGCGGCCACCGTCAGGATCATGAGGATCGACGGGATCGCCGTGAAGATGCTGTAGAACCAGTTGAACAGGTCGTCGACCCAGCCGCCGTAGAAACCCGAGACGGCGCCGAACACGGTGCCGAGCGTCACCGCCAGCAGGGCCGCGACCAGCCCCACCACGATCGAGGTCTCGCCGCCCTTGATGGTCTTCTTGACGATGTCGTGCCCCCATTTATCGGCGCCGAACAAGAGCGTGGTGCGCTTCTCGACCGGCGGCTGGCGCGCCGCGACCTGCGCCTTCAGCGCGGCCAGTTCGGCGGCCAGCGGATCGAAGGCGTTCGGCGGCGTCGCGCGCGGCAGTTGCGCCTGCGCCAGCGCGCGCGCGGTCGCGTCGGCGCCGATGAAAGTGGGCGGCGCGTAGTTGACGGCAACCTCGTCTTCCCAGTCGCCGGCGATCAGCCCCGCGCCCGACAGCAGCACCAGCAACAGGAAACCGGCGACCACGGCCAGCGCCGCCAGCGCGACACGGTCGGCGCGCAGGCGCCGCCAGGCCAGCGCCCACAGGCCGGGGGAGTGAAGGTGCAGCTGCGTCATCGGTCCTCTTTCAGGTGAACTGCACGCGCGGGTCGACCGCCCGGTACAACAGGTCGGCCAGCAGGTTGAACACCATGGTGGCGGCGGCGACATAGACCGTGATGGCCTTGATCACCGGGAAGTCGCTGCGCTCGACCGCGAGGATCACTTCGCGCCCGATGCCGGGGATGCCGAAGAAGCGCTCGAGCAGGAAGGCGCCGATCAGCAGGGCCGGCAGATTGGCCGTCACGTGGGTGATGATGGGGATCGCGGCGTTCCTGAGCACATGGACCCAGACGATGCGGCGCTCCTTCAGGCCCTTGGCGCGCGCGGTGCGCACATAGTCCTGCCCCGCTTCGTCGAGCACGAAGCTGCGGTACAGGCGCAGGGTCGGCGCGATCGAGACCGCCAGGCCGATGATGATCGGCAGCAATGCATACCGGAGCAGGTTCTCGCCCAGGCTGTCGCCCCAGCCCTGCACCGGAAACAAGCCGAGCCGATAGGCGAACACGTACTGGAAGCCGATGATGTAGACCAGGATCGAGATCGACATCCCGACCGTGCACGCGACCATGACGGCGCGGTCTGTGAGCGAGCCGCGCACGAAGGCGATCGCCAGCGCCAGCGCGATGCCCAGCGCGGTCTCGAGCAGCGTGAGCGGCACCAGCACGGTGAGCGACGGCCCCAGGCGGCTGGCGATGATGTGCGAGACCGGTTCGCCCGTGCTCCAGGCGTTGCCGAAGTCGGCCGTGAGGATCTGCTTGACGAAGATCCACAGCTGCACGAACCAGGGCTGGTCCAGGCCGAGCTGGCGGCGCACATTCTCGATGGCCGCCGCATCCGCCATCTTGCCGGCCAGCAGATAGGCCGGGTCGCCGCCCACCCAGTTGAACAGCACGAACACCAGTACCACGACGCCCGCCATGGTCGGCAGCATCTGCCATAGCCGGCGGAGGATATAAGCAAACATCGCGCTCCCGTATTTGCGGATTGGGCGAACGCGCCGTCTCCAGAATCGTCGCCGGGCACAATCCAGCGCGACAAAAAACGTAACGATAGCGCATATCCGCACGCGCCGACAGACGCGCAATCTTATGCCCCGATATTCAAATGTTATCGCTAGGTATTGACGCTGTTATCACCATTCCTTATCGAATACCGTCGTGCTGGCCTAACTGACCAGCCGGTCACTTTCGCAATAATATGCCGCTTAATATAGTTTGTACGACCATAACTCCCATGCAAACTATATTTTTCCCAATCTTATATCGGTTTTCATTATTTGTGACTTTTGTGTGACTATCATCAAAAAAACAAGTTGTAAAGACGAGTTATCAAAGAGTTGTATTTTTGATCGAGCCATACGTATGCGTTGACACTGTCTTACCGACAATGTTTTTATTGCTAAGTAGTAAAAACATCGCGCTGCCGCACACGGCGCGACTTCACTGACATTTACCGCCGGGGTCACCCGACGGGTCTCACCTGGGAAGATTCGACATGATGGTTGAAACAGTTATATCGCGATCGGTTCGACTGATCTGCGCTGGCGGCCTGGTCGTCGCCATTTCCGCGGCGCACGCCCAGGAAGCGCCGGCCGAGCCGGCCGCTCCCGCGCGCGTGGAGGTGACCGGCTCGCGCATCGCGACCGCCAACCTGGAAAGCGTCAGCCCGGTGACCGTGGTCGGCGCCAAGGACATCGCGCTCGAGGGCGTGAAGTCGGTCGAGAGCCTGCTGAACAACCTGCCGCAGGTCTTCGCCGACCAGGGCGGTTCGATCTCGAACGGCTCGTCCGGTACCGCCACCGTCAACCTGCGCAACTTCGGCGCCGACCGCACCCTGGTGCTGGTCAATGGCCGCCGCCTGCCTTCCGGCAGCCCGCGCAACACCGCCGCCGACTTGAACCAGATCCCGGCCGCGCTGATCAAGCGCGTCGAGGTGCTGACCGGCGGCGCTGGCGCCATCTACGGCTCGGACGCCGTGGCTGGCGTGGTCAACTTCATCATGAACGACAACTTCCAGGGCGTTCAGATCGACAGCAATTACCAGTTCTACAACCACGACCAGAACGGCGGCCCGGTGGTGGACGCGGCCAAGCGCCGCGGCTTCCCGATCGCGGACGATGTTGGCGCCGACGCCAAGATCAAGGATATCAGCCTGCTGCTCGGCGGTAACTTCGCCGACGGCAAGGGCAATGCCGTGGTGTTCTTCGGCTACAAGAAGGAAGATCCGGTGCTGCAGTCGCAGCGCGACTTCTCGTCCTGCTCGCTGGACGGCTTCAGCTCGGGCAACACCTTCAACTGCGGCGGTTCGGGCACCAGCTTCCCGGGCCGCTTCATCACCGCTACCGGCGACCGCACCGTCGCTGACGCCAACGGCAATGTCCGTCCATACGTGGCCGCCACCGACCAGTACAACTTCGGCCCGCTGAACTACTACCGCCGTCCGACCGAGCGTTACACCTTCAGCTCGTTCACGCACTACGACATCAACGACAAGGCGCGCCTGTACACCGAGGCCAGCTTCCACGACGACAGCACCGTGGCCCAGATCGCGCCGTCGGGCCTGTTCGGCCAGGATGCTTCGGGCGCCAACGCCATCCGCTGGGAAAACCCGCTGCTGTCCGATGCCTGGCGCAGCGCCCTCGGCATGACCGGCCCCGGCGACACCGCCGACGTGCTGATCTTCCGCCGCAACGTCGAAGGCGGCGGCCGCCAGGACGACCAGCGCCACACCTCGTACCGCGGCGTGATCGGTATCAAGGGCGACGTCGGCGCCTGGCGCTACGACGCCTTCGCCCAGGTCGGCAAGGTGCTGTACTCGGAAACCTACTTCAACGACTTCTCGATCGCCCGCAGCGCGCGCGCACTCGACGTCGTCCCCGGCGCCAACGGCCAGCCGGTGTGCCGCAGCTTCGCCGACGGCACCGATACCAACTGCGTCCCCTACAACATCTGGTCGCTGGGCGGCGTGACCCAGGAGGCCCTGGCCTACCTGCAAACCCCTGGCTTCCAGCGCGGCAGCACGTCGCAAACCGTACAGGGCATCAACCTGTCGTCCGATCTGGGCGAATACGGTCTGACCATCCCGGGCAGCAACGAAGGCGTGGGCGTGGCCTTCGGCTGGGAACACCGCACCGAGAAACTCGACCTGAACGCCGATGCGGCCTTCTCGACCGGCGACCTGGCCGGCCAGGGCGGCCCGACCCAGAGCGTGGCCGGCCAGTTCAGCGTGCGCGACTACTTCGCCGAGACCCGCATCCCGATCCTGCAGAAGCAGCCGTTCGCCGACCAGCTGACCGTCACCGCCAGCTACCGCAAATCGGACTACTCGACCGGTCACAAGACCAATTCGTACGGCGCCGGCATCGAGTGGGCGCCGGTGGAGCAGGCGAAATTCCGCTTCAGCTACCAGCGGGCCGCACGCGCCGCCAACATCGTCGAACTGTTCAGCCCACGCGGCCTGGGCCTGTTCGGCATGTCGTCCGACCCTTGCGCGGGCAGCACTCCGAGCGCGAGCCTGGCGCAGTGCGCACTCACCGGCGTCACCGCCGCCCAGTACGGCAACATCCAGGACAGCCCTGCCCTGCAGTACAACCAGATCGGCGGCGGCAACCCGGACCTGGAACCGGAAACCTCGGACTCGTACACCCTGGGCCTGGTGCTGACCCCGACCCGCAACAGCTCGATCACCATCGACGCCTTCGACATGAAAGTCGAGGGCACGATCGGCGGCCTGCCGGCGTCGACCACCCTGACCCAGTGCCTGAACACGGGCGATCCGACCTTCTGCTCGCTGATCACGCGCGACCGCCTGGGCACCCTGTGGGCGCTGCCGACCGCACAAGTCATCGCCACCAACCAGAACCTGGGCATGATGCAGACCAAGGGCGTCGACCTGGGCGCCAACTACCGCATGAAAATGGGTGCATGGGGCGGCCTGGACCTGTCGCTGATGGGCACCTACCTGAAAGAATTCCGCCAGGAAGACTTCCCGGGTTCGGGCGAGTACGATTGCGCCGGCCTGCACGGCACCACCTGCGGCACCCCGATGCCGAAGTGGCGCCACAAGCTGCGCGCCGTGTGGGCAACCCCATGGCGTGGCCTGGAACTGGGCGCGACCTGGCGCTACATCCGCGGCACCAAGCTCGACCAGACCAGTGACAATCCAGTGCTGGCCGGCGACTTCGAGCCAGCCGACGAACGCATGGCCGCACGCAGCTACCTTGACCTGGTCGGCAACTACCAGATCAACGACAACTTCACCTTCCGCGTCGGCATGAACAATGCGCTGGACAAGGATCCACCGGTGTCTGGCGTCGTCGCTGCCGTGTTCGGCAACGGCAACACCTACCCACAGGTGTATGACACCCTGGGCCGTCACGTGTTCCTGAACCTGACCGCCAAGTTCTAATCTCTCCGGGATAGAACAACAACGGCGCACCTCGGTGCGCCGTTGTTCATTACTGGCCACGGCATGTCCGTGGGGGGGCAGCTATGCTGCCCACGCGTCCACGCTACCTCACTCCTGCCGCAAACGCCGCTGACGCACCGCCTGCGCCAATCCCTCCAGCACCTGCAGACTGCTCTCCCAGTCGATACAGCCATCGGTCACCGACTGGCCATAGGTCAATTCCTTGCCTGGCACCAGATCCTGGCGCCCCGCCACCAGGTGCGACTCGATCATCACGCCGACGATGCGGTCGTCGCCCGCCGCAATCTGGCCGGCGATATCGGCGCACACCGGCACCTGGTTCTCCGGCTTCTTCGAGCTGTTCGCGTGCGAGGCGTCGATCATCAGCCGGCTCGCCAGCCCGAGCGCGGCGATCTGCCGGCACGCCTCGTCGACGCTGGCGGCGTCGTAGTTCGGCGCCTTGCCGCCGCGCAGGATGATATGGCAATCCTCGTTCCCCGCCGTCGACACGATGGCCGAGTGGCCGCCCTTGGTCACCGACAGGAAGTGGTGCGGCTGCGAGGCGGCCTTGATGGCTTCGGTCGCGATCTTGATATTGCCGTCGGTGCCGTTCTTGAAGCCGACCGGGCACGACAGGCCGGACGCCAACTCGCGGTGCACCTGCGACTCGGTGGTGCGGGCCCCGATGGCGCCCCAGCTGACCAGGTCGGCGATGTACTGCGGGCTGATGACGTCGAGGAATTCGGTACCGGCCGGCAGGCCCATCTCGTTGATGTCGCGCAGCAGTTCGCGCGCCATGCGCAGGCCGTCGTTGATGCGGAAGCTGTTGTCCATGTACGGGTCGTTGATCAGGCCCTTCCAGCCGACCGTGGTGCGCGGCTTTTCGAAATACACCCGCATCACGATCTCGAGTTCGCCTTTCAGGCGCTGGCGCTGCTCGACCAGTCGGCGCGCGTACTCCAGCGCCGCTTTCGGGTCGTGGATCGAGCACGGCCCGATCACCACCATCAGGCGGTCGTCCTGGCCGTGCAGGATGCGGTGCAGGTCGACGCGCGCGCCGGCTGCGGTGTGCTCGGCGCCGGGCGTTACCGGGAACTCGCGGATCAAATGCGAGGGCGGCGTCAGTTCCTTCATTTCGCGGATGCGTAAATCGTCGGTGCGGGGCATGCTGGACTCCCTTTTCTGCTGTTCCTGGATAGGCCTTCCGGAGCCGGTACCGGCGGGGGATCGCACCCGCCGGTACCGGCTTTTGTCGTGGCCTGAAAATAAAAAAACCGCCATCGCTGGCGGTTTGTCTGGGTGCTGCCGGGACTGTTACTGCGCGTACCCGCCGCTACTCCACCGCCTGAGGCTGGAATGGCTAAAGTAAAAGCGGGTAAAGAAGAAGTGGCGCATGAAGTCGTCCGTGTCTGGTCGAATTGACTATAACAACAAGTCATGAAGATTGGCAAGGCCTTTGTCGTCTGGTGGCAGCTTGTACAGACAACAATCGGTTGCGCCGAAGTGACGCCTGACTGTCCGGTTTCCGAGCGCCTTGCGCTGGATCAGCCTCGCGAGCGGCGTCAATGCAACAGTCGATTCCAGACCCGTCCCCACCTCATCCTAGGAGTCCGGACCATGACTGAAACCCTGCTCTCTCGTTCCGTGCGCCGCCTGTTCGGCGGCGGCGCCGTCGGCCTCGCCTTCGCCGGTCCCGCCCTGCTTGTCGTCGGCACGCCCGCACTGGCCCAGACCGCGCAAGCCCCGGTCGCGCGGGTCGAGATCACCGGCTCGAACATCCGCCGCGCCCAGGCCGAGACCGCCTCCAGCGTGCTGACCGTGAACCGCAACGACATCGAGCGTTCGGGCAAGACCACGGTCGCCGAACTGCTGCAGACGCTGGCGGTCGACAATCAGGGCTCGGTGCCGGTCAGCTTCGGCGGCGGCTTCGCCGGCGGCGCCTCCGGCATCTCGCTGCGCGGCCTGGGCGCGGCCTCGACCCTGGTGCTGCTCAACGGCCGCCGCATGGCGCCCTACGGCCTGGCCGACGACGGCCAGAAGGTGTTCGCCGACCTCAACGTGATCCCCACCGACGCCGTCGAGCGCATCGAGATCCTCAAGGACGGCGCCTCGGCCATCTATGGTTCGGACGCAATCGCCGGCGTGGTCAACATCATCCTGCGCCGCAACTTCCAGGGCACCAGCGCGCGCCTGCTGGCCGGCACCGGCGAGGCCGGGGACGGCCAGCAGCACAACCTGGCGCTGGCCTGGGGTATCGGCGACCTCGACGCCGACCGCTACAACTTCCTGGTCAATGTCGAGTACAAGCACACGCAAGAAATCTGGTACCGCCAGCGCGGCAACCGCGACTACATCGGCAAGGTCGACCTGCGGCCGTGGGGCTTCTCCGCGCAAGAGGGCCTGGGCGGCACCGGCGCGATCACCGGCAACAACCAGGCCGGCAACGCCATCAACGGCAATGTGCGCGACCCCGCCACGCTCGACTACTACAACCGCGGCAACCTGGCCGGGCCCGGCTTCACGCGCACCTTCCCCGGCGCGGCCTGCGCCAATTTCACCAACCATCCGCAGCGCGACCCGGGCGGCGGCTGCGTGGTCGACTCGTCTTTCCTGTACAACCAGATCCAGCCCGACAGCGAGTACCTGGCCCTGTACACGCGCGGCACGCTCAAGCTGCAGGGCGACACCGAGGCCTACGCCGAGATCAACCTGTACAACAACCTGAACCAGTCGAGCTCCACCCCGAACCCGATCGCCGGCAGCGTCGGCTATCCGGGCGGCCCGGTCAGCAACGCTGGCGTCCAGCTCGGCGCCACGCACCCCGACAACCCCTATTTCGGCAGCGCAGCGCGGCTGCGCTACCTGCCCTTCGACGTCGGCGCGCGCGAATCCGATATCTCCTCGACCTTCATCCGCGCCCTGTTCGGCGCGCGCGGCACCAATGCGGGCTGGGACTGGGATTCCTCGTTCCTGTATTCGCGCAGCAAGGTCACGAATGACCGCGACGGCTATCTGCAGCGCGACGCCACCTTTGCCCTGCTCGACCCGACCCCGGCCAATGTCGCGGCGGCCCAGGCCAACCCCGGCTACCGCGCTCTGCCGGCCGGCACCTTCTGGCGCATCGCCGAGAACGCGGGCCTGAATGCGCCCGGCGTGTACGCGGCCCTGTCGCCGACCATCTCGAGCGACGCCCACACCGAGATCGCGCAGATCGACTTCAAGGCCTCGCGCGAGTTCGGCAAGCTGCCCGGCGGGCCGCTCGGCATGGCGCTGGGGTTCGAACACCGCCACGAAGAAGCGCGGCTCGACCCGACCGCCGGCACCGAGCGCGGCAACATCATCGGCCTGGGCTACTCGGCCTACGACGGCCAGCGCAACGTCACCGCGCTGTACGGCGAGGTGCTGGCGCCGGTATGGACCGGGGTCGAACTGACCGGCGCCCTGCGCTACGACCACTTCACCGATGTCGGCGACGCCTGGACCCCGAAGTTCGGCGTCAAGTGGACGCCGCGCCGCGAACTGGCCCTGCGCGCGACCTGGGCCAAGGGCTTTCGGGCGCCGAGCCCGGCCGAAAACGGCGTCGGCGGCCTGGCCGCGTTCTCGAACACCGACGATCCGGTGCGCTGCGCACTGGGCGTGCAGACCGCCTGCAGCCCGGCCTCGGTGGCGATCATCACCTCGCCCAACCAGGAACTGAGTCCGGAACGCTCCAAGAGCTGGAACCTGGGCCTGATCTGGGATCCGCTGCCTCGCACCAGTTTCTCGCTCGACTTCTGGCAGATCAAGCGCAAGAACGAGATCAACCAGGAGCAGATCGACGCCGCGATCGCATCCGGCAGCGTGGCGCGCGACCCGAGCACGGCGAACCCGGCGATTCCAGGCGATCCGGGCGCGATCACGGCGGTACTGGCGCGCTACGTGAATTCGGCCCAGACCGAAGTGAGCGGGATCGACCTCGACGCGCGCCAGGGCTTCGGCCTGCCGCGCGGCTGGGGCAACCTGACCTTCGACCTCAAGTACACCTACCTCGACAAGTGGAAACGCACCGAGCAAGATGGCACCTCACGCGATTTCGCCGGCACCCACGGCAATTGCGACGTGACCAACTGCATGGGCACGCCCGACCACAAGGTCAACTTCCGCAGTACCTGGGAGCGCGAGAACTGGCGCCTGTCGGCCAATGTCAATTACCGCGGGCCGATCGACAACGTCCTGTTCAAGGACGACCCTGACGGCTGCGCCACGCATTTCGCCGACGGCAGCGATGCGCCGACCGATTGCGAACTGGCCTCGTTCACCACCGTTGACCTGGTATTCCGCTGGAAGCCGCAGTCGCGCTGGGAGATCTATGGCTCGATCCAGAACGTGTTCGACAAGCAGGCGCCGCTCGATCCGCTCACGTATGGTGCGGTGTCATACAACCCGCTCGATTACTACGGCGCGATCGGCCGCTACTTCACGCTGGGCGCGCGGTACACGTTCTGAGCCGGCGCCGATGCCGCGCCCGATGCAAACAACAACGCCCGGCACGGGCCGGGCGTTGTTAGCGTCGGTTTGGCGGCTCGCCCGCCGACGCGTTCATGATCATTGATGCGATCAACGCCTTCGATGATCATTGACGTGGTCACACGCCATCCATGACGATTGATGCAATCACACGTCTTTCATGATCACTGACGTGATCACGCTTCAACGAAGTCGATATACCCACACGCGTTCAACGATCGTCGATATCCCCGGCCAATAGAACGATCGACACACCGCCAATCAGGCGGTGCCGCCCACCGTCACCCCATCAATGCGCAGCGTCGGCTGGCCGACGCCCACCGGCACGCTCTGGCCTTCCTTGCCGCACACGCCCACGCCCGAATCCAGGCGCATGTCGTTGCCGATCATCGAGATGCGGTTCATCACCTCAGGTCCGTTGCCGATCAGCGTCGCGCCCTTGACCGGATACGTGATCTTGCCGTCCTCGATCATATAGGCTTCGCTGGCCGAGAACACGAACTTGCCGTTGGTGATATCGACCTGGCCGCCGCCGAAGTTCACCGCGTACAGGCCGTTCTTGACCGAGGCCAGGATTTCTTGCGGGTCTCTGTCGCCAGCGCGCATATAGGTGTTGGTCATGCGCGGCATCGGCAGGTGGGCGAACGATTCGCGGCGCGCGTTGCCGGTGACCGGCATCTTCATGAGACGCGCATTCATCGTGTCCTGGATATAGCCCTTCAGGATGCCGTCCTCGATCAGCGTCGTGCACTGGGTCGGGTTGCCCTCGTCGTCCATGTTCAGCGAACCGCGGCGGTCCTGCAGCGTGCCGTCGTCGACGATGGTCACGCCCTTGGCCGCCACGCGCTGGCCGATCATGCCGGCATACGACGACGAGCCCTTGCGGTTGAAGTCGCCTTCGAGGCCGTGGCCGACCGCTTCGTGCAGCAGCACGCCGGGCCAGCCCGGTCCCAGCACGATGGTCATCGGACCGGCCGGCGCAGGGCGCGCTTCCAGGTTGACGCAGGCCGATTTGACGGCCTCGGTGGCGTAGCGGTCGAGCACCTCGTCGCTGAAGTAGGCGTAGTCGTAGCGCCCGCCGCCGCCCGATGAGCCGACTTCGCGCCGGCCGTTCTGCTCGGCGATCACGGTCACCGACACGCGCACCAGCGGACGGATGTCGGCCGCCAGCACGCCATCGCTGCGCACCACCAGCACCACATCGTATTCGCCGGCCAGGCCGGCCATCACCTGCACCACACGCGGATCTTTCGCGCGCGCCATTTTTTCTACGCGCTCGAGCAGCTTGACCTTGGCGGTCGCGTCGAGCGAGGCCAGCGGATCGTTGGGCAGGTACAGCGAGCGCCCGCCGGTCGGCAGTGCGCTGGCGGCCACCTTGATGCGGCCGGCGCCCTGGCGACCGATGGTGCGCGTCGCGGAGGCGGCGTCGAGCAGCGCGGATTCGGAAATCTCGTCCGAATACGCGAACGCGGTCTTGTCGCCCGAGATGGCGCGCACGCCCACGCCCTGGTCGATCGAGAAGCTGCCGGTCTTGACGATGCCCTCTTCCAGGCTCCATCCTTCGCTCTTGGTGAACTGGAAGTACAGGTCGGCATAGTCGACCTTGTGCGTGAACATGGTCCCCAGTGCGCGCAGCAGCTTGCCCTCGTCGAGGCCGAAGGGAGTCAACAGCACGTCGCGGGCGACGGCAATGGAGGAGAGGTTCGGTTCGAATGGAGTCATGGTGTCGTTCGATCTTTCGCGTTCGGTCTTTCTATGGGAAGGACCATTGTGCCATATCCGGTTTGTTCACACCGGGCGCGGCCCGTCCTGGGCGGCGCGGCGCCACCCGGCGCGTTCTACATCTTGCGGTGGCGCAATGCCGGCAGGCTTTCGCGCACGCCGGCCAGGTAGGCCGGATCGAGTTCGCCGACGATCACGCCCTCGCCTTCGGGCAATACCGCCTTGACCTCGCCCCATGGGTCCACCAGCATGCTGTGGCCGAAGGTGCGGCGCCCATTCACGTGCGTCCCGCCCTGGGCCGCCGCCAGCACATAGCACTGGTTCTCGATCGCGCGGGCGCGCAGCAGCACTTCCCAGTGCGCGCGGCCGGTGGTATGGGTGAACGCCGCCGGTACGACGATGAGCGCGCATTCGCCCATCGCGCGGTACAGCTCGGGAAAGCGCAGGTCGTAGCACACCGACAGCCCGACCCGGCCGAATGGCGCGTCGAACACGCCGACCGCCTGGCCCGGCACGATGGTGCGCGCCTCGTCGTAGGATTCAGGACCCCTGTTGAAGCCGAACAGGTGGATCTTGTCGTAGCGGCTCATCGACGCGCCCTGCGGGTCGTACACCAGTGTGGTATTGAGCACCTTGCCTTCGCTGGGCGACACCAGCGGCAGCGTGCCGCCGACCAGCCAGATCCCGTGCTCGCGCGCCAGCTGCGCCATGCAGTCCTGGATCGGGCCGGCGCCCGGCCGCTCGGCCTGCGCGACTTTATCCATATCGCTCATGCCCATGATCGGCCAGTATTCCGGCAAGGCCACCAGCTCGGCGCCTTGCGAGGCCGCCTGCGCCACCAGGCGGCGCACGGTGGCCAGGTTGTCGCTGACCTGCGGAGTGGAAACCATCTGGATTGCGGCAACGAGCGTCATGTCAGTCCTTGTTGGCGTTGGCGCCGGCTGGGGCCACGGCCTTGGCGGCGGGGGCGGCGATGTCCGGCGGGTTGTCGATTTTTACGATATTCGGCGCTTTCCACGGCCCTGTCACCTGCATCTGGTAGGTCAGCGCCTTCATCACTGGCGCACGCAGGAACAGCTGCGCCAGGAAGCCCCCGAGGCCGATCACCGGATTGACCGCCAGGCCATATACCAGCGGCCCGGTGCCGAGGTTGAATTCGGGGATCACCACCACCCGCAGGTTCGTCGATTCGTTGGCGATGTCGGCGCTGCCGTTCATCAGGACCGTGGCCGCCACCCCATGCATTTTAAGGTTGTCGGTACGCACCACCCCGCGCTGGATCATGGCGTTGGCGCTGATGCCGTCGAACGCCAGGCCTTCCGAGAACACATCATGGAAATCCAGCTTGAGCAGGCGCGGCAGCGCCTGCAGGCTGAGCACGCCCAACAGCTTGGCCGCACCCGGGTCCTGCTTGAGGAACTGGCCGGATTCCACATTCATCTCGATCTGGCCCGACAGGCTCGGGATGTCCATCGCATACGGCAGCCCGCCCCACGAAATATCGCCGCTCAGCCTGCCCTTGCCGCGGCCGATCGTGCCCGGGAAGCCGAGCCGGTCCAGCAGCTTGCCGGCATCGGTGATGTCGAGCGCGAAGTTCAGGCTGGTGTTGCTCTTGCCATCCTTGGTCAGCCAGCGGCCGTTGGCCTTCAATTCGCCGTCCGGATTGCCGATCGCGATGCGGTCGATGCGCCACTCGCGGCCGGCCAGCGCGCGCACATTGCTGGCGCGCAGTTCCAGGCGGCCCAGGCGCTTGTCGAACAGTTCGAACTGCTCGGCCACGATGTCGAGCGAGGGAATGGTGGCGCTGGCGCCCTTGTTCGATTCCAGCAGATCCTTGACCTCGGCCTCGGCCGACTCGGGAATCGTCAGCGACGCCAGGCGCGCCGTGACCTTGCCCAGGCCGCTGCGCGTCTCGGCCCAGGTCAGGTAGCCGCTGGCCTGGCGCGAATGCAGGTTGGCCTGCCAGGTGTCGCGCAGATGGGTCGCGCCCAGCACCACGTCGGCCATGCGGCGCTCGCCGACCGTCAGTTCGCCGACCCGCCCCGCGATCACTGTCGGCAGCACGTACTGGGTGACGTCGCCGCCGCTGGCGGACGGGGCGCCGGTCATGCCGGCGTTCGCGGGCAGCGGCGTGTCTTCGTCGCCGCCCGCGATCGCGCGCCCGGCCGCCAGCCAGTGGTCGATATTGAGTGCGCTGGCGTCGACATGGACCATCATGCCCTCGTCGGGCAGCGGCGCCGGCACATTGATGCCAATGCCGCCCTGCGTCACCCGCCAGGGATTGCGTCCCTGCTTTTCGCGCAGGTAGCGCGCCGCCAGGTTCGGACCGAGCCCGACGCGGATCTCGTCGCGGCCAAGGCCGGCCATGGCGGGCGCGCCTTCCAGCACGAAGCGCAGCGGCAGGCTGGCGTCCTGCGCCTTGTTCAGCGGCTGCGGCAGCTCCACGCCCAGCCCGGCCAGGGTCGAATCGATGGTGATGGTGCGCCGGCCTTCGCGCACGACGATCGCGCCGCTGTAGCGCGTGCTGCCAGACAGGCGTTCGGCCAGGCGCACCATGGCCGGCGCCGGCGCCGTGCGGCGCATGCCTTCGGCCGACAGGGTGCCGTCCAGCGCCACCCGCGTGCTGCCGTCGCGTTCGGTGCCGCCGCCCACCGTGACCGGCGCGCCCAGGAACTGGGCGCCGACGCCGTCCAAATGGAAGCCGTGGTCGTGGAATTCGATCCTGCCATTGGCCGCCTGCAGCGTCGGCAATTCGGGGAACAGGCTGACGTCGTTCTCCTGCAGCTGCAGGCTGCCCTGCACGCGGCTCTCGTGCAGCTGCGCCAGCGGCAGGCGCAGCTTGAGGCCGAGACTGGCATTGCCGCTGGCGCGCGTGTCCTCGGTGAAGTGGCCGATCCAGTCCAGCACCGGCGACACCGCCACGTAGCGCAGGAACTCCTGCAGCGGCCCGGCGCCGTTGCCGTCGATCTCCAGCATCATCTTCTCGTGCGCGCCCAGGTCCGGGATCACCGCCTTGACGCCGGACAGCGCCACGCCCAGCGTGCGCAGCGTCTTGCCATGGATTTCCATGCGCGCACGGTCAAATTCGATCGTGCCGTCGATCGCCTCGGCCAGCGGCCACAGCGGAGCGCCGTCCGGATGGCGGTGGCCGGGTGCGTATTCCAGCCGCGCCTGCTCCAGCCTGCCCTTGATGCTGAATTCGCCGCGCGCGCGCTCGGCCGGCGTGCCGGCGCTGAACGGGAAACGGGCCAGGTCGCCGCGCAGGCGCAGCGAGGTGTCGCGCAGGCGCCCGCCCTGCAAGGCGCCGGCCAGCCAGTCATGCAGGCCGTGCGGCGTGGCCAGCGGCAAAAAGCGTCCGACCTGCTCAATCGGGAAGCCGTCGAGGCTGCCCGTGAAGTCGGCCGTGCCCGGGCCGTGGCCGGGGCCCAGGGGCAGCACGTGGCGCCCGGACAGCTCGCCCGTGAACTCGCCCTGGGCGAAGGCCAGTCGATCGACCTCGAGCTGCAGTTCGCGGCCCGGATCGAGCTTCCAGCCGGCCTTGAGCGCCAGCCGGTCGAACGCCATGCGCGGCTCGGCGAACCAGGCCGGCATGAACAGCGCCAGCGCCGTCGAATCCAGGTCGAGTTTGCCGCCCCGTTCGTTCGCATCGACGTGGCCGCTCAGGTTCTCGAAGCCGGGCGTGGCGGGCCGCGCCGGCAGCGCCGGCACGCCGCCCTGGGCCGCGCGCGCCGGACGCGCGGCCACCGCATTCAGGGCCAGCCTGGCGACGTCGCCGCGCAGGCGCCAGCCAGTCACGCTCGGATAGCGCCCGTCCCATTCGGCGCTGACGTCGGTCAGTTGCCCGCGCGGCGCGTAGTCGGCCAGCAACTGGCGCTGCACCGGCGTGATCGGCAGGTACTGGGCCAGCGCCGCCAGGGCGCCGATGTCGAGCCCGCGCGCGCGCAGCGAACCGCGCTCGCTCTGGCCATTGGCGGCCGGGCGCCAGGTCTGCTCCAGCGTGGCCGGCGGCAGCTTGCGGCCGTCGCGCGCCACCACGGCGAAGTTATCGAGACGGATCGTGTGGCCGTGGGCGCCGAAGGTCGGCTTGCCGTCGTCCTTGCCGGGCAATAGCTGCTCGCGCGCCGACAGGCGGCCGCTGACGCGCGCCAGTTCGAGCGGCGCGATATCCTTGCCCAGGCGTGCGCTGACCCCGGCCAGAGCCAGGTCGGCGGTGAAGCCGGCCAGGCGCGCCTGGTCGACGCTGATCCAGGCGCGCAGCGAGCCGCGGCCGCGCTGCAGCTGGATCGGGTAGTCGACAAACCGTTTCCAGGCGCCGAGGTCGACGTCGCGCAGGTCGGCATACAGCTCGCCCTTCCAGCGCGTCACGTCGGACGGCCGCGCGCCCAGCGCATGGCGCAATTGCGCGCGCACGTCGATCGGGCTGCCCAGCGCCCGCGGCGGCGTCGCCTTCAGGGCGAAGTGATGCGCGCCCCAGCGATTGAGCAGCGCCAGGGTCACGCCTTCCAGCGCCAGCGGCGGCGTGCCGCGCAATTCGTCGCGCCAGTCGACGCGGCCGTCGCGGATCACGATCTCGCGCTGGCGCAGCAGCCAGTCGGCGCCGCCGCCCTCGCCCTTGCCTGGATCGAGCCGGATGCCGGCCACCTCGATCACGCCGTCCAGGCCGCGCCGCACGGCCAGGCGCGGGGAGACGATCTGGAGCGAAGCGAAGCGCGGCTCGAGGGCGACCACGCTCCACCAGCCCAGTGTCGCGTCGACGCGCGGCAGCGCCAGCACCTCGCGTCCGCGCGCGTCGTGCAGGCGCACCTCGCCCAGCGACAGCGCCGGACGCACGCCCTCCCACGAGGCGGCGATGCGCTCGATCGTGACCCGGCTGCCGAGGGCGTTGCCGGCCAGGCGCTCGATGTCGCCCTTGTAGTGATCGATATTCGGGAGGATGGCGTAGCGCAGCACCAGGGCCAGCACGGCGAGCCCGAAATACACCAGCAGCACCAGCTTGATGGTGAAGCCGAGCACGTGGTGCGACGCCAGGTTCGCCATGCGATAGGCGGCCCGCAACCTGCGCCAGCGCACGGCCAGCGGCGAGGACGCGGACGCCGCCTGCGGATCCGGGTTGTGCATCAAGGTGCTAATAACGAAGGCTCGCCGTAAATTTAACTCTTTAATAAAACAGGTCGCTTGCAACAGTCGCGGCGTCTACCTTACCATCGGTGCTGACCCAGGCAGCAACGTGGCCGGCGCATGGTCGAAAAGCGGATCATTCTACCGCATCGCAGGCGGCCGCAGCCTGAAGAAACTGTCCCGGCAAACTCCGGGAACGCCTTGCCAATCCAGCATTCACCAGGATCAACGATGACCCCTGTTTCCCCGGCCGCCAGTCCAGCCTGCGCCTCGCGTTTCGTCCAGCGCTGGCTCGATGCCGCTCCCGAGCGCGCCGCGCAGCTGGCCGAGTTGTCGTCATTATCGCTGGGCAGCGCCGATTTCCGCGTCCTGTTGGAGCGCGAACTGGCCAAGGGCCTGCCGCTCGAACGCGCCATGCGCCGCGTGCGCAACCTGCTGGTGTCGGCCATCGTGGCGCGCGACCTGGGCGGCCAGGCCGACCTCGACGAAGTGGTCACGAGCATGACCGCCTTCGCCGATTTCGCGATCCGGACCCATGTCGCGCACCTGACGGGGGAGCTGGTGGCCAGCCACGGCATGCCGATGGGCGAAGAGTCCGGCCGTCCCCAGCACCTGATGGTGTTGGCCATGGGCAAGCAGGGCGGCGGCGAGCTGAACGTCTCGTCGGACATCGACCTGATCTTCGTCTACCCGGAAGACGGCGACACCGCGGCCGGCCCCGGCCAGCGCCAGCTGTCCAACCACGAATTCTTCGTGCGCCTCGGACGGCGCCTGAGCGCGGCCCTGTCCGAGGTGATCGAGGATGGCTTCACCTTCCGGGTCGACATGGCGCTGCGTCCCAACGGCAAATCGGGGCCGCTGGCGGCCAGCCTCGGCATGGTCGAGGAATACCTGATCGTGCAAGGCCGCGAATGGGAACGCTATGCCTGGGTCAAGGCGCGCGCCGTCACCGGCGAGCCGGCCGACATCGCGGCGCTGGACGCGATCGTGCGGCCCTTCGTGTTCCGGCGCTACCTCGATTTCGGCGTGATCGACGCGATCCGCAATATGCACGCCCAGATCCGGGCCGAGGTGAAGCGCCAGGAACGGCTGCATCCCGAGCGCAGCCACAACGTCAAGCTGGGCCGTGGCGGGATCCGCGAGATCGAATTCCTGGCCCAGGTGTTCCAGCTGATCCGCGGCGGGCGCGACCCGGCCCTGCGCGAGCGCTCCACCCGCCATACCCTGCGCCTGCTGGCCGAGCGCGCGCTGCTGCCGCATGATACGGCCCTGCGATTGCTGCAGGCGTACACCTTCCTGCGCAACCTCGAGCACCGGCTGCAGTACCTGGAAGACGCCCAGACCCACACGCTGCCGGCCAACGAAGCGGACCGGTCGATCGTGGCGCGCATGATGGGCTTCGCGGACGAAGCGGCGCTGCTGGCCGGGCTCGAAGAACAGCGCAGCTTTGTCGCCCAGCAGTTCGACGCCATCTTCGCCGACAAGGAAACGCCCGACCAGGATCCGGACACGCCCAGCCTGGCCGACGAGCTGGAGAACGTCGACGCCATCGCCGGCCGCCTGGCCGCGCTCGGCTTCGACGACGCCCGCGCCGCGGCCAGCCGCCTGGCCGCCACCCTGCAGGGACCGCGCCTGAGCAGCCTGCCCGACGCCAGCCGCGTCAGGTTGCTGGCGCTGGTCGAGGCCGCCCTGCCCCAGGTCGCCAGCGTGGTGCGCGAGGCCGGCATCGGCAGCCACGCCGCCACGCTCGGCCGCCTGCTCGACCTGTTCGAGGCGATCGGACGCCGTTCGGCCTACCTGTCGCTGCTGACCGAATACCCGCACACGCTCGAGCGCGTGATCCGGATGATCAATGCCAGCGGCTGGGCCGCCACCTTCCTGACCCAGCACCCGATCCTGCTCGACGAATTGCTGGACGACCGCAACAGCGGCGCCGGCGACCTGGTCCAGCTGGCGGCCATCCTCGACGAGCACCTGACCGAGGCGGCCGGCGACACCGAGCGCCAGCTCGACATCCTGCGCGAGGCCCATCACGCCCAGCTGTTCCGCCTGCTGGCCCTCGACCTGGCGGGAGAACTGTCGGTCGAGCACCTGGCCGACCACCTGTCGGCGCTGGCCGACACCATCGTCGGCGCCGTGGTCAAGCACGCCTGGCGCACCGTCAACGGCCGCCACCGCGAGGAGCCGCGCTTCGCCGTCATCGCCTACGGCAAGCTGGGCGGCAAGGAACTGGGGTATGTGTCCGACCTCGACGTCATCTTCCTGTACGAGGACGACGACCAGGACGCCCCGCCCCTGTACGCGCGCCTGGCGCAGCGCTTCATTACCTGGATGACGGCGCATACGGCGGCCGGCATCCTGTTCGACGTCGACATCGCCCTGCGCCCGGACGGCGCCAGCGGCATGCTGGTCTCGTCCGTCGCCGCCTTCGAGCGCTACCAGAACGACGCGGCCTGGATCTGGGAACACCAGGCCCTCACCCGCGCCCGCTGCTGCGCCGGCGACGCCGCCATCGGCGCGCGTTTCGAGGCGATCCGCGAGCAGGTGCTGCGCCGCGACCGCTCGGGCCAGCAGGCGCAGCTGAAGGCGGAAGTCGTGCACATGCGCCAGCGCATGCGCGACGCCAACGTCAACCGCAGCGAGCAGTTCGACCTCAAGCACGACCTGGGCGGCATGATCGACATCGAGTTCATCGTGCAATACCTGGTGCTGCGCCATGCCGCCACTTACCCGCAACTGACCGCCAATGCGGGCAATATCGCGCTGCTGCGCCTGTGCGGCGACCTGGGGCTGATCGATGCAACACTGGCCACGCAGGTCGCCGACGCCTACCGCGCATTGCGCAAGCTGCAGCACAGCGTACGGCTGCAGGGACATGACAAGACGCGGGTCGACGCGGGTCTGGTAGGCACGCATCCGGACAGCGTGCGGCGGCTCTGGAAAGCGTGTTTCGACGAATAAGCGAATACTCGCGCGCTGTATTTACAAAGTTTCACCCGCGTTTTAGCATTTTTGCATGATTTTCAACGTGCGCACCTTCGCGGTGCGCACGTTTTTTTTCGCACCCTCACCGAACATTCCACCGGGTTTTCGCACTACTTCCGCTCACAAATTCTAATGACTATCGGGTCATTTAATTTCTTTTATGCAACTGTTGTATTTAGAACAGAAACGCCGGGTAGGTGTGTTGACACTCATCAATACGGAATGGTTTTATAGACCTGTGTATGCACTTCGGCGAGTCGCTATCCGCGGCGCTCCGCATGCGCACGGGATGCATCTATTAATCATAAAAAGTTATTCCACATCCGTGGAATGCAAGGGATGGAGAGCACATGCAACAACGTACCAAGATCGCCCTGGCAGTCGCACTCGCGCTGCCTTCGTTGACCGCACTGGCGCAAGAAACCACGCAACGCGTCGAAGTGACCGGTTCCCGTATTCGCCAGGTTGACCTGGAGACCGCACAGCCGGTTCAGGTCGTCAGCGCCGAACAAATCCAGAAGAGTGGCCTGGTCACCGTCGGTGACATCGTCAACCAGCTGTCGTCGGTCGGCACCCCGGCCTTCAGCCGCGGCTCGGTCCTGACCTCGAACCGCGAAATGGGCGGCCAGTACATCAATATGCGCAATCTCGGCGCGCAGCGCCTGCTCGTGCTGGTCAACGGCAAGCGCTGGACCGCTTCCACCGGCGGCTATACCGACATGTCGACCGTGCCGGCGGCCCTGATCGAGCGCATCGAAGTGCTCAAGGACGGCGCCTCGTCGATCTACGGCTCGGACGCGATCGCGGGCGTGGTCAACATCATCCTGAAGAAGAACATGCAGGGCGGCACCGCCAGCGCCTACGTCGGCCAGAACGAAAAGAACGACGGCAAGAACAAGGACTTCTCGCTCACCTACGGCGCCGGCGACGAGAAAGCCAGCATGCTGTTCGGCCTGACGCACACCCAGCAGGGCGAAGTCTGGTCGAGCACTCGTCCGGTCACCTCCTTCACCTACGGTCCGGATCACTACGCCGCCGGCCTCGGTGGCGGACCATGGGGCCGCATCACCGCCGTCAACCCGGCCAATGGCGGTTCGCTGACTGCCGCAGCCTCGGGCGGCTTCAACCGCATTCTGAACCACACCGGCGGCTACCTCGGTGACGGCGTGGGCGCCGATTCGCGCAACCCGGCCAACTACCACGCTTATACCGGCGCCGACGCCGACGTGTTCAACTCGACGAACCAGATGCACCTGGCCGCGCCGAACAAGCTGACCTCGATCTTCACCAAGGGCGAGATCGCGCTGCCGTACAACACCCGCCTGGTGACCACCGCGATGTTCGCCCAGCGCGACTCGAGCCGCCAGATCGCCGGTTACCCGCTGACCTCGACTACCCAGGCCGCCTACCCGGTCTATATCTCGAAGGACAGCTACTACAACCCGTACGGCAACCAGGTCGCCGGCGCCGGAGCCGGCCAGGACCTGTGGTTCGCCCGCCGCACCATCGAAGTGCCGCGCGTGACCGACAACACCAGCGACACCTTCCACATCGACGCCGCCCTTGAAGGCGACTTCGAAATGCGCAGCCTGCCGTGGAACTGGTCGGTCAGCTACAACTACAACAAGGTCGAAGGCAAGACTGCGGGCCAGGGCGACCTGAACCTGCTGAACCTGAAACAAGCGCTCGGCCCATCATTCATGAACGCCTCCGGCGTGGTCCAGTGCGGCACTCCTGGTGCACCAATCGCACTGACCTCGTGCACCCCGTTCAACATCCTCGGCGGCCCATCGGCCTCGACCCCGGAAGCGCTGCGCTACGTGATGGCGGATGCCCAGGGCACCTACGGCTCGACCATCGGCAATGCCAACGCCGACCTGAGCGGCGAGCTGTTCGAACTGCCGGCAGGCGCGGTCGGCGTGGCCGGCGGCCTGGAATACCGCGAAGTGCGCGGCTTCGATGCGCCTGGCCTGTTCGAACAGTCGGGCTACTCGTCGGGCCTGGCAGCCAAGACCACCCGCGGCCGCTATACCGTGCGCGAAGCCTACCTCGAGACCAATATCCCGCTGCTCAAGGGCGTGATGGGTGCTGAGCTGCTGAGCCTGAACCTGGCGTCACGCTATTCGGATTACTCGAACTTCGGCTCGACGACCAATAGCAAGGCCAGCGTGATGTGGAAGCCGATCAAGGACGTGCTGCTGCGCGGCACCTGGGCCGAAGGCTTCCGCGCCCCGACCCTGAGCGACACCTTCGGCGGCGGCTCGCAATCGTTCGACAGCTACCTGGATGCCTGCGACAGCCGCTTCGGCGATGCCGCCACCAACGCCGCCACCAAGGCGCGTTGCAATGCAGCCGGCGTCCCGGTCAACTTCCGCCAGGTGAACCAGGCCGGCACCCCGGTCACGGCCGCCGCGCAAACCCCGACCGCCTTCAATTCGGGCGCCGGCAATGCCTTCCTGACCCCGGAAACCGCCGTCACCCGCACCGCCGGCTTCGTGTTCAGCCCGGCATCGGTGCCAGGCTTCTCGCTGGCGCTGGACTGGTTCAACATCCAGGTCGAAAACCGCATCACCGCGATCGGCGCCGGCTACGTGATCGACCAGTGCTATGTGTCGGGCGTGCAGCAGTTCTGCGGCCAGCTCAAGCGTGATCCGGTCACTGGCCAGATCATCGAACTGTCGCGCGGCAATACCAACCTGGGCCAGCTGGAGACCGAAGGCGTCGACGTCAGCCTGTCCTATCGCATGCCACGCACCCGCTACGGCCAGTTCGCGTTCCGTTCGGAAACCACCTACGTCGACTCGTTCCGCAGCCGTAGCACCACCGAATCGGAATGGAACGAGTACGCCGGCGAGTCCGACTACTACCGCGTGAAGTCGAACCTGGCGCTGGACTGGAACATGGGCAACTGGAGCGCCACCTTCGCTACCCGCTTCTACAGCAGCCAGAAGACCCGCTGCTGGACCGTCAGCCCGGCAGTCGAGTGCTCGAACCCGACCGATGTCGTGACCTGGGGCACCGGTTACAATCGCCAGAAGGAAATGTGGTTCTCGGACCTGTCGCTGGGTTACGCCCTGCCGTGGAATGCCAAGCTGCTGGTCGGTGCGAACAATCTGTTCGACAAGAAGCCGATCATCAACTACAGCGCCAACAGCAACTACGGCGGCACCTCGTCGTCGAACTCGGTCAACCCGGAAGTACCGCTGGATCGCTTCGTGTATATCCGTTATAATCAGAACTTCTAAGCAATATAATTGCGTCAAAAACCCGCCCGGCGCAAGCCGGGCGGGTTTTTTTACGTCTTGCCAAATTTAGATCACTTGTTGACCAGTGAGTCAACAACCTGTCAAACACGCAACATATAAATACACATTTCTGCAACAGTTCCACGATACGGCTGTATATGCATTGACAGTGATGCACCCCGAATGTTTTTATTGCTGACTTGAAAATTCGTTTAGTCAGTTTGGCGAAGTTTTTCAGCGAGTCGCATCGCGACACTTTTCGGTGGTAGTGCCCTTCCCAGGTGCCTCCGCATTTTCACCCCTAGGAGTTTGCAACATGATGGAAACCCTCTTGTCCCGGTCGGTCCGCGCGATCTGCCTCGGCGGTATGACCCTCGGCATGACCGCGGCAATCGCACAGGAAGCCTCGGCGCCACTGCAGCGCGTCGAAGTGACCGGTTCGCGTATTCGCCAAGTCGACCTGGAAACCGCACAGCCGATCCAGATCATGAACCAGGAACAGATCCAGAAAACTGGTCTGGTCACCGTCGGCGACGTCCTGAACAACCTGTCGTCGGCTGGCGCTCCTGACTTCTCGCGCTCGGGCTCGCTGACCTCGAACACCGAAGCTGGCGGCCAGTACGTCAGCCTGCGTAACCTGGGCGCGAACCGCCTGCTGGTCCTGGTGGACGGCAAGCGCTGGACCCAGACCGTTGCCGGCTACACCGACTTGTCGACCATTCCATCGTCGATGATCGAGCGCATGGAAATCCTGAAAGACGGCGCATCGTCGATCTACGGTTCCGACGCAATCGCAGGCGTGATCAACATCATCCTGAAGAAGAACATGCAGGGCGGCCAGCTGTCCCTGTACACCGGCCAGAACGAAAAGAACGACGGCAAGAACAAGGACTTCTCGCTGAGCTACGGCGCCGGCGACGAGAAAGCCTCGCTGATGTTCGGCCTGTCGCACACCGAACAAGGCCGCGTGGGCACGCAAAACCGCGCCATCACGTCGACCACCTACGGTCCGGCCCACCCGTTCGACGGCCTCGGCGCAGGTCCATGGGGTCGTATCACCCCGGTCAACCCAGCCACCGGCGGTTCGCTGACCAGCGCCGCAGCTGGCGGCTTCAACCGTTACCTGAACCACACCGGTTCGTTTGACGGCGTGGGCGTGGGCGCGGATTCGCGCAACCCGGCCAACTACCACACCAACTCGTCGTCCATCCAGGAAGACAAGTACAACAGCACCCGCGACATGGACCTGCTGTCGCCGAACAAGCTCGATACGCTGTTCGTCAAGGGTGAAGTCGCGCTGCCGAAAGACATGCGCCTGAAGACCACCGCGATGTACTCGCAGCGTCAGTCGCTGCGCCAGATCGCCGGCTATCCGCTGACCTCGACCTCGCAGCAGAACTTCCCGGTCTACGTCGACAAGGACAGCTACTACAATCCGTACGGCAGCAGCGTCCAGGGCGCCGGCAACGGTCAGGACCTGTTCTTCGCGCGTCGTACCATCGAGCTGCCACGCGTCACCGACAACGAAAACCGCACGCTGCACATCGATGCCGCCCTCGAGGGCGAATTCATGGTCAAGGACCTGGCGTGGAACTGGAGCGTTGGCTACAACCACAACAAGGTCTCGGGTACCGCGAACGACACCGGCAACATCAACCTGCTGAACCTGAAGCAGGCTCTGGGCCCATCGTTCATGAACGCGAGCGGCGTCGTCCAGTGCGGCACCCCGGATGATCCGATCGGCCTGGCATCGTGCACCCCGTTCAACATCCTGGGTGGCCCATCGGCATCGACCCCGGAAGCGCTGGCCTACGTCAACACCAACGGCACCAAGACCTACGGTTCGACCATCAACAGCGCCACCGCCGACCTGGCTGGCGAAGTGTTCCAGCTGCCAGCAGGCGCAGTCGGCCTCGCAGTCGGTATCGAACACCGCGAAGTCAAGGGTTCGGACGTTCCTGACCAGTTCTCGCAGTCGGGCTACTCGACCAACCTGTCGGGCCAGGCAACCTACGGCCGCTACACCGTGCGCGAAGCGTACGCCGAGCTGAACATTCCAGTCCTGAAAGCACAGCCGTTCGCAGAACTGCTGAGCTTCAACCTGGCAACCCGTCACTCGGACTACAGCAACTTCGGCGTGACCAACAACAGCAAGGCCAGCTTCATGTACAAGCCGGTCAAGGACGTGCTGTTCCGCGGTACCT